>Ga0209728_1000361_pt1 | contig 40311 bp, 54 predicted proteins | sample RifGroD1_FD_183997 | JGI IMG/M metagenome (GOLD analysis project Ga0209728, IMG submission 183997) | Groundwater microbial communities from Rifle, Colorado, USA - Groundwater D1 (SPAdes) (version 2) | ecosystem: Environmental > Aquatic > Deep subsurface > Groundwater | place: Rifle, Colorado... | reverse complement strand
ATAAAAATTACATTTGATACAATGTAATTTTTATAATTATGTTTTTATATCAAAGGAGAAAATTTAAATGGTTCGTCCTAAAAAATCGCATATTGCGGAAGTACAAGTTTCAGATAATGCTTCTGGTGAAGAAAGTGCTGAAACTACAATGGTTTCCAAATTATTAGAAAAAATTAATGAGTTGGAAAAAAAGATTAATGCTTTAACTCCTGTTCAAGCATCTTTAGAAGAAATCAGTCTAGATCAAAAATCTACAAATACAAATATAGAATTTGACGATACTGAGGATGAATTTGATAGAATTGAAATTCGTCCTGATGCATATATTAAAGTAGTTTCATTATATCCTGGTTGGTTAAATTTAAGTACTAAAGCCAGTGGAAAAGGAAAAGCGTTTCTTTTCAAATCTTTTGGGGAAACAAAACGCATTTTATATTCTGACTTAGTAGAAATTTTAGAAGTTTATCGTCACTTTTTAGAAAAAGGATATTTCTATATTATGAATAGAAATGTCATTCGTAAAAATGGTTTAGACGATGTTTGTAAAAGCGTACTTACTCACCAAAACATAGAAATGATTTTAATGGGAAAAAATGATGATAATATTGTTTCTTTGTTTAAATCGGCAAATGAATCTCAGCGAGAAGTAATTACAGATATGTTGATTTCTAAAATGTTAGCCAACGAAGAAGTAGATTTAAATTTAATAGACAAACTAACTCGTATTTCTGGTATTAAAATTATTGAAAAATACGAAAATAGTAAACCTATTTATAAAGAATTTGTAGAAAAAAAGTAATTTAGTAAAAATAAAAATGATCTTTTTTGAAAGGAGGTCAAATGGCAACAACACTAGATGAAATTTGTGACCTCGCTTTAACTTTGATTGATGATTATCGTTTAACGGCATTATATCAAACGTCTGGAAGCGCCAGTTTAAACACATATTTAGAGCCTTGGTTATTAATGGCGATTGATGAATTTGATTTGTGTTCCCAGGCATTATCTTATAGTACGACAACCCAAGTGTTTACATTAGACTTAACCCAACAGCATAAAAATATTCTTGCCCAAATTATGACAAAGTATTGGATGCAAAAAGAAGTACAAGATGTAAATCAAATGAGATTACACTTGCAAGATCGAGATTTTAAAACATTTGCAGAAGCGAATAATCTAAAAGAAAAACGAGAATTTTATAATACTAAGCAAGAAGAAATTGATAGAATTTTGCAAAAATATGGTTATAGAAATAATGATTGGGAATCTTGGGAAAATCAAACTTTTAGAGCTTAAATAAGGAGGCTAAATGGCATATAAATATCTTATTGCTGGCTCTCCAACCTTCTTACAAACAAATCAAGAAAATTGGGAAGATGCATTTCAAGATTATTCAGATGATATGTTTTCAAATGCATCAACCTATCGAACGATAGAAAAAGAATCTCCTTTTTCAACAGGTTCATATGTAAATGTTAATGTGCGAGTCACAAGTGCAATTGATAATATTACTGGTGTAAAATTAGGCGACGATTTTAAAAATATTTATTTTAGCGGTAGTTCTGGATCAGTTGTGTTGGGAGAGAAATTTCATTTTAATGGCAGTTATTATTTAGTTACAAATACCGACAATATAAAAAGACACTATTGTTCAGTTTTAGTTCGTAGATGTAATAATGTTTTACGATGGGTGGATGCAAATGGTAATTATTATACTGAACATTGCGTAATTGATTATAAAGTTGGTACTCCTAATAATATTAATCGTACTGATCCATTGTTACCAGATGGAACAATTCAGCTTTTTTGTCAAGGAAATTCAAAAACTAAAACCATTCGTGAAAATCAAAGATTTTTATTTGGCAATAGCGGTGCTTGGAATTGCTATCGTGTATACGGTGGAGGAATTTTAAATTTTCTAAATGAATCAACAGAAGATAATGATTCTACTAAATTACTTCAATTTGCAATGGGAAAACAATTTGTTAATGAAAGTACAGATGATATTGTAAGTGGAATTGCAGACTATAATAAAAATGTTCTTTTATTGTCCATTTCTCCTTCTGCTATTATTGGTGGGATTGGAGATACTTATCAACTATATGACACTGTAACTTCAAATTGTTTAGTTGTTTCTAAAGCAATTACTTATACTACAAGTTCATCATCTGTTGCAGTAATTAGTGGAAGTATTGTAACATTAAGTGGTTCTGGAAATTGTGTAATTACAGGTAGATTAGTTGATAATTCAACTGTTTATGATACGGTTGATATAACAGTTAGTGCGTCTGTAGTTGAAAACAATATTCAAGTAACCCCTTCCCCTTCGTATATTTTACAAGGTGATACACAGGAATATACAGTATATATTTATAACAATGGGGTAATTACTGCCGGATCATTTGTATTTGTGGTAGCCAATGACGATGTTCCAACAGATCATTATACTTTAACTACTACGGGAAGTAATTCTTTTAGTGTAGAAAATATTGAATTTTATTTAGATAATCCTTTAGTTATTAATGCTGTTTCCGATTCATTATCTAAAGAAATTTCTATTTTGTTAAAAGGCTCATATTAAATGGCGCGAAAGGAGTAGTGTAAATTTATGGCAGTTATTCAATTACATCCGCGCCAATTACCAATTTTTGAAATTACAGGTAGTGGTTTATATCTTAGTGCAAGTCAAATAATTGTTGGAGAGGGCGAAGGAATTGGAGTAAGTGGTTCACAAGTTAGAGTAAATCAAGGGCCGGGTATTACAGTAAGTGGCTCTACCGTGGGATTACTTACTCCTGGTACGATTTCTTCAAGTAGTGTGAATTCAGCATTAAATAATCATACTCATGCCTTGAATATTTTCAACGCTGTTTTACCTGTAACTATTGTTCCTGATGCAACTGGCTCTGGTGGTTCATCTGTAATGGCTGCAAGATTGGATCATACGCATCCAATTTTAGCTGGTACGCCATTTAGTGTTTCTGCATCTGCGACCAATTATGAAGGAAGTTCAACTTCTTTTGCCAGGGCGGATCATACACATTTTGTCAATGCGTTTAATCCCGAAAGTCCAATGACAATTGTTCCAGATGCAAGTGGAAATTCCGGTTCTGTCCCAATGGCGGCAAGAATCGATCATGTTCACGCTATTGCCGCCGCTGTTGCAATAGGGTTATCGGGATCGTCTAGTAATGCAGAAGGAAGTTCGACATCTTTTGCTAGAGCGGATCATACACATCAAATAGCTTGTTATTCTGATGTTAGTCTTCCGATTAGTGCCATTATTAAAAGTGATACATCGGGAGATATTAAATTACATAAATTAGAAGCAACGGATAGAATAACCGTTCCTTTAATCAACACAAATGCTGGCATTTCTCTTTCAATCGCTCCCGATCAAGATTTAAATTTAAGTCCATCTGGTAGTAGGGTTAGATTAACTTCTCCGGTAAGAATTCAATCCGATCATTATGTAAGTCAAACTACAGGTTGGGGAATTTCTTATGCTGGTGGAGGTGATTTTAGATATCTATATACCGATGAATTACACGCTAGAGCATTTATTGTTGATCTAGAAGCGGTTAGAGCGGGTATTCATGGTGTATTTCCATCTGCTTCTGTGCTTGCTACTGATTTTATGGTTCCTGCCGCGGGAGCAAGTTCTACATTAGTTGTTGAAACTTTTAAGGGTTTTGATTCTTATCGTGTATTTTTAGATGATGATATTGTAAATATTCGCAATTTTTCTCGTTCGGGTTGTTCTTTGACAATTGCTGATTGCTATGGTGCAGTAACTTGGGTATCAACAGACTTAACAAACAAAACGCAAACATATACATTTGTACGTTCTGCATCTCCGAATAGTGGTATGGCAACTTCTGGAAGTACAATTCTTGCGGGAGCAACTGTTCCCGATTATGGCATATCTGGAAATGGATATTTAGAATCAAATGCAATTGATGGATATCGAGGGGAAAATTCTCCTTATAACCAAACAGTAACTTGGGTTAATCATCCTGCTACTGGAAAAACAGTTAATACTCGTTTAGGCAATCTATATGGTATTTTCGCATCTTCTGGCGAATATGGTTTATATGCTGGTAGCGGGGTTACGGATGCTTCAAGCTATTTAAGAATTAGTAATCAATTTATCGAGGGACACAATTTACCTATTCGATTGTATTCAAGTGCATCAAGAGTTATTGCTATAGAACCTAATTCGTCCAATCCCTATATTGCAATAGGGTATCCGATTCCTACTGATTTTGCAAATCAAAACGGCATATGGGCTGGTAAAAGTAATGATGTTTATAAAATGCATGTTGGGAGTGTATCGGCTGGCTCTCTTGTAAAAGGATGGGCGTGGGATGGTGATAATTTAGTAATTAATGGTAATTTAACGGTTGGAGATGGTAATTTAAATTATGGCGTAACTTTAAATAATGTTCTATTATTGTCAAGATTTGATGGGCCAACTCCTTATGCTACAGACTATACGGGTACGGCAACAAGTTTACAGGGAGATGAGGCCACATTAAGCGGAGGGGTAATTTTCCGACCCGGCAAGTTTGGTAAAGGGGCACAATTTGCAGAACCAACCACAAACTTTTCGGTGAATTCGTCATTTGAAGGTACTTTGGCAGGAACATGGAGTACGGCAGGCACAAGCACTCTCGAAAAAAGCTCAGATTATGCTTATATTGGCGATTATTCTGGAAAATTTGTTCGTGGGGATACTCAATATATTGTCGCCAATTCAACTTTTGCGGCTAGTGCCAGTTATATTCTTTCTGCTTATGTGCGTCGTTCTGATGGGGCCGAAGTTACTTCGGCAGATATTATTGGTTGTTTTATTGAAAATGTAAGCCTGGGGGCGGTAACGATTGTAGCCGTTGAGAATAATTGGTATCGGGTGATTTCTCCCGTAAGGGTGGCGGTTGCAGATGGAGTTAGTAATTTTGGTTTGTATATTGGTGGTTCTCCTAGAACGTTATATTTTGATGCTGTTCAATTAGAGGAAAAAGCTTATGTTACCCCATATTGCGATGGTTCATTGGGAAATGGACATTCTTGGAGTGGTACGACACACGCATCAACTAGCAGTCGAACAGCCACGGTTTTAAGTTATCCTGTTTCTGGAAATATTGATTTTAATCAAGGTTCTGTTGGATTTTGGATTTACTGGACTCCTTCGGCGGCTACTTTCAAAAGGATGTTCTATTCTTACTATGATGCTGATAATTATATAGCACTTCTTTCTGATGCTACTAACGGTTTATATGCTTATGGTGAATGGCAAGGAACTTTATGGAGTTCTTCTGGAGGAGCATTGCCTATGTCTTCAGGATGGCATCATGTCGTAATGACTTGGGCCGCGGGTGGAAACGTAGTCGTATACCTTGACGGAGTCGCTTCGAGTGCGTTGCCAGTTTATCCCGACATTGACCCCACGTTGTTGCCTACAACGTTTTATGTAGGTGGAACAAATAACTCTGCTCAAGTGAATGCCGTTATGGATGAATTCTTTATTCTTGACCGAGTTTTAGATGCAGATGATGTTAGGGCAATTTATTATAGCAATACTCCAATTGCTATCAATAGCAACACTAGTAATTTCTATTTGAGAGATAATAGTGTTAGTGGTTATGTGATGGGTAATGCTCAAGGAATATTTGGATATTCTTCTACAAGTGGTTCTGAAGGTTCGGGAGCATTTGCCTTAGCAACATCTACTGTTACGCTAGGAACTTCTTTTGGGGGAGCATCAATTGCTTTAGATACTGGCGATTTACTTATTGGTAGCGTTTTAGCAAATAAAAATAATCTTTTATACGATCATAGTGCAGGTACGCTTTCTCTACGTAATAATACAACAAATCTAATTAATCTAAACGCAATTGGAAACATTACAGTTGGAAATATTTCCACCGAACATATTTTTATTGATTCTGGAAGTGTTCAGATTAAAGATGGTGCAAGTGTTTATACTAATTTAGTAGGTGGAGTACTTACGCTTGGTTTGGTTAGCGGGGGAGAATATGTTACCATAGATGGTACAAACGGTATTAAGCTATATGGTAGTGGCTCTCCCAATATTCAATTGAGTAATGCTGGTTTAGTTACTGTTGGAGATTCTTCTTATAGTCACTTATTAATGTCGGCAAGTGCTGTATATATTAAAAGTGGTTCTAATATTCATACTAACCTAACAAGTGGTTCACTATTCTTAGGCTTACAAAGTTCTGGTGAATATATTAGTATTGATCCTAATAATGGTTTAAGAATGTATGGTAATAATCAACTTACTGTACAATTATTGAATACCGGAATACTTTCATTAGGGGATACATCTAATGATCATTTGTTAGTGTCATCAAGTGCGGTATATATTAAAGCTGGAAGCGGTATTTATACAAATTTAACATCTGGCTCTTTGATATTGGGTTTAGTTAGTAGTGGAGAATATCTTAGTATTGATCCCAATAATGGTTTGAGATTATATGGTAGTGGCAATTTAAATGGACAATGGTTAAACAATGGCGATATTACATTAGGTTTAGTTGCCACAGATAAAGCAAATGTATTTTGGGACGTATCTGAAGGCACTATGAGTTTCCGAGGAGGAACAAGTGGAACAGAATCTTATGTTTACGTTGGTGCAGATGGAGGTATTCGAATTAATTTAGATACAGCCGAATATGATCAACGAGCATATACTTTTGTAAACGGCGATACAATTTGTGGTGGAATGTATGGATATTCTACATTATCATTAAATGCTGCAACATTAAAATCATCGACTACATCTGTAGCAGCAATGACCGGGCTATATGCAAATGCTGCGGATACGTATGAAGGTAAGGTTTGGGCCATTGCCTATAGTGGCGCTGTTAGTACTCAATTAAATATGATTGCAGATAGTGATGCGACTATAACAACTTATATTGAAGCTAATACAGAATTACGACTTTCAGGAGGGTTACATTTAGGTAGCTGGAAAACAGCCGCAATTGGAGCTGGTGATTTAACTGCAACGGGTGGAGCGTATTTTGGTAGAAGTGCCGATCCTGGTGACGGAAATATTTGTTATACGGGTATACTAAAGAGTTATAAAAATACAACTGAATATACTGGATATATTTTTGTTCCTTTAACTGTTCCTTTAACGTCAACGTCTTGGGATGGAGATGCTAGAAGTACTACTGCTAAAACGTTAATTGATTTATCATCTGTATTCGGAGCGCCAGCGGGGATAAAAGCCGTTAAAGTATATGTTGCTGTAAAAGATAGTAATTCGGCGGGCACAGATACATATTTGGTTCTTGGCCCTACTAATACTAATAATTTAGGAATTCCATTTTCTCCATTTACAGTAAATGATAGATGGTATCGAGGAGGGGATACTATTCCTTGTGATAGCAATGGAGATATTTATTATCAAATAGAGTCCAGTGGTGCGGGCACATTCGATGTTATATTAGAAATATGGGGATATTATATTTAAATATAATATTTCTAGTTTTTAATTTATATTTTAGTTTCAATTTTAATTTCAATCAATTTCAAATAATGGAGAAAGTAAATAAATGAAGGAAAAAATTCAAGAAAAAATTGAGTTTCTCGAAGGAGAATTAACAAAACGCCAAAAAGAAAATAATGACAAACTTAATGAGTTTATGCGCCAAACAGGAATTTTGGATTTTGTAAATGAGAATAGAGTACAAGATTCTTTACTGCAAGGCAAAATCGATTCTTTAAAAGAAATTCTTTTAGAACTTGAAGATGAAGATCGGGATGAACATTCTGGTCAAAAAGATCAAGAAGATCAAGAAAATCAAAAAGAAGATTGAATTAAATAAAATATTGTTTTTATTTTATTAATAAAATGTAAAGAGAATATTAATTAAATTGATATTCTCTTTACTTTTAATGAGGAGAATTTATGGCAAATGTCAAATTATAATGATTTTGGTATTCTCCCTATTTTACCTTACAATTGCATAACGCACTTAATTGATAATAGTGAATTAGCGTGGAAGTTGTTGAAATACAATGATGCAAATGCCTGGAAAGAAGATAGTTCCCATCCCGATCTCACAAAATCTCAAAAGGGAGTGTTGATTTATGATGGTTTAAAAACTATGACGGATTGTAGGGTATTTATGACAACGGGATTAGATTCGGCATGGGTAGAAGAATGTTGCCAATTACGAATTTCTGTTTTAACTGCCGATCCTGTAAATTACGTTGTAGGAAATATTTCTATAGGAATGGAAATATATCCTCATGCGAAGGTTGCTCAACTTAGTAATTATCAGACAAGAGCCGATATGTTGGCTCAAGAGTTAATTAGAGTTTTCAATGGTGTAGACGTAGGAGGATTGGGGAAATTATATTTTGATGCAAGAGCAAACCCTCGTTGTCGTCTTAGAGTAGTTGGGTATACTCCATTTGTAGGAAAATCAATAATCTTTTGCAATTGGGCTGTATAAATGAGAAAAATTACAAAAAAATTTTATAATAATAAATATGATATATTTGGACTTCCTCAAATATATAAAGGTGTAGAATTTTATCCGATAAAATTAAAAGATTTTGAGGCCCAACATTTATATTATAAAATTTTTCAATATCCAAAAGACTTTATTTCTCAAAAAGAAATAATTAAAGCATCGTATTTAAAGTTCTTATTGATATATATTAATTCTCAATGGAACAAAGATTTGGGCGAATCGTTAGATGTTTCATTGATAAGGTTTTTGGAAATTATTACTAAGCACGATGATGTATACATAGGGTTTTCTGAGGTATCTTTAGAGATTAGTATAAAAATTGGCGAAACTGTTTTTACAGAACAAGAATTTGAAGTTATACGAGAAATTATTTTAAATCAAAATGGTTTATCTGTCGAATATGTAGAAGAATACCATCCTGAGTTGGAAAAAGTTCTACAATATAGTTCTCGTAAATTTTCTAATTTGTCATTAGAGGACGAAATATGGGCATTTTGTTCAATAATGCATAAGACTATACATGAAATTGAAGAATATACATTATATCAATTTAACAAGCATTTTGAAAGATTAATGCTGTCCTATAATCATAGTCTTTATTCTCCCCTGGAAATTTCTGGTCAGATAAAATCTAAAAATGGTTCAGAAATCATAAAACACTTCTTATCTCCAATTGACAAAAAAGGAAGGTATTCTAGTATTTTGATTTCAACAGATGCTTATTTTACTGAGCATCCAGAAATGGTGGATGGAGGAAAATTAGGTAGTGTATAAATTTATAAATTTTAAAAGGAGAGCGTAAAATATGGCAAATGAATTTTTAGTTAGTGTGGCTGATGTAATTGGTAGAGATGCAACTACGGATGCTCTGCTATTCCTTGGCAAAGCTAATATTTCTAGTGCATTTGGAATTACTACTCAAAAAACAGATGTACGCGGTGGTATCAACAACCCACTATTGTATACTTATTATCATGATCGTGAAGTTTCAGTAAAGGTTGAATCGGCAACATTTAATAAATCGATTATTGCGCTAAATGCGGGTACTACTGTTACTAATAGTACTTATACTGTTTGTAAAAAAGAATCGAAAACACTAAGTGGTGGTTCTGTTACTCTTACTGAAACTCCAACTAGTTCAACCGTTGGCGTAATTCTTCCCAATGGTACAATTCAAAATGTAACTCCTTCGGGAGCGGTTATTACTGTTTCTGGTGGGTTAAATCAAACAGTTGACTGTATTTATGATTACAGTGAAACTTTGGTTGATCAAGTTGTAGGGTATGCTACATTACCTCCAACTGGTATTCATCTAACCCTGATTAGTGAAGTAAGAGATGCGTCAAATACTAAAACTTATGATTTAATTATTGATGTTCCAAACTTTAACTTATCCGGTAACTATAACATGAGTTTAAATGCTAATGGCGTATCGAGTGATAATCTGGAAGGTACTGCTGTTGTAGAAGCGGCTACAGGTGGAGATTATTACTACAAAGTTTGGTGGGTTCCTGCAAGTACTACTTCGGTAGCATATACAGATATTGCGGCCACCCCTAGTACTGTTACTTTCGATGTGAGCGATCTTCCCGATACTTCTCAAATTACGGTTCTTGGGATCAGAGGGGGCACATACGCGAACGTTAATGTAACAACGTCCACCAGTTTTACCCGAACTAGCGGCTGTACTACATTTACTGTAAGCGCGGCCGGGCTAATTACTGCAACATCGGCGGTCTTGGCAGATAGTACTTGCGTGATTACAGCTACTTATTATGATTCCTCAAGCGGGAGTCTCGTTGATACCATGACCGTACAAGCACAAGCGTAACATAAATTTGTAAATTAAAGTTAAACAAATTTGTAACTTTGTGGTAAAATAAAAAATAGGGGATAGGAAAGAGTCGCTCTCTATCCGAAAAGTTGCTTCTCTGACAACCTTCCCCTTTTTAACTTAATTCAGAGAATATAATTTATAATAAATAATTTATAAAAAAGGAAAATCAGAGAAAATGAAAAAGAATATAATAAGTGGAATATATTGCATAGAGAATGTGTTAGATGGAAAAAAGTATATAGGCTATGCTAAAGATATATTCAGAAGATGGGAAAAACATCGTAACGAATTAAAATTGAATAATCACGATAATGGATATCTCCAAAACACATATAATAAATATAGCAAAGATATTTTTAAATATTGGATAATTCAAGAATGTTCTAATGAAAATTTGCCATTAATGGAAATTTATTGGATTTCTTATTACAATTCTTATCGAGATGATGGTGGAGGGTATAATCTCACAAGAGGGGGTGACGGTTTACTTGATCCTTCTCAATCGACAAGAAAAAAATTATCTGAAATGAATAAAGGTGAAAATTCTTATTGGTATGGCAAGAAACACTCTGAAGAATCTAACAGAAAAAGATCGCTGGCATTAATGGGTGAAAATAATCATAATTACGGTAAACCTAGACCGGAAGAAACTAAAAAGAAAATTTCAGATAAAAATAAAGGTAGAAAACACACAAAAGAAGAACTAATTCGAATGTCTGAGGCTCAAAAAGGCAAAATACGTAAAATTTCTGAGGAAACGAAGAAGAAAATATCCATTTCTAAAACAGGTAAAGGAATTGGAAGAAAGCATTCAAATATATCTTTGCAAAAAATGTCAGATTGGCAATTGGGAATAAAGAAAAAACCTGATGCAACTAGTACATACATGGGGGTTAGTTGGAAAACACAGATCAAAAAATGGGTGGCACAAATTCGAATTGATGGAAAAAATACACACATTGGTTACTTCCCAACAGAACTTGAAGCCGCTCTAGCCTATAATGAAGCCGCAATAGAATTCTACGGGTGGAAAGCAAAATTAAACAATATTTCCAAAGAGGAAATTGAGATATTGTGGGAGATGCAAATAGAAACACAATAAATAAAGATATAGATACAATAAATAAAAGAATTAGCGAGGTGTCATATTGAACTATGCTCGATAATAAAAACTTAAATAATTTTAGAGCATGGGGGTAAATGCCCATGACAGATCAAAGTAACAATAGCAATGCTAAATGCACAACAATATGTAGCGATGTAAAACTTTTATCTGAACGCGTAGATAGGCTAGAAGACAGAGTGGAAGATATGAGAGTTTCAATTAATAATATAGATACTCAAGGCAACGTTTTAGAAGCTGTATTATGTCGATTGGAAACTGCTTTTGAAAAAAATATTCAGGTTATGAATAGTATGGGAGATACATTAGCTTCTATGCGATATGAAATTAAAACAGTTGGTCAGTTGACTTCTGAATTAAAGGTTGAAATTGGGGGAGTAAAAAAAAAGTTTGATGAAGCAGAAGAAAAAAATAAAATTGATATTAGATTAATTATCAAAGAAGTTTTGTCAAATAAGATTATATGGTTATTAGGAATTGCTACTGCGATTTTTGAAATTGTGCGTTCCAATTTTGATAATATAAAAAATTTTTTAAAATAAAGGGTGATTTTCATGCCGTCTAAAAGTGAAAACGAAAAGTTAAAAATTGATTTGACTCCTATTGCTGAAAAAGTAATAAGGTTTGATATTGGGGAAGAAACATATAAAATAAGTTTGATTCCGTATATTTCGATTTCCAATAAAGTAGAAATAATTCAAAATTATATCAATTGTTTATATGAAGATAACTTGGAAGAAAATATATCTACTAAATATATAGCAAGCAAATACATGCTAATTTTAGAAATTGTTGAGAGATTGACAAATATCGATGTGGAAAGTTTAAGTATAGATTTAGTATATAATAGTGGATTATGGGAAAAATTGGTTTCGGAAATCTACAATTATTCAGAATTTGAACGAGAATTAAATGAAGTTGTAAAAATTAAAGAAACAGAGATGCTTTTAAGTAATTCTGTAGGTAAAATTGTCAATGATATTTCTATTAAGGTAATTGATTTATTGGATAAAATTAAAAACATTGATGTGGACACATTAAAAAATATATCTAAAGAATTTACAAATAATTTAGATGAATTAAATAAAAAGTATCCGGGTCTTACAGAAACAGGCAATCCTAGAAAAGAAACTCCTTCTGCGGAGCCTGTAAGGAAATCAAGAAAGAAAAAGGTTCAATAATTTTAATTTCATCATGAAGAAGAATAAGTTTGCTAAACATAAAAGCAAAAGTAAAAATAAATATTATGAAGATGAAGAAAATTCTTTTAATAATGGCTATCATAAAAAGTGTCCTGAATGTGAAGAAAATTCTTTAGTATTAATTGTTGAGAAGAAATTTTCAGATGGAGTTACTTATTTCAAAAAATATCTTTTTTGTAGTGTTTGCGAATATAAAAAAGAATATAAGCAAAAGGGTTGCCAAAATAATAAAACAGAGAATTTTGTAGACGAGGAGTGAGAATAAAATAAATGCCACAATATTATAATGATGAACAATTAACTAAAGGTTTGGTTTCTATAATGAGTGGCGTTATGGATAGCGTAGCACAAAAATTATTAGACTTATTAGCAGATGATGCAGGATTAATCGATACAATTATTTATCAGGCTAATAGTCCAAAGGCATATGCACGACAAGGAGATTCAGGAGGGTTATTGGGAATGTGGGAGAAAAAACCTTTAAAGTCTAGTGGACGAGGAATTTCTTATCAAATTTATGCCGATTCAGATTTGCTTTCTCATGATCCAGATGATTTTATACACGGCTCTAATTATTGGATTGGGGGAGATGATATTCGTGATATGTTAATTGATTTAGTTGCTGGTGGTGGTTCAGGCCCACTTTTCGGAAGTGGTTTTTGGACAGCCGCAAGAGATTTCTGGACTCCTTTTTTAGAAATGCTTGAAAATGGAACAGTTAATAAAATTTTAGAAAATGAATTTAAAAAAAGAGGAATAGTTTATATTAAGGTTTAAGGAGAAACTATTTATGACAATGACATTAATTCAATTTTTAACTTGGCTATTCGCTTCAGGCGGAAGTGCCGTAGTAGCCAGTTTTATTTTAGAAAGAAGTAAAAAATATCAAGATCAAGCATCCGAAGTTAGAAAATGGATATTTTTTATAGTGGCCGCAGTTATTGCTTTGGCTGGTTATTTTACTGTTACTTATGTTCCGGTGGATGTTTTAAATCAAATTGCTCCGATTTTTGCAATCGTAGCGATGATTTTTACAATTGTGTTTTTAGGAACTAAAGCCCACGAATTTGATAAACTTACGAGTAAAAAGCAATAATAAAAATAATTATTTTTATTAAAAGAGTATGCCCTTTGGCATACTCTTTTTTTTTAAATTTTAAAATTTAAAGGAATTTTTATGTACATATATTCAATAGATTCATCTCTTGCCAATACTGGAATTTGTATTTTTGAATCTGAAACAGGAAAACCAAAGCAAGTATTTAGTATCCAAACAAATGCAAAATATAATCACGCAAATAGATTAAAAATAATTGCTGATTTTTTTCTAAAACTTAGGGAAAAATATCCGACAAATATTGTTGTCTTCGAACAAGGTTTTTCTCGTTATTCCATTAGTACTCAAGCATTATTCAAAGTTATTGGTGTAATTTCTTATGTTTTTTGGGATTGTGAACAATTGTTTTATGCTCCGTCAACTGTAAAAAAGGCAGTTACGGGCAATGGGAGGGCTGATAAAAAAGATGTGCAAAGAGAAATAAAAAAAAGATGGCCCTACTTAAATTTCGAAAATGACGATCAATCTGATGCTTGTGCTGTTGGAATTTGTTACTTGTTAGATAAAGGAAAGTTAAAGAAATGATAAGTGAGAAATAAAAAATGAAAAAGAAACAAGTTTATAATAGAATTTATAACGAAGAAGAATATAAATTGGTCAATATAGAAAATTTAGAAATAATTGATGATTTTCTTCAAGAATATCGTCAAAGAAAAATAAAGAAAACCACATTAATACAGTATGCAAACGATCTTAGAATTATTGCATTATTTGTAAAAAGATTTTGCGATAATCAATTCTTTTTAAATTTATCTAAAAAAGATTTTAGAAAATTGAGTCTTTGGTTAAGTGATGACTGTCAAATGTCTAATGCTAGAACAAATCGCATAATGAGCGCGTGTCGGTCTATGTTAACTTATATTGAAGACAGTGATGAATATGAGTATTTAACCAATGTCGCAAAGAAAGTAAAAGGTTTGCCTAAAGAAAAAGTAAGAACAGATGAAAATGATTTTTTTATGACTTTCGATCAGATTATGAGGGTGCGGCAAAAGCTAATTGAAATGGGAGAAATACAGCTTGCCGTACTTCATATGATTATGTTTGATAGTGGGGCAAGACGAAACGAAGTTGCTCAAATAAAAAAATATAATTTATTAAATGGAAATAAAACTAATTCGGTAATAGGAAAACGAGGAAAGGTATTTTCTTTAGTATATTTAGATGATACAAAAGAATTGATTAGACAATGGTTAGATGAAAGAGGTGAAGATAATATAGACTGTTTATGGGTTGTAGGAAAGGGTGAAAATAAGCGAGAAGCATCATATGAGATTCTATATGAATGGACTATGAAAATTCGTAAAGTTATAACCGAATTGGAAGGAAAAGAAATAAATATTTTTCCCCATTCTTATAGGCATAGTCGAACGGAATGTATGTTGCAAGGTGCAGATACCAGAATTATAGACAAAAATACTGGTCTTCCTAAAAAATTTCCATTAGAGCAAGTTCAAATATTTCTACATCACTCAGACCCTAAGACAACTCTAGATTACTCTAAGGATCATACCGAAGAAGTTATTGATACCATGTTTAATTTATAAAAACAAATTTTATAAGAAGGGAGGTTTTTAATGCCACCTAGTAATAAATATCAAGTTATAGTTGAAGCGATTGTAGATCAAGCACAACTTCAACAACAGTTTTCAAAAGTGCAAGCCACATTAAATCAATTAGCGGCAGGAAGAAAAATTGTACTGTTTGATGATAGAGTAAATCATGAGGCTATTCAAAGTGCAAAAAGAGAAGTAGAAAAACTTTTTGGCGATGTGCAAGCATTTGGAAAAGTTAAGATTTTTGAAAGCCCATCGGGAGAAGTGACAGGGGCAATTGTTCAATATCGTGACAAATTGAATTTGGTACAACAAGCGTATTTGAAAATTGCCGAAAGTGGAGGGAAGTGGGAATTAGCATCTCGTAGTACCGCTCAAAATATTGATCAAGCCCGTAAGGAAGCAGAGAAATTTGCAAAGCAACAAGAACAAATGTATCGTTCTGCTTATCAGATGGATCAAGAATATAATCTGAGAAAAGAAAGAATGTTGCGTGAGGCATATGCTCAAAATGAAAAACTAGATCGTCAAAAAGAAATTGCCATTAAAAGACAAGAATTGGCTCTTGACAGATTACAAATAAAAAATAAAGATGCTTTTGGAGATAGCGCGGTAAAAGTTGCTTTAACTAATTATAATAAAATGTTTGACGCATTTAAAAGCGGGAAAGCAACATTAGATCAAGTTAAATTAGCTTTTGGAGATTTGAGTAATTCAGTTGCAAAATTTAACGAGGCGACGAGAAGTGCTAATAAATCTGGACTAAGTTTTACTTCCATGTTGGATGTTGCCATTAAGAAAATCGCCGTATGGGGTATGGGCACAATGGCAATTTATGGCACTATGAGAAAAATTCAAGATGGTATTCAGTATATTCGAGATTTGAATAAGGAATTGACGAATACTCAAATTGTTACTGGAGAGAGTAGTCAAAAAATTGGTCAGTTGGCAAGTAAGTATAATCAGTTAGCTTTAGAGTTGGGTGCTACAACTTTACAAGTAGCGCAATCTTCTTTGACGTTTATTCGTCAAGGTAAAAGTGCTGAAGAATCTGGAATTTTAGTTAGAAACAGTATGATGATTTCAAAACTTGCTAATCTTGAAAGCGCACAAGCAAGTGAGTATTTAACATCTGTGATGAACGGTTATCAAATGTCTGTAGAAGAAACTACGGGCGCTATCGATAAGATGGTTGCGGTTGATAATGCGGCAGCTACGTCAGTCGGAGAATTGGCAGAGGCATTAAGTAGAACTAGTTCGGTAGCACAAACTAGCGGTGTATCTTTTGAAAATCTCGTTGCATACATAGGAACTGTTTCGAGTATAACGAGGCGAAATGCTGAGAGTATTGGTGAAGCCTTTAAAAATTTTGTAATGCTAATGAATATGTGTTACAATAGATGGAGGCGTTGGGGCATAATAAATAATCCCCAAATGAAAATTCTCTTTAATGATTTATAATAAATAATTATAATTGTTTATTATAATGCTTGAAAACCCTTTGGCGGGGCAACAAGAACGAAGCGATTTTAAATTCTGTATTTTATAATTTATATTTTATCTTCCCGCGGAGAAATTATGAGTATTTGTAATTTTTGTGGAATTGAATTTACTAAAATTAGCAATAAAAAATATTGTTCCGTTGATTGTAGAAATAAAGCAAGAAACAAAAGAGATAGTAATAAATTTGAGTTAGTTTGCAAGAATTGTAATAAAGAATATTCTGGTAGTCGTTATAGTAAAAAGAGCATTAATAATTTTTGTAGTAAAAATTGTCAACTTGAATATAGATATAAAAAAGAAAACTTGCAACTATCAAATTGTAAAATTTGCGGCATTGAATTTTATCAAAAACATTCTAATCATATTACTTGCTCAATAGAATGTAGAAATAAAATGATTAAGATAAAAAAAGAAAATAGTCCTTTTTGTTATACTTGTGAAAATTGTGGAAATTCTTTTTCTACACCAGATAAAAGACAAGGCAATCATATTTTTTGTTCTCATGAGTGTAGTACTATATTTTTTGCTAAACAATCTAAAGTAGAAGTTGAATGTCCCAATTGTGGAAAATTTTTTGAGAGAGCGGGTAACAGAAAAAGAATAATATTTTGTTCGCCTAAATGTGGGCATGAACACAGAAGTAAAACATATTTTGGCAAAAATTCTCCAACTTACAATCATGATATTCCTGATGCTGATAGAATCGTCAAATGTCAAAAATGTGGAAAGACTTTTGACATTAAATTGCGAAAAAGAAAACCTAAATTTTGTTCTAAAAAATGTAAAATTGCATCAATGAATACTAGTCTGACAAAACCGCATATTAAAACCTGTGATATTCTTTGTGAAATGAATTTAAAATTTGAAATAGAATATTCTATTAATGGTTTTTTATTAGACGTTTATATTAGTGATGATATTATGATTGAAATAATGGGAAAATATTGGCATTGTGATATAAGAAATTACAATGAGCCAAAAAATGAAAAACAAATTAAAAATATAGATAAAGATAAAAGAAAAAAAGAATCGGTTTTTAATAAAACAGGTGGATATATTTTATATCTTTGGGAAGATGATATAAATATACGTCCTGATTTATGCAAAAAATTAATTGAAAAATATGTTCGGAGTAATGGAAAATTAAAAAATTATCATTCAATGAATTATTTTTTAAATAATAATTTATTGAAACTAAACGATAACGTTTTAGTTCCATTTTTTGAACAATAATTTTTTGAAATCGCACGTCGAGAGACTAAACAAGAGAACATCATGTAAAATGATGATGTGATAGTCCGATCTACAGATATGCCAATAAAAATTAAACTGTAGAAAATAGGTCAAGTGTAAAGACACTTTAAAGAAGTACCTATTTCGCCATATTGATATTGTAAATATGGTCAGTAATACAAATAACATTTGTATGAAAGTAACAGATGCAAAACCATTTTTACTCGAATGCAAAATATACGATTGGGGGATTTAGACGAAGAAGGGCAATCCATTAATAATGTGGAAGAGGCATTAAAAAGAGTTGATATTCAGTTAAGAGAAAACGATACAACTTTCAGAAACATGGAAGATGTTTTGGCTGATGTAGCAGATAAATGGAAAACATTTGATGATGTTACACGATCTAGTATAACTCAAGCTTTGGCTGGTACGAGACAAGCCAATATGCTGATAGCATTACTTGATAACTGGTCTATGTCGCAAAATTTACTTACAGAAGAAATGGAATCCTCTGGACTTGCCGCCCAAAGATTCGGTATATATATGGAAGGTTTAGAGGCAACCACTAATAGATTTACTGCAACTTGGGAAAAATTAGTTCAAGATACCATTACTGAAGAATTGGTAAAAAAATTTCTTGAGTTTGGCATTGTTCTATTAGAAGTTGCTGATAGTTTGGGAGTTGTCAATATTGCATTAGTAGCTTTATTTACTTTTATGGCAACTAAACTCGCTTTAGTTATACCGGGATTAACTAGTACAATATATACATTAATTACCGCGTTTATCAGCTTAACTGGTACTGTCACTATGACTAGTACGGCAGTAAATGCGCTGTCTATTTCTATGGGAGGAATGGCGTTAGGTTTAGCCGTTGTTGGTTTAATTGCTTTATTTAATAAATTAAATACTTCAGCAGTTGAAACCTATACTAATTTTGAAAAATTAAAACGCCAAACAGATGATAATAAAAATGAACTTTCTAGTTTAGCTGAAGAATATGAAGCATTAGCAAATAAACAAAATAAAAATTCAGATGATCTAATTAGATTACTTGACATACAAACAATTGTAAATACTAAATATGGCGGGCTAACTGAGGGTATTACACTATATTCAGATGCCATTGATAGGAATAGCCAAGCGATTGATGAAAATATTGAATGGCTTAAAGAAAAAGCAAAATTTGAAGAAATAGAGTTTATTAATAAGAATAAGCGCGCCTATGAAGAACAAAAAAAATTCCTAGAAGCAAAAACGATGAGTGGGGCTGGCCCTACGTGGCAAAGAGTTAATTTATATGGTACTCCCGAAGAACAATTAACTCAACTAGGTAAATATTTAGAAACCCATAAAGATATTAGCGGATTAATGGGTAAAGAATATGAGACTTTAAATAATGAAATTTCTGCCGCTAAATCTCTTATAATCGAATACGAACATTATGTTAATGTATTAGCCGCTATTTCTGTTGGCTGGCAAGATGTTGGTGCAAACAGAAAGGAAGCGATGGCAGTTGATGATTGGAAAGATGTTGGAGGTAATGTTAATCTTCCAAAACCATTAACTATTGCTCCTCAAATTGCGGGGGGATTTGGCGATTTATCTACAATAATTACAAATTTAAATACTGAATTAAAAGTTTATTTAGATTTATTAAGCAAATCGCAAAGTGGACAGCAATTATCTGCTGATGACATTGCGGCATTATCTACTGTCAATAAGGATTATACTGACTTTCTTGTACTTGAAGGGGATCAATTAGTACTAAACGAAGAAGCAGTAAGAGCGTACATTCAAGCACAAGCAGATTTAGTTGCTTTGCAAGCTAGAGGTGTTTCTGAAGCTAATCCTTATAGTGCTGAATTGTATATACAAGCAGACCTTGTTGGCGCATGGGTCGAGATGATTAAAAATGACTTAATTCCTGCTACCGAAGATGCGCGCAATGAAATTGCTGGTCTTTTCAGTGATCTTGCGGCTTCTTTAGATACAAGTATGACTGATGCTCGTGATAGCTATATAGAAAGTCATAACGAACTTGTTGATAAATTAGCGGAATTAAGAGTACAAATTATGAGGGTTGAAGCACAGCCTTTTTCTGAAGAACAAAGGGCTGAGTTAATTAAATTAAAAGAAGAATTTAACAATACCTCTAGGGCGGTTGATGCGCTTGCCGCTGAACATGAATTAGCGACACGACGCATCATTTATGGAATGATGTTACAACGTGTTATGCAAATGGATTTAAGTCGTCTTCCTCCTGCTCAAGCTTTAGCAATACAGCAAGCAGCTTTTAAAATGATGGACGATATTGGAACCGCTTGGGGTCTTATTGATGCAAATACTTCTGCTGTTGTTCAAGGCATGACCGAATTCGTTACATTGGCTATGTCAGGTGCGGGTGAGGAAGCCATTGCTGTTTTAGATAGAGTTAGATTAGCGGCATTGGCGGCGGCTGGTGATTATTATATTCGTTTTCATGTAACGGTAGACGATGAAGGTGTTGCATATGGTGCAATGGGTTATGATTGGTCAGATTCAGGAAAATCAACAGTTCCCGAAAAACCTAAAGGCGGCGGTGGCGGTGGTGGCGGCAAGGAAGAAAAAGCTAAAGAAGAACCTACTTACTCTGGCGCAAACCTCTATCAGATGATTATCAATCTTATTCGGCAAGAAAAAGAAGCTGAAAAAGAATTGATTCGAGAAAAGCAAGATGCTCTTCGTCAAGAACAAGAAATAATAAAGCAACAGCAGGCCGCTTTAGATAAACAACTAGAAGATTATGAGAAAATCATTGATACTCGAAAAGAAATTCTCGAAACACAAGAAGATGAATTAGATTATCAAGAAGAAATAGCAGATAAAAATAAATCTATTCAAAAACTTCAAAGAGAATTAGCTATACTTGCATTAGACGATTCGGCGGAATCAAAAAAGCGTCAATTAGAACTACGGGAAGAATTGGAAGAAGAACTTTCTGATCTAGACGAAACTCAGAGAGAACACGAAATAGAACTAACGGAAAATCGTCTCGATGAAGAGTATGAGTTATATAAACAATATATCGAAAATCAAAAGACTTTATTACAAACCCAATTTGACTTATTAGATCAAGAATACGATGTTTTGCAAGATACCATTGATGCAATTGATGAATTTTTGAGTAAGTCTGGTTTGATTGGTCAAGCGGCATTAGAACGAATGGCACAAATGGGGCCGGATTTATATGAAGAATTGGTAGCATGGAATGAAGTTTATGGTTCCGGCATTGAAGAAGACATTGTTCGAGCGTGGAATGAAGCCGTAAGAGCATTAGAAGAGTATAACAATCTTTTAGATGTTATTCTTGGAAAAAGCGATTTTGGTAGTGGTAATTCTTATATTCCCGGCGATAGTGGTAACGATAGTTCAACTTTTGGAAAAACCAATCGTGGTTTTAATCCTGAGATGATTACTGGTGGATTCAGGGCTGATACCGGAGAGGGCTTTTCTCCCGAAATGATTACAGGAGGATTTAGGGGTAATGGTAGAGAAGGTTTTTCTCCTGAGATGATAACTGGTGGATTTAGAGCCGATCCTACGGATGCGCCTGAAATGATTACGGGTGGTCGTAAATACGGCTTTAATCCTGAGATGATAACTGGTGGATTTAGGGGAGATGGTGATTCTCATTCTCCCGAAATGATTACAGGTGGTCGCAAATATGGTTTTAATCCTGAAATGATAACTGGAGGATTTAGAGCCGACACGTTCTTACGAGGGGATAGATTATCGTCGTTATTGAATTCTTTAACTACAAATATAATTGGGGGGAACATAAGTTCCGTTGGGGATATTGTAATTCAGAATTTAATTAATGTTGAAGGTAACTTAGATGAAAACGTTTTAAGTGATGTTAGAGTCGTGGCTAATGAGGTTATCAAACAATTAAACAATAGTTTAACAAAACGTGGTTATACACGAGGAGCGCAACTATTTCAAACATAAACATAAATATAGATATAAAATAAAATAAAAAAGGGGAAGATGTATAAAATATATGTCTTCCCCTTTTAAGGAGAAATTATTATGGCATTTCACGCTAAATCTTTTGTTTATGATAGTATCGATTCAGATACTTATGGTTTACAAATAGCGAGTATAGAAGCGGGAGGAATGAGTAGCAATAGGGCTAGTGGGAATACTGAAATTTTAGAAACATTTATTTATAAAAAGCCTAAACCTTATTTTTACGGAATACAATATACTTCTAGATTAGAATTTCCTGTAGCTTTCTTTTCAGAAAATGAAATTACTGCTTCTATGTTGAGTTTTATTTTAGATTGGTTATTTAATAAATCGAGTTATAGAAATTTTGCCATTATGCAGGATGATATGGACGAATATTACATGCAATGTATATTTACTGATCCTGTAGTTCGAAGAATAGGAAATGTTGTATATGGAGTATCAGGAACATGTAAGCTAGATTCTCAATTTGCTTATACTCGATCTAAAACAATTACATACACGAATCCTTTACCAACATCTATTACTTTTCAAAACAATAGTCATTGTAGTAACGGATATTTATTTCCAACATTGAATTTTACAATGGGAACAAGTGGTGGAAATTTGTCTATGACAAACGCCAACGATGACGATAGGATTTTTTCATTTACCGGATTATTAGGGTCTGAGATTGTCAACGTAAATAACGATTTAGGAATAATTACAAGTTCAACTGGTTCACCTATATTGAGTAAATTTAATAAGAATTTTTTGAGATTTGTTCCTGGGGTAAATGTACTTTCTGTTAGTGGATCAAGTGTTTCTTCATTGTCTTTAACATATCAATTCCTAAGACAAATTGGAGCATAATATGCAACAAAATTTTGATTATTTTAGCAAGCAAGAACGTCCTGCTATGACTTTATGTAATCCTAACTTAGATCAAATCTATTCGCTGGAATCGGCATATGACGTTGAATTGAAATTTAAATGGAACGCATTATCGGAATTATCTTTTAAATTTCCAGAAGAAATAGACGGCGTTGATTTAGACGCATATGACTATATTGCTGGAAAAAGAATTGTCTTATTGGGAGATTTGGGATATTTTTTAATTTCGGATGTGTCTGAAAATAGTAATGGAGGCATTTACGTTAAAGATGTTGATTGCGTATCGCTAGACGGAGAATTAGTTTATAAGAAAATAAATGCTTTTTCTGGAACTTATTTACTTTATAATTCTGGAAGTCCTACTGATCCTGATTCACTGATGGGGCATGTAATAAGTTTGGTTCTCAATTGGGAAATTGGAACTGTAGAATCGAGTTTGAATAGTATTTATAGAACATTTGATGTGTCTAACTCAAACGTATATCAGTTATTAAATGAGGAAGCATCCAAATCTTACGGTTGTATTTTTGATTTTGATTATTTAAACAGAACCATTTCAATTGTTTCATCTAGCGGAAGTGGAAACGCAACAGATATATTTTTATCCTTTGATAATTTAATTAAAAATACAAATTATAATGAAATTACCGATGAAATTGCAACTTGCTTGTATCCTAATGGAGGTGGAGATTTAACTATTAGGAGTGTCAATCCATTGGGTACAAATACGGTTTATAATTTTGATTATTATAAAACTACAAGTTGGATGAGTCAAAGTTTAATAACAGCCATTGATGCGTGGGAAACAAAGTTTGACAGTTATGCCGATTCCTATAGTGCTTCTGCGGTTGAATTAGGGGAACTACAAACCGATTGGCTTATTGAACAGGCGTTGTTAGCGGAATATGAGGCTCAATTGAGTGCCGATCAAGCAGTACGTGCCGCTAGATTGCAACAAGGTTTAGATACAACGGATATTGACAATCAAATACTAACTGATACAATATATGTCAATGATCAAACAATTGTGGTAGATGAAATAATTGATGATATTTCTTCGGTAACTCAAGGAATGGAAACAGTAAATGGATTATTGGCTTTTTCAAATACTGATAATTTTACTAATGCTCAATGGTTAGAATTAAATAATTTTATTTTTGAAAATGGTTTTACTGATAATACTATTATTATAACAGATTCTATGACGGAAACAGAAATTCAAGAGCAAACACAAAAATTATACGATAAAGCCGTAGAAACACTGGCAAAATTATCTGTTCCTCGTTATCAAATTACAATTAATTCCGTAAATTTTCTTGCTTTGCAAGAGTATTCTCATTTTATTGATCAATTAGAATTAGGTGATCAGATTACAGTAGATACAGGAAAAGGTTATACAATTACTGCTACATTGTTACAATATGAATTCACCTATGATGATCCTGAAAAATTTAAAATAACATTATCGAATCGACAAAGATTAGATGATTCTAGTTTTATTTTTTCTGATTTCATGGGAAATACAATTCAAACTACATCCACTGTAGATTTTAATTATTCTAATTGGAATGATTGGAAAAATAATAAATCATTGATGATTGGAAAAGTTGTTACTCCCGATGGAATTATTGTTTATGGTACTAAAAGTTCAAATTTAGTTGGTACAATTCTGGCTGGCTCTAGTTTATCTATTGAAAATATAAATTCTACTACGGGTATTGCCAATGTTTCAATAAATAAAGATGGTGTAACTCTTCGTGATCCTAAATTATATGATGCAGATGGAAACATTGGGATTGATGCGACTCTCGATATGGCAGGAGGGGGTCAAATTATGTTTCGTAATGGCATTTTTATTGGTGGAACAGGACTTGAGCCAGGAAGTAATATTGTTACTATTGAAGATTTAACGGGAAGTACGGGAACTGATTTTTCTACAGTATCGGTTTATTTAGCCAATTCATTACGCGTATATATAAATGGTGTAATGCAAAGAAAAGATTATACATATGCAGAAGGTTTGGATTTGCAATCGTTTACGATGTACGATTCAATTTTTTCTACAGATAATTTTTTAATTGAGTACGTGTCAATAGGTTCATAATTTTATAAAAGAAAGGAGTTATAAATATGGCTTTAAGTACATCGTATAGCACAATTAACTCTCTCGGAGATGTTTCATTTGTTGCAGGAACAACTTATCAACTTAAATTTACTGTTGTTGATCAAAATGAAACAGCAATTGATTTAACTGGAGCAACTTGCACCTTGAGATTAGCGGAATATGGCTCAAGTACAGCGTTATTAACAAAAACAGGAAGTATAACTGCAACAAATGTTTTTACTGTTTTATTTGTTCCCGAAGATACGGATGGATTAGCAGGAAAATATAGTTATCAACCAAAAATTGTTTTTTCTGATGGAAGTACGGTTATTCCCGCACAAGGAATTATTACATTAATTAGGGAGATTGAATAATGCCAAATAATTATCCTACTACAGAGAAAACATTATATGTAGTTACAGGAAGCAACGTAATTCGAACGGGTTTGTTGGAATTTTATGATCCTTTATCGATTTCTGATATTTCAGGATCAATTTTATCTGGATTAAATAGTACATCCGCAAGCACTATTCCTGCAACGGATGCTTTAGATGGAATTACATTGCCTGATTATATTAATGTTAATGAATTAACTTTAACGATTACTACTAGTACAGGATAAATAGTAAAATGAGTAATTCAACAAATTTAAGTTTAAATTTATATCATCATAAAGTAGATAAAGAACAAAGTTTCGAAATGTATCGAGCAGATTTAGATGGAATAGTTAATAGTAATATGATGACAATTGATAGTTTTGCTGGTTCTGCAATTTCAGATATAAGTGAAATAGACAATTCGTCAACGTCATATTTTTCAGGAATGGATACATTGCTTACTTTATATGCGGGGCAAGTTATTTCTGGTTGTGCCAATGTTGTATTGTCAAGTAATCGAATTGTAAAACTTGCGGAGCATACTGGTTCAGGTCAGGTAGATTTTAATAGTATTTCTCAAAATTATACTCATTTATTAATAATGGGCACTACTGCTGGTAGCGTAACAAGCGCAAGTTCTATGCTGGCATGTGATTTTAATTCTGATTTAACAAGCGGTAACTATAAAGGTGTTCGCTATGTTCAAACTGGTTATGGAGATAATATTACTGAATATATGGCAGGAGAATATATTGTTGGTGGTATTCCCATAGGTAGCATTAATAATTATCTTTCTGGTAGTAGTGGCTATTCAACATCCATATTTGCGATTATACCAAATTATTCTGGAAGTAGTGGATTTTATAAAACAGCAACGGGATTTAATAGTATTTATTTTTTCTTATTTCCTACAACAATGGTTGCATTAGAGGGTGGTACTTTTTTAAGTACTGATGCAATTACTCGAATTAGAATGTTTAGTACAATAGGTGATACTACAAGATATAATTTATTAGAAAATACTGTAATTAGTTTATATGGAGTTTATTAAATGACATCTTTAAGTACGAATTTAGGTTTAATTTTATATAATGCTACTACTGATCAATCGGGTAGTTTTTTAACTTGGACGCAAAATATGTCTGGTTCTGATACCAGCAATATGAAAACAATTGATCGTTGGGCGGGGCAAGTTAGTGCATCGTTCGTTGCATTGAGTGGTAGTGTTAGCGCATCTATGACCAATTTAAATAATCAAGCCACTTCTATTAGTGGTTCAATTACTACATTAAATGCGAATATTACAACTATTTTAGGACGGTTAGAAAAAATAGATGAATTTACGGGAGCAGGGCAAGCAAATTTCACAGGAATCACCCAAACTCACAAGCATTTGATAATTATGGGAACAACTTGTTCTGGCTATGCAACATCAACTGGAAATGTATTATTGGGAATAGATTTTAATGGGGATGCAAATAGTGCTAATTATAGCAGTACGTATTGGTATTCTACCACATCTCCCTTTGAAGTAATAAGTACCGCATCTAATATAGGAAGTATATTAATTGGTTATGTTAATAATTATACTGCGGGAATAACATATGGATATGGAACAACGGTGTTTGCAGTAATTCCTAATTACAGCGGAAGTAGTGGCTTTTATAAAAATGCTTCTGGATTTACCGCTAGTTATCTTCCTGCTGGCTATGGGGGAGGTCAGCCATTGGCAAGTTTACAAGGCGGCGTATGGAAATCTAGAAGTGCAATTACTCAATTACGTATTTTTACTTTAGGTTCCGATAGTGCCCGTAGAAATTTGGGAGCGGGAACAGTATTATCGTTATATGGTTTTGGATAAAATTATTAGTTTTTTAGGAGAAAATAACATAATGATTGATTTAAGTCAATATAAAATAGGTTTTGATGTATGGGAAGGTTCATTAAATATCGATGAAGAAATAATTAAAGAAGGGGGAATTGATTATTTAATTATTCGAATGAATACCACAACTGGACAATTGAAATTAGACAATAATTTTCTGAAACAGTGGTATGAAGCAAATAATTTTTATAAATTTCCATATTGGGTAGTTTCACCTTTAATTTCAGCGCAAAATCAATATGATTTTATAATTAAAAACATTCCTTTGGGATGCAAAATTATTGCTATAGATGTTGAAATTGTTCGTTTTGGAGTAACAAGAGCGGGATATGGAAAAGTAGTAAGAGGTTTATGTTCTCTATTGAGAAATTCTGGATTTACAGTAATTGTTTATACTGGCCCTTGGCGATATAATTTACTAGATTATTGGCCTAGTGATGTAATGTATTGGATTGCTGGTTATTTGTATTCGATGTATCCTCCTCAGCGTATATTTATTACTTATGATGTATTAAAGCAAATGCTTTCTAGGTTGTATTGGATACCGTATGTTGCCCCAAATCCAACTTCTAAGATATCCATATGGCAAACTTCTGGCGATAGATTGATTTTGCCAGGATGTGCAAATCGCCCCATTGATGTAAACCTAATGCCAATTGTCGAATTTGAAAAAATATTTGGCGATCAAGAAATTATTCCATTACCTTCATTTATTCCCTATCAAGCAGAAATAAATGCTTATGTTTTAACTATTCGAACAGGCCCAGGAGTCGGCTATGCTAAAACTGGAAAATATTATCTTTACAAAAATAGTGTTGTGATTTTAGAAGAGTTAGACGGTTGGGGAAGAACCGATTTAGGTTGGATTAGTTTATGGTATACGAGGAAATTATAGCGATTATTGGTATAAAGTTGATTTATAATAAAAGAAATATTTTATAGGTAAAATTTCGATAATTTTTGCAAAAAATAGGTTGCTAACACGCGTTAGCAACCTATTTTTTTTCGTTTTTTTGATAAAAATTTACTATTTTTCTAGAACTTCTCGCTCTTTATTTAAATCTCGATTAATGGCGTTTTCTTCAGTAAATTTTTCTGGATAACGGGTTTTTAGTTTTTCAATGTTCTTAGAGAGAATTTTTTCTAGGTCAAAGTTGTTGATAGTGCAAAAACCCGCAACATAAAACATTAAATCTCCGATTTCTTCCTGAACGTTGACCCAATCAATTTCTTTATTGTATGCCATATTTTTCTTGAATTGATCTGCAAGTTCTCCAACTTCGGTTAGCATTCCTAGAGTAACATGTAAATTGTCTAGTTGTTTATTGTCTAATTTTGCCAAAGTGCGCTGAGAATTTTTTACATATTCATTTATTAGCATTGTTTCTCCTTTTTCCATTAGCGACTCTATATATTTGAGGGCAAGATACGTTATATTTTTCAGATAATTCTTTTCCTGGTATTCCTTTTTTCCTAGCATCGATAATTTCTTTAATTTGATTATCATCTAGCTTACATCGAAAGTGATTTGTTCCTTTAGAAAAATTATCTCTACCCTTAGACAGCATATCTTGTACATTTTCACTCTGAGTTCCTGCTGATAAATGAAAAGGATTAACACATTTTCTATTATCGCAAGAATGCATAATAATTTTATTGTCTGGAATTTTACCATAATGTATCATATAAGATAATCGATGGGCTAATACTGATCGATAACTTATATTAAACATTCCATATCCATTGCTATATAAATGTTTAGTGAATTCCCAACATTCATTTTTTGATTTAATATTAACTTGTAACCAAAATTTTTCTTCAAATGTCATGTGGGCATATGGGCCGGTTTTTATTTCTTGTTTTAAAAAATACATTATTTCTTCATAACTTAGAATATTTTTATTCATATTTATTTTTATAACTTATAATAAATATTTTATTTTATTTGATTATTTATTATACTCCGCATATTCCATTTTCACATTCTTCATTACCTTCAAAAACTACGTTTTTTCGATTGATGGCAAATTCAAATTCTACAGGGGTAAGGGGTTGACCCCCTCTTGCTCCATTTGGATATACCGTGATTCCTCGAAGCTTTGGTAAGTGTTTAATTAAAATGTTTCCAAAATCCTCAACGCTTTCATTTCCTGCTGTTCCAAAAGTGGGCAAATTTATTGTTGAAGCAATAGAATTGTCTACATATTCTTGAAGGAATGCTTGAAAATCAATTCGTCTTTCAACATCGAAACTTAATGAATATGCATCTTCAATGTTGTCAATATTATATCCTTCCGAATATAATTTTTCAGCAACAAAGTCAACTACATATTGCTTTTTCCATCCGTCAGGCGTTAGATAACGCCTTTGATATGCTGTTGAAAAAATGGGTTCTAATCCAGATGTTGTCATTCCACCCGCAATAGAAATAGAGCCATTTGGTGCTAAAGCACGTTTTTTAATTGGTGTGTTAAATCCTAATTGGTTTGACCAATTTAAAGCTGAATTATCCGATGTGTCTTTCCAAACTTGTAACCAGCCAGCTAATTCTTCATTGCGACCATAGGCGTGATTATGACGAATCAGCCATTCGTGAATTCCCATTAATCCCAATCCTGTTCTGTGGTTTTTCTCTCTAACTATTTCAACCTTAGGATGGGGTACATCTGAATATTTTACTCCGACAATTAAAAATAATTGTGCTAACTCTGTAACATATTTTAATTCTTCCATAGATGAAATATTTGCTAAGTTGATTGAACCAAGACAACATACATCAGAATCGTCTTCAGAAACAATTTCTGTACACGCGTTTCTAAGAGACTCATTCGGATTGTCGAAATCCACACTAAAACCCGGCTCTCCTGTTTTGATCATTTTTTTGATTGTTTGCCAATATATATTTTGCGCTAAAGAATGTTGTGAATTATTTTCATTATGGTAAGCATCAAAAAAATTTTTATCTAAAATTACCGATACATTTGTCATATCCATTGTTGCAGGGAAATCAAAATCTTTTTCTTTTAATTTTCTGACCTCTGGAATCCAATTTTTGCAAGCAATAAAAGACTCGATGTCATCATGATTCCATTTTAATCCTGCCCAAATTGCACTTCTCCTACTTCCTCCTGCCATTACCCCACGTCCTACTTCATTGATGGTTTTCATTAGCGGTAAAGGGCCGGAGGAAAAACCTCCGCTTCTTTTTAAAGGAAATCCATTTGGGCGTAGGTTAGAGTAATCTACTCCAATTCCTCCACCACTCATTAAGAATAAGGTTGCTTTATTCAGTAAATCTCCCCATCCTTCACGACTATCCTCCGCGCGAAGTAAAAAACAATTGTTTGTTTGGTGGTAGCTTCTACCTGCTTGTGCTAAAAATCTACCTCCGGGGATAAATTTTCTATTGATAAATAATTGAATGATTTCATTGACAATATCTTGTTTACCTTTAAAGTCTACAATGTTGAAAACATTTGGAACAACCCTGTAGGCAATATCTTCCCAAGTCTCTTTTTCTCCGTTTTCTTTGTCCCATGAATAACGAAGATTCATGATTGATTTTGAAAATGAATTTTCCAAACTAATTATTCCACCTTTCTTAAAAATTGTTCTATTTCTAATTTACTATGCATTCCAATTAATTGTTCTCCATTTTCAAAAACTAGTGCCGGAATTTGATCTATGTCAAAAATATTAATTAACTCTTTATTGCTTTCAATTGCGGTATCTACATTAATAACGTCAATGTTTTCAGGAATATTGATAGTTTTTAAAATCCGGGATAAAGAATAACATGGTGGACACCCCTTTTTGTAGAATTTATATAGTTTCAACTTTTATACCTCCTTATTGATATGAATTATAACTGATAAATTTTTATAAATCTTTCTACTGCGCTTTCAACATTTTCTAATCCCTCTTCGATATAAGTTACAAAATCAAATTCAAAATCATTTAAACCCGTTTCACTAGGATGGGATTGCTGTTCTGGTGTTAAATTACTTTTATAACCTATACGGTTTACCTTTATTGAAATTATTGGATAACTTAAATCTTTGAAATACCAGTATTCATTTTTAAATCTAAAATCACATAAAAGAAAATAATCAAAATCATCTTTAAATATATGCGTAAAATTTTCAATGTTTTCTACCCAAAAGTTAGGATAGGCAGAACGAATTTTATCAGTTCCAACAAATTACAATAACGTTCTTCCTTCAATATCTTTTTCACCGTTCCATTGAAAATATTCTTTACAAATATATTTTAAATAATCTGCAAAATGCATGATTAAAACTTTATTGCTGCTTTGTTCTAACTGTTCTTTTAAGTATTTGCCAAAAGTGTCTTTTCCGTGATTCGCATTACCTCCAATAACCACAATCTTTTTCATACAATACTATCCTTATAATCTTTTATAACTTTTATAATTTCATTCCATCCCATCATTCTATTTTTAAAATCATATTGTTGATTCCACGGACAATTAAACAAAAGCCCAAACGCTTGACTTTTACAAATATTGTCATAGTTATCATCTATAATTAAATGACTTCGAATTAGATGTTTACTTGCAGTTTGTATATAACGATCCTCTCTTTGAAAGAATCCATTATTTATTAACCATTCTTGTTTATATGCTGAATATTCTGGTTTTCCACCAGTAGCATATACAATTGTAAAACCCGTATTTCTCAATAAGTTTACACCTTCTAGTGCATCCGGTAAAGGTTTTATTTGTTTGTATAAAGATTTACTTTTCAATAAATCGTAGATTTTATCTCCACATTCAGGAACAGTGTATTTTGCAATGTTCCAATCTAAAATATCCTCCTTTCGTAGTTTTTGTTTATATTTGCGATTATAAAGTTTTAGCCATGCCGGAACAGTGTCAGCTAAAACATCGTCTATATCTAAGAGCGCAATTAGTTCCATTTTAATTTTCCGATTCTTCTTCTGGATTCTTTTCTTCCATATCGAATTCAGTATTACAATCTTTGCAAGTGACTTCTACATCGTGCTTAATTGTAAATTTTTTACCACATTCAGGACAAGTATATTTATAGCTTGTAGTTTTTTCTCGTTCTGGTTTTTCTATTGGAATACGATACATAGAAAAAGCTTCTAGGTCTGCATCGATTCCATTATAAACTTTTTCTCCATCTTCATTAAAAGAAGTAAAAGCCCATCCAAACTTTTTATCTTTTTCAACATTTAAACCGTGTTCTTCTGCGGCTTTTTTAAATCGTTTATTATGAATTTCTCCATTGTAATCTTTGATATTTTTTATATAGTTCCAAAGATGAATCATTTCATGTAAAAGAGTTTCAGCAATATCTTTATGAGGACGATTTAATCTTTCCGCAATAATATTAATTTCTGGTTTTCCATAAGTTCTAGCATTATTTGTCCAGATAATAGATGGTACAAACCATCCATTAGCATTTTTTTTACATGAACTTTGAATTGTAATGATAGGTTCAGAAAGTTCACCCTCAAACAATTCATCATTGAAAATATTGAACAACCTTACTAATTCAGCAATAGATTGATTAAGATTAGGAGTCATTTTAATTTAACTCAGTTCAATTTAATAATTTTTAATTCTGGTTCTGGACAATCAGGGAAGATGCTTGCATTAATAGCCGAATTTTCTCTTCGAATTTTTTTTGCTTGATCAAACTTTAGACCTCTAGCAAGTAAGGTTAATTGACCTCGATAAACTTTAATTTCTCCATATTTAAGATTATTTGCATCTTGCTTTACTTCATTGAATACAATGCCTTTAACAGAAAACTTTTTATTATTCATTATGAAATCTCCCTTTTATTTTAATTGGATAAAACTTCCATTTGCCCAAATTTCAAACAAGTTTCTTGCATCTAAATACGTTGCGGCGCTTTTAATTCCCCAAGAAAATTCTTCTACAAGTTGTTCGAGTGAATATTCTTTCGTAACTGTTTTTTCTATACCTTCAATTGATTTAATTCGGGTATACATCATTTCATTTAACTTGCGACTCGCCATTCCGAATATACTACCGTCATTGGGGCTTTCGAACGTTTTCCCAAAAATTGATCCTCCCATACATAAATCTGCTCCTGCTACAATGGCTTTTACAAAGTTGCCACTTGAATTTATTCCTCCATCCATACAAATAATTACATCATTTATTTGGGATGCTTCTTGTAAAGCTGAAACACTTGGATTTCCAATTCCGGTAACAATGCGAGTGGTACATAGTTGACCTGTTCCAATGCCAAATCTAACAATGTCTACTCCTGAGTTTCTTAAACTTTCTACGCCTTGTACGGTACATACATTACCTGAACAGAGTAGAGTATTTAAATTGTTAGAAAAAATATAGTTTTTTACTTCTTCGCAAAAGCATGATAAAGATTCCGTATACCCATTTGAAACGTCTACAATTAAAATTTTAGGCTGATAACGATCTAAGATGTTTATATAATCATTATCATTTAATCCAATTGACATACCGAAATTCTTATTTGTTTGGAGTAGTAAATTAGCATCAGAATATAATTCATCTTTTGAATTATAAAAGCGATGAAGAATTGCAATACCTCCTAAGTCAGACAATACAGATGCAAAGTTGGCATCTACAATACCTCGCATGGGCGATGCAATTAAAGGAAATTGTAAAGTAAAATTATCAGATAATTTTACAGAAATATCTACTTCTTCTCTAGAATTTACCTGAGAAGGAATAGGTTTGATTAAAACATCATCGAAGTCTAGATTACGATAAATACGTTTCATTTTATGGACACCAATCAAAGAAGTTCATTTCTGCAATATTATCATCAGCTTTATTTCGCTCAACTGAAAGAATGATTTCATCAAAATCATTGGTAGTATCGTTTAACTTAAGGCGGAGAACTTCACATGTATATTTATTTCCTCGCCAAAGTTCTTCCACTTTTCCATGTTTAATTGCTTCATTGGGATTATCGTATACGCCAAGAACATAGGAATGATCTTCTTTACTGGCATAACGATACATTGTAACAACATATAAAAAACCATTTTTATTCATTATATTTTCCTGTTTATATTTAGTCTTCAATTTCAAAATGTGAAAAATGTACTTTATTAACCGAGCCATTGACAGATACTAACCATTCTGGTTCTCCGTCAAATTTCTCACTTGCCAAGTCGTTACCAACAAATTCAAAATATTCATAAGCATCCTCAGCTTTATCAGTGGGGCAAACATAATTATGTCCATCTTCATCTGAAACAATACAAAAAGTTCGTACCTTCCTTGGTTTTTTAGTCATTATGTTTTCTCCTTTATGCTATTATGTATTATTAAAACTTATCTATTTCATTTCCCCAAGAATCCCAACCTTCAGATTGTTCTCGTGAAAATAATTCAATTCTTGGTAAGTTTCCACATAGTTCAATTATTTTATTTTTTACTTCGTTTGGCTTTCGACTATGCTCACGAATTCTAGATACAATTTGTTCTGTGTCCCATAATTCATCATTAATTACTTGGTGAACACCTCTACTTTCTCTAGATGGATTTCCTTTTGTTGCCAATAAACACAATTCTGCATTGGCTCTTGTCCAATATCCCAAACCGTAAAAGAAACTATCGGCTTTTTTATTTTTCTTATACCAAGAAAAACCGACTGTTTTGTAGGCGAATCCCCATTTTTTAATTGTTTCCAATCCTTCTTGTAATAAAGGATTTGTTACCCATAAAAATAAAATGCAATTTTCATCAGAAATATCCTGAACAGGTAAATTATAAATATCTTCTAAACTCATGCAATCATAATGCAGTTCAGGAGATTTCTTCTCTTTGCCTTTTTCAGAATATGTACGAAATGTCCAGGGTGGATCAGCGTATATGATCTGATATTTTTTTGTCGGAAAATTTGAAATTTTCATTATTATTTTATATAAATACTCTTTTTATTATGTAAGCATCGTGCTATTGATATAATAACACGATGCTAAATTGTTGTCAAGAGAACGATATGAAAATTGATAAACTAAAGCAAATGCAAATGATGAATTAAAAAATGGATAATTATTCCAATAACAGCATAGATCAAACACATAGTTGGAATAAGCAATAGAAAAACACCTATTACGGGAGGTTTGAATTCTATGTTATTATTTTCAAAATTATCAGTATTACCGCTCATTCAATTGTTTTTGACCAATTTTCATCAATTTCACCAGATGTACGACTATTACTTACTAAGTTGGTAACAGTAGAATAAACGCTTTTAGTTCCGCGAGTTGTTGCAGAATATGTAGCGGCATAACTAATTCCATATTGACTTCCAACATCTACAGCGTCCATATTAGCACCCAGGAAAACGAATTTCCAGTTATAAACGTTGGTTTGATGTTCAACCATTTCTTTAATTTGCTGTGCAGTAAATTCTTTACTGGAATTTTCTTGACCGTCTGTAGTAATAACAAAAATAACTTGAGACGGTTTATTTTCTTCTTTTGTGTTATCAAGGCGATGACCTACATCGTTAATTGTTTTTCCAATAGCGTCAAGTAAAGCAGTTGTATCGCGAACATAATATTCTTTTTTTGTAAGGGGTTTTACGTCTTTAAGATTCGTTCCGTTATGAAGAATTTCATATTTGCTATCAAATAAAATTGTAGTTAGCAAAGCTTCTCCTGGTTCATTCTTTTGTTGATCAACAAAAGAATTGAATCCTCCAATGGTATCATCGGTAAGAGATTGCATTGAGCCGCTTCGATCTAAAATAAATACAATTTCTGTTAGATTGTTTTTCATTATTTTTACTCCTCTATAATTATATCACTAAAAAAAGTTGGAAACTCGCTTTGAAATTCTCGTAATAATGGAATTACTAGTTCTCGCATTTGAGGATGTGCCTTTTTAGAAGTTCTAAGTTTCAGAAAATGCCTCCATTCTCTCAAATTCATGGTTTGAAAAACTTCTGTTTTTAAAGAATTGGGAAGTACGGAACGTGCTTGTTCTGGCGTAGCCCCTTCTTCAAGTAGTGCTAAATATGTTAGTTCAGCATCTTCGCAATGTTCTTTCCAAAGTAAGTATTGAATAGAATCTTTTTCCCAAAAGAAAGGTTCAATTACTGTGATTTCTTTATTGAATTTGTCTTTGCTATAGTTACAATATCTTCCTGATTCTTGAGTAAAACTAGCAATTCTGTGTCTTACAAGTTCATGTGATATTCCGCGATCACAAATAAATCTTACACTAATTGTAAAATGTTCGATAACAGATTCGTGACCGCTCTTGATAATACTGGCAATAAATTTCTTGGCAGAATCAGATGTAATTCGATCTTCACTTTTATAAGCTGTTCTACCTGCTTTTTCAATGAATACTAAAATTTCTTCTTCGTTGATAATGGGAGTTTCAATTATATAATACGGTTTGATAATTTTCATTAATTAACCTTTACTTTATAAATTTCAACTGTTCTTTTATATAACTCTTTTTCCGTCCACCAACAAACTTTATCTATTTTATCTAGATAAATTAAAAAATGTTGAATGGTATTATTTTGAATTGGATTAAATTTCGTCTTCGCCATAGTCTATTTCCGAATATTCAACTTCTTCTGTTTCAGTAAATGAATCTTCTTCAAATTCATCATCGTAAGTTGATGGAAATTGAATTTTTCCAGGGCCATTAGGATCGTTAGAATTATTAAAATTAAAGATGTTTTTACACATTATAATAGTCGTCCGTTAATTCTTTTTTCTTCCCTTTGCGAGGATGATTATCTTCAATAATTTCATGATCTAATTGATCACGAAGAGATAAAATTTCTTTTTTATATGATTCAATTTCGGCATAGAGTTTAACACGTTCATCTTTCCAAGATGCGAGAACATCTAGGGCTTGCTCTTTGCTTAGTCCTTGCTTTTCTGCTAGGTCTTTCCAATCTTTGTAACTTAAAATTGTAGGCATTATTCATTTTCTCCTTTTTAAATTAATAAAATTATTGAACCAAGATTGTAATTTTTTCCAAAATCCAAGAGATGATAATTTATCAATTTCTTTATTTGCTTGTCTTAGTTCTGTTTCCAATTTGAAAATTATTGTATTTAATGTTCTAGTCATTTCTTGAAATTCTTTAATTATAGCGTCGTGTTCATCTATCAACTTTATTATGGCACTATTATCAAATATAATAGGATATTTTGTTCCTCGCATTTTATAATTTGTAATATCATCTAATGTTATAGGAATAGCTTTTTTGTTGTGACGCGCTAGGTTTTTAGCATATGTGTGAGATGATGCAACAAGATAAAAATTAGAATTGTAATCAAATATGCCTTTTTCTATCAATATTGTATGACCTGTACCTCTAGAACTTTGATAATAACAATATAATTCATCAAATATATCATTTGGCATTATTAAAAATTATCCTTTCTCTAATCTAAATCCAAACATCTAGGATCATTATATATCTTATTCAAAGCATAATCAATAGATTTTTCGGTTCTTACAATTTTTCCATCATGAAATTGATTATTACATTCTTCTGCGATTGCTTTATATGTAAATTCAGAATCATATAATTCATCAATAAGTTCTAGTTCGGCAGTTGTATATAATTGCATTTTTTGTTTTTCCATTTCAGAGTTTATAGCGTTTATAAATTCTTGTATATCGGATTCTATATTTCTTATTATAGTAGATGATTTTCTATTTGCTTTGGCTATAATATACAATTCATATTCGTTCATAATTTTTTTTCATAAAACATATATATGAATTGAGATTATTGATCTAACAGACAAATCTTCTTAATTTCACAATAATGAACGATGGGGTTTGCAAAGGCAGATTTTGCATCGTCTTTAAATCCATTCCACTCCCTTCTTGAAAAACGATTTAAGCAATCAATTCCCATTTCTCTTGCATCAATGTCGTTTTCTGCTAAAACATTCCAGGAAATACTTTCGTTTCTATTAATTTTAAAGTTGGTAGATTTGAATTCCCAAGAATAATGTGTTGTAACTTCAAAAACTTTCATTTTTTTCCTTTTTTATAATTAAATATCTTCAGTTTTAATCGATAAAACGTACATTTTATTGATCTTTTAAATGATTATTTACTGATATCAGCACTAAATCAATTAAAACTTTTGATGCATCTGATCCCTCAGTTCCGTGATACTTATCTCCTACCAGGATTAACAAAAGTTTTATAATCCAATAAAGCGCATTTGCAAAAACCGAAATTATGTGTCTATCGTATTTGTTCATGTGAATAAAATCCTATTATAAAATAAAACTTTTATTCCTCAAAAATCTCTGCTTCTGCTTCTTTAATTTGCTGAAGCAAGTTTATTATATCATCTATTTCATCAAATGAAAAATCAAATGCCAATCCAAAATCTTCGTCGTCTGGATCAATTACAAGCCAAATACAGCATCCTATTCCATCAGGATATAAAACTTTTTCGCCTCTATAATTTCCGCTTTTTAACATTTTCCTTTTCCTCATTATTTAATCCTTTAGGCAAAACAAATTCTTGGATCATCATCATATTCTTTCCCACATTGAGGACAGCGATAAAAGCGTAATTTCACAATTTGAAAACCAGTAAAAATATTATGATATTGATCAACGTTTCTTTCTTCTATAAATTCATCGTTGCTAAAATTATGCTCAATTTCACAAAAACAAGTATTTGGATATTCTTCTTCTAATTTTTGTTTTCTCAATAGTTCTTTTCTTTTTATTTTTTTTGATTTTATTTTTCTCGATAAATTTATATCTTCTATAACTTGTCTAGCCGATTCCCAAATTTGTTTATCGCCAACCCAAATGGCAATGCCATCTTCGAATCGCCAATTTGATTGATCAGCGATTGTTGTAATCAGATTGAACATGATTTTATGTTCCATAGTTCGCCTATTATATCATAAAAGAAGTTTTTTATTTAATAAAAAATTTGTTCCGAATTAGAAATACCAAATTTTTTACACACGCATTTAATTTTATTGTTGCCATCATATCCTTGAATGCATAATCGATTTAGATTTTCGTAATTATGAAGAGGATTATCATAATATTCATCTGGTAAATCTAAATCATCTGAAAATTCTTTTTCATATTTTTCTTTGAACTTAATAATTTCAGATTTATATTCATCATATTTATTTTTGATAAAATCTTTATCGCCAAGTTCTAATAAGTGCAAGCTTTCATAATCACAATATACTAATATAAAATGTTCCATTCTATCCTTATAAAATTTTTATTTTTTTATTAAAGTTGCCCATTTCTTAATTCTTCTTCTAATTTTTCAATATATTCTATAATTTCGTTATCCCTAATAATAAAGTCACATTCTAAACATTCTAGAAAAATTGATCCGATTGGCATATCATTTCTAGAACCGATTATTTCTGTAGCTAGATAGTAATCGTGCTTATGATTTTCATTTATGTTTTTCATAAATTTTTATTTTAATTTTATTTTTATTTCGATAAATTCACTAGATTTTAAATATAGGCTTTCCGATAATTTTTCCATTGCTGGATAAATCTCGAAAATGTAATTGGCATTTTGTAACGCATCCCGAACATCGTTGATAAAATCTACAGAAATAGTGAAAATGAGAAAATTTTCTCCTTGAGCTACGGCTTTAATTAAATTGTTTTCGAGTAAAAACAAAATGTAACTTATGGCTTTTCCTCTAATCCCTGAAACATTAGATAAATTTTTCATCTTTCTTTTCCTTTCATCATTATAAAAATCTTATTTTATATTATTCTATAATTAAATGTCCAAGTATAAACATAACAGCACCAACAAATACGCACAAAACTTTTATTTCAATAGATAAAGATGCGATTAAACCTACAAGAAAAAAACATAATCCTGCTTTTTCAACTGCATTCATCCTCATACTGTTTCCTCACATTCATAAAATTAAAGTTTTATTTACCACATTTTATAATTC
>Ga0209728_1000359_pt1 | contig 40333 bp, 62 predicted proteins | sample RifGroD1_FD_183997 | JGI IMG/M metagenome (GOLD analysis project Ga0209728, IMG submission 183997) | Groundwater microbial communities from Rifle, Colorado, USA - Groundwater D1 (SPAdes) (version 2) | ecosystem: Environmental > Aquatic > Deep subsurface > Groundwater | place: Rifle, Colorado... | reverse complement strand
CAATAAAGAATCCAACATGGGCAAATGTGCTAAATACAACAGATACACCTATTATTACGGATTTCAAATAATTATAGGAGGCATAAATAAATTTATACTACTAATCATTTCAGGTTTATTATTAAACATTCTACCACAATTATTACTAACAACTTTATCATTTGTTCCACTAAGATTATTTTCAGGAGGTCTGCACCTCAATAATTACACAAAATGCACCTATTTTTCATTATTAACATTTATAGTATTCGGATTACTAGCAAAATACATCATATTAAATCAATTCATCACTATATTAATATTTATATTTGTATTTATTTTGATATTAATTTATGCACCAGTAGAACATCATAATAGACCATTAAATGAAAAAGAAAAAAGAAAATTTAAGTTAATTGCATTATTTATATTAAACATTTTATTTGCTTGTAATATATATTTTTATAATGTATCAAATAATTTTACTGTTAGTAACTCAATAACCTTTGGTATCCTTCTAGTAGGATTAATTACCCTACCAATTATAAATAAACTGAAATAATTATTAACAAACATATTACAATTGCATAATTTGTCGTGTAATGTCGCTAGGTTTATGTTGAATATGTTCAGAACTTTGTATATAGTGTCTTATATAAATAATATTAAGTGAATATTGAACAAATATTAAAAATATTAAGATAAAAGAACAGGTTAAAATATTAAATATATTTCGGAAAATTTTATGAAAAAATTTTAATAAAACACTTGTTCTATTTATCTTAATATGATATTATAATACGAACAGATGTTCTATATTTGTATTATTTAGATAATCAATTAGTATATAAATAAAAATTAAAAAACTGAGGAGGAAATTTAATGGGAAATATAATAATGTACACAATTAAAGACGAAGAAGGTAATTATGTTCACAGAAATAGTATAAGGGGAATTGGTAAAAATTATTATTACCTATCTTATACTAGTTTAGAAGACGGTTGTATTGTGTATACTAGTGAAGAAAGAGTGATAAATGCATTAGATATACTTGAGCTACATAATAAATTAGGAAATTTGGGACATAAATTTAGTATTGAATTAGCATCATAATAAAATAAAAAAATAAGAATTTTTAATAACTTTCTATTGACATAGTGTTTAAATACATATATAATAGTATCAAGTGATATATTATATAAAATAAAAGAGAGGTGAATGTAATATGATCCCCATTAAAAATGCTATGTTAATAAAAGAGTTAAAACCATTAATATTAAAATATGGTAATAACTCTAAAATATATAGTATTATACAAGAGGAGTTTATTAAGAAAGGATTAACTGGCAGTAACGCAAAAAACCTTTTAACTGGTAAACTTCCTTTAGAAACATTAAGTATCAATAATCAAAAAGAATTATTCTTGTTGTTTTCTTTTACTGACAGTATGAAAAAGGCATTGAATTCATATGATGAAATGTCTAAAGACACATTTGGTTCACCAGATGAATACTCTAAATTAAATTTAGAAAATTATTTTACTGAACTTGAGATTGAAGAATTTAAGGATTTTATTATTGAGAAAGAAGAAGTAACTAAATATCCTTATGTATTGAAGAATATGTTAAAAGTAGCGGAAGGTCATTACGTTGGAATTATAGATTCTCAAGAATTCGCACGTATTGATGCATCCAATGATATTGTTTATGATTTTGCCACACAAAGAGATCCTAAAATAGATATATTTGGAATGAAACGTATTAATACTGATTTGGGGAAAATAGATGAAATGACAGATAGCTTACTTACTAATAATTATTTTTCAGATGAAATAAAATTAAATGTTAAAAAAGATGGAGAAGATAATTTAGAGTTTGTTTCAAAAGACGGAATTTATGGAGAACTTATTATTCATTCAGGAACAATAACTTGCTTTGATGGATACCATAGAAAAGCAGCTAATTCTAATGCAGCAAATAAAAATTGTGAGTTTCATATGAATTGGAAATTAGGGGTTACTAATTTTCCAGAACCAAGAGCAAAGAAATTTATGATACAGGTTAATAAGCAAAAACCTATTAAACGTGAACATATTAAAAATATTGACGAAACAAAAAACGAAAATGTTATTGTTGGCAATATTATTAATAATTCCAATTCAGAACTTGCAGATAAAATTAAAGATTCTGATGCAGACTTAAAATTTGGTGGATTAACTAAAAAATCTATCTTGTCTGTAGCAATAGAAGAGCAATACAAAGAATTATTAAATACTAAAATTCATAATATTGAAATTTCTAATTGGATAGTGGATTTTACGAATTATTTGATGAGTTTGAATACAGATGCCTTTATAGATAAAATAGAAAAGGTTAAAGAAATAAGTTATATCAATCATAAAAATATTTTTATGGGCTATATTGCTCTTTCAAAAAGAGTATATGGACAGGATGATTGGAGAAATAAAACTAAAGAAGTAATGAATAATATTGATTTCAGTATCGAAAATGATATTTGGAATAATATTCGTATTAATGATAGTATTTTAAATAAGACTTCAAGAAAAGAATTGTATAAATTGTTTTTAAATGAGGAGGTGTAAATAATGGGGAAAATTATTTTATTAAATAAAGTATTTAACCATGACAGAGATGTTAAAGAAGCATTTTTAAAAGATATTAAACCTTCAACTGCTAAGACTATAAGAAGTATTCTTTTTAAAGTTGATGAATATGAGGAAATTATTGGTAAAAGTATATATGATTTTAGTTTAGAAGACCGTGATGATTTCCTTATTTCTATGTTTAAGAATAAAAGTAAAGGTGTTATTAATACTACGAGATCATATTTAGTAAAATATATTAATTATTGTATTGATAATAATCTTGTTAGACATATGGAAAATAGATTTAGTCTAATCTCTAAAGATGATGTGAATAAGTATGTAGATGAAACAGCTATTAGAATGAAATATTTATCTAAAGAAGAAATTAAAGAAGCACAGGATAAATTAGTTAATAACTGTGATAAATTAATTTTGCAATTAATTCCTTTGTCAATCAGAGGTCGTACTGAAAATGGTAATAGGAATGAAGAATTAATTAATTTAAGGGTTATTGATGCTGTAGAATCCTATAAAACAGGAATTCTCAAGGTTTGGAATAATGATGGTGATTTTAGAAATGTACCAATTGATGACGAAACCATTGAATTATTAAAGGAAACCATTGATGATGATAAATATATTATTAATAATGGAAGTTCGTACAGTCGTAAAAGACATAATAAGGTACTTGGTTTAGGGATAGGAGAAAAATATTTCACTTTGAACAATACTGGTTATGTTTTTAGAACTGCTGGTATGAATAAAAAAGGTAAAGTTAGAATTAATTATTTTACTTCCAGATTAGCAATGTTAAAAGATTGGATTGGGAATCAATATATTACTGTGACTAATTTATATAGTTCTGGTATTATAGATTATGCGATGCAATTAAAGAATGAAAAAGGTGCAGAATTAAATAATTATGATTATATGAAAATAATTGATAGATTTAACTATGGCAATCCGCAAATTGCACAAGATGGAAGTGAAAACTGGAGTGTGCAAATAGCAAAAATTAAAGCTATGGTAGATGATTATATTAATATTAAATTATAAAGGAGAATGTAATGGCGAAAGATATTAATTTAATTGATTTTACTGACATAGAAATTTATAATATGGTCAGATCAAGAGAATTAGGAAGATTCCCTAATAGTTTTTGGGGTGGAGTGGATACACTTAAAACTGCTAAAGATTTGACCAGACATTTATTTGAAAAAATTCTTAAATGGGATATAAATGATATTAAAAATAAAACAATAATTGATACTTTTTATGACAATAGACTCGGTGGAATGTTAAAACAATTGTTTAATAATAATCTTTTAGATGCTTTACTAAATGCATATCCAGAGTTAGAAGACTGGATAGAAGAAAAGAAAAATAGTAAATTAGATGATTTAAATAATAAATCTGATAAATCTGATAAGAAAAGAATAGAATATACAGATGAAGAATTAATAGAAAATATACAACAAAAATCTATTCAATTAAATAGGAATCCTGTTATGAGAGAAATGTCTGAGCCAGAAGGACATATATACACAGCGAGATTTGGTAGTTGGGGCAACGCATTAATTGCTGCTGAATTAATTGAAGATATTTGTGCAGAAATTGACAATTCTGAAGAAGCAATTAATAAAGCACAAAAAATAATTAAAGATTTCGCATATGAAATAGGAAGAATACCAACAGAAGAAGAAATAAACAGTTTATTTTCAGAAGGTGAAATAAAAGTTTATTTTAAATCTTTAGCAGGAATTAATAATTATTTAAATGAAGGATACACAAAAGAAGAATTAATAAATATTCTTAATGATAAAAGAAATAAATTAGGAAGAAATCCGACAAATAAAGATATAAAATTCCCAAGACCAATTATATTTATAGATAAGTTTGGCAATTGGGATAATGGATTAAAAGAGGCAGGATTAGATGTGAATTAAATCCTGCCTCTTATTTTTATTTAAAAATAATAATAAAAATCAATTATTTTTAATCCATGCTTCTGCATTTAAACGACATTTATCAAAATTATTAAATTTAATATCTTCAGTTAAAGATATATAAATAATATCATTATCGTGTTCTATTTGATAATGATAATACCCTAAATCAGAAATATAAAATATATATATTTTATATCCTTTTATATTTCTAGATGTGCTAACCCAAGTGGGATAGACTTTTCTTTTCAATATTTTTTTAAATTTCATTAAGTCACCTTCCTAATTATAATAATTGCAATAAAATAATTATAATCTAGGTTATAAATAAATACGTTATCTATATTATTTTTGTGTCGCAATTTATTAATTATTTTAATTAATGTTGTTTATTTTTTAAAAATTGGATAAAAAACAATGCTATTAATTACCATAAATAAATTGTAATTATTCTTTATCTAATAGCATATAAATTATAAATATAAATATTAAGGAGGAATTAAAATGGCAGGAATTATATTCACACTTAAAATGGGGAAAGAATCAGCATATGAATTAGCAAATATTTTAAAATCTATTGATGATGTAGTATTGCAAACTGTTGGTAGAAGTATGCATCTAATGGCTGAAAATTGCGAAAACAATGACGAAGAAAGTGAATTTAAAATTATGGTTAATAAAACTGGTGAATTTGAAGATGAGAATACTAATTGCCCTGAATGCGGTGAAGAAATGGAGAAGATATATAAATGTTTTGAATGTGGGTATTCTTATGATGAATAATTTGATAAAATAAAGGGTGAAAGTTGCCCTTTATTTTTAAATTTATCATATAATTTATTTAAAAAACAGTTGACAATTATATTTACATTATGTTAGAATAGGGATAGATAATAAAAGGAGGTTTTAATAATGTTGCTATCTAAATACTGTTTTTCATTTCATGATATTAAGAATAAATTAACTGATAATGAATATAATAATTATTTAAAGTTAATAAAGGATTCGTCTGGAATGTATTATAATATATCATTGAATACAGTAGAAGATAATATAAAAGAATATCCTAATATATTAAAAAATTATGAATTAGAATATGATACTACTAGTAATATTATTTTAAAAATTATAAAGCAAAGTATAAGAGTAAATAATACAGAATGTATTGATACTATTCATGATTTAATAAATATAAATGAGGGAGATAAGAAATGTTTCTTTGTCTATTTTAAGAAATGTTTATATAGATTAGAAGATTTAATAATCGTGAAAGAATATATGAATTGTAATTTAACTTATGGTATGTATACTAAAAACGGACTATCATTAAGTGGTATATATTTAGGTATATATACTAAATTAGTGATTGAATTAAAAAGAAAAGTAGAAATAGAAATGACGATTAGATACAATGAAGAATATAATCGCAATAGAGATATAAAAGATAAAATTAAAGAAGAAATAAAAAGACAACGTAGAATATTTATAAAGAATATTATTAATGAATTTGAAGATGAATACAATGAATGGAAATATGAAAAACGCATTAAGAAGGAAATAAAAAATGGTAATGCATATCTTGCTACACCATATGAAGCCATTATGGACATAGAATAGTAAATAAAATATAATATTAAAAGAAGGTGTTTAAAATAGCAGAAATACATAATCAACCAGAAATATTAATATTGCCAAAAGGTGTTTGTGGAATACCTACTATTCTCATCAATAATAAGTGTCGGACAAAAGAAGATTGCAAATATTTTGAAGGTTGTACCAATGCCAAGAAAGGTAAAAAATATGTAGTAACTAAGTAAAGTGTTTTTAATAATTATTATATGTGATATAATTAATATTATAAATAATTTAGATTAAAGGAGATTGATGATATGTTAAAATTTAAAAACAATGATATGGTTAAAGTAAATAATAAACTAAATATTAGATTTGAGGATAAAGAGCAAGAAAGAAAATTAATTGGTAAAATTGGAGTTATTATTGAAGCATTGGAAAATTCAGCATACCCATACCAAGTTAAATTTGAAGATGATAAAATACAAGAAATTAATTTAGATATGGGAAGTAGATTATTTGATGAATATGAGTTAGATTTTGCATAATACCAAAATTGCAAACCCTTATAAATCAATGGTTTAGAGACATTAATATTTGAACAAAATAAAAATTTTGTTATGATATTTAGAAAGGAGGTAAATATACATGAAATTTGAAAAATATGATTTAATTGATTATGAAATGGGATATTATGGTATGTCATTTGGTTTGTATAAAGAATATTAATTAGAAAAGATAAAGGAGTGATTAATATCATGGATTTAAAATGTGCTAATGCAATTAGACAAGAAACAGAACATATGAAACCAATAAGATGTAAATTAACAAATACAAATTGTGTATGTGCATCATGTTTAAATGAACATATAGGATTTAAAATTAATCCTTGGATTGATAAATGTCCTGCATTTCTTGAGATCCTTGATGAAGAACACACATATATCATAGAAATCGAAGTTGTTAAAATTAAAAAGTACAATCCTAAATATGGTGATGATAGAATATGTAAATGTGGTCATTCTTATTATAGACATTTTGATAGTTATCAGAATATGGATACTTGCGGATGTAAATATTGTGGATGTTTTAATTTTGTAGAGGAATAAAATATTAAAGGAGAATAAATCAATATGAGCAAAACTAAAAGAACACCACAACAAAGTAAAAATTGGGATAAATACGTTAACGAATCACAATTTACAATAAATTTACACAATAGAAGTAAATATTGCGAAGAAGGATTCCCTAGATATATTTATTCAGATAAAGGGATGATTATATTTACTCTTATATTGCGGAATGGTGAAATTATTGAAAATGCAATATTAGATAATAGTAGGCAATATATGTCTGAAGGTAGTCAATGGAAAAATGGATGTAATATGATTAATGAATTTCAAGTGCTTGCATGGAAAGAGATTATAGATAACGAAAAAGGAGAGAATTAATATGTTAAAAATAATCTACACAGAAAAAGGTAAAGCATATTCAGATTTTAATCTTATTGAAAATGCACAATTTATAATTGATCAATATCATAATAAAATTGAACAGAATAATAGAGATATAACTATAGAAGTATCAACATCTAATATTATTCAGTCATTACGTGTGTTGATTTCAAGAGGTATATTATCTAGCAATGAGATTTGTATTATATTTAATGATGAATAAATATTTATTAATGAATACTGTGAATTAACAAAGTATCCACAAGGATTCATGGATTGGGAGCAAAAATTTCTGAGGGAGATTATAGGCAGAAGGATAGGTAAGGAAGTTTAAATAAATTATAGGAGTGATAATTATGTTAAAATGGTATCCTGTAAAAGTTTATTTTTCTGCTAATAGTATATACTCTGCTTTTATTCACGAAGATGAAATTAAAGGTATATCACCAGAAGATGCACTGAGAAATGCGTATTGGAATTGGAAAGATACAAGTAGGATTGAATTGTTAGATGATAAGGATAATAAGGAGAATTAATATGAATAAAGAAGAATACAAAAAGTTTGTTGATAGAGTGATGGTAATAAAAGGTATTCAAAAGGGAATAGTATTCTTAGGAGAAACAGGTAATATACACAAATTGTTTTATGGTGATTATCCTAATGATTTAGTGTCAGGTGAGATGGGAGAAATATATTATACATGGCATGGTACAGGCGGATCAGAGAAATTCTTTAGATTAGAAATTCAACCTGAAAACATGGATAAATTATATGAGATATTTGATAGATATATTGAAGAATTGAAGAAAGTCAGTTTTAGAGATATGAAGTGTAAGTATTTATAAAATATAAGGAGGATTAATAATATGGGAATGTTTGATACTTTTTATGGCGAAGTAAAATGTCCTTACTGTAATGAAATACATGAATTTGAAGAACAAACTAAATCATATGATCGTTTATGTGATAGTTTACTATTAGGAGATTATATCGACAAAGGGAATACTAATTATATTTATGATTTTAATTCATATTGTGAAAATACTAATCAGAAATTCAGAATTGGTATTGCTATTCGCAGAGGACAGATTGTAAAATATCTTGTAGAAGATGAAATTGAATCTGTAAATATTATGAATTTAGAAAATATTGAAGATGGGATAGGCAAGAGATTACAATATGAAAAAGTATGTAGAGAAGCAAATGGTTATCCAAAAGAAGAATTAAATTATGAATTAAATCCTTTAGTTAATGGTTATAAATTTACTGCATTTGGTGTTGAGTGGGAAATTGTTAGATTATATAGAACAAATGATTTATTTGCATCTGGACATATAGAATATTTTTATGAAATTAAATCTAAAGAACATGGAATAAGGATTATGGTATCTAGTGATATTCGTTTTGGTATTGAAATCAGAACATTAGAATTAGCAAATAAGTATAGAGAATTGTATTTTGATAAGAAAGAAGGAGAATAAAATATGATTGAATTTAAAATTAAAGTATCTAAAGAAGGAAATATTAATTCCTACATTAATAAACCTGTACTAAATAGAACATTATCTCTTGAAGAATCTACAAATGTTTATATGTTTAATGATATGCCAAAAGAAATAGTTATAGGTATAATTTCTGATGCAATTGAATTAGAGGATTATTATGAATTAACTATAAGATTATGGATAGAAAAGATGAAAATATTTAGAGAATTCTTTGTAGGTAGAGAATTTGAAATTACAAAAGTAAATGACAATGTAATTATGGGAACAAATATGGATTATAAATTGTGTTTTGGAATTGAAACTGATAAATTTAATGATTATTTTGAATTGATCGAAGAAGAAGAGGAAGAAGTTAAAGAGAAAGAAGAAAATATTATGTTTAAACCAATTAGTAAAACTAAAAAGTATAAGCAAATTAAACCTATTAATATCAAAGGTGTAGATTTTATGATTGATAACGTAAATTTTACAATTATTAAAGAAGCAAATTCCTTTATTTTATGTTCACCAGAAAATACTAATTATGTTTTGTATATTACAAGAGATAAATTTGATGAATGTTTTGAATTAATAGAAGAAGAAGTAAAGGAAAATAAAAAGGAGAATAATATTATGCCACAAACTAATAATAAATTACAAACACACGAAAATCTACACGCAAGATTAGGAGATACAATTATTTTATCTAACGGTTTAAAGTTAAAAGTATGCAAAGATTTTTCTGATGGTGATATTCAGTATTATAAAACGGTAGATATTTCATGTAACACAAATGTAACAATTGGATATACAGAAAATGATATTAAGAAATTCTGCATAGGTAAAAAGATTTGGGGTTATGATGTGGATGAATTTGATATTGTTGATATTGAAAGAAAGCAAGTTAAGAAGAAGAGAGATAAAGTAGAACAAAATAAAACCGTTAATCTTGATAAAACTGTTTACAAATATAAATTATTCCCACGAACTGTATATTGGGTAGTTGAAAATATTAAAACTGGCGAGAATACATATGAGCCGTTTAATATTGCAGAACAATCACTTAAATTAATTGTTGATGGTGATAGAACTACTGTTATTTTCGATGATGGAAGTAAAGGTAGTACAAAATGTTTACCTACTGATAAGTATGATTTTGAGAAAGGTAGAAAAATTGCATATAAGTATGCTTTAATTGAACTTTTGAAAAAAGAAATTAAAGAAATGATTAAATAAAAATATAAAAATAATAAGGAGAAAATAATTATGGGATATAGTAAAGATTTAAGTCTTATTGAATACACCAAGGAAGATTTAATGGAATATGAAAATGACAATGACACATATATTTCAAAAGAATATGTATTAGAAAATTTAGATGAAATTAGAAATAGAGTTAATGCTATTAAAGAAATCTTAGAACCAATTCAAGGTATAGAAATAATTGATGATGCCAAAAATTTATTAGAATTGTTATCAAGAGATTTGTATTAGAAAATAATATAATTAATTGAAAATAGTTATTGACAAAGTATAAAAATAATAGTATACTAATAATAGCTATTAATTAAATAGAAAGGAGAATAGTATTATGAAATGTTTAAATTGTAAACTTACCAATATGTTTAAAACTAAAATTGGTTTTGAATCAGAAGGTGGTTATCCTGAAGGATTAATGATAGAAAATGAAACACAGATAAGAGAAGAAGGATGGATTTATAGTAATTTAAATGCTTACAAATGTAAAAATTGTGGCTTTGTTATGTTATTTAGTGAGAAAGAGTAAATAGTAATCAAAAAATTAAATATGAAAGGAGAAAATACATATGATCGACATGGAACACAAAGAAGAACCTAAAGTTAAAATTGATTTTTCCTATACAGATGAATATGGTCAAGAATCAAGACTAACTAAAACTATTTTAAAAGTTGATTCTAATATTCAAACTCAATTAGAATTTCTAGTAGAAGAATTTAAGTGTTTTTTAATGGGCAATGGATTTCCACCTGATATTGTTGAGATGATTCAAATTATAGAGGAATAATTAAAAATGTGTGAAGAAATTAATTGTAAAATATTGTAATAAATCCTTTTTTTTGATCATGATTTTTGTAAGGAAAACTATAATAAAAATAAAATTAAAAGGAGATTAGATTATGAAAAAATCTAAAAATACATTAAACAATGAAAGTATAGTAAATACAGTTAAAGGTTATGCTTTTTTCAATACAGAAAATGAAGTATATGTTGATGAATATTTTTCTTCTTGTGATGAATTAGAATTGCCATATGTTTATAATGATATTGATGATGCACAAGAAGCAATTGAAAATGAACGTAGTATAGATATAGAAGATTTTGAGATTCATAAAATTGAATATGGGATTAAGATTGAAGAAAAATATCAAAGAAAAATGTCTTATGTTTTAGTTGAGAATGATTAAATAATTAATATTATAAAAATAAAATAATATACATAAAAGGAGATTGAATTTATGTCGTTTAAATGTCAGGTGTGTGGTAAACCACAACCAGCAGGAAGTAAACCTAATAATGTTGTTATCGAAACACGTTACGTTACATATCGAAATAAGGATAGTGAAGGTAATGTAAAATTAAGTGAAGGAAATGAGATAGTCAAGCAACTTAAAGTTTGTGACGAATGTAAGTTAAGAGTTTATCAAGTTGATACTATTGAAAGTAAAGTAGTTTAGAGAGAACACAATGATTAAATGTGAAACATGCGAAAATAAAATTGATATGTCTGAAGGAGAATTATATTGTACTGAAGAATGTTATGGACTAGGAAGAATATTTGATTGGTGTAATGACAATGAAGAATATCAAACCCAAAAGAAAACAATAAAAGGAGAAGTGTATTTTTTTCTTAAAAATGGCTATATAGAAACATTTTATAAAGAATACACAGAAGAACAAAAATCATATGTAAATCTATATAGGACAGAAATTGAAGTTAATTGGGTAAACAGATAATATATATTAATTATAAAGGAGGTGAATACTATATCAAATTTTGTTTTAACATTACCATTAAAAACAGAAAAATTTCAAGAAGATATTTTAAATAAGAACTTTGAAAAATACAGAAAAATATACAATTCTTGTATTAGTGAATTATATAAAAGATATAATAATATGAGAGAATCTAAAGAATATCAAAATAATTGCAAATATAAAGGCAAAGATAGAAATGATATATTCAATAATCTTTATCGAAAATATGAATTAACAGAATATGCAATGCATAAATATATTAAATCTATGGCAAAATATTATAATGTTAATACAACAAATGCTCAAAAACTAGCAACTAGAGCATTTAATGCATTTCAAAAATTAATATTTCACAAAGCAAAAAAAATTAAATATATAAAATATAGTGAATTAAATTCTATTGAAGGTAAAACTAATAAACAAGGGATTAGATTCAGAGATAATAATATATTATTTTCAGGAATTAAAATACCAATAGTTATTAAAAAGAATGATGTTTACATTTATATGGCATTACAAAATACAATTAAATATTGCAGAATTAAAAGAGAAATTATTAAGAGTAAATATCATTATTATGTTCAATTAATTATAGGAGGTATCCCTCCTATAAAAGTTAATAAAAATACAGGAGAAATTAAACATTATATTAATGATGGGAATGTAGGTTTAGATATTGGTACTCAAACATTGGCAATATGTTCTAACAATGAAGTTAAACTTTTAGAGTTAGCACCAGAAGTGCAAAATATAGAAAAAGAAAAAAGGATATTAAATAGAAAAATGGATCGTTCAAGAAGAAGTATGAATCCTAATAAATATAATGAAAATAGAACTATTAAGAAAGGCAATAGCGATAAATGGTTTAAATCAAATAAATATATTAAAACTCAAAATAAATTAAAAAATATACATAGAAAACAAAGAGAAATAAGAAAACAATCTCATAATAAACTAACTAATTATATATTAATTTTAGGAAATAATATAAAAGTTGAAACTATGAATTATAAAGAGATGCAAATAAGAAAAATAATTTCTAATAAAAATAAGACATATAAAAAGAAAAATTATGGCAAATCATTAGCAAACAAAGCACCTGCAATGTTTTTAACTATATTAGATAATAAACTTAAATGGATTAATAAAAAATTGTTGAAAATTAATACATATACTGTTAAAGCAAGTCAATATAATCATATTAAAGATACATATATTAAAAAGGATTTATCTGAAAGATGGAATGATTTTGGTGAATTTAAAATACAACGTGATCTTTATAGTGCATTTCTTATTATGAATGTGAATGATGATTTAAGTAGTATTAATAAAGATTTATGTATTGAAAGATTTGATAAATTTAAATTATTGCATGATATTGAAATTGGAAGATTAAAAAGTTTAGATTTGCCAGTAGCATTAAAGAATGTAATTTAATTTGTAAGACAAGTCGAGAATCGGGCTTGATACTATCATTAATTTAGTCAATAAACTACTTGGTAGTAAAATTCTTATGGAAAATGATTAGTGTTTATATGTTGTAGTTTTATAGATGAAATATCATGCCTATAAAACGAGAATATAAAAGAAATTCATTAATACATAAAAACCTACAATATATCGTAGAGATTCGGTAGATATAGTATGTAAAATATAAACATAAAATACTATATATTATAGAAATATAAGGGAAGAAAAGTTAGTTAACTATTGAGAAACTTTATTATAATATAAAATTAATTAAAAAAGGAGAAATAATATGTATTTTATTGATAATCAAGAAGAATTAATTGGTAAAACTATTGCTTATGTTGATATGAATCAATTCGCAGAATGTATATTAATTGCAACAACAGATGGAGGAATATTAACCGTAACACAATACTCAGATGATAATGGATCTGAAATTATTGTTCATAATAAAATAAACACGAAGTATTTTATTTTAAATTGTAAAAAAGTTAGACCATATCTTTATGAAGATTTAATTAAATATAATGTGTTTACAGAAGAAGAATATAATCAATTGATTGATAAACATAATAAAAAGTTAAAAGAAGATGAAATAAAACAAGAAGAATATCAGAAAAAGGCAGAATTAGAACAATACTTAAAATTAAAAGAAAAGTTTGAAGAAAAGGAGAATAATTAATATGACAAAATATGAATATAAAATTGAATTTACTAGTGAAGTAGAAAATATACCTGAAATTCTTACACGAATCACAGAAACAATTAAAACTGAATTATTACCATATTCAAATGATATTAAACCTATTGTTGCAGTTAAACCTCATGATTCCACAATATATGATAATTATCAAAAAATGCTACGTGAAACTTCAATAAAAGTAAAAAGAGTACGAAAATAATTTAACAAAGGAGAAACTGGAAACTTATGATAGTTAAAATAAGTGATAAATATTACAATTCAACAGAAGAACCAATCTTATTAATACTAAGCAAAGAAGAAAAATCTCATATTGCTAATATGGCAGATGATAAAAATAAATATTTATCTTTTCCTAGTGATTATAATATGAATAAAGCAAGAGAAATTTTAGATAATGTACCTGAATGGATATTAAGATGTGTTGATTATCAAGATAGCAAATAATTAATTTAAGGAGAAACATTGTGCAAAATGTAATCAAACAAATACTAAACATCATAGGAGATGAAGAAGGTAGTAAATTTTCATTGCGTATTTGGCCTTTTAGTGAGATATGCATTTATATCTATGATACAGAAATTCCAATTGTAATAAATATTAAAGAAAAATATGCTTATATTGACACTGATACAATGGATAATCATTTGACAAGTAGTATGTTAGAAGAATTAAATGAGATAGTTAAGATTATTGAAGAAAATATTGATGTGATTTTGGATTGCTTTGGTAAATAAAATACATAAATGATACTATATATTGTAGTTCGTATTTAATAACTACAATATATAGTAAAATATTAATATAAATTATGAGATTTATTCAAACTTTTAAATAAAAGGAGAAATTAATGAAAACAAAATGGAAACCAAATAAGCAATATCCTAATACATATTTTGCAATAGCAAATAATTATGAAGAATATTTAAAACTCACCAGAGATTTATTTAATGAGTTTGAAACTTTGATGTCATGGTCTGTTTCTACATGGATAGAAAAGAAACATTTATTTGATAATGATATAGAATCATGGCATGAATTTTTTGATACTCCTTGTTTAGATATTGATTATGAAAATATTGAGGATATAGAAGATGTTAAATTAGTAGATCCAAAATTATATGATGGTGAGATTAGAAATAAACCAGAAGAATCTGAATATCCAGTTGTGGTAGTTTTTGATGCAGATTTGAAAAATATTATGTGGCAAAGTATGAGTGATTTAGAGTAGATTAATATTAGGATAAATAAAGTTATTGACAAGAGAGTAACAGAATGGTAATATAATAATAAAGTGAAATAGAAAAATACATTAAGAAAGGAGATGTAAATATGTTTGCAATCACCGATGATGAATTATATAAAAATCAACCACTAGAAGAAAATTTTATATGTTATGATTGCGGAGAACAACACATTATCAAATATGGTGATAAAATATTAGAAGATGGGACTAAAGTAAAATCAAAATTATTAGCATACATAACATGTCCAAAAACAAATAATAGTTATATGGTTGGAATAAATGGATATAAGATACGATAAAATTAATGTTATTTTTAAGATTTAACAAAAGATAGTATCTGTCACGATATGAAAGGAGGATAAAAATATCAAATTAATACCTAAATATAATTGTAGTATAATTTGGGAAGATGAAAATGGAAATATTATTGATGTTGTAAATTTAGAAGAAAAAGATGATAGTTTTAAACTTAACAATATTATGGGAAATTATGTTGGAGTAACAAAGTGTACTTTATCTACATTCCCTAATACTATACTTAGTAAATTACATTATATAGAAAAATATATCTTAAAAGAACACCATTCATTATTTAAAGAATACATAAATGAAAATGGTTTAATTGAAGATTATAGTATATTTATAAATGATTTTCGTTCAATAGAATTAATTTTGTTATATAATATATTAAACAGTAATGAAAATAATTTACATCAAAAATATCATAGAAGTATAGTTTTAAAAAATCTTACTGAAACGAAAACTATTTTAAAAGAAATAGAAATAGAATTAATTAATAAAAGTCAAACAAAATATATACATGAAATTATTAAAAAGAAAACAAATAGCTTTGAAATAGATTATATAAAGAAAATAAAAGGTAAAGAGTTTTCTAAAAATAAAAAGGTTATATACTTTATTCAACAAGAAAATGATGGTGCAATAAAAATAGGAATTTCTAATAATTTCAAAAAAAGATTAAGACAACTTCAAACAGGTTCACCGTATAAATTAAATATTTTAACAATCATAAATGGTGATGAAGAATTAGAAAAACAATTACATAGTAAGTTTGCAGAATACAGATTATCAGGTGAATGGTTTAAACCAGTAGAAAAATTAGTCAATTATATTAATAAATTAGAAAAACCTGCATAAATAAAGGAGAAATATTATATGAACAAAGATTTTATTATTGATTGTATAGATATTATAGACTAAATAAAATTACATTCAATAGTAGTAATAACTAAATACGATGAAGAATTAAGATATCAAGTAGTATATAATAAAGAAAATAAAAATTATGAATTATTATGTTTAGACGAAGAAAATGCAATATGGGATGATGGAGAAACAATAAAAGATATTAAAGAACTTTTAGTATGTGATTCAATTGTAAATAGGTATGAAAAAATAAGATTGATAGAGGAGGAATAATTATGATTAAAAAATCATGTTATACTTGTATAAGTCATAATACATCAAAAGAAAAATTTCCTTGTGACAAGTGCCATAATCAAAATAACTGGAATTATAGATTTGGTGTCCAATCGTTGTGTTTAGTAGGAATAGGATTGATAGTATTTGCTATAATTGTTTTATAATAAATTATGAATATACATAAATAAAAAATAAAAAGGAGATTAGATTATTATGGAAAATAAAACATTAGACATTCAAAACATCGAGCAAGCAAAAGAGAAAATCAATGATATTAAAGTCTATGGTGATGGAGATACTTTTGCATTATTATGTAAAGCAAGTAGTAAAAATCAAGGCTGGTTAAAAAGCACAAAAGTATGCAATCTACCTAATGGTTGCCTTGTTCAAGTATCGACACAACAAGGAGATAATGTTGCAGAGGCATTAGAATTTGTTAAAGGTATTCATATTGATACAAGTGTTGAACCAAGAGTATTTAAAATGATTGAGAATAAAAAAGTCAATATTGATGAAGTTACTACTCTATTAAATGAATGGAATAAAGAAGAAAAGGAGAATAAATTACATATGTTAACATTAGAAAATTTAGAGTTATGTTTTAACTCTGCAAAAGAAGAAGAATATTTATATGTGGGTATTAAATATGAAATGAAAGGATTTAAGGAATCTGAAATAAGTATAATTCCATTAAATAATTTTGCTAAAAGACTAGAAGATTATAAAAATATTTGTAATAATGATTTAACTTTTAAAGGTAATGATAATATTAAAATTGTTGGTTTTACTATGGGAGATACTTTTAGTGAAATTCAAAATGATTTAGTAGATTAAATTAGATATACTACATATGGTAGTTAAAATAAATCAATACTGCTATATGTAGTAGAAATATTAAATTAAAATAGATGCAATAATTGATCATGATTTTAAATAATAATATAATAAAAGGAGAATAATTATGGAGAATATTTTTAGATGTTCTATTTGTAAAAAAGAATATAGTGGATATGATGCAGAAAAGGATTGTTTAAATGATGAAATTAACTGTCTTAATTTGAAATTTAAATTAGATGAAATTGTTAAAGAATCAATTAAAATTCTAGAAGAAAAATTTGAAGTTAAAATAATTGAAGAAAAACATGATGTTCTAGCAAGTTCTAGTAATCATGGTCAAGATTATGAGATATATAAATATTTTAATGGTAATGCAGAATATAAAGGGAATATTTTTAAATTTTATACAAGTAGTGATAGTGTTGGAGATGGAAGATGTGAACCTACATTAAATTCAGTTGAAACACTAGTTAACAATTTTATATATAAATATCTTAGAGAAAAAGAGATTGAATCTCAAGAAATTATTGGTGTAGTAGAATATCATGAGGATAATGGAATAAATGAAGAAGATGGATTGCATTATTATGATAGAGGATATATAATTGGTAATCAAAATGTAGAAAATTTAATGTATGATTTACAAGGTAAGAAAATTAAAATTGAAATTATTGAGTAAAGGAGATAAATAAAAACATGGATATTAACTTATTTTCAAAGATAGTTAAAAAATTAGACGAACAAGATTTTGAGTATTTTAAATATACATACAATAATAAAATTTATGGTTTTAAAGAAATTGGTGATGATAGTTGGGAAGACGAAGGTAAATATCAATACAAAACTGAGCAAGGACAATTGATAGAAATGGATAATAATTATAAAGAAATACGATTATTCCGTTTTGGTGTATCACGTTCTGTTCAAAGAAATGGAAGTTACTTTACAGATTATAATTATGACTATGAACCATATGAATTTTTTGAATTAAAAGATATTTTAATACATGAAGTAATTATTCCTGCACATATGGAAACTAAATGGGATAAATTAAGTATTGATTTAGATAGTGTGGCAGATGAAGAGGAAGAAGAGAGAATTAGATTAGAATTAGAAAAGGAAAGGTTAGAGGAAGAAGAAATAACAGAAAAAGAAAGATTGACTAAACTATATCCTATGAATAATACAGATATTATTAAGATGGTAAATAAGAGTTTAAAGAAAAAGAAAATTGAGAAATTAACTTTGCAAGAAATAAGAAAAGAGTATTTTGATATTGTTGTTAAGAAGAAATTAGAGAATCAAGATTGGATTGACTATCATAGAAAAATTATTTATGGTGAGTAGATTACAATCAAAATACATAGAAAGGAGCGATTTATTATAGGTAGTACAATTTATTCTGACCAAAAACTAATGTATTTCCCTACTCAACAATACGAAACATATAGATTATTAGCAATATTAGGAGATTTACAATTAGATTATATAAAAGAAAGATATATAAGAGAGTATTCTATAATTCCCAAAGAAGAGTATAATGAATTATTTATATTATCAGCAAATCACAATATTCCAATGAGATTTGTCATTTTTGACAAATGGTTAAAAGAAGAAAGATATGATTTAATCAAGGAATATTTTACTATTAGATTCGGTAGTGATAGTTATAATAATAGGAAAGAAAATTTTCCTATTACAATTTGCGATCCATTTTGCGGTGAAGGAGAATTTCTCGACACATTTAAGTCATTCATCCCAAAAGACAAATATAGTGGAGATATATTATTAATTGGCAATGAATTAGAATGCAATAGATTTGATACTGTGAAAGATAATGATAATATTGATGAAAAATATAATAAATCATTTGAAGAATTAAATTTAGGAAATTCTACTTGCAGTCTCATTTTATTCAATCCTCCATACGGCTCACAAACAAACGGTTTGAGGAATGTGAAATTCTATCTCTCTATGGTTTTAGAAAAAGGCATATTATACAATCCTCAAAATTCAAAAGACTACAAAACAGGTTACATGGTATTTGTTATCCGTAAAGATGATTTCTTTGACAGTTTAGATATAATCTGTCAACATTTTGATGTACTTAAATCAGCAATTTATAAAGTTAATCCAGAAGAGTATGTAAAATACAAGCAATATATTTTCATTGCTAGATTAAAAAATAATCCATTCAATTTAAATAATATCACAGATACAATGGATTATCAAAAACATTATAATGATATAAAAATAATAATTGAATCAGAACCAGAGTTTGAATTAAATATGTACGATACATATAGAATGATGAATTATCCTTATATCGACTATGAAACAGCAAAGGAAAATAATCAATATATAGAAATATCTGAAAACTATATAAGTAAAAATGACAGTGTATGGAATTGGGTAAAAGATATTACTGAGTTAAAGAATCTCGGAGAAGAGACATTAACTGTTCCTAAACCATTAAAACCAGGAGAAATAGCAAATATATTAGCATCAGGAATGGTAAATGGAGATATGGATTTGGATGGAAAAGGAAAACACGTTGTTATAGGTGGTACTAAGAAAGTAGAAAAGAAGGAAGTAAATTCATATAAAGATGATAATGGAGAAAAAATAACGGAAACTAAAATAATAAAAATGAGTCTACCATATTTGAATATTTTATGCTCAGAGAATGGTGAATTAAAGATTAAAGAACTCGGAGGATTAGAATAAATTATGATTCCATATATACAAACAGACGGTAAAAATAAAATTAATTGCAATTCTGATTTAATTATTTTAGATGAAAGTGACCCAATATTAATTTCATTATGTGATATAAATATTAAAAATAAAAAAATATGTGCAGATTTAATTGCTCAATCATATAGTAATTCAGTATCATTAAGAGACAGGGAAGATATTAATTTTGTTAAAGTTTTATATGGTAGAGAGAATCATTATAGATATAAGTCTGATAGGATGGAAAACAATCTTACTCATACTGTTATTTACAATACTAAAATTAATCAGTATTGTATCAATTGGAATAGTGAAGATAAGAGTGAGGTTATCACAAAGTATTTAAGAAATATTCATTATTTACCTGTAACAAGTGAGATTGTTAAAATAATTATAGATAAAGATGAAATTGAACAAAATAAATATAAATACAGTAGTTATGGTTGTGTTAAGGAATGTACTGTTTATACTAATAATCCAATGTTTGCAGAGTTGAAAGTATATAAAATTAATGTAACTTGGTTTAAGGAAAAGTTAAATTCTTTAAAGTTAGAAGGATATGAAGATGATTTTGATTGGAATATAATTGAAGATATAGAGAGTTACATCTTCACATTTTTAAAACCTATTAGGGAGAAATTGAAAAAAAATATTAAGGTGTTGTATGATAAAAATAATATCAATCCTAAAATATTTGAAGGCAAATTAAAACCATTTGATGGTCAGATACCTGTAATTCAAGCAGGACTAGAAGTATTAAAAAGAGATAGATTTGTTTATTTAAATTGTGAACAAGGATTCGGTAAAGGTAGTTGTTCAACAAAAATAAATCATTGTCATTTATATCCTAATAAACAAAACTATGTTACTCTAATTGTTACACCTGCTATTACATTAACTCAATGGAAAGATGAAATAAAAAATAGTATTAAAGACAAAGTAGATATACATATTATTAAGAAAACTACAGAGTTTATTAATATTTATAATAAATCACAAATGAAATTTGATAGACCAACATATTTCCTTGTAGGGAAAGAAACATTTAAATTAGATAGTAAAAAATCACCAGGAGTTAATATTAAAACAAGAGAAATAAAAAGAAAAAAGGAAATACAGCATGCATATTATTATAAAGAAATAAAAGAAGTTAAAGAAAAAATTACTATTGCTTGTTGTCCTGATTGCGGAGTACCTTTAAGAAATGAATTAAGAAAAAAGGAGGATGTATTCTTTATAGAAAAAGATTTTATGGGTAATCCTAAGAAATCAAATTATAAATGTAGTAATTGTGATTCTGTTTTATGGCAAAGTGTTTATGATAAAACAAAGAAAAGTAGTTTAATTAGATTTATTAAAGTTAAGAATATTCATTTTGATAGTTTGTGCCTGGATGAAATACACGAAAGCAATAATTCGGAAAGTATAATCGGCAATGCTACTAGAACATTATTTAACTTTGGTAAGAAAATACTATTGCTCACAGGTACAAGTAATTCAGGATATGCTAGTTCATTACATAACTTACTATTAGGATTATTACCAAATAAACTTAAAGCAAATGATGTAATGGATATTAAACAATTTATTAAAGCATATGGGACATTAATGGCAGTAAACAAAAAGAGAGATGGTGAGTATTATCGTTATGGTAGAAGTGAGATTAAAGATAGTGATTATAAAGAGATAGAAGGCATAAATGCAATTTGTTTTTCCAAATATTTAGTTGAAAATTATATATTTGCCACATTAGATGATTTAGGAAAGGATTTACCTGATTTAAATGAATATTATATTCCTATAAAACAATCTGAAGAAATGGATTTTAATGAGAATAGACTATGGAATGATATTAAATCAGCAAACGCATTTAATGCAAAAATGTATGAAGATTCAATTGTGAAACATTATATTAATAATCCTTTTGATTGGAATAGTATTATGATTGATGGCAAAGATACTACAAGTATTGTGCAACCGAAATGTATTGATGATTGTATATTGCCAAAAGAGCAAGTATTATTAGATATTATTAAGCAAGAAATATCAGAAGGTAGAAAATGTTGTGTATATGTTGATTTTAATAATGGTGGGGAATATATGCAAAGTGATACTATTTCTAAAAGAATTGAAAAATTACTTGTTAAGAATGGCATTAAAACATTCACACTAAAAACATCTGTTGCTACATATGATAGAAAAGATTTATTAGAGAAAAAGAAAGATGATTTTCAAGTGTTAATATGTAATGCTCGTTTGGTTCAAGTAGGTCTGAATCTTGTTTTTATATCTAGTTTTTTAAATTATATGCCAAGTTATCATGTGAATATAGTTAGTCAATCAAATAGGAGAGGGTATAGAGCGAACAGTACATTAGAAAATAGAATTTATCATTTATATTATGAGAATAGTTGTGAGAACGGAATTATTAAGAGGTATCAAAGGAAAATGGCAGAAAGCAAAGCAATTACAGGGCAGTTTAATGTACAATTAGAAGATGATGATTCAATTAGAACTGCAAGTAAATTTGGAAAGAAAATTAATGATGGTGTTGTTTAATAAAATTATTAAAAAAATATCTTGACAATGTAAATATAATTGTGTAAAATATCAATAGTAGTAATAAATACATAAATAATAAAATAAATTTCAAAGGAGAGATATTTTATGCAATTAGATTTACAATTAGAAGAAAGACTATTAAATATTGCAGAACCATTATCAATAATGTCAGGTGATAGATATTTAGATATTGCTATTGAGAAATACAATGAAGGATTAAATTTTAAATTAAATCATCCTAATATTAATTATGTGACAATAGCAAGAAATGGAGTATGGTCTGCATCAGGAGATAGTGTTTTTGTTTCTAGTTATGAGACAATTTTCTATCATACAGGTAGTAATAGTTTTTATGAAGGATTAAAGGATAGTGGAATTGAGATAAGGGATTTGAGGAAAGGAGATAATAATATATAATTATGGATGAAAACCATAATATACAAATAGGAGATTATGTAGTAACTACAACAGAATATAACATTAAAAAGATGAATGGACTAAAAGATGAATATTTTTATTTTGGTAAAGTTATGTATTTTCCAAATAATACTAATGCAAAAATAAGATATTTATTATTAAGTAAAAATGAAATACCTGAAAGTTATATGGATATATATCCATTATACTTCAACAATATGAAAACTATAGAAATTGGAATACCTTATTTAAGGAAAATAAATATAGAAGATGCAGGACAGAAAAATACTAATATAATGTTTGAATTAACAAATAAAATAATTGAGAGATTATATGATAAAATTTATGAATTAGAAGAACGAATTACTGAAAATAGAGATTATACTTTACATGTTGAAAAAATGCATCGTGATTATGTAAGATATAAAAAGGAGTATAATAAAAAAGTTGCGGAAATTAGATGGGATGAACATTTAAGACGTGCGACTGGTGATAATGGAATTTAAAATATACAAAATAAAAACATGACAAAAGTTATCTTTGGTCACGAAAATTTAAAATAAAAATATATTAAAAAGGAGAAGTTACATATGAATACGAATAAACCTGAACTAGAAGAATTTATGGTGTTTGTTGATAAAGATGGAGCAATGGGAGTAATTATAAAAAACACTTATACAGATTCAGATACTTATCCTTGGTGGAAATGTTATAAAGATAAAACATATGGACAGGTATTTAATGAGCAAGAAAAACATTATGATAATATTGATAAATTATATAAGGTTAAATATGATTATTATAATGAACATTTTTATGCACTAAAATTTATGAATAATGGTGATTTAGATTCTTATAATTGTGTTTATGAGTATAAAGAAGAAATTAATGATGATATTAGTAAAATATTAAATTATTTTAGTGCTTATGGTTATGAATTTACAAAAAAAGATTTAAAAGAATTTGGATTATTAACACTAATTGACAAGGTAGTTAGCGAAATGTCTAAAGAAAATTTTGATTTGAAATATAAATTAAGTGATATAAATACTATATGTAGTGTTTAGATATAATTAATAATACTACATATGGTATAAAATTAATAATAAAATCAATCCTGTATTTGGTCATGAAATTAAGAAAGGACAGTTTATGAAAATAAATGAATCTCACATTTACTATGTTATTTACAATGTAACTAGAAATGAATATTTTTCAGGAACATCGTATACTTTTGGAGGAACATATGCAAATAGTCATAATTTTAGCAATTTAATTAACGAAGCAATATTCTTTAACAAGAGAAAAGAAGCAAATGAATATATAAAAGAATGGATAAGTATGAAGAGTATAGAAAAATATACAGTTAAGAAAGTTAAAGTAGATTATTCTATAAATTAAATTAGAAAGGAATAATTGGAATATGATAACTTTTATATGTTTTTATTATCAAGAATATATAATTAATCATTGTGTTAAAATCCAAGCACTAGATTATGATGATGCGGAAACTAAGTTTAGAAAGTATTTAGAAAATGAAATTAGTTATATTAATGATGAATGTTTGCTTATTCAAGATGAAAGTGAAATAATAATAATTAAATAATTAATTTATAAAAGAGTAAATATAAACATGTTAAACCTAGAATTAGCAAAAGAAATAATTATTAAACCTAATGGTGACGGATATTTTAATATTGTATATAAATTTGATTATCCTATGGATGAAGGTAAATTAGAAAAATGTATTAGGGATGCAGAATGTAAAATACACAAAGTAAAAGTTAAATTGAATGTTGAAATATTAAGTGGTGAAGATGAAAAAATGTTTGATTTGATAGTAAATTCAAAGGAAGGAGAAAACTAATGAAGGTTAAACTTATTCTTGATTTAGATGGGGATTTTGAAGATGAATTATCCGATAAAGAAGTAGAAGAAATCACTAAAATTGTTATAAGTAATGGTGCAGAAGTTAATTCTTTAAGTAGTAAAGTTGAAGTATTAGAGATTATTGAAAAGTAAAATAATACTTGACTTTACACTAACAAAATGGTAATATAATAATTAGTAAGAAACAAAATAAATTTATTGGAGGAATTAAATATGTCAAAAGAGATTAATGAAAAAATTGAACAAGGATATGTTTTAACTGAGGAAAAAGCAAAAATTATCACTGAATTCTTTGATGCAATTGATATTATGAGAATTGTTGATTACAAAGAAAAACAGAAGGTATTTAATCTATTAGATAATGTATTATTTTTGCTTTCAGACAATGAAATTATTAATGGTTGGAAAATTGAAAATGCAAAGAAATTGATTAATCAAACTGACTTTAAAGAAACAGATTGTGTCATATTTTATAATAATTAAGAAGGAGAAAATTAATTATGTATACTTATATTATTTGTATGAAAAATGGAAAAGAGTATAAAATTACAACAAATTATCTTTTTAAGGAATTAATTAATGAGATAATACCTAAATTAACTAATGAAATTAAATTTTCACATTTTGAATTAGTAGATTGTGCAGAAAATAATGTTGCGATTATAGGAAGTGAAGTATCTAGTATTGAATATTATGTTAAAGTAGGTTAATTAAGGAGGATTATTATGTCAATTATTGATTTTAGTTATTACACTATACCATTAAAAAATATTAAAAAACACCAGAAAATTATATTATATTCAATTAATAATCTTACTAATATTATTGGTTTTAATAATGCAGTAAAATTAGTAATGCAATCAGTATTAATAGAAATGCTAATGTATGATAGTAAATATGTGTATCATTATGATTTTGATTACTGGTGTGATGAGATTATGAAGTGTCCTGTTATAGATTGAAACATGATCAAAAAATAGATTGGTTATGATTTTAGGTATTGACAGATTATAAAAATAATTGTATACTAAAGATACGACAAGTAAATAAAATAAATTATAAAAGGAGAAAAATAAACATGAAAGTAAATATTCAAATGGTAGATGGTTCAGAACTTAAAAAAGTTTATATCTTTACAAACAAAGAATTAGGAGATAGTATTGTTTCTACAAAATCAGAAATTGAAAAACTACTTAATTCTGAAGATAATAAAAGCGTTTTCTTTGGTGGAAATCATGTTCAAGGCAATATTATTCCTAAAATGGTAAGTGAATATGAATTTATTGATGATGAAAAAGAAGTATCATTGGGACTATTAAATTTTATTGAAGAGAATAATCATATTTATGGGTTTAATAATAATGATGTAGTAAATTTTGTGATTGAGTATAGGCAAGAAATTTTAAAAATATTAATGTAAAAATTAAAATTAGTTAATATTGAATGTTATAAACTGTTGATATATAAGGGTTTGTAATATTCATATTAACATTCAAATCAAAGAAACATTTCATTCAAATAAAGGAGGAGATAATATAAAAATAAATAATGAAAAAGAAAAACAGAAATTTTTAGAATTAAACATTGAAGAAATAGGTTCTTATGCACTTGCAACTTATAATAATCAAACTGAAGCAATATGGATAACTAGATACCAAGATCATTGCGAAGATGGTAGTGATTGGTTTTTGGAATCTCCATGTGAAGTGAGAAGATATGAATTCAAAGATACAGGTGAAGAAGCAATACGAGAATTTGTAAAAGAACAATATAAAGAAGAGTACATAGAAAATGGTATAAAATATATTAAGTCAATGATAAGAGATGGATGGTTATATGAAATTTATAATCCACAAACTGGGCCGTTTTTACCTGAAATATTGGATGATTTAACTTTGATTTCTGAGGAATATTGTTTAGAGTGGATGTTGAGTAACGAATATATAAATTAAGAAAGGAGAAATTAATCTATTGAACACAACAATATTTATACCAAAAACTATTAAGGTAGGTTATCAAAATCGTAATGATACATATACAAAGAAATTAGCATACATTATTTATTATGATCAAAAAAATGTATTACGTAAGCAAAAATCTTGGGAAGGCTGGAGAGACAAAAATATTGAACCACAGGAATTTGTAAATGAACCAACATCAGGATTTGTTTTGAATAAGAAAACTGGTGATTACAAGAGTGATTGGCATCATAGAAAAGCATATATTAGAGTTTATGATCCTCGTAACTTTGAGTTTGAGATCACAGTAGAGAATTTATTATTTATACTTGAAAATACTTCAAGTATTAAAGGGAAAGGATTAGAAGGGCAATTCATTTACGGATGGTCAGGCAAGGATTTAATTTTAATACCTACAGAATCACCTGATTATAAAGAATTAGTTAAATACAATGAAATAATTCATGAGAAAAATTATGTTAAAGTTAAAGATTTAGTATTAGGTGGTACATATAAAACTAAATCAAATGAAGAGTATATTTATATGGGTAGATTCGATTATTATAAAGAAGAATATGATTATAATAATAAAGTTAATATAAATAAATATGGTGGAAGATGTAATTATGTAAGGATAAATGTAAACAAAGGTAAACATCATTATTTTGTAAGAAAAGATGATGAAGATTATAAATGGTTTAATATCTTAGTATTAAAAAGTTTAGGAGAAAGATTTATTGAAATTATATCTTCAGAGTGCGTAGATAATTATGCAGATTTATTTGATAAATTAGAATGTGATTCTCAATATTCACCTGTTGATAATAGTAAAGACGAATATATTTCTTATACAATTGAAGAGTTTAACAAGAAATTAAAAGAAAGAGGATGGTTTAATTGCTATGATTTAAACAAGAAAGAAGTAGAAATTAATAAAATTTATAATGATAATATGAAATGTTATTGCAGATATTTAGAAAATTATTATAGCAATGGAAATCGTACAGAAGGAACATATGAAGAAATATTTAATAAATTTCAACCAATGTATAAAAACACATATTTAACAAATGGAAAACTATATTCGGAGGGGAAATAATATGAGTGAAAAACAAATGACAAATGATGATAAGATTATGTTGTTAAAATCTCAGATTGAGAACAGGGAAAAGAATTTAAAGGTTAAAAAGAAATTCACACCTGAAACAAATTGTAGTTTAGAATTTGAAGGAGTAAGATATAATCTACATGCATCTCAAAAAGATCAATTAACTAATTTATTAATCAGATTAACTATGTATGAAATGGCTGTTGAAAAACTAGGATTAGAAAATGAATATATTATTTCTGGATACAGTGTTGGTCAGTGGATTAAAGATATTAAATTAAGGTTAGAAATTATTAAATACGAGGAAGAAGACAGAAATTTAAAAGATTTAAAGAAAAAATTAGAAAATTTATTGTCACATGAAAAACAAGTAGAATTAGCAATTGATGATTTAGCAAAATTAATTAAATAGTTAAAATTAAATAATATTATACTACATATAGTATTAGTATAGATTTAAAATACTATATGTAGTATAAAAATCATAATAAATCATAAATTTCATGTTGATATATTTTTCTTGACAAATAGTAAATATAATTGTATAATGTAAATAATCAAAGTAAAAGGAGTGTATTCAGAATGAATATAAATCAAATTAAAGATAAAATATTTAATAATGAAGAGTATAACTTTTTATGGGATAATGATAAACTAAACAACAATATCATACTCTTAACTTTAGGAGGTTCACATGCCTACGGAACAAGTTTAAATAGTAAAATTAGTGACATTGATGTTAGAGGCATTGCATTAAATACATCAAAAGAAATTTTAACTATGAATTGCAGAGATAAACCATATGAAGATAAACCAACGGATTCAGTTATTTATCCATTATCACAAATAGTTATTTTATTGTCAAATGCTAATCCCAATGTAATTGAAATGTTAGGTTGTGAAGATGAACATTATTTTATTTTAAAAGACGAAGGTAAATTATTAAGAAATAATATTGAAGTATTCTTATCTAAAAGAGTTATTCAATCATTCGGAGGATACTCAACTTCGCAACTTAGGAGATTGCAAAATGCTTTAGCAAGAGATAGTTATCCTCAAGTAGAAAAAGAACAACATATGATGAATAGTATTAAAAGACAATTGATTCATTTTCAAAATCATTATACTAAATTTGAGAAAAGCAGTTTTAATTTATATACTGATAAATCTAACAAAGAAGGTTTTGAAGAAGAAATATTTGTTGATGTAACATTAAATCATTATCCTTTAAGAGATTTTAATGGAATGACATCTGAAATGACAAATGTTATTAGAGATTATAATAAGTTGAACAATAGAAATAAGAAAAAAGACAATGCTTCTTTATTGAAACACTCTCTCCATCTTATTAGACTTTTAATTATGGGTGCAGAAATACTGAAAACTAAGAAAGTAAATACTTATCGTAAAAATGAAAGAGATTTATTATTAGATATTAGGAATGGCAAATACTCTTATGACCAAATTTTTATGATGGTTGATGAATATGAGCAAAAATTTGATTATGCAAGTAACAATACAGAATTACCTGATTTACCTGATTGGGATAAAATTAATGAATTAATGATTGATATTAATAAAAAAGTAATAGAAAGGAGTAATACATAATGGAAATGACAAATAAATTAAAATCAAGATTTGCTAAAGATTATGATTTACCAATTAAAATTTATCAAGAACCATATTTTACTGATAGACTTATTCTATTTGATAAAATGTTTAATACCTTATCTAAATGGGAGTTATTTGAAAAAGAAGTATCTACTTTTCAAAATGAACAAGATTATTTTCAGTATTACAATGAAACTAAGAATAAATTCATAGACAATATTAAATTAAAACCAGAGTATGCAGAATTTAATTCTTTTGATATGAATCAATACAGAATTCCTAATTATCAAATTGGTAGAAAATCAGTTTTTAAAGAAGATAATATTGGTAAACGATTAATTAGTATTGATTTATCTAAAGCAAATTATTATGCAATGAGATTCTTCAATAAAAACCTTGTAGATAATACTAATAACTATTATGATTTTATTAGTCAATTTACTGATTTGAGACATATCATTGAATCTAAATATATTAGGCAAGTTATTTTTGGTAATTGCAATCCTAAAAGACAAGTAACTATTGAAAAATATATGATGAATTTTGTCATGGAAATCTTACTTAAGCATATGGACATTAAATATATTCAAACATTTTCAGATGATGAAATTGTTATTGAATATTTTGATGGAATACAATTGCAAGAAATTTATGATAAAATAGATAATCTTGAAGAAGAAAAAGATTTTAAATTACATTATGAAGATTATATACTTGCTAAAATACCTAATACTGATTACTATGTTAAACATTTAGATACTGGTGAGATAAAATATAAATGTGTTAATAATTTATTTTATCCTTTTATAATAAGAGCATATAATAATGAAGAAATACAAGAGAGTGATTTAGTATTTCATCATGAAGGATATTTAAGTAAGTTTATTGAAATACCTAAAATTGAAGTTGTATAGAGGTGATAATATGGAGATACCAAGAGCAGTAGAATATATACTTAGTCATTTAGAATATAATGGTTTTCAAGGATACCTAATTGGAGGGAGTACAAGAGATATTTTTAATTATAAATCTCCCAAAGACTATGATATTTGCACTGATGCAACACCTGAACAAGTTAAAAAATTATTTCTTAAATCATATGATACTGGAATTAAACATGGTACTGTTACTATTGTGTTGAAAGATGAAAATTATGAAGAAGTAAGTTATGAAATCACATCTATGAGAAGGGAGGGTGTATATAAAGATAATAGAAGTCCTGAAGAAGTATTTTACACAGATAAATTAGAAGAAGATGTTGCACGTAGAGATTTCACAATTAATTCAATTGCAATTGATGTAAATAGAAACGTATATGATTATTTTGGTGGATTAAAGGATATTGAAAATAAAATTATTAGATGTGTAGGGAATAGTGATGATCGTTTCAACGAGGATAGTTTGAGGATGATGAGAGCGATTAGGTTATCTACACAACATAATTTCACTATTGAAGAAAATACTTTTAAATCTATTATTAAAAACGCATATCTTATTCAAATGATTTCTAAGGAAAGAATTAGAGATGAGTTATGTAAAATATTAATGAGTAATATTCCTAGCAATGGAATTAGATTATTACAAGAAACTGGTTTATTACAATATATCATTCCTGAATTATGTGAGTGTGTTGGTTTTGAACAACATAATCATAATCACGACAAAGATGTATTTGAGCATATTCTATCTGTATTAGATAATACGCCTCCAATATTAAATATAAGATTATCTGCATTATTACATGATATTGCTAAACCTATGTGTTTTACTTTAGATGAAAATAACATTGGTCATTTTTACTATCATCATATAGAAGGAGAAAAATTAACAGAAGAAATATCAACTAGGTTAAAATTTGATAATAAAACTATCAATGATGTAAAAATATTAGTTAGAGAACATATGTTTAGTTTTAATGAAGAAAGTAAAATAAAAACATCTGTTATTAAAAAATTCATAAACAGAGTAGGAATTGATAATTTAGAAAATTTGTTTTGTTTACGGATTGCAGATATTAAAGGATCTAAAAATAAAGATCAAAATAAAATAGATAATGTTACATTTTTAGTAGGAGAATGTCATAGAATTATTGCAGAAAAACAACCATTAACAGTTAAAGATTTAAAAATCAATGGTTATGATTTAATGGAATTGGGTATTGAGCAAGGATTTATGATAGGAAAGATATTAAATGGATTATTAGAGAAAGTTTTAGAGAATTATGAGTTAAATGATAGGGATGTTTTGTTGGATATTGTCAAGAAGGAATATTTGAATTAAATATTTTTTCTTGACAGAATTAAAATATAATTGTATAATGATATTAAATATATCAAAAAAGGAGTTTTAATTATGAGTAAATATACTTGGAATCCAGTATATAATATGATAATGGAAATTAAAAAAAAATATTTAGAAAAATTTAATTATATTGATTATCATATTTATTCATATACAGATGAAAATAATATAAGAAAAGAAATATCATGTTTAGAAAGATGGATTATTGACTTATCTATTTCAGAATATAAACATATTATAGAACCACTTCAAATAAACCAATCAGGTACAATGTTATTGATTAGATATGGTAGATATAGTGATGTATTTGGTGGAGAAAATGAAATTACTAATGATAATTTTTGGCAATTATATGATGGATTTTATAAAGAATGTCGTAGTGTAGTTATTGATATAGAGAACAATAATATAATTTTAAGTCCATTTAGAAAATTTCAAAATTTAGATGAGACTGAAGAAAATAAGTTAGAAAAAATAGTTGAAAAAATTAAAAATGCTAAATCAATAGAAATTACTGATAAATTAGATGGTTCAATGCAAAGTGCTAGATTTTATAATGATCAAATAATAATGTCTGGAAGTCAAGCAATTGATTTAAATAATTCTTGGAGATTGCAAGATGGTTATGATATATTAATTAATCAATCAAATTATGTTAAAATGTTAAAAGAAAATCCTGAGTATACATTTATTTTTGAGTATATTACTTTAAAGGATGCTCATGTAGTTAATTATAAAAAAGATGATGAAGGTTTATATCTTCTTGGATTAAGAAATGTTTATACTGGAGAGCAATTATTATATAAACAAGTCAAAAAGTATGCAGATAAATATCAAGTAAGAATGACAAAAATATTTGATAAAACATTTGATGATGTAATGAAAGATACTAAAGAATACAAATCACATGAAATGGAAGGATATGTATTAAATATTGATAGTCATTTTATAAAAGTTAAATGTGATGATTATGTCCAAATTCATAAAGTATTATCTAATATATCTTCTATTAATCTTATAATTAAACATATTGCAGATAATACTTTTGATGATTTAATTTGTAAAGTGCCTGAAAGTTATAAATGGAGAGTAATGAAAGTTGCTAATTTAGTTTTTGATTATATTAAAAATACAAAAATAATAGTTAATAAATATTATGATAAATCACCCAGAAATTCACGCAAAGAGTTTATGGTATGGGTTGATAGCAATGTTCCTAAAGAATTCCGAGGTTATGTTCAATATATGTATTTAGGCAGAGAAATAAATTATATTAAATCTGGAAATGAGAAAAGTCCAAAGTATAGAAAACTAAATGAAATGGGAATAAACAATTATTCAGAAGTATTTGTAAGAGAGGAATAAAATGATTAAATATATTCATGGTTCAGAAGATTCTATTGATTTAGATGTACATTATGTTTTTGATAAATTACCAGAATTTAAATATTGCCAAGAATTTTGCAGTAGCAAACAAGAAAATCGTAATATTATTATTGTAGAAAATGGTGTTGTTACTCAATGTTTTAAAGGTACTACTGATGAGGTTAATAATGGATTATATCACACTTATAATTTACATAAACAAGAATATCCATTATTAATTAATCAAACATTGAAACGAGATATATTAATGAAAGATTTAAGAGTGTTTAGAGGGATTATTTCATATTTATCAAGAACATCATATCGTGTTCAAATAAAAGAAGCATTGAGAAGTAATTGGAGAAAAAGAATAAATATATTAGATAAAATAAATTGGGATGATATTAATGAATTTAATAAAACTTTTAACAAATTAGATGTATATAAAGTTTATGCTTTTCAATTAGGTCAATCTTTAGGATTGCATGATGGTATTGAATTATATACTAAGAATGAAATATCAAAACAATATCCACAATTAAGAGAATATTTATATAGAGAAAATGCATCTTTTAATGATTTACTAAATTATCTTAATAGATTTATTGAAATAATCAAATCATATAAAGTAATCGAAAAAAATCTTACAACTACTTTTTGTGATTTTAATAAAACTATTAATTTAAAAACAGAAAAGTATATAGAGGTGTAGTTTATGATTCAAGAATTAATTGATAATCCAGATGTATTAAATATTTATCAATGGGGAAGTAGAGTTTATGGTTGTTATACAGACAAATCAGATTATGATTATAATGTTATAGTAACGGATAACTATGAAAATTTTATTCAAAATATAGAAATAGATAATAATCATTTTAATTTTTATAGATTATCTCAATGGCAAAAAATGATTAATAAAAACAATATTGAAACATTAGAATGTATATTTGTAGACCAACAATATATTATCAAAGAAACAATAAAATTTGATATTGAAATTAATTTGGTTGAACTTCGTAAATCAATATCTAAAGTATGCTCAAATGCATATGATAAATGTCGTAAAAAATTAACCATAGAGAAAGATTTTGCTCCATATACAGCAAAGAAAAGTTTATGGCACACAATTAGGATATTATTATTTGCTATTCAAATATGTAAATATGGTAAAATTGTTGATTATACTGAAGCTAATAAATATTATGATCAAATAGTTTTAAATGAAGAAAATAACTGGTTATATTATAAAAATAATTGGCATGTATTTTGTAATAATCTAAGGAGTGAGTTTAGGAAGTATACAGAGGAGGAATGGTCTAAATGGAAAAACCAAAACTAATACTTTTAGTTGGTCTAGTCGCATCAGGAAAATCATTTTATGCAAAACAATTGGCAGAACAATATAATGCAAAAATATATTCATCTGATAATCTTAGAGTAGAATTATTTGGAGATGTAAATGAATGTAATAGAAATGAAGAATTATTCAAAGAATTATATAGAAGAGTTAAAAATAGTTTGTCTAATAAAGAAAGTGTTATATTAGATTCAACTAATCTATCATATAAAAAACGTAAAGCAATATTAGAAGAAATGAAAAAATATAACTGTTACAATATATGTTATTTAATTGCTACTCCATACGAAAAATGTTTAGAACAAAACTTACATAGACAAAGAAAAGTACCTGAACATGTAATTAAGAAAATGTATATGAATATTAATATACCTCAATATTATGAAGATTTTGATGAGATAAATATTATTTATAATATAGACAAAGAATATAATTCAATTGAATTATTTGATGAGTTAGATAATATCAATCAAGAAAATATTCATCATACTTTAACTATAGGTAAACATTGTAAAAAATGTGCAGAAGAATTAATTAAATATTATGATTGCAATTTAAAATTTGCTGGATTGTTTCATGATATAGGTAAAAAGTTTTGTAAATCATTTAAAAATAGCAAAGGTGAAGAAACAGAAAGTGCAACATATTATCAACATAATTTTGTTTCTGCTTATGATTCATTGTTTTATTTAAAAGATATAGAAGAAGGAATAACTAAAGATGATATTTTAGAAATTGCAAATTTAATACAATGGCATATGAGATTATTTAATGAAACAGAGAAATCAAAAAATAAATTTATTAATATGGTTGGTCAAGAATTTTATGATAAGTTGTTATTATTGCATGAAGCAGATAAAAATGCAAAATAATATTTGAATGAAATAATCGTTTTGTCACAATATGGGTAAAATTATAGAAAATAGCAATATTATTGATTTTACCCATAATAAGTGTTATAAACATACTATTTATAAGGATTTATGAGTAGTATTATAGGAAATTATTTATGCAATGGAAAAAGTTTGAATGAAATTTTTCTTTTGTTATGATTTTAGTAAAAAGGAGGAAATTAATTATTGGAATTAATATTAAAAACAAATAATGGTAAACTTATTCAAGGTGATAATCTTGAAGTAATGGAAAAGTTAAAAGACAATACATTTGATAGTTGTATTTCAGATTTTCCTTACAATTTATCATTTATGGGTAAAAAGTGGGATACTACAGAAAATTTTTATGAATGGAACAAGAAAAGAGCAACACAGTTATATAGAATAATTAAACCAGGAGGTTATGTTTGTATATTTGGTCATCCTAAAACTAATCATAGGATGAAATGTGCTTTTGAAGATGTGGGATTCAATATTGTCGAAGAAATTGAATGGATTTATGGTACTGGATTTCCAAAAAATCAGGATATAGGTAAATTGTTTGATAAGAAAGAAGGTAAAGAAAGAGAAGTAATAGGTGATAAAAAAGTTTCTAAAGATTATACTAGAAATGGTTTAAAGGGAGATATGTTAGTATTAGGATATGCAAAATCTACAACCTTAGATATCACTATTCCATCATCAGAACAAGCAAAGAAATGGGATGGATGGAAAACTTCAGGTTTAAAGCCAGCACATGAACCTATAACTATATTTCAAAAACCATTAGAAGGTACATATATACAAAATATAGAAAAAAATAATTGCGGTGCTATGAATATAGATGCGTGTAGAATACCTACTTCACAAGAAGATAAAGATATTATTAATGCAAAAACATCTAAAAATCCTACAACTAATTATTCAGATAGTAAAGATAAAATATATGGTGTTTATGCAGAAGATAAATCAATGCCAGCAAATGAGATAGGTAGATTTCCTGCTAATATTATTTTAGATACATATATGAGTGAAGAATTAGATAATCAAAGTGGAATTAGAACTTCTGGAATAATGAAAGCAGGTACATATAGAAAAAATACAAATTATGCACAATGTCCTGCTGGATTATCTAATATAATAGCAAATGATACTTATGGTGATACTGGTGGAGCAAGTAGATATTTTCTTAAAATTAACTCAGAAGATTTTGTTCCATTTATTTACTGTGCTAAAGCAACAAAGAAAGAAAAAGGTGAAGGTAACACTCATGTTACTGTTAAACCTAAACAATTAATTAAATGGTTAATAAAATTAGTTACTCCTAAAAATGGTAAGACAATTGATGTTACAGCAGGAAGTGGAACGCACGGATTAAGTTGTGAGGAATTAAATAGAGATGAAGAATATAATTTAAAATGGATTAATATTGAATTATTAAATACTGAAAAAGAACCATATTGTGAAATTGCTAAAAATAGAATTAAAAACGCAATATAAAATCATAATCAATCCAATGTTTTGTGTTAATTTTAGATAAAAATAATAAATATAATAATAGGAGGAAAGTATTTGATTGAATTAAATAAAATTTATAATCAAGATTGTATAGGCAATAACGGTATGTGTTTAATACCTGATAAATCAGTTAATATGATTTTATGCGATCTCCCCTATGGATCAACCGCGTGTTCTTGGGATTCAATTATTCCATATATCTCATTATGGGAACAATATGAAAGAATTATCACAGACACAGGATGTATTGCTCTATTTGGAAGTGAACCATTTAGTTCTTTCTTGCGAACAAGTAATATAAAAATGTATAAATATGATTGGATATGGGAGAAAGGTAGAGCAAGTGGATTTGTTCATGCGAAGAATAAACCATTAAAAGCACATGAAAATATATCAATATTTAGTAAAGGAACAACAGTACATAAAACTCAATCTAAAAATAGAATGCATTATGAACCAATAATGGAAGAAGGTAAACCTTATACTAAGAAGATTACACAAGTTAATACAGGTAAAATAAATCATACGCCTTCAGAATCTAATTTGAATTTTGTTGGTACAATTAATAAAAATGAAGGTACTAGATATCCAAGAAGTGTATTAAAATTCTCAATACATAATGTAGGTACAATACATCCAACTCAGAAACCAGTTGATTTATGTGAGTATATGATTAATACATATACAAATGAAGGTGATACAGTATTAGATAATTGTATTGGAAGTGGGAGTACAATTATTGCTTGTTTAAATACTAATCGTAATTACATAGGTTTTGATAATGGTAAAGATGATAAGACAGGAAAGTATTGGGTAGATTTGGCAAAAGAAAGAATTGAAGAACACTTGACAAAGTAGAAAAATAATTGTAAAATGTAGATAGGTGATATAAAATTTAAATTAAAGGAGAAATAATATGAAATTTAACAAAAATTCAAAAGTTGTTCGTATTTCTGCATCAGCAGAAGCATATCATTCTGGGAGAACTGCATATGGAGAATTATATATTCCATATGAACATTATGAAAAGAATAAAGAAAGGTTAAAAGGATTAACTGTTTATGTGCATGAATTAGATGGTAAACACTCAGAATTAGAATGTCACATGAATTTTGCATATTTTACAATTGAAGAAGTATTAAAAATGAATTATGATCGTGATGAACATAGAGATATTGATGAAAATTTATTTGATAATTTTTGTGATGAATTAGGATTAAATAAAATTGAATCAGAAATGATTAGAGATTTTTCGGAAGGATTATTGAATTTAGAGAAAATGTATGTTGTAGAAGAAATTAGAGTGGTTTTATCTAAAGATACTATTGTTGAAGGTATAATGATTCCAGAAGGTACTGTAATTAAGCTGTAATTAAATATGATTTAAATGTTAGTGATATGATTACAGATGAGCGGGAATGGGAATTGTTTGATTTTAATTTAGTGTGGTGATGTAGTAAATAAATAAATCTTGACATTGTTGTTTAAGAATGGTAAAATAATTGTAGATTAAATATAAAGGAGAAATAAATATGGAAGATTGCGAATTAAGAGAAAAAACAAAAAACTGATTTAATTAAATTATTAAAAGAATTATTTATAGAAAAAAGAATCAATATTGAAGTAGATGATATAATTAAATATGGATGTAATGATAGACGTATCACTGTTAAAATAGAAGGAGAAGAAGTATATTGTACAGAAAGTAATATGGATAAATGCAATGATATGAATAAATTTATTTGGAGACATTTACCATTGTCAAAATAAAATAAGAGGTGATTATATTGGTTAAAATTATAACTTTAGAAAACGGGAGCAAAATAGAAATATTAGAATCAAAATCTGATAATATTAGAGGAAATAGAAGTAATATAATAAGTTTTTGGTGTGATAATTGTAATATGGTACACGAATCTGTTCATATATCAGAAATGATGTGTCTTGATGATAATAGAGTAATTTGTAGAACAAGTTTTAATGGTGTTAGAGATATTATTGGGAATTGGAAGTAAGAAATAAAATTTCATTACCACATATAGTGTTTAAACAATCTCACTAACACTATATGTGGTAATGAAATCAACTTGTGACCAAAGATCCATTTGGTAATGATATTTTTAATAAGAAAGGAGAAAATAATGCAAGAAATAATTAAAATATTTGAAAATAAAATTAATGATTTAGAATTATCAATTAAATCTAGTTATGAATTTACTAGAGTACCAGGATGTGAAATAACTTATTCTGGTTATGAAATGATACATAGAGAGAAAGAAAGACTTAAATGGTATAAGAATGAACTAGAAAAATTAAAAAATTATTCACAATGTAAATGTATTTGGTTATACAAACTTCTAAGATGTTTTAACAAAAATAAAATTAAAAACTATGGGAATAGAACAGTTTATCAATGTAAAAAATGTAATAAATATTTCTTTAAATAAAGGAGAAAAGATAATATGGGTTTATTTTTAAAATCTTATGATGAACGTAATTATATTTTAGGAAGAAAGTACAATGTAGAATATAAACTTGACAACGGTAAAATAGGCACATTTTCAAACATATTAGAGAATGTCGATGGAAAGTATTTTTGGTTTTGTAGTGAAAAAGATGGATTATGTGTAATATTACAAGACAGAATATGTACTATGGTTTGTATAGATAATGATAAAACATTAGAAAGAATAAATAATACATATAAAAATAATCTAAAACAGACTGAAAAAGCATTATTGGATATTGGAATTAGTATAAGAAAAAATAAAGATGAATTGAAATCATTGTCAGAAATACTTGAAGAAATATCTACGAAATGGGATGAATTATCTACGGAAGAAAATAAATATCTTAACAAATGGATATGTATGAGTATTGCA
>Ga0209728_1000357_pt1 | contig 40553 bp, 50 predicted proteins | sample RifGroD1_FD_183997 | JGI IMG/M metagenome (GOLD analysis project Ga0209728, IMG submission 183997) | Groundwater microbial communities from Rifle, Colorado, USA - Groundwater D1 (SPAdes) (version 2) | ecosystem: Environmental > Aquatic > Deep subsurface > Groundwater | place: Rifle, Colorado... | reverse complement strand
CACAAGAGTACATTCCAAGAGAAAAACGCAAAGAATGGAGTCCTGTAGGGATAATTGGTAAGTTACTAGTTAGAGATGATGGGTCTTGCGTAGTTAACAACTATTGTAAATCTAACGATGATGGAATTGCTACTGCAAGTACCACAGGGTATAAAATATTGAAACGTGTAAGCGCGAATATAATTCAGGTTTTCTTAGGATAAACAATTTACCCATGTAAACGCTTGTTATTTTAAAAGGTAAACGCCTCTGTAAAAAGGGGTGTTATTTTTTTGCCTAAAAACCAGAAAGAGGTGGAGATATGGAAGAAATTCAATGTTCAGCGGGAAGTCCCTGCACAGCAGTTCAATTGCTTGTTCAGCGCATTGCGATTCAAGAGGAACGAATTGACAAAATGGATGATTTACTCGAGTCAATGAGAAATAGATTACCGCTTTGGGCAACAATGGCTCTCACAGGAGCTGGAGGAGCAATAGGTATATTAGTCGGATTGTTAGTTAAGTAGGATGGTGAAAGAAACATGAAGTTCGCACTAAATGCAGGTCATGGACAAAAAAATGATGGCACTTTTGATCCAGGTGCAGTTGCAAAAGATGGATTCACAGAAGCATCAGAAACAATTGAAGTAGTAAACATTCTTGCATCTTTTATCAAATCAAGTGGGCATGAAGTATTAGTAATCCAAGATGGAGATTTAGAAGATGTAACAAATCAAGCAAATTTATGGAGTGCAGATTATTTTATAAGCGTCCATTGTAATAGTGCATCCGATTCATCTGCTCATGGAATAGAAACATTTGCTTTAAGTTCTGGTGGTCAAGGAGATAAATTAGCAAATGCGATTCAAAGTAATTTAATATCTGCAACAAATCTTACAGATCGTGGAGTTAAATATTCTAACTTTTGGGTATTACGCAAGACAGACATGCCAGCAATTTTAATTGAAATTGGATTTATTAGCAATCAAAATGAAGAAAATCTAATGAAAGATTCTAATTGGGATATTAAGGTTGCTAAAGCAATCTATAAAGGTATTAGTGATTTTACTGGTATCAAATATGTAGAGGGAGTGGTTAACGTGGTTAACGTGGCTAGTACAGATAAAGATATCTATCTTTCTGTGAGAGTTAGAACATCAAAAGCAGATGCACTTATTAAACAAATTATTGCATTGGGTTATGCGACAAAAAGATTAGATTTAGCGTAAAGGAAAGGGGTTAAAAGAAAATGCTAGAAAAAATGAGAACACCAGCATTAGTTGTTGCAATTTTAGGTAGTGTTAAATTAGTTACTGATGCATTTGGATTATTTATTTTAGATGATGCAAGCATTAATGCAATTGCTAATGGCGTTAGTGCTGTAGCTACAATTGTGGGTATTTGTATTAATAGAAGTAAACCTGTAGTTGAAGTAAAAGAATAGTAATTACATATTTCAATAAGATCGATGTGAAAAAGCCTTGGCATTTATTGCTAGGGCTTTTTTCTATGTAAAAATAATTAACATGGAAAACATTACAAGATATAAGACAATCTAGGGACTCCATATATAGAAGAATAAAGAGAGTGAAGAGGTAAAAATATGGAAAAACAAATACAGGTTAAAAATACAGGCAAATTTAAAATTATACATAATATACCGATTATGACTGATGAAGAAAGAGAAGAAAAGAAAAAAGTAATCCTTCTCAAGATGTATAACCTTTTATCCAGTAACAAAGGATAATTGATATAAAAGTAAAAATATGCTACCATAAACCAAATATGTAATTTAAATAATAGGAGATAGATGTAAAAATGATTGGTATTTATACGAGACAGTCAGTAGATAAAAAAGATAGTATTTCTATTGAAAGTCAAATAGATTTTTGCAAAAAAGAATTTATAGACGAAGAATGTAAAATTTATACTGATAAAGGATTTAGTGGGAAAAACACAAATAGACCTGCCTTTGAACAAATGTTAACTGATATAAAGGCAGGTCTTATAAAAAAAATCATTGTGTACAAGCTTGACAGAATTTCAAGAAGTGTTTTGGATTTTGCAACTATTATTGATGCATTCAAAAAATATGATGTTACTTTCATATCTTCAACGGAAAAATTTGATACTGGCACACCTATTGGAAATGCTATGTTAAGTATTATTATGGTATTCGCACAATTAGAAAGGGAAACAATTCAAAAGAGAATCACGGACAATTATTATGCCAGAGGTAAAAAAGGCTTTTATATGGGTGGTAGGTGTCCATATGGTTTTACAAAGATTGAAACAAAGATAAACGGAATAAAAACATCTACACTTGAAAATAACCTTGAACAAATGCCATCACTTATTGAAATGTATGACTTATATGCAAATACTAATATGTCACTAGGGAAAGTGAGTAACTACTTAAATGAAAATAATATAGTTGCTCCTAATGGTGGTTCATGGGATTCATGTAAAATTAGTAGAATTTTAAGAAATCCTGTGTATGTAAAATCTGATGCAGAAGTATATTCCTATTATAAAAACAAAGGTGTAATTATAAGTAATGATTTGAATGATTTTATTGGCATAAATGGTAGTTATCTATATGGTAAAAGAGAACTCAATGAAAGAAAGTTTACTAATATGGAAAACCATGTTTTATCTTTAGCATTGCATGAAGCTCCTATTGATAGTAAAACATGGTTGCTATGTCAATATAAACTTGATAGCAATAAACAGATTAAAAATAGTGGAAAAGGTAAACATAGTTGGTTATCAGGTTATGCTAAGTGTGGATATTGTGGTTATGCTGTAAGCGTTGTTACTTCAGGTCATACAGAATATAAGTATTTTAATTGTAGAGGTAAGACTAATTTAAAAAATTGTAACGGACATTCTATACCAATAATAGTAAGTGAAATAGAATTAGAAGTTGAAGTTGAGTTATTAAGAAAAATTCAGGAATTAAAAAATACTAAACTTTCAGTTCAAACCAATGATGATTTAGTTGTAAATAAAATTAAATTGGAATTATTGCAAATTGAAAATCAAATAGAAAATCTGCTTAATCAATTGGCAGAAGCTAATAATGTTGTGATGAAATATATTAATGGAAAAATAACTGAATTAGATAATAAAAAAAATATATTACTTAAAGAAATGCAAAAATTGGTATTAACCAATAGTAAGAATTTACCTATAGAAGAAGTTTGGGATCAAGTTGATAAGTGGGACGAATTATCAATTGAAGAGAAAAAAGCTATATGTGGTTATTTTATTGAGAAGATAAATATTAAAGATGATGAAATTTCTATTGACTGGAAACTTTAACAATTTTGTTTTACTTTTATATGCATACCATCAAGTATAGATACAAAAGTAAAATATAAATGAGATGAATAGGTATTCTATTAAGTATTCTATTAAGGTATTCTATTAAGGTATTCTCTGCCACAGAAAGGCACTTGTAAGCTGTTTAAAGGTTATCAGCGTAAAAATATACGTTGATAACCTTTAAAGACTTTATAAGCATAAATAAACCATTTTAGACATATTTAAGTCCCTCTATTGAAACCATTTATCCATAAGACTTTTAACCATTTTATACCCTTAAAAACATGGGTCTCGGTCCCCTGTAAAATCAAATCAGAGCGACATAAATGTACTTCTAAGACGTTTTATTTTCACACTATGCCAATCTTCCCCAGGTTGGGATAATACAATGATGTAATAAAAAATAACCCCTTATAAGCCATTATGTGGCTCTTTGGGGTTATTTTTTTCGTATTTCTTAAAATCGTTGCAGGATATTAGTCAGCAAAAAGAATATTGGAGATATTTTTAAATTTGCTAGGTTGTCATGTTTCACCAAATTAATGCCTATGGTTGGTGGTATAGTTATATTTAGGAAATAAAAGAGGGGGTAAAAAATGACTATGCCAATGAAGAAAAAAATATTTAGTGTTTTACTTATCTTAATCTTCACATTTTCTTTTGCAATAGCAACTTTTGCAAGTACAACAACTAGATTAGCAGGTTCAGACAGATATGCAACCGCAGTTGAAATCGCTAAAGCGGGGTGGACTGAATCATATTATGCAGTATTGGTACGTGGTGATGATTTTCCTGATGCTTTAGTAGCTACTCCGTTAACTAAATTTATTGATGCACCAATATTGTTAACTGAAAAAGATAATTTAACAGAAGTTACCAAAAATGAACTTGTTGATTTAAAAGTTAAAAAGGTTTGGATTGTCGGAGGTTACAGTGTAGTTTCTCAAAATATTGAGAATATATTAACATCTATGGGAATTGAAATTGCTCGTTTTGCTGGAAAAGATAGATACGATACTTCAATGTATATTGCTACGGATATGTTTTCTTCTTCAACGGAACTTATTGTAACTACAGGCGAAGATTTCCCAGATGCTTTATCAATTGCCCCTATTGCAGTAAAAAAAGGAATACCAATAATTTTAGCATCACAAAATTATGTCTCTGATCAAATATATGATTATTTGAAAAAGAATAAGGTTAACAAAACATATATTATTGGTGGCACAGATATTATCAGTGATAATGTCGCTAATCAATTTCCATTTCCTGAACGAATTACAGGCACCACAAAATATGATCGTAATATTGCTATTCTAAATAAATTTAATTCTGATCTAACTGGTACTAATGTTTATATTGCTACAGGTAATGACTTTGCAGATGCCTTAGCGGGTTCGGCTTTAGCAGCAAAAACAAATTCTCCAATTGTTTTAGTGGATCAATATATACCTGAAGTTACAAGAAATTATTTGAATAGCAAATTACAAACTAATCAATTAAATATTCTTGGTGGAGAATCAGCGGTTAAAGGGTCTTTATTTGATGATTTAAGTTCTGCCACTCCCACACCAATACAGGATAATATTCCATCTTCTTTTAATACTCCTACTTCATTAAATACTACAGAAACAGTATATACATCCAATTCATCAGAATATTTTGCAAAATCTGAGATAACCGTAAAACAAATTATAAGAGGTATTCAGGCATGGGATATGATTAAAACTGCAAATATGTTTAATGATTCTCCTAAAGATGGTTATGAATATCTTTTAGCAAAAATTGATTTTAAATTATTAGATATTGTTGATGGAAAGGCATTAAATTTAGATGGATATACAGATTTTCGATTAGTGTCACAAGATGGAAAAGTATATGATCGATGTTCTGTTGTTGAGCCAGAACCTAAATTAGATGCAAGTCTTTATAAAGGGGCATCTAATTTAGGTTGGGTAACATTTTTAGTTAAGACAAATGATATAAAACCAGTTATTGTTTTTGGTGTAAGTAATGATGGAACAGGTGGAATTTGGTTTAAAGCATATGACGAAAGTTCATCATCATATACGGTAATTCCTACGGTAACCCCTGTTATATCACCGACTATTCCAAGCATAACAACTCCTAGTACACCTACAACTACACCAGTACCTGCCCCAGTACCTGCTACACCTATACCTTTAATTACAAATCTCTCAGAATTAAAAACATTTCTAAATACAAACTATTCCACTTTACAGACCTGCATAGGGCAAACTCATTTTACGTTTAATATTGATGAAAATACAGATTCGTTTACAGAGTATGACTATTGGATACAAGTTGGATATGAATATGAATTTTTTAGTGGGGCAATGACAAGTATAAAATATACAAATGAGCAAAAAAATCAATTGAGGAATGAGCTTGAGGCACATCAAGAAAACTTGGCAAAAGCCGTTATCGCGGCAATGCCAAACAAAAAATTCTATGGTGGTTATTATGATTCATGGTATAAATATCCTAATTTAAGATTAGATTTGCAAACTAGACAATACTATAGTTGGGAAAATTATGATGATGTAACATATGAAGTAGATTTAAATGATAGATATAACGCTGCTAAACCATCAATATTCCGATGGTGGAGTTTAATAGATGATGAATTATAAATGAATTTTAGTTTCAAAATCGGCTTACAGAAATGGCAAGCTTCATAATATTTTAGGCATTTGACATTCAGGATTAAATTTATCTACATGATAAATTTAATCGAATAACATCATAAAAAACTCGTTTTATTTGACCTCTGAAGTCGTTTAATCATCTTGGTAGTATAAAGCCACTACCAAGATGATTAAACGGCTTATTTTGTTTTTTTAGCGAATTCCCATGGGTATCTACCATAAACCTTTAAGATGTACTATTGAATCCTCCATCTGAACAACTGAAAATGTTCTTCTTTCAGCATTTGCATCCTGTGACGCTATGTTCAGTGACTTATTCCATCTTTTAACTTCTTCTTTCCTTTCCTTTTTCATTTGGTCATAAAGAGGTTTAGTTGCTAAACTTAACAAACTAAAAGTTGCCTTAGTAGTAACTTTACTTAATTTGCTCATTACCCCATCATCTCCTCATAATAATAGAATAAATATCATCCTTGATTGAACTTACGGGGACAACAAAGAAATCTAGTGCACTTTTAATTGTAATTTTTGTTTCGGTGACAATTAGGATTGCTGGAAATAATATCCTGTCTTTTTCGCGGATTGCCCATTCCTCATTAGTCCATGACATTTGAGATACAGATTCATAACTTCGATTCTTTGTGAATCTATGATCCGCATATCTTTCAACTTCTAAGAATATTACATGCCTTCGTTTGGACATAATATCATAAATATCTATCATGGCATCTGCTCTAACTTTGTCTAAAACTGGATATTCCCAATACCAATTGATTTTAAAATAACTTTTCTTTTGAGTCATAACCGAAGTATAAACATCATTGATAAGCAAAGTATGATCCATATTTTTAGGTTTGCTGCCGGAGTAATATATCGCAGGTTCATGTGGGCTTCTAATAAGCTTATTTAGTCTTCCTGATTCAGATATTTTCTTTAGTCGAAGTTGGCACTTTCTAGTAGAATCTTTTTGGTTGAAGAATAATTTTTCAATTTGAATACGATTGAATGCCTTTCCCTGGTTAACTAATCTAACGATCTTTTCATCCCTTTGCATCCCATATTGAACCATGTTCATTTTGCTTCCCCCTCATGCAATTAACCATTCAGCTAACCATTGCTCTGACTCATACCAATGACTGTCCTATGCCTATCTAGTGGGTTCTAAGCCCTGTTTTCTAGTCCGTAAACCCACCCTACTTCTCTTCATTTTTTCCTACTTCATAATTCAATTTGAATTTCGTGTTGAAAGGACTATAGCGGCCTCTCCTTGGATGATCTCATTGCCCATAGGGGTATAGGGGTCTGGTGTCTTTTGGTAGTCTTCCATGATCTCTCTGACCATCCTGTTGTCGATGTAGGGTATCTGCACAAGGACTTCATCTTTGAACTTAAATAATGCCCTACCTTCTACATCAGCATCAATAGATAATGCACTTTCATACTCTTCTTTATCTTCACCTAGTAAAACTCTAGCACTGGTAGCATTACATCGAAACGCAACCACAGCAGAAAAATTATTCTTCATTGTTCCATTAACTAAATTTGCGGTGGGCCTATGACAACTGATAATTACATGGACTCCTGCTCCTCTAGACTCACCAGTGACTTTTGTCATTATTTCCCTTGTCTCTTTGAATTCTTTGCCTTCAAGTTTTGTCATTTCATCAATATAAATAACAATTCTTGGTAATTTCTTTTTGGGATATGCCTCATTGAATGCTTCTAAATCATCGCATTTATATTTTTTAAACAAAGTATACCTTTTGCCAATTTCATGAGATGCGTCTTGCATAATTCCATAAACGTCTTCAGGACTAGATATAGTCTTATCCACCAACAAAGGATTGTCACCTAACATGGCAGTCCCATTTCCATGTTTAAGGTCGCATAACCACAATCTACAATCATCTCTGGTGTATCTCAAATGCAAACATACCATAATCAATCTTCCGAGAATTGATTTTCCTCCACCTGTAGCACCTCCGATCATCAGGTGTGGACTATTCGAGGATGCCAAGTTTAGTTGCTCTAGGCCGCGTCTGCTCCATCCAATTGGAATCCACAGTCCCGTGGGAAGACTTATTCCTTCCGGCGCAATTTCCGCTTCGTTTGTGTACTTAATTAAATCAAGTAATTTACCAGACAGCACACTTAAACTAAAATGGGCTTTTCTCTCATTTTCTAAGATTTTTACTAATACTTCAGACTTCAAATCAAACTCAATAACACTGATACTTTGACTAAGTTTTTCAAAACTCAAACCCGTTGGAATCCTGTATTTGTAAATCATATTGCGACCTTTATTAGCTTTACTTACTAATTTCGGGAACTCCTTGACCGTGTAATCCTTTCCTCTTTCTAAAGTCTCGACACACATATTAGTTCGTTTCCAAACCAACATGATTCTTTTTGCATCGTCTTTAGTTTTATTAGATAATAAATTTCTAATCAAAAATCTACCTGTCATTACAATAAAATTTGATGTAAAGCCAATTAGGTCTGCATTGGATGATTTTGATGTACTTGCACTCATAACCATTCACCAACCCCTTCATTCAATCGCTTATTCATCTATATGCGCGATAGCATATTTTATATGTGCAAACACCAATATTCCAATAAAAGGAAAAGGTTCGATGCTTTTACACATCGAACCAATTAATAGGCCATATATCGTCCACTTTAACTCCTAATGCCATAGCTATTTTTTGAGCCGTTCGTAACTGTAATCCTGGCTTTTTGTCATTTATTATTTTCGAGAGTTCAGATTGACCGATTCCAGTTATTTTTTCAAGGTCGTTTTGTGTGATTCCCTTAAAGAACATTATTTCCTTGAGTTTATTTTTGTTCATATTCTCACCTTGCGATTATATTCCACATTGAAGAAGAAAATCCTTTATTTACCGTGAGTTATTTTCGAAATATTGGCAGGAATAGTAGAAAGCATGTGGAATACTCTAGAAGGTTGTAATGGTTTACAACTACCAATGATGAATCTGGAGGGAGGTTAAAAAATGAAGTTAGCTAATCAGGAAGCCTATATAGACCAAATAATGCTTGACCCTTTTAATCCGAGATTTAGTATTTCTCCTTCAAAACAGCAGGAACAAATCCAGCGAGCTTTGATGGATGACCAAAAAACTAAAGATCTACTAAATAGCATGCAGAGCGGTATCACTTGGGTTAACAAAATTGTCGTTAGAAGTTTAAACACATATGATAAAGAAGGAAAAGCAAAATTGGGAAATGATCTACATGGGTTCGATTATGTTGTCGTTGAAGGAAATACAAGACTTGCATGTTTAAAGGATTCAAAAATGGGTGAATCCTTTAATAGGAATACTTTAATTCCCATAATTGAGGCCGTTAAAGAAGAAAATGAGACAAATGACGAATATGATCGTCAACTTCGACGTTTACAGGGGATTGCTAACGTAATGGTTGTTAAAGATTGGGATGATATTCCTAAAGCTAAGCATGTTTTTAGTCTCTATGTGGATAAAAAACAACTTCATCCTGGTAAATCAAATTTACAAATATTTAAAGATATATCGATGGAACTTGGAATTAGTGCAGCAAAGATTAAAATGTTTATATTTAGATATATGTTTTATAGGGAGATTAGCGAGAATTCATCACAAATAGTCAAAGATGATTGGAAATTCATGGAGGTATTTGAATCAAATGAGGCTGTAAGGAAGTTATTTGGCTGGGATAGTCATAATAGCATTAATTTTGATTGGGAAAAGGAAAATGATGAAGAAGATGGAGATTCCTTACTTAAACAAGAGTTATTATACATGTTTCCTGAAATTATGGAGAGTGCAAAACGAGAGGAAATTAGTTCAAAAAAATTAAGGGATATTATTAGGAACATTTATAATAACCAAACGGTTGAAGAGTTTTTAAATGAAATGAAAGAAGTTGTTAAACATGATAATGAAGATTATTCTTATAATAACTGGAAAAGAAGATATTTAAATACACAACTTCCAGATGATAGTGAAAATGAATGGGATATGAAACTGACAAATATATTAGAAATGATAAAACAATATCCCATGAATGAAGATTGGCCTTTAAATCAAATTGGGAAACTCCATGATATTCAAAAAAAAGTTTGCAATTTATTAAAATATATACAAACTCCAGATTCAGAGTAGTAATATGACAAAAGTAGGAATAAAAAACTTAAAGAAACTTGTTCAATATGTAATGAATAACTTTAATGGGGATAAGCAACAAATAGATCATTATTTATTAATAAATGCTGAAGAAATTGAAGTTAAATCTGATGCTGGGTTAAATGAAGATGACTTAATAGATATCTGTGATACCAGATCTCACCAATTTACTAAGTTCGTGGAAATGCTTAATAAAAGTATTAATAAATTAGGTTCAATTACAAAAATTAAAATAGATTACTCACCACCAATATATTTTATTTCACAATCCGAATTTGGGAAGAATATTATTCAAAATGATGCTGATCAATATCTACAAAAGCTTAATTATATTTGTTATAACAACTATGATTTAAATGGGAAGTTTTATCAAAAGTTCTGCACCTTATTTTTTAAGGACTTAGGTATTAGTTCAATCGAAACGAGACACAGCGGGGACGAAGGAATAGATATTGAGTCAGAAATAGATCTTAATTGTCTTGACCAAATAACTAAATATATAATAGAGCCAAAGATAAAAATGTTAACCCAGGTAAAGTTTCATAAAGTAAAGATTGATATTTCGGTAATTAGACATTTAATAGGAGATAGTTTGTTTTATAAGTTTGAACGAAAAGATATAGCATCTAGGGCGGTACAATTAACGGCCATAAGTCATCTGGGATTCACAGTTAAAGCGGAGAAATTTGCAGCAAAAAATGGCGTTAAGTTATTTAGTTCCGATGATATAATTAATTTATTGATGAATGTAGAAAATGTTAATAACTTAGACTGTGTTAAATATCTTAATGAGTATTATCAAAAGTCTAGGATAGTTTCGTAGATGGACGCAATTCGAATATGAAGAGAAGCAAATAATAGTCTTATTACATAAAAGGTATCACAGGAGGGGCAGACAATACCTCCTCCTGTGATACCCTTTATGATTTAATTAAACTATATTGGATATAATATTAAATAGTACTGTTGACAAATAATATACAGAATGTTATTATTCTATTAATGATTAAATATTAAGTATACAACTCTTTATCTGTTTTTGTCAATACCTATTTTCCTAAATTTTATACGTTAGGGAGGAATGATTTATTTATGCAAATCAAAATCACCAATAAAATTGAACAGAAAATTAATGTGCTTCAGGAGACCACTGGGATCACTAAAAAATGGGTGGCATCTCAAATGGATATGAGTCCACAAAGATTGTACGCTCTATTCAAGGCAGATAATATGATGCTTGATGTTGCCATTAAATTTGCAGTGTTTTTAAATTGTGACATCATGGATTTATTCGAATATGAAGTTATTAAATAGTTTGATTTAATACAATAAATTATAGGTTTAATTTATTAAACAATACTATTGACAAGTTGTTTGAGAACCCCTATACTAATACACAGAAGGCCAAGCAGTCACACGGCCTGAAATGTAAGAGGAGAGGGGTTTTAAATTATGGAAAAGATATATTGCATCAAGGATAGTAATGGACGCTATGGTGGAAAACTTGGCATTTTCTCTAATTCAATGACTAAACGCAATTCTGATTGGAAATGGGACTACTATTCGACTGAGGTTCCAATGGTAGTAAATGGAAATTTAGAACTTAAAATTCAAAAACTACAAGAATTAAATTCTCTTGCAAAATATGATTTGGCTTGGGAGATAGTTGAACTTACTGAAGATCAATGGCATGAAATGGTTGAAAATTGCCATCAAAAATATATGGCGATGGGTAAAGATCGGATGATAGTATCTCATTATATTTCATCCATTGTAATGAAGGACATTGAGAAAAAATGTATTTGCAAGCATAGAAAAATGGTAGATGAAATTTACAAGAGATACAAAAAGATGGCGAAAAAGCAGGTGGCCTAATTATGGCTATGGCAAAAATCTATCAGTTTCCAGATTTAAACGTCGAAGGCTATCCAGTTTTTGATGAAGTCAACGATTATGAAGAACCTTATACTGAAGAGTACATCAATCTCCAATATGAAATTTATGCTCAAGAGCAGCAAGACGAATATCTATACAATCAACTCATGAAACGAGAGCAGGAGCAAAATGCTCAAAGAAAAAGACGAACCTGTGTGCTAGACAGATTTGTCAGTAAAATTATTTCTATATTTCACTAACATATTACTACGGATGGAGGGGATGGAGGGGATGGTCAACCCGATTCTTCCCTCTATCCACCAGGTTTATTATTCAGATTCATTGCTCTTGTCTAATTTATATCTAACCCTATAGTGCGGAAATTTCCGTGTTCTAGAATTATTTGTTTTAGAAGGTTTCCCACTTTCAAAAACGTATTCATATTCTAATAAGTCACTTGCCTTATTAATTAGTTCCTGAAACTGAACCGGATTCAACTTTTGTAAAGGTAAGCTCATAAGAGCATAAAACTTATTAATTATCTCTATTTCATCAACCGACATAATGCTAATAAAAGTAGTCAAAAATTTTTCGTTTGTTTCAAAAGCAGGATCTTCTTCACAATCTTCATAATCTTCATAATCATAAGGGTAAATACTTGATATATCTTCACTAATCATTTCAACGATATCTTGAAGCTGTTCTATTATTTCCTCTTGTCTGTCTTCAGAAAGTTTTTCATAATCAGGATCTTCGTTACTTTTTTCTACATTATTTAGTTGTGCATTTTTATTACCTATTAATCCATCAATTTGGCTATCCAGTTGCTCACCATCAATTTTTAAAATAAAACCCAGGATATTTTTCAAATCTTCGAATTCAACTGTTTTAACTACGCCGTTTTCGATATGAGATATAAAACTCGGATGTTTTTTTAGAGCCTTACAAATATCTGAACCCTTGGTTTTATTGTTTGTTCGGGCTGCTCTCAAAGAATTTCTTATGTGATCTGTTAATTTGATTTCGTTCATAAAAATCACGCTCCTTGAGATATATTATATATCAAATGATATTATATAGTCAACGTGATAAATGATGTGATAATTACGTGATAGAAAAGTATTGACACTCATGATAGAATGATGTAATATCAGTAGTAGGAGATCAGTTGGATGAGGGGAGGGCCGAAACGCAAAAAGGGTAGACACAAATCTGCGCCTACCCATTGGAAAATCACCATATATTAAACTCCAAAAACATTATTTGACAATGTTAACCAAGATATGGTACATTAATTGGGAGCGTGTATATTGTGAACCCAAAATTCACCACCCAGTTTAGGGTAGTGTAATATTAAAGGAGTTGATGCCCCTTTTTTGTGACGGTTTAGGTTTTTCATATGTATTCGTTCCGAAAGGAACCATGGTCTACTTCGTGTGTTTCTCGAATTCCATATCCAACTCGTTTTGTAACATTCACTATTCATAGTATACATCGAATGTAACAAAAATAATAGATGGTTTAGTCAATTTCCATAAAAAAAGTTTGATCTTTGCTCTTTGAAAACTGCATAGAGGAGATTTACGATGAAAATGAAGGGGTGAGATATATCTTTTTAAAAAGGTATGACCCAGGGTAGCTCAGATGGGCCATTGGAGGACTTTGGGGCATTGATTAGAGTATTGCCATTTCAATTACCTTCTATACTAAGGTGCTTGAAATTGAGCCTAATATTTTTACTGCACATAAAAACAAAAATAAATTTTGAAAGAAGGCTATAATAATGAAATTTGAAGAAGCAATGGAAAATCTTAGAGATAGTAAACTGTTAACCAGAGATGTATGGCATGGTAAGAGACTTGAATTCACGAATGACCAACTTAAAGTAACTACTCGAAAAATACCTGCCGAAAGTTTAAAGGAAAAATGGAATCCTGATCCGGAAGATATTTTGGCTCAAGATTGGAAAGTAATTGATCCAGATGATATTGAAGAGTTCAGTTTGTCGATAAATGAATTGAAAAATCTTGGAGTTAGTCAAGACTCGATAGACGAGTTGAGAAAGAAAAATACAATGCCTCTGTTCGGGCATTTAAGTGATCTCGTCATTGATAAGGAAAAACTTCAAAATTTCTCATTATCACAAGGTGTAATACCAGTTGACATATTAGCAAATATTAAAACTCCGGAGTTTACATTTACCAAAAAGAATTAATAAATATCAGTCTAGACAGGGGTAACTCCCTGTCTAGTAATTAATTACCAAACTTTGAAGGTGTCAAATAAAAATAAATCAAATGAAAGAGAGCGTGGATTAAAAATGGCATATCAAGAAAGTTATTTGAAGATGAGAGACAACAATGGTTTTGACAAATTGGTTAAATGTATAAAAGATTATGGTAAAAACGGTTTTGAATGTTCGAAACCAGTTGAAATTATCACTCTGAAAAAGCCAATCACAACAGAAGCAAATTTAAAGTTCTGCAAAGGTACAAAATTTATTTATGTTGTTGGAGAAAGATATGGTCAAAGAAGTGCTGAAAGCTTTTTTGAATGTTGTGAAGATGTCCCAAAACAAATATTAGACAACTTGGAAATTTATTTCACTGAGAGTTTTCCTTCCGATGATATGTTTGAAAACAACGAAAGAACAAAGATTGCAAAACATGAAGAATTTATTTGGGGAAGACCATGTAAGAATGTTAAGAATAATCAATTGAATATTGAAAACCACAAGAAAGCTGAATTAAAGAATCTACTCAAAAATGATAATGAAGAGTTACCTGTAAATCCTTTTACCGGAAACCAAGTCTTAAGTTTTAATTCAATCGAAAAAAACATAAATAGTATCATTAATGAACTTGAAAAGGGTAATCTGCTTATATTTCAATATCCGCAAGGTGATTGCTTATTTCTTAATAATACGGGTATGGCTAGTCCTTATAAAATGATTCAGTATGACCCGAAAAATGGTAATGCAATAAGAGCAGAGTTGCCAAAAGAAGCAATAAAAATACTAGTTGATAGTTTGTCTAAGGATAAAATGGTTCAGAATTACAGTTTATTTATGGTTAAGAAAGTTAAAGAAGATTTAATTGAAGATTTCGCTGAGATAACAAATGGTTTACTAAATCTGGTTACACCGAATGATAATTACAAAATCAGAAAACTTGGCTAAATATAGGGATCTGGCATGATCCGTGACAGTCATGCCTTTAAAAAAAATGAAAGGGAGAGGGATTAAATATGAGCGTTATTTTCAAAATAGGTGATACTGCTTACTGTAAAAAAAGAAATAGACCTGTTGAGATATTTTCGGATTTAATAGACGGTAAATATTATGACGTTTTATTTCTTAACTGTACAAAGAATAGAACTCTTATTAAAGCCGATAAGTTAATGAAATCACCAACGAAGTAGTTGGAAATTTAAAGAAAGAGGAAAAGCATATGAATTTACAAGACACTGCTGAGCTACAGCATTTAAGAAAACTATTAAAGGATATCAATGGCAAAGTTTTTCATTTCGATGATTTCTGTGATGGCGACATTGGAGAAGGATACCAAGATGAAGATGGATGTGGTCATTTTGGTGAAACTTTAAATGTAGGGAAGTATATTTTTAAACTTAAATCATCAACCGATACCATGTTTGAGAAAGGGACCATTTTATCAAAAGCATTTAAGGGGTTTCGCGGATTTACATTTTGTGTATATGAATGTGATACGAAATTTTATCCAAGTGAGTATGATGTTGAACCTTCAATTACAGCATTGATTGCAGACGATAGAATGTATGTTGTTGGATATTCTGAGGGGTTTAAGATTTAGGCTCTAGATAATTAAAATTGGTGCATGACATCCGTGACCGGTATTCAACAAAATTAGAAATAAAATCAAAGAGAGAAGAGGATGAAATTATGGAAAAAGTTTTATATCACTACACGTCTACCTATCACTTACCTGCAATACTTAGAACCGAATATCTAAAACTGACGGAAAGCAACCTCAAAGCTCCTACCCAAGAGGAGGTGGTTAATTTGCTCAAGTATGGTGGTTACGATTCTACATCATTGTATAAACCTTGTGTATGGTTAACAACTTCAAACAAAACAGAAGGTCATGGATTGGATGGATCTGCGGTAGATAAGACAGAAATAAAAATCACAGTCAGATGGCAAAAGGATTTTCAAAATTGGAAAGTATGGAGTAGGGCCAATGGGATCAATAAAAAGTGGGCTAAAGCTTTGGAAAAAGGCAGGAATTCAAACAGTTGGTGGATTTCGGAGAAACCTATTTTGTTTGCGGATATTATACAAATTGAAAATACCATAACCAAAGAGATTTATTTTACAAATGAAGGGAATTGGAAAGACGAAATAATTCCACAAAATTTCCTATATAAACCAATGGTAAACATGGCAGTATAACTTGAAATCAAAATGAAAGAGAGTGTGGATTAAAAATGGAAGATATTACTTATAAAATTAAATTCGGTTTTAGAGTCTATGATGATGCTGAACAAACAGGAGTTTTTAGGTGTGAGGATACTTTTCCTACTATAGAAGACGCTCAAAAAGAAGTTGCTAAAACCTTTAAATCAACCATTCAAAAAACATTCCCTAATGCAAAAAATACTGGATTAATTACAAAGGCAAAATATATTAATGGTATTGATGTATTTGGTCGAATGGATGGAACTTTCACTGGTGGAGAATTCTACATCGAAATCGTAAGAGCATAAAACAAAAATAAATTTTGAAAGAAGGACAAATAAATGAAAAAAATTGATAAAATGTTGAACGCTATGGTTTACAAAATTGTTTCCGAATATCCAGAGGGTATAAACACAGATGAAATTACTTCCCTATTAATGGAACAACTACCTGATGACATGATACCAACTATAACAAAGCTCATAACCAAAACATTCAACAACATGGCTATTATCGAACACACCACCTACAATGCGGTGAGCAAGGCATTCATCCTGGATTTTACTGTTGAAATTGAAGATATAATGGAGGGAAAAATTGTGACACTCAGCCTACATGAGATTCTCATGCACAAAGTAACATATAGAAAGAGTCTAAAAAATAGCATTATCAATTCAGTTATTTTTAACTTGGTTCAAAAGGATCATTCGGAAGTGGCTTAATAGAGCATATCTGAATTAAGGGCATGGCAGCTATTGGCCTGTCATGCCCAACCCAACCCAACAAACCCAAAAATAATATATTAAAACAAAGAAAGCAGCGTGATTAATAATGACAAAACAAGAGTATCAAAGCAAAATCGTAAATCGCATAATATTCAAATCCAAAATCACTGACAAAAATACCATCGAATCCATGAACAACATAACCCTGGAGGAAGTAATGTTTTACTACATAGACACTCTTCCTAAACCCACAACACTTCAGCAATGTCATAATCAAATAGCTTGGTTTAGAAAGTATAGTATGCCACTAATTAAAAAACTCTTTGAACACTCTGATTATCTAACAAAAACCCAGGATAAATATAAAAAGTTCATCAAAGATACTGGAGCAGCCAACACAGCGGATTTTACGCCAGAACAATACGATCTGTATGAATTATATTTGAAGACAATAAAGCATTACGAAGGAACTGAAAAAATGCTTGAAGATATGATAATCAGATATTCCTATAAATTGGCAGATATTTGTGATATTTATGATAAGGAAAATTTGGATTTTCATTCATTTTGCCAAATCTTAAATATGAATCCTATATCCGCTAAACAAAATATCCTAAGAGAACCAGAAGATCGAAAACATTATCACTATATTTTCTTTGGCTTGGAAAACGATGGAAGTAATCCAGAATGGAAACAAAACAAGTCAAATGACATGCCATTATTTAATTTACTGCATGAGAGCCTAATCCTATTTATGGGTAGGAACAAAGGGTTAAAAGATAAAATGAGTGACTTTTTTCTCCACGACATGGGATTTGCTGAACATTGCGTTACGGTCAAAGAGAATGAAGATGGAAAAATATCTGTAGAGAAGTTTTACCCCAAGCTGAAAGCATTGAGGTAAGAGATTATGAAAATGACCGGATTAGAATCTCTACAAAACAAAATGGATGAAATCAATAAGAAGATACGGATTATTGAGCATCAAGATAAAATACAGAAGTTAGATCGTTATCTAGATGTAATAGTTGAAAAATGGCTCTATAAAGACGAGCGACAAGAGCTTATCCAAACTATCAATCTGAAGGATTCCAGGGGCAGACCACAAAAATCAGGAGCGCAATTCAATAAATACTTCGATGAAAATAAAATTCCTTTCACAATAAGAACATATACAGATTGGAATAGATCATTAAATGGTAAGGCATTTATATTCCTTAGAAAGAAAAATCCTAATTATGGCAAGGTTTATTGGGTAATATTTAAGACCAGTAAAACTGCTATACACGATTTATTCCATGATTCCTTGGCAAAAACCATCATTATTTGATGTTCCATAATATCTAGGCGAAAATGAACATATAAGCATATTCCATATAATCTAGGCAAAGGTTACTGTCGCTGTCAGTAACCTTTGCAAACCACGCTCTGAATCAAAACCATAGCGAAACTCAGTCAGCCAAACCGACTGAGATTATAAAACTCGGTGACTGACAGCCACTTAAACGACTGTCCACAATTTCGTGGTTTAAGAATCTTCGACCACCGTGGGCTAATTTCAATAAAATCTACATACCCACCAAATGTCGGTTTCAGGCCAAGGTGGGTATGTAGCAGCAACAACAAATACAAAAATAAAAAACAAAGGGGAAAGAGGTAAATATATGAGAGAAATAGAGTTGATAAAAGACTTGGATTATAATCACAAGTATCTTGTAATTAATGAAAACAGTCTTGATGGAGATAACGTCTTGAATGAAAAAATCAAACTAGTCAAAGAGGTCTACACTTCGGATGAATTGGTATCCATGGATGACAAATTGCTAGAAACCGCATTGGAAGTAACAAATAGTTTTATAGAAACTTTTAAGAATCGCGGCGGTGCAACTGAGGAGCAAATTTACTTTGCCAATGAAACTGCAAAAATTGTCTTTGGAATACTTGTAGATAAAAATGTAATAGGTATTCCTGCCCCGTGCGGATTTGGAAAGAGCAGTATCACATTAGAAATATTGAAGAAAATGGTTGAAATGCTTAAACTCAAATTGACTACAGAGGGGATCATAATCGTTACGGACAGATTGGAAAGCCTGAGAGACACACAAAAAGAGTTAAATGAAATGGGATTAGGTGGGTACACATATATATTGGAATCATGGAATGAAGAGATGTGTAAGAATAAGAAAATCAAACAATCTGATAGTAAAATATGCACTCCAAAGAAGTGTTCATTCTTTAATAGCTGCAAGATATGTTTCCAACAAACTGAGCAAGCAGAGAAACCCATATTGTTGATCACCAATGCAAGGCTGAGAGAAGGTGGCGAGAATATAAAGCGTTACAAAGACCATAATGATGGAGAAAGAAAGATACTGATAATTGATGAACGTCCAGATGTTTTAGATGTTGTTAAGGTCAATAAATCATTACTAAATGAGATCAGCACGGAATTATCCAAATGCGAATATGCCAGTACGGAAGAAAAAACTAGTCTGGAAAATAAGTTCAAAGAAATTTGTGATACTTTGATAAGCAGGATGCAAAGGTTAAGGACAAAATATAAAAGATTCATTGTATCCAATATTAGTAATGACATTATATGTAAAAATGATGAGGAGTTCATGAACTTATGGAATAAGTACATGGTTAAAAATAGGAAAAGAGAACTGGCACATATTCACAAAGTTCTTACCTCTGGCGGGTTTTATGTCTATGAGAAGAACACGGAGTTTATCACAACAATTGGAAGTAGGGATTTAAATGAGATGTACAGTGATACCTTTAAGACCATAATATTTGATGGCACAGCTCTGTATGATCCACTGTATCTATCAATGTATGTCAAAAACAGCATAAAATTTTTAGACATAGAAAACACAAGAATTTACAATAATTTATCTATTACATCTTATAGTCAGCACAAGTTAACTCGAACAAATTTCAAGGATAAAAAATACCTGGTAAAAGCTTGTGCAGAATTTATCAATAATAAAATGCAGATTGGTATGAGAAAAGCCTTTGTAGTCACCTATCAAAATCAAGCCGTAGAATTAAGCTCATTACTCAAACATAAAGGTAATATTCCCCAACTAAATGATTCTGAGACACATTATTTTTGTAATACAAAAGGAAAAAATACCATGCAAGAATGTACCCTGATGTTTCAAATGGGTTGGAATACGCTTTCTGATTATGAATATGTCATCCAATGGTTATCCGCATCGCCTGTAAAATGGGAAAAGGTATTAGAATCCTGTGCCAACTTAGAAAAAGCAGAACAAATGAGTGAGTTATTAACAATTAAGGATAGAAGCTCTGAGCAATATAAGGACAGTACATATCGTAGTCAATTTATGTGCTATGAATATGGCCTACAAGGCATTAATCATTTTAAAATGTTTTCAATGGTAACAGACTTTTACCAAGAGGTTCATAGAACTAAATTAAGGAATTATAGTTGCACAGATAAGATAGAAGTACATGTATTTGCCGTTAAGTCAATTATATTGAAAATGATAGAGCAATTGTTTCCTAAGAAAGAGGGGAAATTAATAAATGTAGTTAAAGAAGATTTAATTGAATTTAAGGAAAGTAAGGCAGACAATAGAGCAAATAAAGGTGTCGCATATACAAAGTTTAAAGCATGGTTGGATATTCAAACTAAAGGGAGATCAGTAACTTCTAAGGAATTACTATTGGAAAGTGGATTAGATTCAAAAAGTTTGAATAAATCAAAAAGTAATAATAGTTTTGTTAGAGATTGGTTTGAAGCACATACAACTAGTAAGGGTAATTATTTGATTTAAACGTTATACCCCTAATCTCCTATAAACATTAATAGGGAAATAGGGGTATAAAATTTAATAAACCGAAACAACAAAAAATAAATTAAAAAATCAATCGTGGAGTCCCGCAGGGCGACACCAAAGCGTCGTCGCAACGACAAGACCCTCCTGCTCCCGTCGTTCCTTTGTTTGTTATCATAATTATATTAGAAGAAAACATTAGAATATTATCATGTGACATGTCAAGGAGAACGCAACGAGAGCAGGTGTAGCGGTTGAAGCGTCAACCTTGTCTAAACATTCGCAAGTGTGCTCATGTTCAGAATTTATATTTTAATTCTTGATTATTTTCTTAAATTTTGAAAGGTGGTGGTGAAAATGGATATTGTTTAAGGTTATGGACTTATTGTCCAGTGCTGAAACAGTTTTAGCTAACAACAATTTTGTGAAAGAACAATAGAGATTTTACTAAACTCCAAATGTCGCCCAGTTAATAAATTTTAATGAAATATTCACTGACGGGAATTTTCCCTTTTCAGCAATTTAAGGTATCCCTTTAATGAGAGGAGTTTCTCCATCGGTTACCGTAACGAACGTTTATTGAAGGTATGTCAGAGTGGAACATGTTGGATTTCAATTGCCGGATTGATGGTGGTAGTTAATAAATACAAAAATAAAACAAATAGGAGTGGAGATGTTTGATAATGAAAGACGGTAAAATGATCAATAGGACTGAAGAGAGTAAATTGTATAAGGTGCTAAAAGTCAAAATAAAAGATAGTTATTATAGAAGAAAAATAAAAGTTAGCCTGAATGCAATATTTAATGAGTCCTGGAAGATTGAGAGAATACCCAAATGTTATAAATATGAGCAAACTAAAAAATTTATTATTGATGTCAATTTAAGTGAAAAGTTTAAGCTTAAGAAGAAATATACATTGGTTAAAGAGAGTGAAGTAATTAGGATTATCAGATGCCTAGAATTAGACAGAAATAATAAGTTGGATTATGGATTTGTTGCTATTGAAGATATCATTTCGATGGATATATCCACTAAAATTTATAATGAAAATAAGTTTGGAATTATTTATTTGCGTAAATTCATAAAAGATAAAGATGGTAAAGTTAATGCTGTTTCTGAAACGAAATATAAAAGACTCCTGGCTTCTACTGGAGGGATCAGATCCAATCGTGTGACCTTTATCAGAGAAGAATTATTTGATAAGGCTAATGAAATATTACTTTGTGGGATGCCAAATGATATGGAATTTGAATTTTTCAGCAAATACTCAGCATATTTTTCTTTGGCCAATACTGACAGTACACCTGTTCCAATGCCACGTATTATTGTAGTAAAGGATTTTGCATTAGACATTTGTGAAACATTTGATGTGGTTACTGAAACATTGGTAAAAGGAAACTTTAGAGTGTCATCTACAACTGGTGAGTTTATGGTTGATAAAGCAACTGGTGAATTCAAAAGAAAAAAAGATCGCTTAGAATATGATGCTAAAACAATAAAAAATTATACTGAGAAAGACGTTAAACCATTCGACGGTGCAGGGCTCGTTGATATTGAATTTGCTAAAAAAATCTCTAAAGAATTAAGATTAGACTATACTCCAAGCTCATATCAATTCAGATGTATTCCAGGGATAAAGGGTAATCTCTATCCTGTTGACCTTCAGGAGTTTGCTGCAAGATACCCTGATAAAAAAATCATTGTAGACGCATGGGGTAAAGATGTTGAACTTTATGATGAAAATGGCGAGTTTGCAATTGACGTAGTTTTGACTGTATCCCAGTTTAAATTTTTCAAGGAATATGATAGCTTTAATGCTTGGTTAGATGCTTTCAATAAAGAGCTTTATGGTTATAAGAGAACTTTTAATATTGCTCATGTTGGCGATAAATATGGCAAACTTAAAGATAAGACATTAATTTCATACCAACCTTTACAATCATTAAGACTTGAAGAAGATCAAAGAAAATTACTTTGCCAAGATACTATAGACACAATTAAAGATATATCTACAAATGTTGATAGTTTTTTGAAGTTCAGGGGGTTCAATGAAAATGACGATCAAATACCAGACTATTATAAAGCATTGGCAGTCAATTCGGAATTATTTTATGATCCTTGGATGCAAGGTAAGATTCGAAAGGATATTGAGGGATTTAAGGAAAGAACATATAGAGGGTCACTTTATCTTCCATCTAATTACCAAACTTTGATTCCTGATATTTTTGGACTTTGTTTATTCGCTTTCGGAGAAGAGCCAGTAGGATTATTAAAAAAAGATGAAGCATATTCAAATTATTGGTTCCACAAAGGTGAAGAAAAAATAGGAATTGTTAGATTTCCACACATAGCTAATGAGTGGGGAATAGTGAATATAGTTAATCCGAAAAGTAATGATAAGATGGATTTTTACAAATATATAACGACGGGAATAATTACGAGTATGTACTCAACATTGCCACTGAAACTCAACTCAGCCGACTTCGACGGAGATAAGGTTTTGGGCATATCGGGCAATTCAGCAAAATTTTTAATTGATGAAGTTAAAAGTCAGATGGCAAATACAATTACATTTATTCCTAAAGATAAACCTGTAGTAGTGGATGAAAATGGAGAAGTCATAAAACCAACTTTTCATAAAATCAACGAAATGAGCGAATTGATTTCAACTGATATTAAAGGGATGTCGAATAATATTGGAAATGTGGTCAATAAAATCAGCATTCTTTGGTCAATGCCACAGAATGAATTAAGAGATAAGTATATTAAAATTATGAGTATTATTGGCTCATTGACAATCGATTATGTGAAAAGTGGGGAAAAGACTCCTATCCCCAAAGAGGTTTTGGAGTACATTAAAGATGAGAAATTGCCGGAGTTCATGAGAACAAGATATAAATCAAAGGACAAAAAAGATCGCAGGAACAATGAGACAAGGATATCTCTAGGAAAAGAAGAGATTGTAGCATTTAACCAAAATCCTTGTACAATGAATTCAATTTGTGAACATATGCATAATGAGGTTGATGATATTAAACTTGAAAAGGATGAGCCTAATTTTGATTTTATAACTTCAATGATTGATAAAGGCATTAACCAATATAATGGCTTCTACAACAAAGTATTGGATTTATTGATTGAATTGAAAAAAGAAAGTGATGATATTGCCAAGTTAAACATAAATGATGAAAATGGAGACTGGGATCAGGAAAAGAACACTGAGAAGAATTACATGTATCTTACATTCTATGAATATTGTAAATATGAACTATTAAAATTATGTACTAAAGCAAGTAAAATGGACAAAAATAAATTAATTGATTGCTTAATATATGCATTCTTCTGTGATAAAAGTTTTGCATTAAAGCATCAAGATAAAGCTATTTTGTGGAATTGCTTTGGTAAGGAGTTAACAACTAGGTTCAAAGAGAAATCTCGTAAAACAGAGTGCTATACGGATGAGAAAATAGAAAAGTTAGCTGAAAAAGCCAATGCCTTGCAAGCCACTAAAGAAAAGCAGAAGAAGGATAGAGTTAAGAAAAATAAGGAACATGCAAAGATAACTATGCTTGAAGGTGATAAAGAGGTAAAAATCTATAAAGCCGAGATGGTGAAAATAAAAGAAATCGTGAAGGAGCCAGAAGAGGTAAAGTTAGCTGTTGGATTGTTAGTATTAGATAGATTTTGCAAAGTATATAAGAAGAGTTTTGAGATTCATATCAGTAAGAGAAATACTATTAATAAGAATCAATTGGTTGTACTTACTGGTATTGATGAAAGGAAATATGAGAAGTTAAGAAGAAACTTAGCTGATAATGGGATGATAGAATTAAATCCTAAGATTAAAGATGATCATGGTGTTTTAATATGTAAAGTTAATGTGGAAGCTTCGGAAGGTGATTCTATTAAATTAAAAAATATCAATGGAATCAAAGGAATACTCAAGAATATAAATAACCTTAATAAAATATTCAAGAATATAGCATAACATAACCTCTAATTTAATTTAAAATAAAAGCCCGCAAACATTGCTCTAAGAAGCATTTGCGGGCTTTTTGCAAATCTTAATATAGGAAGAAGTATATTGAGTAAAAATTATAACATGATACAAAATGTAAGTCAATAGATTTTGTAAATAATTCTACAAGTAAAAAACGAAAAAGTAGGTGAAGAAAAACAGAATGCCAGATCCAATTTTAATTTTTGATACACTATCTGAATCCCTTAGAGTTCAAACTCTTGAGTATTTGAATAGTAGAGGAATAAAGAGAACCTTTCTAGCAAAAGCATGTAATTTGAGCGACACAAGTATAAGTTTGTTCCTGAGCCAGCGAAGAATTTTAGTACAAGATAAGCAAAATCTCATTCGAGAGTTTATTACCAAGATATAATAATTTCAGTTGTCCTTAGTGGACACCTGATTTTAAATAAGTTTACCCCATTTTTCATTATTCATTTTCCTTTCTTTCTTACTTTGGAGGACACACTTTATCAAGGTGTGTCCTCCACCTTTTAAAAGGCAAAATATTGAATTTTAAGAGGTTTTTAAGGCTATAGAATTAGTTGGGTGGAGCAATGTTAGGGTAAAGAATTTTAAACTCAATACAGGTTAATTCTGATGAATATGGGTTGCTGGAAGTGGCCTATAGCAAGGGTTTCAGAATGTGGTTTTTTTAAATAACTTTATATTAACCCTAAAGTATAGCATGGAAATATATAAAGCGAAAGAGGTTTAGACATATGGGAGAAAATAAATATAAATTTAAAACATATATTGTACGATGCCTGAAGCTCAGTTATTGGTTACAATTCAAGGGTTTTGAGCTAAAAGACACAGCTCCATCAAAAGATAATCCAAACTGGAATGTATTTTATTTCCATAACTCACAAGAGCTGCGCAATGCAATTGATGAATACAGGGAATACAAGCAAATTAAAAAATAATATTTCATAATATAATTTTTTAACAGAGAAATAGGCTGATGGTGAAGTGAGAGAGTAACCATCGACAACTGAATATTGGAGCCGATGCTGAACGGGGTTAAAAATACAGCAATAGGGATGACAGGGAATGCGATGGGTGAGAGGCCATCAGAAAACTAAGAGTAGGACTTGCAGGGAACAACTGCCACCTACTCTTCTATGAAAATAATAAATAATAATAATAGAAGGGTAAAGGTGTTATAAATGGAAAATAAATTAACAGCATTTGAACAGGAATTTGGACTAACAGTAAATGAAGAGGGTAAGGTAGTAACCAATAGTTTGAAAGTTGCAGAGTATTATGGTAAAGAACATAAAGATGTTCTAAAGAAAATACGAGGATTTATTGAGCTTATTCCTGCACTTGTTAACGAGGGAAATTTTACGCCCGTTAAATATATGGACGCAAAAGGTGAAAATCGTCCAATGTTTACTATGAATCGTCAAGGATTCTCCATGTTGGTGAACAAGTTTACAGGTGATGATGCCACTATCTTTACATATAAATATACTAAGGCATTTGAAGAAATGGCAGAAGAATTAGAGCATAGACGACAAGTATCTATAGATGTAGTGAAGGCTTTAAATGAAAAAGACGAGAAACTAACTCGAAAGAAAATATTAGACTCGCATTTTGGAAAACGTAAAACGGTTACAACTTTTAAGTTTTGTAGTTATGAAGAGTTTACTGATTTACTAGCCATATTTGATGAGTATATAGATGGAATTAGGGATACTGAGATCAAAAGAAAAGAATATAGTAGACTTGTTGATGGATTAACTCAAAATAGAAACTCAATTCCAGCAACGGATAAAATGTACATGCCTAAGACAAGTACCTATAGTTATTATATTCATGAGTTTACCAAGAAAAAAGGTTCAAGTGAAAATAAGTCGTATGGTCAACGTCTAAGATATAAGGATGAGATTATCAAAGTACAAAAATATCAATTAGCAGGTTTAAGTTAATAGTTTTTAATTAAAGGAGATAGTTGAAATCAGGTATTCAAGAAATTGGGTGCCTGATTTATTTTCATGCCCAAAAACAAACAGAAAGAGGAGTGTGTTTATAATAATGCAAAACGAATTAATTAGTGGTGTATATAAAATCGAGGATGTTGAAACGGGACTTGTTTATGTAGGTAGTGCAAATCTCAAATCAGGGATCAAGAAAAGATGGAGTAATCATCTTACAAAATTTAGAAAAAATAAATATCCATATAAAGAACTGCAAGATGCCTGGAATATTGATAATGATAGGATTAAATTTGAAATCCTTGAAGAATGCTTAGATGACGATATGTTAGAAGAGAGAGAAAATTACTACATAAAATATGTTGGTCTAATTGACGGATGGACTTGCATAAACAAGCAACCGATAGCTACAAGAAAAGGTGAAATTTCTGACACCAGCAAAATGCAAAAAGCACAGCAGGGAGAGTCAAACGGACACAATACAACACTCAGTAGAGATGATGTGATTGAGATTAATAAGATGCTCTCCCAAGGAATTAAACAATATATAATTGCGGCTAAATTTGGAGTTGGTCAGCCACTCATATCTAAGATCAAAAAAGGAACCAGATGGTTTAGTGTGGATAGTGAGGAAAAATAAAAATTTTATGCTTAGATCAAGCAACCATGATAACTGGATACTCAATTTGGGAAGATAAGAAACTGAAATCATATGGGACGCTAGAGGTTGATCCGAAAGAGAAAAATATTGTTGAGAGAATGAAGCTCATGGGTGACTTGATTATTGATTTAATCAAGTCCCATTCCCCTTCGTTTATAGTAATAGAGGATACACAGTATCAGAATAATTACAAGACATATCAGCAATTATCACAACTCCAGGGAGTATTGATGGCATACTTTTTCAAGATTGACATTGGATTTGTAATTGTTAAGCCTTCAGAATGGAAGGGGATATGTAAGATCAAAGGTAGAAAAAGAGAAGAACAGAAATTAAATACCATTGCTTTTGTTTTGGATGAATTTGGCTTAAATGTTAGTGAAGATATTGCTGATTCTATTGGTATAGGCGTTTGGTCAATTAAGACAATTAAGGAAAAGGTGAATAAATGAGAGTTGAAGAGGTAACGACCGATTATAATATAACATTTGGTGATCGAGAGATTAAAGTTTTAATAGAGTGTCTAAAAAATAGTGCAACGAGTTTATTTTCTGCGAGAGATAAATCATTGGCAATTGATTTATTGGGCGAGCTAAAAGAGTTGTTTCCAAATGAAGATATTGAGCAAAATCATGATATTGAATATATTAATCAATATTTGGATGGGGTTAAATGTCACCTTAGAATAAAATATAATATCTCTCCTGAGATTGTTGATTCTTGGTTGGATAAATTGAGAGAACATATTAATGATGATCCTGAATATGTTTTCCATTATAATGCGGAATATTGGGCTGATTTTATGGTTGAGGCCAGTGGAGAGATTATGCCCAAGAAGTTAAGATTTGGAGTTATTGAACCAAAAAGTTGTGAAGGTTTTCCATGGGGTAAAAATGATGAATCTCCATATCAGGGGATTTTTGATTTTATTAATAAGGCAACTGTAGTGAGTGGAGAATATGCTGATGAAATTAGAGAAGAGATTTTGAGGAAACCTAGTGAGAGTGCTTTGGATAGGAATAAAAGGGCACAAGAGTTACTTAGAAAATTGAGAGGTAATTAAAGGCAGATAGAGAGTGCTGGCTACACTCTCTGGGAAATATATGTGTGATTAGAGCATTTTCTCAGAACGTTCTTTTATTTTGAAGACTTTGTTTATTATAATAAACTATGATATACTAAATAGAAGGTGTTTCTTATCTATTTATTTTTTTAGAAAACACTAAGAACTTTGAGTTCTTGTTTGCTCCAACAGACATAGAGTTTAGCTAATTACTTTACCTATAGACCCTTTGAAGCTGTAACTTCGAGGGGTCATTTCATTTTGTGGGCAAATTAGGTATTGCTCCAAGCAAAACTATCACACCTACAATTAACCCTTTCAGTAATGACTGGTGTGAGATAAGTGCGGTAACAAAGTATTCGGAAATTGGGTTTACATAAACAAATAAACAAGCACTTGCACAACTAAGTAAATATTTCTTATATTTCATGGCTTATCAGCTCCTTAATAATTCTCTCTATAAATAAACAATACACAGTATTGGAGGTTCTCTACGCCTGTTGGAGTTAAGATATCTAGCTTTTATGGAGAGCTTGATTCCACCTCAGAGACGATAGTTATTATTACTGTACAGTGCCCAAGAGAAAATTAAGAAGCTATACTTTGACTTCTCTATGTCTTACAAAATTATTATACAATATATTCCTTTGAAAATAAACAAAGATATATTTAGCAGGGATTTCCTTCCTTTTTGTCGAATGTGAATAGGTGAAAGGGAGATGGGAATACATGAGAATAGAAGGTACTCATATATGTAATAGTAGTTTCAATGATTGTGTCAATGAGTATGAATGGATGGTAATAATACCTCAAAAAATACCCTCAAGTAATATGCAATTTGAAATGCACAATAAACCTTTAGGGAAAATTATTGAAACCACAGATGAGCAATATATCATTAAAGCTATATGTCCAAAATGTAATCAATACAATATAATCAGATATAAACGGAATTAAAATACTGACGCAAGGAATTATTTTAGAGTCTCATATTAGAGGCTCTTTTTATTTCTCTTCAGATTTCAGTTGATCATATTCAATAAGTGCTTTAGTGATGCTCATAATTAGTGTTTTTTCCAATGCTTCCAGAACATGTGGTTCGAATTTACCTTTAAGTATCATTTGTATGTCGCCTTGGATTGCATATTGAATTGCATTTCTTAGTTTTAAATCATCCAATCTTCTCACCTCTCCTTGGTACAGTTTACCATATTAGAGGATAAGAATAGATAATTCGACAGGATATGTCAGGATGATTCATTTTAGAATGCAGGGAAATGTTTCCTTTTGCCGAATGTTAAGAGGGTGAAAGGGGATGGATGAAGTGGACGAAGTTGAAATTAAAATTGATGAATTGAGTAAGTGGAAAGAAACATTGGAATTGGATTTAAAAGAGCTTATAAAAGAATTAGAAAAGGTTGAAGAACAGTTTATCAGACAGAAAACCCGTTTTGAAATATTCAATGGAATAGAAAGTAAACAAAATCAAAAGCAAGCAAAAGAATTATATGATTATTTAGGAACTTTAGTAATTCAAAAAGGAAGTCTTGAAAAAGAAACCACCGAGAAGCAAGCAGAAATTTGGATGTTGATTACTCATATCAACATGAAATTAGTAGCATTAGGCGTTGTTCTTTAGTAGAAGAGTGTATTAAACCCATACTAAGTCATAACGCAAAAGCACCTTTAATTAGGTTGCTTTTTTTTTGTATGTAAGAACGATTAAATTCATAGATAAAAGAGGTGAAAAATAGTGGCTGGTAATGAAAATAGTGGAAGAAAATTGAAGTTAAATCAAGAATTTATAGATAAAGCATGTGAATATCTATTAGATGGAAATTATGTTGTAATCGTTTGTAAGTTAATGGGTGTGAGCGAAAACGCTTGGTATAGTTGGATAAATCAAGGAATTAAGGATCTGGAAAATGGTAAAAAAAGTATTTTTACTAAATTCTATGAGGGGATTGTAGGGGCAGAAGCTCAGGCAGAGGCAGACTTTGTAAAAACCATCAAAACAGCATCTATAAGTGATGCAAAACATGCTCAATGGTGGCTCACACACAAGGCCAAGGAGCGTTGGGCCGACAAGATAGACATTGTAGTATCCACTGAGAAGCCACCAGATGCCCTACAGTTAGAGGCAGAACTAAACAGGTATAAGAACCTATGCCAAGAAGATGAAGTGCTTCAAATAGATGGAGAGATAGTATAGATTCATATGCTTTAGAATGGCGAATGTTACACATTCCACTTGTGTAACATTCATATTTAGCCAAGAATGTAGCATTCATGCGGTGTTCAGGGTTTGTGTAGTAGTTAGTATAGCAATAGAGAGCAACATGACACTTAAAATCCACGACTGGTGGACACTTTAAGTGTTTTTATTATGCCTATTTATAGGTAGGTGATGTTCGTAAAGATTACATGATGCCCCCACCTTCTAATTTAGAATTGTTATAAATCGCTACAGTCTACTCTATAATTTTCAAAAAATTTTTAAAAACCATAATCACTCCATCACAGAACTGAGGTGAAAACAAATAAAATATGACAACACAAAAATTTGACAATATTGATTTTCCTGACAATGATTCCTTCAATCGCTACCTTCTCTATAAATATCTAAAATTGGAATATATAAAAAATGGTTTCAATCCCCAACAAGCAGATGAAAAAACTATAGCATTAATTCAAAAGAACTCCTCTAACCTCTTTGGCGAAAGGTCAATAGCGTGGGAATTACAACAGCGCAATCTTGAATTTTTTGCAATGTACTATCTTCAAGCAATTTTTTGTGCTCCAGGATGTGCATCTATATCTGATTATCATAAAAAGATGTTTAAGGATATTGAAGACATTATTATCAATCAAAATATAGATCAAAAAGGATGGCTTGCTCCTAGAGGAATAGGAAAATCATCTTTTGGGACGCTATGTAGTTCTGTTTGGACTGCTGTGAATGGCACAAAGAAGATGATAGTCATATGCTCATCAACTGGTAAACTAGCTAAAAAATTCTTATCACAGATTAAAGAAGTAATTGAAGGTAATCCATATATCACAAAATCATTTGGAACTTTAATAAATTCAAAAGATAGAAATTATAAAAACAATGAAGATGTCCTGCAATTAACTAATAATTCCCAAATTGAAGCCTATGGTTCAGAATCCAGTTTACGAGGTGTTAAGAATGAAAAGTTAAACCTGCGCCCTGACCTTATAATTTTGGACGATTATCAAGATTCAAAAATCGATGTAAAAACTGAGCAGGGACGCGACAACAAGTGGGATAGATATTCTTCTGATTTAAAATATGCCAAACAAAGAACTTTAACAAATGATTCAGGAGAAATTATTGTCAAAGGCACCTGCATTTTGGGTTTTGGCACCGTTCAGCATCTCCAAGACTTTTATATGAGACTATATAATAGCCTTACATGGTCATTTGAAAAAGATAAAGGTGTATTAGTAGATGATGTAGATGAATTGTTTGCTCAACCTCTATGGCAAGAATACAAAGCAATATTATCAGATACATCAATAAAATCTGATGAGGATAGAGTTAAAAAAGCAAAAAATTTTTATTATTTAAACAAAAAAGAAATGAGTTATCCTGTATTATGGGAATCGTTTTGGGACAAAAGTGAGCTTGCTAAAGATTACTTTGAGAATCCTGCAAAATTCAAGGTTGAAATTCAATCGGATTTGACTTCGATAGGGCAGAAAGTATTTACTACAATTATCACAAAATCTGAAGAATATATCGAGGATAGGACATTTTCATCCTGTATGCTAGGAATTGATCCGGCAGGTATTAGCAATAAAAGCAGTAATACTAATGCAGATAGTTTTGCTTTTTGTGTCATGGGTAAAAGTGGTGAGATTAAATATGTCAGAAAAGGTGAGCTAATTAAGTTTAGTAAAGATCCAACAAAGGGATATGAAGAATATGTTCAGCATGTTTTAAGTTTGCTTAGAAATTATCCTGAAATCAATCTCGTATATATCGAAAAAAATACTTATTTAGGAATGGATCTTGATAAAATTAAATGCTACATAGAAAAAGATAATGAACTATGTAATAGAGACATTGAGTGGCAGAATGAAAGTCAACGCAAAAATAAAGAAGATAAAATACAGACAGTGGTTCCAGATGTTAATCTAGGAAATATTATTTTCAATGAAAATGACACAGATTTCATTAATGAAATACATGAGTTCTCTGGTGTTGATTTTTCTGAACATGACGATGCGTGTGATATTTTGGCTGAATGTAATAATAGAATTGACTCCGTTCAAATCGTATATAAAATAACCTTCATGGACAGAAGAAAACTTTTTTAGAAAGAGGAAGGTGATAAATATTTTTGATGTTAAGGAAAATAAAGAGATATTAACTAAGGTATTCAGTAATTTTCAACGCCAATACCATGTTAATATGAAAATGTATATGTATTATCTAGGGATTACTGATACAGGAAGTTCTCTTAATGTATCATCTAGTGGTTCGTATGATGATATTTTTGTTAATGAGCTAAGTTTGGATACAGAAGGTGCAGGGACTTATAGTTATGTGAATGACAGATATGGTAATAAAAGAATTGATACTAACTTCATTAAGAAATTTATCAAGGAAGAGGTAAGTTACTCCGTTGGCAATGACATTACCTATACAAGTCATTCAGGTGATGAAAAAATAATTGATTTACTTAGATTGAATACAGCTCATTGGAAAGCAGATCATGATGCGAACTTAGCTAAGAATATGCTTATTTATTCAACTGCATATGAATTATATTATATTGATAAAGATGCCCAATTTTCTTCAAGAGTGATTTCTCCTAGACATGGAATTGCTTATACTGATAATTGTGACAATGTTATATTTTTTCTTCATATATTCCGTCAACCATATGATACTAAAATTTATGTGGACATATATAATGATGCTGAAATTATTCATTGTGATGAGGTATTTAACGAGCTAGGAAGGACTTCTCACCCCTTTGGCGAAGTCCCTGTAGGTTTAGCTGTAGTATCTGAAGAAGGTTGGTTAGATACGCTCTACAAAGATTTAAAAACGCTTCAAGATGCATTTGAGACGAATCTTTCGGATATTTCTAGTGAAATTACTGAATTTAGAAATTCTTATTTAGTGCTTAACAATCTTAATTTGCAAGATACAGATTTAGCAGAAATGAAACGGCAAGGAGTTATGATGACTAAGGGGAAAGATGGTTCAGCTTCATGGTTAATCAGACAGATCAACGACACTTTCATTCAGAACACGTTGCAGACCCTTGAAGACAAACTTTATCAGATTTCTTGTCATATCAATAGCAATGAAGCTCCAAGTAGTAATACAAGTTCGTTAGCAATGCGGAGTAGATTAATTTCCCTTGAAGAAAAATGCAAGTTAAATCAAAAAGCATTATCAAACTGTATAAAAACCAGAATTAAGATGCTGCTAATATATGTAAATTATTTAAAAAAACTCAATTATGATTATAGGGATATAAACGCAAAATTCACACCAAATATACCCCAGGATGACATTGCCAATGCAACTATTGTGACCGCATTAGGTGATAAATTAAGTACAGAGACAGCTTTAGGTTTATTTAGTTTTATTGATAATCCTCAAAATGAAGTTAAAAAAGCACAAGCAGAAAATAAGGCTAATAGCGTAGGCAATACACTACTTAATGGTGGTGGTGAGTAATGTCCGACACAGTTGATCCATTATATCAAAGCAAGATTGAAGATATAAAACTTGAAAGTGAAAGTCTTCCTGATAATATGATGAAATCAGTTTACTCCAAGCAAAAAGCTTCTTTGGAAGAACTTCAATCTATGATTGGAAAAATGTTTGTTGATTATGATACTGAAAATGGAATGTTAAAAATTACTAGGCAGCAGCAAAGTAAATTATCAGTTGAAATGAAAGCTAAATTGAAAGAGATGGGCATTACTTTAGCAAATAGTGAAGTTGGAGCGGTTACGTCCATCTTGGAGGAAGTTTATACCACAACATATTATATGAATGCTTGGGTATTGGAAGAGGGTATGGCAGCATCTTTAAAATTCAATATCCTAAAGCCAGAAGTTATCAATAAAGCGGTTAATACTAAGTTTGAAAAAAAGCTTTTTAGTGACCGTATATGGGCCAACAAGGGTGCTATGATAGATAAACTACAAGCTTCACTTATTGGAGCGTTTAAAGGTGAAATATCTGTTGATAAGATAGGTAGAGAAATAAAAACAACCTTCAATACTAGTGCATATGAGTCTAAGAGACTAGTGGTTACCGAATGTGCTAGAATTCAGACTCAAGCAACAAATGATATTGCTAAGAGTACAGGTATTAAAACTCAAATGTATTCTGCAACGTTAGATAATAAAACGTCTGAATTTTGTCAAAAACATGATTCAAAAATCTACAATATTGATGATCCAAATAAACCTAAAATTCCCGCACATCCTTTTTGCAGGTCATATTATGCTAATATTCCCTATGATGGGTGGAGTCCAACTCAAAGAAAAGATAATATAACTGGAAAATTGATACCAAATGTAGATTATAAAACTTGGAAAAAAGACAAGGGAATAAAAGTTTAAATGCACTCTATTTTTATAGGGTGTTTTTGTATGTCCAATAATTAATAAAAACAATTGCGTCTCTAGTTCAGTAAAGAGTTAGATGGGGCAGGAAGAAGGATAAATATATTATGACAATTGAAAATATCGGAGAAATCACCACATACTTGGAGGCCAATAAAGAAAACGAAGATGTTAAAACTTACCTAAATAGTTTTAAGGTGGAGGTACAACCCACGTTGGAGGTATTTAAAGGAAAGTTAAATGATGCTGATTTTAAAAGCTTCATGGATTCGGAACGCGATAAGCATTCCACAAAGAGCCTTGAGACTTGGAAGGCGAACAATCTAGATACCTTAGTTTCTGCCAAGGTTAAAGAGCTTTATCCTGAAGCAGATCCTAAAGATATTGCGCTAAACAAGTTACAGGCACAGCTCGATAAAATGCAAAGCGATTCCGCAAGAAAAGATTTAACGAATAAAACACTCAAGCAATTCCAGGATGCAAAATTACCGTCTGAGCTTGTAGACTTCATGGTTGGAGCAGACGAAGAACAAACAAACAAGAATGTGGAAGCTCTTACTAAATTGTTTGCTGCTCATGATGAAAAAATCAGAACTGAGTTCGCTAAATCGAACAGTTATACTCCTCCAAATGGGGATAAGACAAATCTTACTGCTGATGAAAAAATGAGAGCAGAAGTTTCTAAGTGGATGAAATAGGTTTCAGGCTTCCTTAAAAAGCACTAACATATTTGAAAGAGGTAATACAAAATGACAATTAATACTTTAGCATATGCAACGTTATTTCAACAGGAATTAGATAAGCAAATCGTAGCTGGAGCGGTTACGGGATTCATGGAAGGCAATGTTTCACTTGTAAGTTATCAAGGTGGTAACACGGTAAAGGTTCCAAAACTTTCTATGAGTGGATTAGGAAATTATGATCGGGATGCTGGATTTAAAAAAGGATCAGCAACCTTAGAGTTCGAGACATTTGTAATGGGGCAAGACAGAGCGACAACATTTGCTTTAGACGCAATGGACGTTAATGAAACAAATTTTGTGGCTACCGCATCAAACTTGATGGGAGAATTTCAAAGAACCAAAGTTATCCCAGAAGTGGATGCCTATCGCCTAAGTAAGATTGCATCGCTGGCTATCGCGAAAGGCGGTTCTTGTGTTTCAGGCGGTTATACTCCAGCAAAAGCTGATATCTTGAGCCAAATTAGATCAGATATTGCGGGTATTCAGGATGTAATTGGAGTCGGAATCCCTTTATTAATCATCATGTCAGTAGCTACGCTTAACGTCCTAGAGAACAGTGCTGAAATTGTTAAGCAATTAACTGTTGGTGGCTTAGGTGCGATACAAAGTGGAACCATGACAACCGGAGCGAACATTGATCTAGAAGTTTCAAAACTAGATAAATGTCCGATTATCGAAGTGCCCTCTGCATTGATGAAGACAGCCTATGTATTCGCTGATGGTTCTACTGAATTTGGATTTACACCAGCAGAAACAGCGAAAAATATAAATTGGATTATCATGGCGCAGGATACAGCTATTGCAGTGTGTAAAACCGATACTATGCGAATCTTTGATCCTAATATAAATCAGGGAGCCAACGCGTGGAAGTTGGACTACAGAAAATACCATGATTTATTTATTTTAGACAACAAATATCCTACGCTCAAGGTAAATATCAAGGAAGCATTGGTGTAATATGGGCTTCGAGTTAAAAAAGCTTAATGTCCATCAGATTGTAGAAACGGAAGCTGAAAAAGCTAAATTAATATCCCAAGGATTCGAAGAAGTAATAGCAATTGTAGAGGAAGTTAAGAAGGGTAAGGCGTAAGCCTTCCCTTTCTTTTTTAGGGGGTAGGTTATGCTATTAGATGATATAAAAACAGTTTTAGGAATGGAATCAGATTTTTCTAGAGATTCTTTGTTAAATATTTATATTCGCAAAGGTACTACGCTAATCGCTAACTATATGAATGCTCCTAATGTTCCTGTTACTGATCCTCCTACGCTACCTATTGATGTTGCAGTAGTTTATGCCGATGCATTGATAGAGTATGTGATTTTATGTTACAGGAAGAAGGGAAATGAAGGTATTAAATCCTTTGGACAAGGTTCAATAAGCGGAACTTATGAAGATGGGTTACAGGAAAGTGTTAAGGCATTATTACCTTCTCCATACATGAGAATGATGGGAGTGAGAAGGTATGATTACGAATTATAAAGTAGAAGTATACAACCATTTACCTGCTACTAAGGTAAATGGTATAACTATTCAAGGAGTTTTAGCAAGGGTTAAGGATGTTTATTGTGATATGCAGCCATATAGTAAAGCATTACTTTTGAAAACATATGGATATGATTTAGAAGTTACTAAAAGGATTTTTTTTATGGATGTAGATTACGATATTAAGATTGGTACATTACTCTACTATACTAATCCACAAAATGTTGTTGAAAAATATGAAGTTAAAGCTATTCCTTGGGATAGTGGATTTTTCGAGGTTGTTTGCAATGGTATATAGAAGTTTTAGACAAGAAGTGTTAGATGCTTTAAATTTGTGCAAAAAAGAGTTTTGTGAAACTGTTGGTACTTTAGTAGTTGCTGAAGCTCAATCTAGGACAAAAGTAGATACAGGCAATCTAAGAAGGTCAGAAGTCTATGAATTGATGCCAAATAATAAAGGTGTCAAGGTTGGCGTTACTCCTAATGCTAAATATGGATTATTTCTAGAAAAAGGAATTGGTCAACCTGCGCAGCCATTTTTAGAACCTGCGATCATGGAAAGCATACCTAAAATAAAAGATGTTGCTGAAGCAATATTTAGAGATAGAATTGGTAATTAAAATTGGAGGAGTGATTAATGACTGATTTATATACTTTGATTAATTCTAAGATTGAAAATATCTGTAACACGTTTGTTGGTCATTATCCAGAAGATGGTAAAAAGGTATATCCTTATACTGAGATAAAAATTCCTAATATTGTTCCAAACAATAGTTTTTCAGATAATGTTCTAGTAGAAATTGATATATGGGATAACAAAGGTACAGATATTAGAGAAATTGAAGGATTGGTCGATGCAATTAATTTGGCGTTAAATAGATTGCAATATAATGATTTAGTTATGAATGCATCAATAAATAAAAATACTCCATACAGATTATCATTACCCGATCCAGAACCACATATTCAAAGAAGACAATTAAGATATGTTATGAAAGTTTATTATAAATAGGAAAGAGGTTTTATAAATGGCTGAAAATAGTACAAATACTGTAGGCTATTCGTCCACTACACCAAATAACTTAGTTATTGATTCAGGTGCTTTGTATAAGAATTATGGAGTTGTAGGTAAAGAAGAGTTAATTTCTGCAACATCTGGAGGAAACGAGTTCAATGTTGCGGTAAAAACAAGAGACATAAAAGTTGACGGACTTAAGGGACTACAAAAAGGATTGCGTGTTGTTACAGATATAGAAATTTCACTAAAAGCAAATCTTTTGGAAATAACGACTGATATCTTAAAAATGGCGTTGCTAGGTGATGTTGATATTATTACAGATGTTGATTATGACATTATCACAGGGAAAACAACCATTTCTGATACTGATTATTTAGATAATATTGCTTTAGTTGGTAGGATTTCAGGGAGTTTAAAACCTGTAATAATTATTCTCAAAAATGTATTGAATACAGATGGTTTAAAATTTAAAACTGCCGATGACAAAGACAATACATTACCAGTTACATTTACTGCTTTTGGCGATCCTGCTACTCCAACTGTTCTGCCCTACGAAATCAGATACCCCAAACCAGTAGTATAATCTATAAATTTTTTAAAGCACCTCTTAATGGGGGTGCTTTTCTTATTATAAAAACGAAAAGAGGTAATTAATAATATGTTTAATACAGAAAAAGCTTTTGATATGCTACCTAGTGTAGTTACTTTATATGATAAATTGGATTTAGATGCCTATAGAAAAAAGATTGCTGCTAAAACCAAAGGCAAAGATGAGAATGATAAAGAAGCGTTGGGTATTGATTTATTTAAATATATATTAAAAAATTCCACAAAAGTAAAAGAAGAAGTTTTTGAAATAGTATCAATCTTTGAAGATAAAACAGTTGAAGAAGTCAAAGCTCAGAGCTTCATAAAGACAGTTAATACAATTAAAAGCATATTTTCTGATAAAGAAACTATGTCTTTTTTCAAACAAGCTATGTAACAGGATATTCTAGGACATTAAATTTGTTGCATAGCCAATATGGAATAAATTCTTCTTCTAAAATAAAATTAAGAACTATTACAAAGTTACTTTTAGATGCAACTATAAAAGAGGCAGAAGAGAAATTGTGGCAACAATGGTTAATTGAATTTGGAAGAATGGATAATACAAATTTTGTATCATTTGAAAAATATAAGACTGATGCTTTTAAAACTGTTGAAAATATTAAAGTTGAAAAACCTAGTACAGAAGAAATTTTAAAAGATGCTGAAGAAGTAATAAGACTTGTGGAAAGTAAATATTAAAATTGCAGATTGAAGCACCTATTTGGGTGCTTTTTATTGTTTGAGAAGGGAGGTATAAACATTGCAAATATTCTCTTTATTTGGTGAAATTTTATTAAATGATAATAATACAGAAGCAACTCTAGAAGGAATAGATAAAAAGGCAGAAGGATTAGGTAAAAAAATAGGCGATGTAGCTTCAAAATTTGCTCTTGCAGGTGGAGCAATGGCATTGGCTATAGGTGGATTAGCTGTAAATGCGAGTGATGATTTAACAAAAGCCTTAAATGGAGTAAAAGCCGCGAGTGGATATTCTGAAGAAGCTTTAGGAGATATGAGAGGCGTTATGCTCGATATCTACAATGATAACTTTGGTGAAAGTTTTGAGGATATTGGCAATGCTTTAACTGTAATAAAACAAAACGCCAATTTATCAGATGCAGAAGTAAAAAACATGGCAGAAAGTGCATTTGCTTTACGAGATACGTTTGAAATTGATGTAGCAGATTCAGTCAAAGGTTCAACAATGCTCATGCAACAGTTCGGAATTTCAGGGACCGATGCATATAATTTAATTGCCCAGGGTGCTCAATTTGGTATGAATAAAAATGGTGATCTGCTTGATATTATCCAAGAATACTCAGTCCAATTCAAGCAAGCAGGATTCGATAGTGAAGAAATGTTTAATATGCTAAACGCTGGAGCTATGAACGGTTCGTTTTCGGTTGATATTTTAG
>Ga0209728_1000356_pt1 | contig 40590 bp, 77 predicted proteins | sample RifGroD1_FD_183997 | JGI IMG/M metagenome (GOLD analysis project Ga0209728, IMG submission 183997) | Groundwater microbial communities from Rifle, Colorado, USA - Groundwater D1 (SPAdes) (version 2) | ecosystem: Environmental > Aquatic > Deep subsurface > Groundwater | place: Rifle, Colorado... | reverse complement strand
TGATGCGGTGGCATTATATGGTCAATCTTATGCCACCGCATCAGGTAAAGGCATGGGAACTATACCAACAGCCGCAATAATAGAAAGTGAAAAAGAGAAAGGTAAAATAAAAGGACAACTGGGTGCGCCGGGGACTATTTCCGATGTCGAGGAAGCAAAGAAATTTGCAGGCGAAAAAGTTAAAGATGTAGACGAATACACCAGTATGACCTCTAAAATGCCTGAACTTCTTTCTACTATTAATAAATTAAAACAATTATCAGGCAAAGCAACTTATACAAAAATAGGGCAACTATCTGATGAAGCAAAAAGACAGCTTGGAATGCCAGTTGGAGAGGGTGCAGTCGCCAGAACAGAATATGAAGCCATTATAAACAACCAGATACTGCCTTTGTTAAGGGATACGTTCGGAGCGCAATTTACGCTTCAAGAGGGCGAATCCCTCAAAAGAACATTGGGCGATTTAAACAAATCCCCTGAAGAAAAAAATGCAGTATTAGATGCGTTTATTAATCAGAAAATAAATAACATTAAATCACAGCAGTCCAAAATACAACAAAAGTATAATGCCCCAGCACGGCCAGCAGTACAACCTAAAAAGAGAATGTCAGCAGATGAATTATGGGATAGTTTATAATGGAATTTGACGAAAAGGCAATATCTTTTTTAAAAAGAGCAAAAGAAGAAGGTATAACCAAAGAAGAAGCTTTTGCAACGCTGCGCACTAAAGGTTATGATATACCTGAAAGTCAAGCACCCGAGAGGCTCCCCGAGCCGCCGGCTGACATGGAAAATTATATCAATCAAAAGTCAGAAGAAATGCCGTATGAACCTATTGCATACGCTCAGGGCAATATCGATGAAGCAAACAGGCAATTAGCGCAAATAGACGAGCTTAACAAAGAGTATGCGCCGCTTGTGGGTGGAGTTGAGAAGAATGTAAAACCTGAATTTGGCAGCCCTTTGTTATTTAAGCTGTTAAATATGGGAACCGCTGGGAGCAAGAATCCCGTTCAAAAAATAGTAAATACTGCAACTAATCCAGAAATAACAAAGCCAGCAGCGGAAATGTCAAGACAAGTGGCCTATTTTGCCCTACCGGGCGCAAATTTAGCACGTGGGTTCAAAGGTGCGCAATTAGTAAATAATTTATTGTCAGGAGTATATCAAGGCGGACTTGTGGGCGGTGCTGAAAACGCTTTTAAAGGCGAAGATCTAATAAAAGGGGTAAAAGAAGGTGCATTACTTGGCGGTGGAGTTGCCGGAGGTTTTGCAGCCGCTCCGGCTATTGCAAATTTAATCGGGAAACCTGTTGGTAAAACTTATTCTTTTGCAAATGAGTTGTTGTCAGGCGTTCCAAGAGAATATACCGAACGGGCATTGCAAAAAGAAATGGCTGGGCAATCTATTTTTAAAGGAAAATTTGACCCAATGGGCAAGGTTGACGAGCTTGGCATAAGAGCGCAGGATGCTATGAATAACTTAAAAAGAATAACAGGACAGGCTACAGGGCAACAAAGACGAGCATTAAAAAGCATTCCTGATAATGTGGATGTTGCTCCTGTAATTAACAAAATTGATGAATTAATAACAGAAAACACTTCGAGATCAGGTATATCAAGACTTGATAAATCTGATGTTAAAGAAATTAACGAAATAAAAGAACTGCTTTCTAGTAGTGCTTATGTTGATGACTTGGATAATATTTTAACCAAAATACAAGGGTTAACAAAAAATGATATAAACCGGGTTAAGACGACTTCTGACTCAGGCGATTATGTTTTGGGAAAAATAGGTGATGAAATACAAAAAATGCTTCCTGAGAATTTTAAAACAGCCAAGGCGGGCTATAAGCAGGCTAAAGACTTACAGGGTAGATTAAAAACTAAATTAAAAGACACAAGTATAAACAGAACGCTTCAAAATATAGACAGCGACGCTAATATTAGAGATGGTTATAATGATTTATTCCGCGAATTAGACGCAATTTCACCTGATAATCTTAAATTCATGGATGAAACTGAGGACTTAATAGCAAGACGAGCTTTTGAAAAAATCTTTCCCGGCCGTGGCGGTGGTTCTGGTAGTGACCAGGGTTACGGTAATGTTTTAAGGCTTTTTGGAGTAGGTGCAGTTAACCCGCTTTTGCTGCCTTTAACTTCACCAAAAGTACAAGGCGCATTAGGTGTACAGCTTCCGGGTGCAATTAATCAACTATTACAATCACCTCAAGGACAGGAATATGCAAGGAAAGCCCTTGTTCAATCTTTATTGACTGCCCCGGCATCACCCTGATTTTTTAATTTTTCATATATAGAATAACCAATAATCCAAGCAAACCCACCCCAAAGCCAATACCATTTATAGTCCGGGTAGCTAAAATTTGAAACCATAAAGCCTATAAAAAATAAATGAGTCATGAACCCGTTTACGCTTTCAAATTGCGGGTAATGAAACCACTCATCAGGCGGATTAATGTATTTTGATAAACCTTTTCCCTCTTTTTCTTCCATCGGCGTACACTCCTTTATTCTTACTGCTCATCAAGTTTTTTGTAAATCAAAGATAACTTAGTGTTTATGCTATCCAATACTTTAAACAAGCTTTGGTTAAAAGCAATAGCAGCAAATATAAACAAAATATAATGCCATTCCACAGCACACCTCAAATTTTAATATAAATCACTTTACCACAAAAAAGATAAATAAATGACAAGTTTCGACCGCAAAAACCTAAACACGGTATATAGCAAAATATACCACCTCCCCGACGTGGACGATTACCGGGCCAACGCCGGAAAGACCGCATTTGTCAAAACGGACGAGTCCGGCATTGAGTGGGACGATCTCAAAGCTACCGACGGCACCGCCGGGGCTACCGCTGACGTTGCAGTGGTTAAAGTTGGAGGAGGCACTAGGACTCTACATTTTAAAAACGGATTATACACAGGTCATACCGATTCATAAAGGAGAATAAAATTGGCACAAATAAGTTCATTAACGCAGTTCACTAATGGGACTTCGGCGCAGGCTCCTGACATAAATACAAATTTAGAAACATTAAGACAGGGACATAATGCCCACGATACACGACTGGATACACTGGAAACGGAAACCCGCCCAGTTAATGAAGGTGGTACTGGTTTGGCCTCATACACTGCCGGAGACACAATATATGCTTCCGCCACTACTACGCTTGCTAAATTAGCAAAGGGCACTGCTTTACAGTATTATAGGATGAACTCAGGGGCAACAGCGCCAGAGTGGGCTGACTTAAATATTATAGCAGGTATTAATTACGTCCAAAACCTTATTGGCAAGCTTGACACCGATACCGACCACGATATTAATTTTTACAGTCCTAATACAAATTATCAGAGTCATGTATTGGTTCGTGATGCCTCTTATAACGTAAGAATAATTTCAAAAGCTGGCACTGCGGAAATAACAAAACGCATTGATGCAACATGGGCGGCGGGCAACGATGCAGGCGGACTCGATGACAATGACACTCTGGCTTCTGGGCAATGCTTATATGGTTTTATGCTCTGTAAGTCTACTGATGACAGCGTGGATTTTGGTTTTACTGATGATGTAACAGGTGCAAGTTTATTAACTGATGCCGCAGTAGTAGCCGCTGGATTCGATGAAATATCGGCTGTGCCGATACACTATCTTCCCCCCCTTGATGCTTCAAGTAATATTATTGGACATAAAACTTATGAAATAGAAGGGGGCGGGGTTGAGGTTATTTACAATGTTCCTATTAGGGACGTTAATGATACAACATCAAACAGTACATCGGCCCAATTAGCAACATTAACAGCACCTGCAAATTCTAAAGTATTAATAAATTTTAATTACGATGCAAAGACAGACACTAGATTTATTCTTATAACAGAAACCAGTCAAACTGATACCGCGGCGTCAGCAAGTGTATATACCGCGGAATCAGACTCTAACCACGCACAAGGCCAAATGTTGCTCCAATGTGACGCAAGTAGTCAAATCAGATACAGAGTAAGTAACGCAATAACAGCAGGCCCAAGCTTGCAAATTTTTATTAGAGGTTATCAATTATCACGGAGGCCATAATGCACACTGACAAAGGGTATATACAGGAAAAAGATTATTTAAATAAACCGGAGCCGTTTTATCACGTTGGCGTGCCTGTTTTAATAGGTGACATTTGGAAATTAGGATGGAAAGAGAATGCTACATTGAAGGCAGAATATGAGGCGAAACAGGCTTTAGAATCCCAAAAGGCAATACTATTACTTGAGTGGGAAAAAATTGATAGGGGGCTGAAAGCTCAATTTAAACCTATTAAGGAAGAGGTGGAGGCCTGCCTTAATAGTGGCGATATTGCAGGAGCATTAGAAACAATGCAGACCGCAGAACTTACAACAACAAAATTAAAAGACATTAGAACAAAGTTTATTAGTTTATTACAAGGAGTATAAATTATGGTAATGGGATTTGACTCAATGAAAAACGCCGTACAGGAGGGCATAACCCCTGATTCAGTAGTACATGGTAGAAAAACATTTTTAGCCCCTGGGACCGCTGTGTCCATAGGAGATAGCACGGTATTAAAGCAGGGCGTTAACGTAAAAACAACAACAGGAACGGTATATCTTGGCGGCGTGGGTGTTGATGATACTGACGGCTATGCACTTGCCTCCACAGATGCGCCTATATTTATACCTTGTGATAACTTAGCTGATATTCTAGGCCGTGCGCTTGCAAGCAACGCCGCTATATCATTTATAGGCGGCTAGAATGCTGTTTTTATGGCGGAGAATATATCATAACGTAGTCTCAAATTATTTCATGGTCGACCATAGCGGCAACTATATTGTTGACCACGAGAACAATAAACTAATACTTTTATTGGAGTAAATTATGCTTAAAAAACACTTCCCCACGTTCATCCGTGGGGTTTTATGGCTGAATAATAAACTAAAGCCTCACAAAGACACCAGAGAACTGATTAAGCGGCACTGTGTCAATGCAGAGTATCTGTTCTATGGAAAAGGGCAGGGATCATTAAAAAAGAACTTCGTACTGCGCAAGATTGATGAATTAAAAGAGCTGCCCGTCGAGCTTGACAGGCTCGCACGTTCGCCAAAGCCGGAGGATTATAGAAAGTTCAAGCAATTGTTAAATAATTTACTTGAGGAGTCAGTGAGGGAAATAAATGGCTGATATAAGAATAACTGCATTAAGCGCAGCGGCATCTCTTGATATAAACGCTGATTATATCCATATAGGCCAGCCCACCGCTGATAAAAAAATATTACTAATTGATTTAAAGGCCGGTTTAAATCTTAATAACGTTGCTAATATTGAGTGGGGCGACGCCAACGCCCAAACAGGCACCACATACACTATACAAGCCATAGACAACGGCAAAGTAATCACGGCAAGCAATGCCAGCGCAATTACTATAACTATTCCTGATACATTAGCCGCTGAATTCTCCTGCACTGTAATTCAGATCGGAGCCGGCCAGGTGACATTTGCGGGGTCGGGTTCAATGACTTTAAGGAATAGGCAAACCCATACGAAAACAGCGGGGCAGTATGCGGCGGCCTCTCTGTATGTTTATGCAACTAACAATGTATTATTAGGCGGGGATACGGCGGCATGAGCTTTGTAATACCAAGTTTTCAGGGGTTTATTAAGCCTGCCAGCACCCTCTGGACACCTGCACAGCTAGATAATATTATCGGCGGATATATTTCGGTAGCAAGCGGCGGAAGCTTCCAAGGTATTGAGAGCAGCGGAAATATTTCCCAGTGGAATGATATTTACGGAACAAACCATATAACGCAAAGTTCAGGTACTTATCAGGCAAATTGGGATAGCGTGAATGAAAAAGTTACTTTTACAGGCGGTAGTCTGGTCAGTTATGGTGACTATTTTGATATAGGCACTTCTTCTGTTAAAACGATTGCACTTGTCTACGCAAATATCAGTGGAGCTGATAAAGTTAACTCTGTGGCCTCAGGAGCCACCAATTTAATAGGCGAATTATTTTTAGGTGGCTCTTCTGGAATAGGCGCAAATTCTATATCTTTTGATAATGCAGGGACTGCGCAGGGTAAATATGCTATTGCTGGTGATGCATGGTCAAGTAATGCTGAAAACCATACTACATCAGATTACCATTCAAACAATTTTGGTCTTTTTGAATGGGTTAACAACCAGAATATTGTATATATTGGTCGTAGGGGTGGAGAAAATAACTTCGGCTACGGTGGCGATATGTACTATCTTTTATTATTGGGTGATTCTTTAACATCTACAGAGAAAGAAAAACTTGAAGGATGGACGGCCCATACTTTTGGTTATACTGCTCAATTACCAGCAGAGCATCCTTATATAGCAAGTCCGCCTACGGTATAGAGGTAATAATGCTTGAATTTTATAGATTTCCAAATATAAACATAGCAATAGCAGCAGAGCAAAAAATCAGGGAGCTTGGCGGCTTACCTAAAGATGGAACCATTTGTTGGGATAATAACATTATTGAATTATCTGACGGTACCGCTATATTTAGGCGAGTAGACGAAAGAAAAAACGAGCTGACTTTAGAACAACAGCAACAATTTATAACTGGTTATCAAATAACAATTGTAACCGCACAGGACTTAATTAATGAAGGGTTTTTTACCGCACTGCAAGAGATATAGTTTGTTGAGGATATAGCGCAATGAAAGAGCATAGCTGCAAGTACGAAGACAGAGTAATTGAAATGGAGAAAAAAATATCCGCTATGTATGTTTGCATTTGCGGAAATGGCACAAAAGGGCTTTCCCAGCGTGTTGATACCCTTGAATCAGACAATAAGCTTTTCAGCAAAATAGTTTATTCCCTTGGTGGAGTAGGTGCTTTCCTATGGGGATTGTTTCAGGTGTTAAAATGACCACCACGCTACACCTATTCAAAGCTAAGTTTAAAAAATTAAAGGATTACCTGGACCCGGATTTCTCGAGCCGGGAGGCTAAGCTTTACGAGTATGCCGAGATGTTATTCGGCGAGCTGGATACAATGACCGGAGGGTTTGACAATGACGCTGAAAGCAGAGATTAAAAACTTTACAGAGCTGGAATTACGCTGCAAGTGCGGCTGCAAGCTTTTTAATATGAGTAATCAGCATTTAGTTAACCTGCAGGCATTACGGTACAGATATGGATTAAAACTGACAGTAACTTCTGGGTGTAGGTGTATGAAGCACAATGCCAGCGTTGGAGGTGTTCCTAGTAGCAGGCATCAAGCAAGCACAAAAGAAGCCGATGCAACAGATTTAACTTGTAATGATCTTCCAGCTTTGTTTCACGTTGCTAAAAATATCGGTCTTTTCAAAGAAGTGATCTGGTATAAAAAATCTAATTTCATTCACGTTGCCACATTCCCGGACAAACCGGGCGTTTACTTTGGAGAAGTCGATAAGTAAAGGAGTCAAATTATGAGCTGGATACAAAAAGGAGAATTTGAAGCAATCTGGGGCAAAAATGGTCCTATCTGGGACAAAGAAAAATTCCTTTTACGTATAACAAAACCGTATATCTATGAATACAAAGGCAAAAAGATTACTATACCAATAGACTTTTTGACCAATGGTCACAGCAATCCAGATGTCCTGGAACATTTAACAGGCGACAACTACTTTGCCGTAAAAGAACTAATTGAAAATGGGGAAACCAAAGCGGCCATTGTTGAGACTAATTCTTGGGGCTGCCCGCTAGTAGGTGGAATTTTGCACGATTATGTTTGCGAAAGAGGATTAAGCGGTGCGCCTGTGTGCAGCTGGGATGATGCTCAAGATATGTTTTACCATGCAATGCTAGACAATGGCGTTAAAAAATGGGGTAAATTTACAAAACTATTCGGCGATGGTGCCTGGATGAAATACCAGGCAGTCAAATTTGCTATGCGCAAAAATAAATGGAAATACTAAAAACCTCCTCCCAATATAGTAAAACCCAGCCCGGCAATCCTCTGAACTTGCTGGGCTTTTTTATCGTTTTCTTTTGTTTAGTTGTTCCTTTTTAAGCCTAATGTTTTCTATATAATTGTCTGAATATTCTTTTAAAAGCTCCTTGATATCTTCATTTGTAAGACTTTCATAAAATTCATTAAATTTAATTTCATCTTTTACAAATTCCATTGGATCACTAATGCCGTGTTTTTCAAAGAATCCCATAAAATCCTCCTTTTGTAAGATTGTAAATTACATTATATTTCTTTTCCAGAAAGGTTTTTTACGTTCTTTTTCAAGAACTTTTTGCAGGGCTTCAAACTTTTTAATTAGTTCAGAATGTTCAGTTTGCAATTGTTTGTAAATTTCCTGCAAATGTTCGTACTTTGCTTTTACTTCATAGTAAGTATCTTTAGTACTTTTCTCGGAAGTTTCAAGTAGATTTATTTGATTATTATTGTTATTTAGTTGATCTTTGAGCATGCTGAGCATGGCCAAAATTACTTCATTATCAGAAATTTTAGAACTGTTTTGAACTGGTTTAGAATTTTCCTCAACTTTTTCAAACTCTACTTCAAACTGTTCAGAAGAATTATCATTTTTTAATTCTTCAAGCTTGGCCTCGGTTATGAGTATTTTTAATCCGAGTTCAGCGTCAACAGTTTCAAACTTTTTCGTATTAATCCAATAGTATACTTTTGACTTCTTCCAATTAAGCCTGTCCTGTAATTCTTTGGCAGTTAGTTTTAATTTTTCCATACTAAACTTTCCCAAACTGTTCTAAAATGCCTTGACCCGTACACCATAAAATCGTATACTATTTTAAGTCAATTGGCAAAAACTTCATATAAATAAAAAATGCCCCGGAGGGCAAAGATTTCTTTCAAGATTAATATTAACAAAATTCCTCCAGGGCGTCAATAGGTTATGCGAAAAATTAGCCAGGAGGATATTTATGTCACAAGATCTCGAATCGTTAAACCAGGTGTTACTTGCCGAACAGCTTCGCCAGCGTTACCAAAAGACTTCACCCCCTTTTGAACAGAATACGGAGTATAAACCTGGTATTATACAAGGTTATAAAAAAACAGAGTATAAACAAAGTATAACACCGTGTATACACAGGATAAGCAAAGACGATTACAAGCGAATTGTTAGCCAGCTTGACCGTTGGGGGGTTCCAAACAGCGGCGCCGTGGTTGCCCGGGAAAACCCTTTTTTAGTCAAGCAGGCGGTTGATATCACGTTAAGTAGCCTGAGAGAAATCCGCACCACGCCTAAAAAGTTTTTTCGTGGAGTGCTTCGCAATTTACAGGCACAGCAGCAGGCCAGCTAACAAAAATGCGGCGCAGTTGCAACTGGCCGCTTAGTAATATTATTATAGCACACAAAAGCAAAAACCGCCATTTAAACACTGAAGGAATTCATCCGGTTTAAAGAGGGCGGTTTTATCTTAGGACCTATCGTGGTTTTTATAGAACGTTGGGCCGTCAACTTTAATTATTATACCACACCTTCAAGAATATTTTTACCATCCTTTAAATAGAACAGGCATTCTTTCTTGTCCTGAGTTAAGTCCATCCAGCAAACATTTTCTTTGCTTTTTTCGTCTTTGTGTGTACAGGTTTTACATATTATTTTATCACTCATTCCGCCACGCCCAGCGAGCGGGCTTCTTTATTTAACACCCATTCAAGAATTTCAATCATTCCTAACTCTGTATATAAAGGGCATAGCCTCTTGTTATTACTCTTTTTTAATTTTGTTAATTTATTTTTTATTTCTTTTTCTGTTTTCATTTATTCCTCTTTTTAATAATTAAATTTTGGCAAATTTAAAACCCACTCAAGAGCAATAAGCTCTCCTGCGACCATTCTTCGCTCATATAAAGCGTATTGATTGTTTTTAGTTTCATCCATATATTTTTTGCCTTTTGCAATACGTTCTTTTATTTCCTGTTCGCTTCTCATTCCCGTTCCTCCTTTACCTTCCGCACCAACGCCAGCACCCGCCGGAACTGCTCGTATGGCAGGGCTAGCAAATCCTCTTTTAAATCGCTGGGTATTTTACCAGCCAGCAGGATTAAATAATCCTTTTCGACCTGCAAAAGCTCTGCCATTTTGATTAATGTTTCCTCTGATGGCGAGGCATATACGTTATTTTCAATCTTTGAAACATAGGTAAAATCTATGCCTGCCGCTTCTGCAAGTTTACGCTGGCTCACGCCTGCCACTATTCTTAACTGCTTTAATTTAGTTCCAAATTTAATCATAATAATATTTTACACAGTATTGCGTTGAGTGTCAATTGCTGATATAATTTTAAAAAAGGAGGAAATTATTTTGAGTAAATTAATTGACGATATGATTAAATTCTATGAAAACAAGGTCGAGGTAAACGGCTGTTATTACATAGCTAAACCTTACCCTTTTTTTGGGGTTATGTGTTTTAAAAATAGATTAAAAAATGCTTTACGGGTTTTAAAGGGTAGATCGCAAGCATATCATTACAAGGAGGATGAATTAGCATGAGCGTTGGTGTACCGAGCTGGCGTATTTTAAATGACGGAAAATCTTTAAAATGCAAAAAATGCGATTATTTATTTGACATAGACAGAATGGTTTGCCCGCAATGCATGCAGGTTTATGAAAAACAAGGCCGCCATATTGTTTTAAGTGATATAAAAGCAACTATTTTTGATTAAATTAACAGCCATAGGAGGGAAATATGACTAAAACGAAAAATGAATATAATGAAATAAAAGAATGCTTAAATTTTTGTCATACAGGGTATTGCATGAAACATAGCGATTACTGTTTAAACCTTGAATGTGAAGAACAAAAAGAAAAGAAAAAGCTTATAGCAGTTTGCAAGCTTTCATTTTTAGGATTTTAGCCAGCGGAGGGCGTGATGATTAACTCAATTTTATTATTTTTATTCAGTGACTTTAAACCAGGTTCTAAAATAACTTTAACCGCCGAGCAGGTTTGCGAGCTAAAAAAATATATCATTGAATTAAATAGGCAGGCTAAGAATAAAACACTTATTAGGGTTAAGTAGACTAACCGGAGGCAGGCGCAATGAAAAAACCTAATGGACAATTTGCAAAAGGATATAATTACAGCTATAAGCATGGTTTATCTAGAACAAGATTTTATGTAATATTGGCAGGTATGAAATTTCGCTGCCTTGCTCCCACGGCTAGCAATTATAAGAATTATGGAGGCAGGGGTATTAAAATTTGTGATAGATGGTTGAAATTTGAAAATTTTAAAGAAGATATGTATGAATCTTATTTAAAACATGTAGAAGAGTTTGGAGAAAAACAAACAACTTTAGAAAGAATTGATATTAATGGCAATTATGAACCCAATAATTGTAGATGGGCAACATGTAGAGAACAACAGATTAATAAATCAAAATCATATTCAATAAAGGCGATATCGCCTTCTGGTGAAGTTTTTATTGTCAATAATCAAAGAGAATTTGCACGCTTACGCAACTTAAACAGGGGAAACATCTTAAGTTGCTTAATAGGAAAACGCAAGCATACAAAAGGTTGGACATTTGAATACAATAAGGGGAAAGGCCATGCGCCCAAAAAACGCAAATGAAGCAAAAGTATCATATAAATATTGTTGGTGCCAGCAGGACAAATCTCCCTACGGCAAGCGCCAGCTCGTGCGCTACCGGCGCCGGGGGTTCAGGCAGGAAATTTTGAAGGAACTGCGAAATGGAACTTGAAAAAGAAGATTTTGAATGGTTGTTGAACGAGCTTAGCAAGCCACCTAAGTATAATGAGAAGCTGGCAGAGGCTTTAAAAAGACCACTAATATTTGACAAGGAACTGCGGGAGGGCGGGGAATGACTCTATTTAAAAGGATAAAATTTGAAAAAGAACATTTTAATATTGTAGAAAATGATTTTAGAAAACTTTTAATAATAGCTGAAAATATTAAAACTCCTTGGGAGCAGCGTTGGTCTATAGAAGGTTTTTATGGAGAGTTATTATTATTACATTTAAGATTAGAAGAGTTTAATAAATTGCCATTAATTGCTAAAAAAATAATTTACCGATGGGTTAGCAGTATTAAAAATATATTATCTGACGACTCAGAATATAATAAAGATTGGGAAGTATAGAGGGCGGGGAATAATGGATAAAATTTTACATATATTTGGCTTAAATCCTTGTGAGTTAATAAGGCTCAAAGAGATTGATTCTGAACAGGAACATTTACTTTTAAAATGTAAAAATTGTGGAGAATTGAAATACTATGCAAAATCCAGAGTTGGGTGACAACGTAATAGACATTGAGGCAGGCAAGCCGGTTTGGTCTGTGGCAGAGGTTAAGTGCCGCAAGTGTTTTCATTCATGGATTGCGGTGTACCACATAGCAAATGAAACTCTTAAAGGACTAATTTTAGAATGCCCTGCCTGCAAAAATAAAGCTAAGGTTAGAATACTAGCACGTCACTAAAAACGCTCCTAGAAACGCCAGCCAGCCGCCTGAGATTTAATAAAAGAAAGGATTGTTATGAACGGTGATTTTTTAATACATGGTAGGATTTTTGATAGTGAAGATAGTTTGCTTGAAGCAAGTAAAATCATACAAAGCCTAAGCTGGAACCCTAAAATTATAAGGGGGCACTATTTTGAGCCTAAAAACGAAAGCCTCATAAAACAGCTTATAGGTAGAAAAAATATAAGAGGACTCGTTCCTTTAAACTGGGCAAGACATTCAGGCTTAATTGGAATGGGCGCAAATCCTTTAGATTTTTATGTTACACATTATATGAAGTATTTCCCTGAATATTATTTAAACCAAGATTGTTTATTTATGCCTTTTTGGGCTCTAAAGATAGCCTTGTTTAAAAACCAGATATTTAAACACCTTTATTATTCAGATAAGTTATTTATCAAGCCTGATAATGGATTTAAGACGTTTACAGGGTTTTCAGTAAGTAAAAAAGAATGGGATAAAGAAATATCATTCTTAAGTCCTGCTAATGAAGATTGTTTGGTTTTGGTGTCCTCTCATAAAGAAATACTTCATGAGTGGCGCTTCTGGGTGTTTGATAACGAGGTTGTAACTTATAGCTCATATTCTTGGGAAGAACAGGAAGAAAAGGAACCGGAAGATTACATAATTAACCATGCAAAAATGATTGCAACACAAGTTAAGCATTTAAAAGATTTTACCCTTGATTTATGCTTAATAAAGGGAAATTATTATCCCAAAGTAGTAGAAATTAACTGTATAACTACCAGCGGCACCTATAAGTGCGATTTAAGCAAACTTATTGCCGCAATAATAAACAAGAATTAAAAATCCTCCACCGCCCGCTTATAATTATACAAATCCTCTAAAATCGGCTCGATCACCAGCGGCGCAAAACAAGTTTGCTTAATAAGGATTCTTTTCCCTTTGGCTATCCGTATTGTCAAAACTTATTGTCCTGAAATTGCCCAACACCCCAGGCCAAAAATTTTTCTTTGGTTGTATTTTTACTATAATTTTACCAAATTTGTTTTTATAATATTTTAAAACAAAATCTTTTTGGGTTCTAAATATTTTATACAATAACATTAAAAATCCTTTTAAAATAGAATTTTCTTTTTATACTTATTGAGTATACACAAAACAATAACTTTTGTAAATATCTATTGTGTAATTACAATGTGTATAGTAAGCTGTAACCCTGCTTTATATGTTATACAGGAGTGTTGGGAATGGTTACTGCTGGCGGTGTTTTTGTTGCGAAAAATTACGTTAAAAATAAAATTAAATTATTAGCCAAAAAGAAACTTAATGACCGCCTGCGGGTCAGACTTAAGCTTCTTGCACATAAGCAAGAAAACCTCTCTCTGGTCAAGAACTAAATCAGTTATCATATTCCAGTCGTTTTCGGTTATTCCCAGCTCATCAGGGATATCGTTTTTATCATGGATGGTGGGCGTGGGTTCGGATAAATTTACCTGAAAATATTCTTCAAGTTGTTTAAGTTGACCTTCAGTCAATTCGCTATTTTTTCTAAATCTTTGGCTTACTGCTTGTTTTGTAATACCCAGCGGCTCAGTAAACGCCCCCTCTGGGATTTTTACACATTTTATTTCTATTAATTTTTCGTGTGCTTGTTGGATTTTCATGGTACTTTACGAATTGTAAATTTAATGCTTGACAGAAAGTCAAGTTTGGTTTACTATTATATCAAGTTAATAAAGTAAAGATTAAATCAATCATGACTAAAAAACAATTACTTAACATTAGACAAGAACTTAAAGACCTCGGTATTACCCTGTCAGGTATTGCCAGAGCATACGGATGTTCAAGGGTTTTTGTCCACCAGGTGCTAGCTGGCACTTCTACCAGCAAGCCACTAATCGATTTTATCTTTCAAACTTATAGGTTATCTGTTTAATCTATTTTATATACCAAAGATATTTCCAAGTCAAATCAAACAAAACCCGCACGCTGTCGGGGCGATCAACAGCGCACAATATCATACTAAGACCCAAACACTCTTTACTCCGGGGCTAGCACGCTCAACGACACGATCACAGTTAGCCCCGCTTTTATTACAAACACGAAAGGAAAAATAAAATGGAAAAGGCGCTAAAAAGAGTCAAAAAAGAATTATTTATTATTAATACTGATGGCAGTAAAACTATTGTTGATAATGGAAATTTAGGCAATTGTTCAGAATTAAGTGGCGATTGTTCAAGATTATGGGGCGATTGTTCAGAATTAAGTGGCAATTGTTCAGGATTATGGGGCAATTGTTCAAGATTAAGTGGCAATTGTTCAGGATTAAGTGGCAATTGTTCAGAATTAAGTGGCGATTGTTCAAGATTATGGGGCGATTGTTCAGAATTATGGGGCAATTGTTCAAGATTATGGGGCGATTGTTCAGGATTAAGGGGCGATTGTTCAGGATTAAGTGGCAATTGTTCAGAATGCAATTTGACTGAACAGGAAAAGCTTGATGGGGTTAATATTCAGAGTTTAGTTTGTGATTAAAAAAGGAGGCGCACTTTGAGAATAACTTTGATAATAATCTTACTGGCTATGATCGCAACCGGGTATAACCCGCCACATCAAACAAGCATTAACGATTACCAGGTATTAGTAGAAATGAAGGGATTATAAAAATGGACTGCAAGCACAAAGAAACATGCCGTCAATATTGGTTAAACACTGGAAGCAAAACACATTGCACACACTTAAAGACCTGCGTATGCGGCCAGCCAGTAAAGCAGGCATTGAATTTACAGCAAGGCAGATGATCCTCATGCCGCCCCCGTGCGGCCCTTTTCCTAAATCTCTGACAGGTTATAGGGATTTAATTAAAGGATAGCACAATGAATGTAAACTATGACCCTGCCGCAGAATGGAATAAGCACTGCGATTATCAGGAAAAAGCAGAAAAAAGATACATAGAAGAAAACCAAGCAAAGCAGGAAAATGAGCTTGAAAAATGGATGCCGAAGCTGATTAACTTCTGGAATAGGTTTTATAAGCAATCAAGCTGGAACGAGCGAGTTTTGTTGTGTATCTATATTTGCAACCATTACTACGGCAACCTAACTGTAAAACTAAGGGCTGATGACCTGTATGAAGTCCTTGATGAATTTCCCTTTGCTGTTGATGCCATAGATGATTTATTCAGTGAAGATTTACACCTTGCCGTGTTAGGGCTTAAAAACTGGCTGGAGGAAATCGAATAATGACAGACCACGTATTAAATTTATCACTACTAGCTGATTGTTACGCGATCAAGGCCATTGCTGAAAGAAATATTGAAATACTAACAAAGGAAATCGGCGTAGAAATAATAGAACAACATATGGAAAAAGAATCAGCCAAATTATTTGAGAACAACGACCACAGCAACAATTAAAGAGGGAAATAAATGGAATTTATAGCGTGCTTATTATGTCTGATAGCCGGATTCTTTATTAAAGACCCGGTGACGGGCTGGCTGTCTGACCTGGAAGACAAAAAAGAATTAGAAGAATACTTTAGAGATAATTAAATGCCCCGTAGTGGGCGGAAAAGGAGAAAAACATGTCGCTTACAATTAAAGAAGAAAAAAAGGAATACAAATTAATCCCTGAGGGATTGTATGAGGCTAAGTGTATTTCTGTTGTTGACCTTGGAGAGCAGGAAACAGAATATCAGGGCGTTACCAAGTACAAAAATCAAGTTTTACTTGAATGGGAAATCCCCGAAATAGTTATCGAATATGAAAAAGACGGCGAAAAAAAGAAATTTAATCAAATAGTAAGAAAAACTTATACTGCCAATTTGGGCGAAAAATCCAACCTGAGAAAAGATTTAAACTCTTGGAGGGGAAAAGCTTTCACCGAGGAAGAATTAAAGGCTTTTAATTTAAAGAATATTTTAGGGAAAGACTGCAATATACAGATAATCCACGAAACAAAAAACGATAAAACCTGGAATATTATCAATGTTCTTCCTGTAGGTAAAACACACACACCTATAGCCGTAGAAAATGAATTAAAATCTTTTGATTTTGATGTTGACGATTTAAAGAAAATTGCCGATTTCCCTGAATGGCTACAGGAAAAAATAACTAATTCAATGACTTTTCAAAAAATGATAGATAGCACTGATGGATCACAAGTGGACAGCGACTTGACCGGAGAGGATATAGATGAAATCCCGTTTTAAGAAGTAACCTCGCCGGCCGGCGTGGGGGCCACGCAAATAAACAGGCACGAGTTGGCAGGCCTCGGAAGCAAACTGCCACCTTTAAAAAATATATTTTGGATGAGTGAGAAGGAAATAGCCGAATATGTGTCAAGATTTATCAGAGCTGATTAAAACTATAAAGGATTTAGCTTTAGCTATACATAAAAGTAATTTTCTTTATGAAAAAGACTTGGAACAAGCCTATGGCGAGGAGCCAACACCATTAATGCAAGCGGCAGAGGTTGTATATTGCCAGAACTGCGGGCGACATAAGGATTTTTGTGTTTGCTTGCCGAGCAGGCCACGCCGGAAAACAGGCAAGCTTACCCATGAAGAGTATTGCCTTTTAGAGTTAGTGCAGGAGGCGGGGGAGTCGTGAGCAAGTATTTTATAGGAATTGACCCGGGGAAAAAGGGTGCAATAGCCATACTGGACAAAAAAGGAATTGTATTAGTTTTTGATTGCCCGCTGTGCGAAAAAGAAATTGATTTACAGGCAATAAGCGAGGAGCTTGAAGCATTCAAAGATAGCGCATTTTGCTTGATAGAAAAAGCTCAGGCAATGCCGAAACAGGGTGTAACCTCAATGTTTAATTATGGTACTGGCTATGGGGCATATAAAGGAATTTTAACAGCTTTAAAAATCCCTTTCCAGGAAATTCGCCCTCAGGTCTGGAAAAAAGAATTTAATCTAAACAGCACAAAAGGGCTATCTGTGCAGACCGCCCGGCAGCTATTTCCTAAAGAGGAAATAAGAAACGCGCAGGACGGCAGGGCAGAGGCTTTATTAATAGCAGAATATGCACGGAGGAAAATGTAATGCTTGATAAAATTATTACTTTTATCGTTATTTTTTTGATTTTGAGCTTTATCTTTAATTTGTTTACCCCTACTGATAGCACCGACAAAAGCCGGTTTGCAAGAAGTGGTTTAGGTTTGTATATAGATAACGCTACAGGATGTCACTATACAAAATCTGGATGGTTTGGCTCAACAACTCCCCGTCTTGATAAAGACGGAAATCATATTTGTACTGGATGGGAATTTGAGAATAAGCATAAAGGAGGCAATCATGACAGCATTAAACAAATATAAATGCCGAAACTGCGGCAGTACAGATGTAAAATGTCCGCCTGAATGTGTTTATTTACAGTGTCAGGCTTGCAAGAACGACATAGCCCGTGGCGTGGGGTTTGAGATAATCAGGAAGGGAGAATCATAATGACTATATGTCCACATTGTGCAAACAAAGAAGCCCAGCTTCAAGCGCAGGCGGCGGAGGTGGAGCTAACTTTAGAAAACCTTAGCCGGATTTGCGGGCTTTTTAGTGAAGAGGATTCTTTTGCTATCAGCTATTTAAAAGCTAAAGAAGTTATTGCAGAAAACCAGCGGCTTCTGGATGTGTTGGAAGAAGCAAGAAGAGGATTTAAGGATATAAGAAAATTACATACTGATATTTTACCCTTTACTTGCGAGCTTGAAATATCCAAAGATACATCAGGCATAGCTAGCAGATACTTAATAAAAGTAGACGCAGCCCTGACCGCCGCACCGCAGGAAGCAAAAGACGCTGCTATAGTGCTAAATAATAAGGATTTTGAGTATTTTAGCGACAAGTGCGGGATAAGCCAAGAACCGCAGGGGGAGGGGTAGGCCGGTGAGTGGATATAAAATAAATTACCCTTATTATGGCAAGAATAGTGATGGCGTTTTTGCAATATTAACACCTTGCGAGGCTGTGGCCGTTGAGCATGAGCGTTGCTATTCTGGCATACGCTTGAGTAAGTATATATCTAGACCAAAAATAATAAAATTACATAGAAATACTAGCCCAATAAGCGAATTAGAGTTTAAGGGCTTATCTTCGGCAATGATAGCTAATTTTATGCGAATAATTCCAGGTGCAAAAATTACAAACAATTCAAGCGATTTAAAACTTATTGGATTAGTACCAAAGACAGAAGCACAGGAGGCACACCATGGAAACAACTAGAGAATTCTGGCAGCGGATCGGCGTGGAGCAAGAATAATGGCACATTTAGAAGAAACAAAACAAAAAATAAGCAAGGCCTTATCGAAAAAAATAAAAGTTAATTGCGCTTATTGCAATAAAGAAATATGGAAAGCTCCTTGCTATGTAAAAACAGCAAAAAATCTTTACTGCAATAGAGATTGCCAAAATAAACACTACAAAGGCATGGTCATTAGTCGTGAAAAATTTAATTGTGCTTTCTGTGGACAGGAAATCGAAAGACAGCAACATAAAATAAAAGCCAGTAAAACTAGTAAGTTTTTTTGTTCTTATGATTGTCATAATTCCTTTAGGAGTAAGATAAAGAAAAATAAGATTATAAAAATAAATGATAAATATTCAAAAGTATTAATAAAAAGAAATGACCTTATTCTTGAGTTCTTAATAGACTCTGAAGATATAGAAAAAGTAAGTAAATATGTTTGGCAAGCTCACCGCGGCAAGGGCAAAAATTACTATGCAAGAGCAAATGAAAGCTATAAAAACCCAAGTTTTAGTATACATAGACTAATAATGAACCCACCCAAAGACAAAGTTGTTCATCATATCAATGGAAGCCCTCAGGACAACAGAAAAGAAAATTTATTAATATGCACTCAAAAAGAAAATATGGCATTTACAAGAAAGGTAAATAAAAATTTATTGACCGAGGCAGAGGTGCGGGGGCGGTGGCATGAGTTATGATTTATGCCGGAATTGCGGGCAATGGGAATTAATGGAAGCTGGGGATCTTTGCGAGGATTGTTACAACGAATTAAACGGCATTGACCCTGATGACGAATACGAAGAAGAATAAACAGCCCTAGCCGCGCGGCGGGGTGTGCGAGAGGAGAATATATGGCAAGAAATAGAATAATAAAACATCAATTGTGGGGAAACGAGCAATTAGCTGAATGTTCTTTTGGGGCAAGGTTATTATTCATCGGAATGCTTAACTTTGCTGATGACAACGGTCTTTTGAAGAATAGTCCTAAAAAAAATAAAATGAATGTTTTCCCGGCGGACAATGTTGACGTAGAAAAATTTCTTGATGAGTTAATTAAAAATAACCTTGTTACGATATACGAATCCAGCGGGCAGGAGTATATCTGGATTATTACATTCTCTGAACATCAGAGGGTAGATAGGCCTAATTTTACTTATCCACTCCCATCGGGCGAGTTATTAGGTAAATATGGCTATAAAACTTTAAGTAATTCGAAGATCATTCGAAGATCATTCGACGATCATTCGACGAATTTTGAACAACAGAATAGAACAGAACAGAATAGAATAGAATTATCCGACGAAGATGAATTTTTTAAAATAATTTTCGAATCAAATTACCATACTTTTGAAAATAGAGAAAAAGCCATAAAAGTCCTTTTGGGTAGTATTAAAAAAACGTACAAAAATGTCAATTTGGTTGAGATTGCTACAAAATTCAAGCATGCGAATGTGCCGCCCAACTGTAACAACGATAATTATATTTTAAAAATTGCAAGTAATTCTCAGGCAAAAGAAATAGTAAAGGATAATGGGAAATGGCAACTGCACGGATAGATTACGAGATAGAAATAATAGGAATGCTTTTAAATTGTCCTATTAATAGGAAAAACATTCTCGAATTTCTTAAGCTGTACCGTTTTGATAGTAATTGTCAAAAAATAATCAACGCAGTTAAAAGCCTTGAGTATATTGATGGCGGCGCTGTTATTGATTACCTTGAAAATAACAAACAATACAATGTAAAAATAGGAGATATAATAGCGCAAGCCTGTATGAATTACATAACATCGGCTAATTATTCCTCTATTTGTAAAAGACTTCTTGAAGGACAGCTAAAAGACAGTATAAAAAACGCTGAAACTATTGAAGATATAAGCCTCATAAAAGAACTTCAAAGTTTTATTGAGGAAAACACAAGCAAGGAAATATTTTCCCATATAGGCAAAGATGAGGATTCCGACCTTGAACACTATTGTAATACCTATGACAAGGTTATAAAGTCAGGCTTTAAGGAGTTAGATTACATAACCAAGGGCTTTTATGGCGGGGAGTATATCACAATAGCAGCTGCCACGGGTGCCGGGAAAACCGCCTTTGCTCTTAATTTATGCCGTAGAATAGTAGATCAGAAAAAAAATGTTTTATTTATATCCTTGGAAATGTCAAAAAGGGAAATAAGAAAACGTTTAAACTGTGCGGAATTACATATAAACTCTTTATTAGTTAGAGGTCACGAGCTTGGAGATAAGCAGGCCGATTACTTTAATAACCTTAATAGCTCTATAAATAAACTCCCAGTGTGGATAAATGACGAATATAATATAACTCTTAACAAAATAGAAAGCTATGCCAGGCTTTTAAAAAGACAGGGCAACTTAGACGTAATAATAATAGACTATTTAACTCTTTTACAAACCAGTGACCGCTTTAGGGATAAAAGAGAGGAAGTTTGTTATTTAACAAGAGGATTGAAGCTTTTAGCCAGAACCTTAGATGTTCCGGTGTTCTGTTTAGCACAGTTGAGCCGTGCGCCCGAGGCAAGATCAAACAAAAGACCAATATTAAGCGATTTAAAGGAAAGTTCATCTATAGAGCAGGATTCCGACTTTGTAATTTTCTTATACAGGGATGATTATTATAACTCGGAATCAGATAAAAAAGGCATTCTTGAGGCCGCAGTTGCAAAGGCAAGGGACACTATGACAGGAAATTTTGAGCTTAATTTTGTTAAAGAATATCAGCAAATTTTAGATGTAAATAAGCAATTTTGGAAATCAAGCAAATGAGAAAGACACTACTACTAGCATTTTATAATATGTTACTGCATGAACTGCCAGACATGAGGGAATTTCTACTAAAAAGAGTGGAGGAAATACGCAATGCAGTATACATTTAACCCTTATCAAAACGAAAAGAAGGTAGAAAATCAAAGTATAGAAGAATTAAACGCCATAATAACACAGCTTAAATGTAAATGTGAGGCGTTGCAGGCAAAGATAAACACGTTAGAGAAGTACAAAGTATAGGAGGCACGGCGCACAATGAGTAAAATAGAATGGACACAAGTAACATGGAATCCAGTAACAGGATGCACAAAGGTAAGCGAGGGCTGCCAGAACTGCTACGCTGAAAAAATGCACAAGCGGCTGCAGGCAATGGGGCAATATAAGTATGAAAGACCTTTCAGGGAAGTTTGGCCTTGCACTAATGAATTAAACAAAGATTTTGGTAAAAAACCAAAAATGATATTTGTTAATTCAATGTCAGATTTATTTCATGACAATGTACCGGTAGAATTTACAGACAAATTATTTCATAAAATTGAAGCTCATCCAGAGCATATTTTTCAGATTTTAACTAAAAGGTCTAGTAATTTAAAATTTTGGACATTTCCGTTAAATATTTGGCTGGGCGTATCTGTTGAGCTGGCAAAATATAAAAACAGAATTGATGACCTGCGGGCCACGAATGCAAAAACAAAATTTCTCTCCTGTGAGCCGTTACTGGGTGATCTTGGAGAGCTGGATTTATCCGGCATTGATTGGGTAATAGTCGGGGCAGAATCAGGGCCCGGAATGCGTGAATGTAAAATCGAATGGATTGAAAACATAGTATTGCAGGCAACAGCCGCAAAAGTGCCTGTATTTGTGAAGCAGGCGCATATTAACGGCAAACTGGTTAAAATGCCGAAAATTTTCGGCAGTGAATGGGCGGAGTACCCTGTTAGTAAGTAGATTAACCGCCCCGCGCGGGCAGGAAGGAAAAGAGATATGACAGAATTTCAATTCAATATGATTTTATTTGCTATTTTTATGGCTGAGGATAAAAAGTTTTTAGCAGGGGGATTCCTTCTACTTGCCGGACTTGCCTTGGTTTTTAAATAATGCGCCACCGGCTGTGGCTGGCGTGGTACTCAATAAAATACTACGCTGGGGACTTTAAAAGGTTGTTTACGTGGATAGCGAAGGAGATGAAGGAAAATGGTTAAAACATACGACATAACACAAAAAAGCGAGCGCAACGACTACCAGACGCCGGAGTTTATTTATAAACCGATTCTGGGGTTTGAGAAAATCAGATATTTTGATATTGATTTATGCTGTGACGAGGAAAATATTCCAGCAAAAAAGCATTATAAAAAATATATTGGGTGTAGTTTAAAACGCCCTTGGTTTGTTTCCGGAGATGAAATTAACTTTTTTAATCCACCTTTTAATATTGCATATAAATTCATAAAAAAAGCGGTAAAAGAAGTTAAAGAAAAATCTATTTGTGGCGGGATATATTCCATCCTCCCACTACGTCCCGAAACGGTATATTTCAGGGATTACATTTTTAATAACCCTGATTGCTTTTGGGTGAGCCTGACTAAAAATAAAAACTTAGGATTTATCCACCCTGAAACTAAGCAATTCATGGGGCAGTTTGCAACGCCGCTATGCCTTGTCTATTTCGGCAAGGATGCTAAAGAAAAGGCGATCCAGTGGGCTTATGAAAACCCGATTCCCGGAGTAGTCCATTTTAAGTTTGGAGGCTAACCGTGCGTGACCGGACAAACTTTAAAAACAACCAGCACAAGGACAAGCCCAGCGGTGCGGCGGAGCAGGCAATATACGACCTTATTAGGCGCATGGCACACGGAGTATGTGAATTTGATAAAGAATTTAGCGAGAAACGGAGGGTTAAGAAGTGGGAATACTTACAAACAGAGAAAAAGATTATCTTTTATGTTTACTAAAAGGCTATAGTAATAAAGATATACAAAAGAAATTATTTGTAGCGGAAGGTACTGTTTATCCTACTCTGAATAAAATTTATGAGAAGTTACAGGTTTCTAATACGAATAACGATAAAACCTCTCCAAGAGTTGTACTTATAAGGCTTATTAAAAAAGCCTTGAAACTGCAATACATAACTATAGAGGATTTTTTAAGCGAATAATGTCTATAATTGATTATTATTGTTTATAAAGTCTGTTAAAATAATAAAATACCACCCTGTTAATGGGATTGTGCTGTTCAAGTCAGCAGCGGGGGAGGAAAGTAGGTTTACTAGTCGCAGTATTGCGGAGCTAATCTGTTAGGGTCACGATCAGGTAAAATGCTTAAACCGAGAAGGGGGAGCCGTTGTCTAAATTTGATAGCTATTATAAGGTTTCAGGGGTTAAGGAAGTTTTAAAATATTTAAGTTCTGAACAAAAAAAAGAACTCTATGCGGGTAATATCTATTTAGCGATAAAGGAATACACAGACAATAATAGAAATATTAAGAAAAAAGGCGTATTAATAGTTTATAACCTGTATAGAGATCAGTTTACAAGGTTTGTAAGAAAAGCTATTCCTGAATTATTGGAATGGTCGGAAGAGGTATCTTGTTTACCAAAAGACCTTGCCGAAAAAGTTAATAATGATTTTGATAATTGGGCTTTTGGTAAAACTACAGAAAAGATTTACAAGGATGGAGTAAAAGTATTAACTCATACGTCCTATTATTTAAATTCAGGCTGCAAGAAAGGTAAAGAAGGGAAAAATTTAAGAGAAATAGAATGCTGTCATAGAACGCAGCAGCCATTAAAATTTATAAACGAAAAACAAAACACACTTCTTTACTATTTGCCAGAATGCAGCCATTGCAAAAACCCAAAATTGGTTATATTAACTTTAGAAAATGTAAAAATATACACTGGCAAAAAGGCAGAATCGCAAATAAATAAACAGTTAGATAAAGAAAAATATAAAAGATTAAAATATACAGAAAAATACACTATTTTACAGGGTGGACTTTGTAGTGGCGTAAGTGCCGGAAGAAAATATGATATTGAAGAATATGAAGTCGAGCACAAATTAAAAAATAGTCTTTATCCAGAACAGAACAGAGCAGGGCAATGAAATATCGGGGAGAAGGCAGAATAAAAGAGCCAGTAACAGAGCATACAATTTTGGTGGGGATATAAGGAGGAGCGGAAATGTCAGAACAATTTGCAATTTATTTATGGAGTATAAGTGAATCAATAAGGGAAGTTATAATTACCTTAAATATAATTTCTATTATATTGTTTGCGTTGGCAGGTATTTTTTACTTAGTTTTTAAAGGTGAAGAATTTTCTAACAGAAGATTTGGAGAAGACGACAAAGATTATTTATATGCTAAAAATGTAAGTTTAATTATCCAATCTAAATTTTACTTAATTGTTGTAGTTGTTGTTTTTTCAGGGTTATTGACGGCTCTTATTCCTTCCAAACAAGACATAGCTATTATATGGGCATATCCGTATATAAAAGCAGGCGTGACCAGTGAAAAAGTGCAGGCAATTCCAAACAAAGTTTTGGATTTAGCAAACGGATACCTGGATAAAGAAATAGGAAAAATTAAAAATGAACATACAGAACTCACAACCGATACAAAGAGCAATTAAGCAGGCGGGCGCCTACGTCAGCCCCCGGCCGTACATACCGAAGTTGAAGCCGCTGGAGTGCCAGCCGCTGCGGGATAAGAAGATAGATATTAAAGGGTAACTCTTTCTAGTCGATATAGACCGATAATAAAAATTATGTGTTTTTAAAAGATAACCAAGAAAGCAAGTACCCCACACCCCGGGAAAAATTTTAAGCCACCTTAACGGGGCGTGTGAGATTAGTGAAACTTTCGAAAATCAGAAATTTAGTAAAAAAATAACCCCGATTAATCCCGGGGTTTTGAATGTCTTTTTTTCAACCAGCGTTTTATAATTTCATCTTCCTGATCGGTTACTCGGTAAGACTTCATTTTATAGTTTGTACCTTTGGGGCGACCACCGCCCCGCCATCCGCCACGGGTCATTGTGCCTCCTGTGATCTTGATGTTATGTCATAATGGCCGTGATAGCCTTTATCTCTAGGGTATTCTTTTAATAATTTACAATAAGCGTCATTAAAGTTATCAGCCATAATTCCGGGATAATAATAGGCTGTATCCTTCCAGTCATTTGAATTACTTTTTCTTACTTCAAAAACAAATTTTTGCATAATTCCGTCCTTTCTGCTTCTAATTTCAAGCCAGTCACTCGCTGGATTGAAGGAAGAAGCCGTTATTGAACGGCTAGAGCTTCATTAATATTTTTTGTGATTTCTTTAACAAGTTGTTTCCTTTTTTTTAAATAATATTTAACTAAATCATTATCACCTTTGTCTATGCAGGATTGGATTAGTAAATCAAGTTGTTTAATATTCATTTTCGATCTCCTTAATTAACCTAACAATATAAATATATAACACTATTAGTTTTTTGTCAATATATAAAACATTAAGATTTTAAAAAATATTTATAGCACCCGCCACGCCTCAAGAAAATTACCGTTATCGGATTTCCGATAACGTAAACATAATGCGAAAATCGGCGGGGCAGGAATCACGGCGCAAGCCATCAGGGAGGCGCAGGCTTCCCTTGTACTATTTCCACTTCACAAATAGGATCTAGCCTAGTAGGCGGGCAGTTGTACCCTGATTATGAACCCCGCCTGTGTTTTTTTTAAAAGAATTATCCTAGCAGTGAGGTTCTTGAGGCTATAAGAATCTGATTAGGACAATCGAAAGGTACTTGTAGCGACCGGTCAACGCAAGCAAGCTATAAGACCTCTTGAACTAACTGCATTAAATCGGAGGAGCATGGGAATATCTGAACAAATACACGAATACCTCGAAAAACAGGCCGATTGTATAACTAAAAAAGCAGAACACCGAGAGCAGCACGCCACAGCCTGTGCAAGATTAGCTGTTCTAATGGCCCGGCATATAGATAAAAGTACAGCCAGTTTTGAAAATAAAATCCAATTGCTTTTAAAAAAATTTGAAGGCACAGAAACCGAGGAAACTATAAAAAGTTTATCTGACAGTTATTACCAGGACGAAGCACTCTGGAAAAATTACCGGGATTTTGCCGAAGTATATAAAAGCAAAATAATCGAGCTACAGAGCCAGCGGAAGCACGAAGGGAGCGGGTTGTAATAAAAGAAATTCCTGTTTTAATATTGGCCATAAACGACAGGTTTCTTACCGAGATTTAGGATAAGTTTGTGGTAGGTGTAAAAACACTAACAATCGGTTTTTTGGGAGAGCTTGCCTTAATAGACTCCCTATACAATATAACCCGCCGGCGCGCGGGGCGAGGTGATAGGATGGCAAACTGGGCAAAGATTAAAATAGGATATTTGGAAGGCAAAAAGCCCATTGAGCTTGCTAAAAAATACAAAGTGAAAGCTCAAACTATTTCCAATAAAGCTTACGAAGAAGACTGGAAAGTAGAAAAAAGTAAAATACAAGAAGAAATAGCAAATAATTACAAGACAGAGATAGATGAGCTTGTAAGTATTTCTCTGCCTGAGTTAAAAAAAATAATTGAAATGGATACGCTGTCAATAACCCAAGAAGGGGCAATAACAACTGTAAAAACAGCAGACAAAATAAATGCAATTAAAGCTGTGCTGGATATATCAGGGTTAAAGAGCGAGAAAAAAGAATTAAGTGGCACTATAAATACAGCATCATTTGCTGTTGAAATTGTATGAAATTTTATAAAAAATATAAACCATTACTTGAATTAAATAATTCAAAATTTAATGTAATAGCTCTGACTGGCGGCCGTGGCTCGATGAAAACAGGCCACGCATTGAGGGGCGTGTTGTTATGTTCTACTCAGGCAAAAAAGAAAACTTGTTTTTTCAGGGAAACCAAGGAGACATTAAGCGATTCACTGAAAGCTGAATTAGACGGGATAATAGAAACCGAATTCCCCAATAGGGGGTTTTCTTCTACTAATGACGCAATTCGCCACATTAATGGCTCTTATATGTTTTTTAAGGGCTTGAAAGAAATAAACACAGCAGCCATAGAAAATCTTAAGGGCATAGCTACAACAACAGACTTTTTTATAATTGACGAGGCACAATCGGTATCACAAGCAGTTTGGGATGTACTTATCCCGACATTAAGGAAAGCCGGCTGTGTTCTGCTTGTGATATACAACAGAATAGATGACTCTCTTCCGGTTGAGGATTCGCTGTTTCTGGACTATGAAGCAATGAAGGCTCCAGAAGGCACTTATTTTATAGAGGTAAATTATCCCGAAATACAGCATTTAGGTTTACTGAGTTCTCAATTTATCCAAAGAGCTGAATTACTGAGGCAACATAAGCCAGACAAATATGAACGGGATTATCTTAATAAGCCTAAAGGCGGAAACCTTAACACAGTAGTAAAATATTTTAACAAAACCAAGCACATCAAAGCAGTTAATTACTATCCTTCCGAGCCGCTGCATATATCCTGTGATTTTAACGTTGACCCTATGTGCTGGGTGTTAGCTCATACAAACGCTAGCATGACAGGGGATATTAGGAATCCTGCTACAAAGATATACTTTATTGATGAAATAGTGGTAGAGAATACCAACGTTAGGGACACGGCAAGAGAGTTTCTTGAACGTTACGGATTTCATAAGGGCGAAATAATAATAAACGGGGATGCTTCCGGAGATAATAGGGACGCAGGCAGTGACAAAACCAAGTTTGTCCAGTTAAGAAATATTCTTTTTGATTATGGATATACAAATATAAGAGTTGATATAAAAGAGGGTAACCCCCGCAAGGTAGCACGGTTTGATGCATTTAATAACAAAATGCTGACTGATGCCGGCGAGATACAAGTTTATACCTCTCCTAAGTGCAAATGGCTTATATACAACTATCAAAAACTGTGCTTTAAACCGGGGACGTCGGTAGTTGATAAGCCAACACAAACCATATTAAGCAACGACCCGAATAGTAAATTTTTAGAACACATCTTTGATGCGGCTAGTTATCCAATAGAATACTACTGGCCAGTTAGAGATACAAGAAAGTTTCCAGAATCACAAGAAGAACTAAGTATACAAGAACAATTTAGCAAAAGCGGGAGGTAATCATGAATTTAGAAATCCTTTTATCAATGCATTTTGACCCACTCATTGTCGAGCTTGTAACCGATAATCAATCTTATAGAAAAATAATTGCAACACTAGGGGAAAAAGAAGTAACAGAACTAAAAGGACAAGATTTAAAAGATTTATTATTTTACGTTTATAACTTAAAAAGTGGCAGAGAGCCAGAAAGGATATTAAATGAAACTTAGAAAAAAATTATTAACAATAGCGTTATTGGCGTCATTACTTGCGCTTCCAGCTATTGCGGCAAAAAAAGCATTAACAAATTTTAGTGATTACACCAGCGGGCGGCCTGATGTGTCCAGGACTTTTTCGGCGGTTGATGATGCAATAACAGCTCTTACCGTATCAACAACTCCAGGAAACGACACAGTAACATCTGCTAAAATAGTTAACGGCGCAATACTTAACGCAGACATTAACGCTTCAGCAGCAATTGATTTCAGCAAATTTGCAGCTTTATCTTCAGGTAATTTACTTGTGGGTAGCGCCGGCAACGTGGCAACATCGGTTGCTTTATCTGGAGATGGTACTTTAAGTAATGCCGGCGCTTTGTCCGTAACTGATTTAACTATATCAGGCGAAGCACAAGGCGAAATACTTTACAATGATGGCTCAAATTGGGTTTCTTTAAATGTTGGTACTGCCGGTTATTCATTATTGACAAATGGCGCAGGACAGAACCCGTCATGGGGAATACCTACATTAGCAACAACTTCTAATTTTAATAATACAATTACCGCCGAAGCTGGGGCTAGTGACTATACTTTAGATTTTGGGACAGCTGGTGGAGCTTACACTTTAACAGTTCCGGCGGTAGGTGGAGCTAGAACATTTGCATTTATAAATGAAACTCAAACATTCACGGCAGCTCAAACGCTTCCAAATACTGGATTACATTTACTTGATACTAACGCTTCTCATGATCTCGTTATAGTTCCTGGGTCTGATTTAACAGCAGACAGGAACTTAACAATTACTACCGGTGATGCAGCTAGAACAATTACTCTGGGTGGCGCAATAACTACAACGGGTGATTTAATAACAGTGGGTGATGATTCGCTTACCTTTACTACTGGTGGTGCTACTGATGTAACACTTCCTACAACTGGAACACTAGCAACCCTCGGTGGTATTGAGGCAATAACTGGAGTAAAAACCTTTACAACCCCCAAGTTAGAGGGTGGCGCAAATGACACAACTATTACAGCTGCTAACCAGACTAATGCAGCAGCCGTAGCTACAATTCCCGATATTGGGGATGCAGCTGATAATTTTGTAATGGATAATACGGCAGCAACAATAACTCTTAAAACAATAGATGCGGACTCTAATACAATATCAAATATCAATGCAGATGAGCTTGACCCGATAGCAATTGGTAATTATGGAGTTAAGGGCGTATTAACATACAATCTTACCAATCAGGCAGCAGCGGTAAACATTTACAGTTCAAATGCTCCTTTTAAATTCCTTATAACCAACGTTCATTCTATTTCAACCAGTGCAGACGGCGGAACTTGGAAATTAAACAACGGAGCAGGCGGTGCAGGAACTGATGTTACAAATGCTGTAACAGTGGCAGCAAGTGCAGATGATATTGATACTCCATCTGATATAACATACGCAGAGGCAGACATTGCGGCCAATGGCTCTTTGTCTATAGTCCCAGACGGTGGCGGCGTTCTGGATTGTATTATATTTATTGAGTTTATCAGAATAGACTAACTTAAAAATTTAGGGGCGGAATCTGCCCCTATCCTTTTGGGTTAATAGGAAAAACAAATGCCTAACGAGCTGATACAAGAGCAAAATATAATAGAACTTAATAACGAGTTGGAAAGCAAGCTAGTGCCTTGGATTACCACTCATTATACTCAATGGATGGAAGACTTACAGCCTCACGTTAATAAGTTTGACGAGTTATTTAAGCACATATTTATTGATACCGCCACTGACGAAGTAAAAGATGATAAAGCGTATATTATGCCCGGCATCTATAAACGGTTTATGACTTATATAGCTCACATGGTATCAAATGTTTATCCAAGTCCGGAAGCATCTTTTGATGTACAGGGCGAGGATTTTTTAAGCTCAAAGTCTGTAAGTAAACAAAAATCTTTACTTACAAAAGAACTTAAAAATATGGATTACTACCAGATAATAGCGCAATACCTTTTTTATCGAGCACTAAAAGGTGAAGTAGTCAGGTATATTACCTGGGAAAAGAAAACCAAGAAAGTCCGCAGAAAATTAAGCTTCTTAGAAAAGCAGTACAATAAAATAGCTTCTTTGGTTGGAATGGAGTCAAACAAAGAAAAATTTAAAATTGTTGAGGTTCCGGCGTATGAGGGTTGCAAAATAACGGTAATAGACCCGCACAAATTTGTATTTGACAAAAACCAAAAGCATGATTGGGTAAACTGTCCTAAAATATACCCTACGCTAGCTACTTTTGAAGAGATAAAACAAAATCAGGCATATAGTAATTATGAAGAATTAGAGTCCTTAGAAAATCAATCCGGGCATGAGAAAGAAACTGAAAACTCTACCCCTGTTGCTGATGAGAATATCAGCACACAAGATGGCAAAATAGTTCTTTTGCATTTTTGGGGAAGCCTAAAACTTGATGATGGCACCGTGTTGACTGACTATTATATTGTACTTGCTGGAAACAAAAAGATTATACGGTTTGAGCCTAACCCGTACCCATTCTGCCCTATTAGAAGGTCGTCATTTCTCGACAACCCAAAGACAGGCCGGTCAATAAGTATGTTTGATTGCGCAGTTCCCCTTAATCAATACAATTCTGAACTTTTTCAGGATGCGCAGCGCTGCGCTGGGCTTGTGGTAGACAGGCCAAGCTTTGGGCCAGAGGGATTACTGTCAGAAAAACAAATTGAAATAAAGCGGGGCATGTATATTGGCCTAAAAAAAGATTCCCTAACTGACGGCGATATTGAATTCATGGATTATGCTCCAGGATTAGCAGCCATAGTAAATCTTATGCCTATAAGCAACCAAGAAATAGAATCCGCAACAGGTATATTTGATAATATGCTAGGGCAAGACGTAAGTGGCGGTAGGACTGCAACTGAAATGTCAATGGTAGGCTCCGGACAAGAGAAAAGAATGCTTAACGAGGTTAAAGACTTCACCCGCGAGCTTATTATAAAAGATATTGAAGATATAGCTGAATTAAACGCAGGGTATCGCATTGAGCCTGTGCCTGTAAGAACTGCAAAGACTGGCGGGTTTGGCTTCGATATGATTAAAGAAGAAGACTGGCTGGGCAATTATTCGTATTCATACGGCGATGCTCTCAGCACGCTAGACAGAAAGCAAAAACTCAATGAAAACATGTCTATTCTTAAAGAGTTCTTGATGCTTCCGCCTATACAAGCGGAGCTTGGCGGGGGTATGTTGGAACTTCTTAAATGGTTGCTTGAGCAAATGGGAATGGATAATGCAGACCAATTAATTGAAACAATGAAACAGGAAACACAAAATAAAATGGGAGGTATGATAAATGGACAGCCAGGGCAGGTACAGGGCGCTCCGATACCAAGAATTAATCCAGTTGGAGGGATGGAAGTTCCTCCGGGAGCAATGCCAGAAATACCAGCTGGATCATATCCGCAAGGATTCTGATGCTATGGACTATTTAGCAGGCATGAACAAGGTATTTAATATTATTGATGATGAAATTGAAAAATTTAAAAACAAATAAAGGGGAATATTATGAAAAAGAAAGCAGCTAAAAAAGCTCAAAAATCAAATGACAAAACGCCGATGATGCCTAAAGAGAAAATGATGATGAAGCAAAAACAAATAAAAAAGAACATGGGTAAATAGTTTACCGCACCTCAGTTAACTTGCTAATTCTTTTTATGCTTGGAATTTTGAAATAGTCCAATGCAAACATTTTATAATCTAATGAGCAATAATCCCAGTATTTACTTTTTCTTGGGTCTGTTAAGGGTAAGTTAATATCAAAATATCTTTTAAACTTCATCACCGCACCTCGGTTAAAATTTTTATGCTGGTTAGAAAATTTGTCTTACATCTTTGACAATTTAAAAAATGTAAGAGCCAAAAAGCACTTACTATTTCTGTATCAATAATCTTATCGCCTATTTTAAAGTGATAAGAAAAAGAATGATCGGGAATAAAACATTCTATATTTTGTAAACCAAACTCAACTTTTATTTTACTCAAAGCTTTATTTATATCTTCAATCATAAAACCATCCTCCCATTCAATAATTATACCACAATCGCCCTGAAAAAATAGGGAATATTAAGCATAAAAATAAATAAGGAGTAACCATGTCAGACGAACTAAACGTACCGCCTACAACCGTGGACGCTACACCAGCGGACAACTCAGCATTGGAGCCTGCGGAAGCAGACAACTCACAAAGTGCAGAGCCCGCTAAAGCCGAACCGGCAGAAAGTACAGAATCAACAGCAGAAACAAAACCGGAGCCAAATCCAGTAGTTAAAGAATTAGGCGTAACTGAGGAACATATTAAAAAATACTACCCCGAAGGAATGCCTGATAGCTTAAGTGACGCAGAAAAACGCTTGATTAAATCAAGCTATAACTCTGAGAAAATGGCTCATGAAAAAGCTCAACGACTTGCTGAAAAAGAAGCGAAAGAGAAAGAAGCAGAAGAAAAGCAAAAGGATACTGTATTAGAGTCACAGGACACAGAATTAAAAACAGTATATCAAGGACTTAAGCAACAGTTTGTATCTGAAAAAGCCCAAATAATGGAATTTATAAGACAGGGGCAGTCATTTACATACACTGACGCTCAAGGCAATCAATATACTGTAAGTCCTACGCAAGAAAATGCAGAGCAGTTAAAAGATTATTTCATACAGGAATATGCTGCAAAGTCCTTAACCGTGGATAGAAATTATCCAGAAGCTGCTAAGAAAATTGCTTCTGAAAAAGCTAAAAGAGAACGGGAAAAAAGCAATAAAGGTTATGAATCATTTATGACTGAATCCGCTAGTGTCCCCGAAAATAAGCAAGTGATCGAGTTTTACAAAAACGTTATGCCGTATGAACCAGAACTGACAAAGAACATCCTTAAATCATACGATGCATACTATCATGCAAGAAAGAAAAGGGAAGCTGACACCGAAGAAGCAGCCGCCGCGCATAATGAGGATGTTAATAAACTTCCACAAATAACAACGGGAGCCAAAACAACCAGTGCTTATGCCGGAATCCCTCGTACTTGGAAAGAAATCCAAGTAAAAGCATCTAAAGATCGCGCATGGTATGCAAAAAACCAAAAAACAATCGACGAAATGGACGCAAAAGGATTATTAAAATAAAGGAGAAAACGCAATGTCAACACAATCACAAACCACACAAATGAACGTTGCCATCCCGGTAACAACTCATAGATTCTTATATGATTTTGACCTTCACGGTGGAGCTATAGGAGCTATTGAAATAGCAGACGGCTTCTTGCTGCCTGGGGAATATATTAAACAGGCATATGTTGAAGAAGTAGTTGGAGATAACCCGACTTCGGGTGGTTCCGCAACAATAGCCTTACATGTTTCACAGGCAAATGATGTTTTAACAGCAACTGCCTACGATAACGCAGTATTTACTGGGACCTTTGGGGCGTGTACTCCTGTTGATACAGCAGCAAGCTTTGTTAAAAACACCGGAACAACAGCTCTTGATTTGACACTTACAATAGCTGGCGCAGCTCTAACAGGTGGCAGTTTCTATATTAACGTAGTTAAGACAGGTCAAAGAGACTAATTAAGTAATTTATAAACAAAATGCCCCTAACGACAGGGGCTTATTTAGTATGCAAAATTTACGAAAGGAAAAACAAAAATGGCAAGCACAACTTATAATTTTATACCGGAAAAATGGAGTACAAAACTTGACTTTAACCTTTATAACGATTCCACAATGTTGAAACTTGTAAATACTGACTATGAAGGTGATGCCAAGAAAACCGATACAGTGTTTATAAGAACACCTGGCACTGTGGCACAAGGAACTTATGCAGGGTCTATTACTTATGAAAACCTATCCCCAACAAAAACATCATTACTTATTGACCAGTTTAAATACGCCGCATTCAAATGTGACGATATTACCGAGGCTCAATCTGATGTTAAAGTTCTTGAATCTCATATTGAAGAAGTAAGGGAAACAAGAAGACTAACCGTTGATACTCATTTACAGACTCATTATGCTGACGTCCCAACAGCAAACCAAGTTGACCTACAGGACGTAGGCGGCGGCGGTTCAGATGGTGATGGTATTGTACTTGATAAAGACACAATGTACGAGGCTTTCCCCATCCTGAAAAGGAAAATGGCAAGATCAAAAGCTTTTCATAAAGCCGCAGGCACTCCTTGGATTGTAGTACCTCCAGAGGTTACGGAAAAACTTGTGCAAATGCCTGAGTTTTTAAACCTTGAAAAATTAGGAGAAAAAGCAGTAGAAAAAGGAATGGTCGGAATGGTGTCAGGGTTTGAAATTTATGAATTGAATAACCTTGTAGCAGTAAACTCAAAATACTACTGCCTGGCAGGAACTAAAAAATCTATTACATTCGCGCATCAGATTAAAAAGATGGAGACTATCAGACTTGAAGGGAGCTTCGATACAGCTATCAGGCTTCTTGATGGTTTTGGCTCCAAGGTAATTAATACATCAAGACTAGGGCAAATTATATTTGCTGCGTAATAGTAAATGGGAGGGCTTAAGCCCTCCCTCTTTTAAAAGGAGGAAAAATGACAACTTTAAAAAAAGAACAAGACAGATTTATTGATGACATCGAAAAGGAGGAGCAGGGCTTTGACGAGCTTGTAGAGTCGGAATCCGAAATGCCGGAAACGATTACTATAAAAGATATTAAAAAAGTTCCCCGTGGAGACAAGTGCCCTGATGGAGAGCTTTTCTCGGAAAAAACAGCGTGGAAAGTTTTTCATGTAGGGAATAAAAAACTATCTTTTATGAATGGGCTAGGGGTCGACGCCAAATTGTCCAATAGAGATGACATAAGAAAGCAGTTTTGGAAGGGCGAAATATCGTCATGCAGTATTCAGAATATAAACGCTGATACTACTTACAGAATTAAATTCTTATATTACGAGGATTATGCTGAATAATGGCAACTAATTACAGTACAATATTAAACAATGTATGTATTTTATCAAAGGAAACCCAGCCCAGCACATTTGCATCAACGGCCGAGCCATATCCTGAGTTAAAAAAATACATTGTTGATGTATTAGGGGATATCTGCCAGACCCATGACTGGACATTTTTAGAAAGATCTTATGATCTTTCAACAGTCAGCGGTACACGGGAGTATTCCTTGCCTGGCGATTTAGAATTGAAAAATATCTTAGCTGATGGAGTGAGGCGTGCAAGCTGGACGCCTCCACTCTATTATGTGCAGGATAGTATTTTAGATCAGACTGTATTAACCTCAGGCGCGCCTATCAGGTATTCAGTATTTAACAATCAGTTAATCCTTGACCCCACACCCGACGCTGCTTATACCATTACTATAAAATATAGGACAAATTATTACGCCTATGCAGTTACTTCTGTAGATGCAGATTCCGCAAGCGCGCAGGCGCAATTAAACATTGCTGCCACAACGGGAGCAGAAGCCAATGGGTATGTGTTAATAGGCAGCGGCACCGCCCGTCGGGAAGAAGGCCGCATAAGTTCTTTTAATGCAAGCAATTATTTAACCTTGTCCAGCAATTTAGCCTATACCCACACTTTAGCACAGGCCGACCCTGTTTATATTTCTAGGGATACGTTATCAGATTCAACAGATATAACACTAATCCCTGATAGATTTATAAAGGCCATAGAGTACGGAGCAGCGGCGGCGTATCGTGGCAATTTTAGACCGGATGAAAAATATGCAATTTTAGAGAGAAAATACCAGGATTATCTAAAAGACCTACGAGCTTCTGACGGGTTCGGGGATGACGCCTACCCCTCTTTAGTAGTGGGAAGAAATAACAAGAGCGCAAACAGGATGTTAATCGATAGTTTCAGGCAGGCGGGCAGATAATTCTAGAGATCTCCCTTTTATGCCCTTTTTAAAATAAGCTTCACCACATATCGCATTTATAATGTTCTCATAAACAATTTTAATTATTATTTTTTTTTCTATAACCTGTATTTCTGTTATTTTAAACACAATGTTTTTGTTTATAAATTCAAAATCAGCCAAGGAAATTATGGAATCAATTAAAGAAATAAAGTCTCTATCTCCAAATTTAACTTTAATAATTTTTTCCTGATTGAGAATTAGGGTTTTTATTTCACCATTATCATTAATACGGCAAGAATCACCTTTGTTTAAAATTAGTCCCTCCCAGTGCCAAAATCCTTTTTTGCCCAAAATCCTATCTAATTTATAAATTAAAACCTTTGCTTTGGAAGTATTGTCTAGAATATTAAAATGACTATTAAGATCCATCACCGCACCTCGGTTAACTGTTTAAGTAATTGCTCTGTTTTTTCATCATACATAGGATGTAAAACCAAGCCTTTTTCGTCTTTCTTTGCCCAATAAGTACCCTTAGGGGTAATCCAAGCCTGATAGCCTTCTGCATTCATAGCCTTATTTAATTCTTGAAATTTTTGTTTGTCTTCCCTTATTTTTTCAACTGTTTTAGTTAAAAAACTATAAACATTTTCAGGATTTATAATATTCATCAAACCATCCTCCCATCCAATAATTATACCACAGGATTACAATAAATGGACTTTCAAACCACTAATATAACCGGCATTATTTATACAGATAATGACGATAGTCTTCCGCAGTCGAAAAAGGAAGTCTGTCTTTATGACGGCTATAATGTGGAATTTTATCGGGGATTAGGCACTGGAACTTCTAAAGGTACCACACTTTTGGGGGATGTGGGCGCTTATATCATTAGGGGCGGAGCCGAGTACAATTATTCAGCAAGCGCAAAGGTGTGCGTTGTTAATGCCAGCGATGGGAAAGCCTATCATTTTAACGTAGGCACAGGGACTTTTACAGAAATAACTACAGGGCTTACAACTACGGCTAAGACTACTTATGCCGAAATGGGCGGCTCTTTAATAGTAAACGACGGTACAAACGACCCCAAAAAACTAACATATAACGGAAGTACGTGGTCAGTAGCCAGTTTGGGAACAACATCTCAAAGAGGTTTGGCTATGACTGTATGGAAAAATAGGCTTTTTATGGGTTCATCAACAAGTGCAACTCTTTACTGGTCAACCCTTGGGGACAATACAGACTGGGTGACTACAGGAGCTAATGGGGCCGGGTCTAATAGTAATTTCTTTAACGATTCTACTCCGATAACAGCATTAATAGAGTGGAACGATCTTTTGTTAATTTATAAGAAGGATAAAATTTATTACATCCAGGGCGGCACTGATCAAAACGAATGGATATTGGGGCAGTTTTCGGCCTCTGTAGGTTCGCCTTCGCCCAATGGAACAGCTAACTATTTAACAGAGCATTGGATGTTTGACAATGACTTACTTGCCATAGGTTCATTTGGAAAAGAAGGAGAAATAAAACTTAATTCTGAATATTCAGACGATATAAATGAAGACTTTGAAAATCTTGTATTGCCTGAAAATGTAAAGCTTATCCCGTATCACAAAAGAGATCAATTAAGATGTTATGTAACGTATTCCGGTGATGATTATATTAAATATTGCTGGATATATTGTTTTACAAAAAAACGTTGGTTTTTAAAAAAATACCCACACAATATAACCACTGTTTTTTTATATGATGGCGATATTTACATTGGAACTACTGCTGGGGAAGTCCTCAAGGATGACGACGGAAACACTTTTAATGGTACGGCTATAGAAAATTTAATGTTGCTGCCCTTTCTTCATTTTGGCTATCTTAACTGGGAAAAAGAAGTGTCCGAAATTTTACTAGGACTAGACAGGCTCAATACAACAAACTTTACGTTTAGGGTCAGGTATAACAATGAATCAGACGGAGCCTACACTGAAAAAGAATTTAGCATAACCGGAGCCGATGATCTTATCTGGGGAGAAGGCAACTGGGGAGAGAAAAACTGGGCGGCTTCTGGTGTTGCAAAAGCAATATTTAGGCCAAATAAAAGATTTGAAACCATTCAAATAGGATTATACAGCAACGGTGTAGCTGACAAGTTTATGGTCAGAAGCCTGTTAATAAAGGATATAGTAGCGGCAATATAAGGATAATAATATGGCTTACAAATGGGCAGCAGATACATTTGACCCCTTTGGTTTTTTTCACGACAGTATATGGATGCCTGGCGGAAGCGAAGGGCGGTCTATGTGGGATGGTAAATCTCCAGAGCAAGCATTAGCGGCAAGAAAGGGGAATAACGGTATGCCTTTTTACGAACCCCCTCCATTTATAGGCGGTTCCTTTTACCGTAGCGGTGAAAAACTGGCAGATGTTCAGAAGTCCGGCAATAACATTGATGTAACTTATAACGAAACACCGGAACAAAAGAACCAAAGATTTTTCAGACAAAACAGTATTTATAATTCTGAAAAAACAGTTGGGAACCCTTATCCTGAACAAATGAAACGCTGGTCAGATATTGCCAATTACAGAAAAGACAGAGCTTTAGACGCTTATGACGAAGCCAATACACCAACTTATGAAAAGTTTATTACTAATTCTTATGACAAATTTGGAGGATTAAATAATACTCAAGCTGCTCTTGGATTCAACGAAATTGATAAATCCAGGAATAAATACAAACAGCAGCTTGCTTCTGACTACGATTACAACATCGAAGCTTTAGGACAGCAGGAAGACGACAGGTTAATGCAGCTTGCTCAATTTCTACAAGGTGGACAGAATTATGAAGATAGCTTGATGAATAATTATCTATCTCAGGCATTTAGCGGTTCGCAGCTTGGTAATACTCAGGCATTGAATGCGGCTGGACTATCTAACCAGATGGCTCAGTTAAACCTATATAATGACCAGCTTACACAGCAGGGCAAAAACTCACAACTGCAAGGATTATTAAGTGCAGCCGCACTTGCTTCAATGTTTATACCTGGCGGGCAGGCTATTGCTCCGGCATTGGGAGCAGCAAGTCAGGGCAGCCAGTTAGTAAGCCAAATGCGTCCAAAAGTACAGACCTCTTATTAAGGAGAATAATAAATGGCATATCCACCAATCCCACAACAAAATAATTTAGTTGATTTATTAATGCAGGAACAAAACACCGTCCCGGCTGTAAATATGCAACCTATGGCCGCACCTGCAATGCCAAGGCCTAAATTTAACCGTGATATGCTAACTCAAATGCTTTTAGGTGCAAGCGAGGCTGTGGGAGGCACAGGCACAATGGGGCAAGCTATAAGCAGAGGCCTTGGCGGCGCTGCCAAGTCAGGGTTTACTTATGGACAGCAGCAGCAGCAGAGCGACCTTTATAAACAGTTGTTGCAGGGGTCTGGGCTTAATTTAAATATGCCGGGGAATCAGCTTTTAACGCCTGATGTGATGAAAAATGTTATTGACCTACAATCGGCAAAATCTAATCAAGAATACAAGAATGCTTATATTGACTATTTGCAAAACAAACAGCCGGAAGGTTCTGAAATGTTTGGAGGCTCTAAAAATCCATTCTTGTCAGCCCTTGAGCTTGCAAATACGCCAGAAAAATATAACGCCTTAAGTCCTGAATTACAAGTAACTTTAGGTTTATGGCTACAAAATCAGGCTAAAAATCCAGAGGCATTATATGGTCAATCTTATGCCACCGCATCAGGTAAAGGCATGGGAACTATACCAACAGCCGCAATAATAGAAAGTGAAAAAGAGAAAGGTAAAATAAAAGGACAACTGGGTGCGCCGGGGACA
>Ga0209728_1000353_pt1 | contig 40809 bp, 59 predicted proteins | sample RifGroD1_FD_183997 | JGI IMG/M metagenome (GOLD analysis project Ga0209728, IMG submission 183997) | Groundwater microbial communities from Rifle, Colorado, USA - Groundwater D1 (SPAdes) (version 2) | ecosystem: Environmental > Aquatic > Deep subsurface > Groundwater | place: Rifle, Colorado... | reverse complement strand
TAAAACCGTCATAGATAAACAATATCAAGAAATACTCGGAGAGTAAATTTAAAGAAAATTAAAGCCGGATAAAAACTGATTACATTGGTTGTCGTTGGTTTGGTGACAATATTTTCCGGTGATGGAAATAGTGTTTTGATTTAAGCGAAAAATAAAAAGCCGATAAATAATTTGGTCGTCTGATTGAGGGGAGGGACTATGTAAGATGATTTCTTTGCCCTGATGATTGGATAAATAAATGTTGCTTTGTTGGAGGGTGACCAAGCCGGGGTAGAGATTTTCGGCTATTTGATCATCAGTGGTAGTAAATTGCCAAACACCAATATTCCAATGGATAGGTAATTGTTTTTGATTGGCATCGGTGACTAAAATTTGTGAAAGCCGGGAAGAATCTTTGAAACTGTCGGTGGTATTGATTTGCCAATTTTTTGGATAATAAAAACTAAATTGCTTGTCGGGTGAAAGATATTGATGGTAAGTTTTGGAATTAAAAGTGACGGGAGTTAAATTGAGGGGAGAAATTTTGGGGGATGGGGGTAAAAAAGGATGACGGGAACTATATAAATGGGAATTATAAAATATAAAGGTAAATAGCAAGGAAATGAAAGTAAGAAAGAAAAGAATTTTTAACTTTAATCTAGGCACGGTTTAAGTATAGCTTAAATAAAGTCTAAATTATCCACATGGCGTCGCCAAAAGAAAAAAAGCGATAGTCAGAAGATACGGCATGGAGATAAGCTTGGCCAATGAGTGAATCGGAGAAATTTGAAAATTTTTGAGAAGTGTTGGGGTAAGTACAAAAAGCGGAGACTAACATTAAAAGACTGGATTGAGGTAAATGAAAATTGGTGATGAGACTGTCGATAAATTTAAATTTATAAGGATGATAGATAAAAAGTTGAGTTGAGGTGGCAGTCGGATTGATGGCATAACTTTCCAGACAACGGGTAGTGGTAGTGCCGACAGCAGTTATTTTTTTGCCCGATTTTTTGGCATTATTTAATCGATTCATGGTATCGGGATCGATAAAATAAGATTCGGTGTGTAAAGTTTTGGATTTGAGATTTTCCAACTTGAGAGGCTGAAAAGTTCCCAGGCCAATATGGAGAGTAATATATTCAATCTGAACTCCCCTGTCGCTTAATTTTTTTAATAATTCCTTGGTGAAATGAAGTCCGGCGGTAGGAGCGGCACTGGATCCGGTATTTTTGGCGTAAATTGTTTGATAATTTTGGCGTAAAATTTTTTCAGATTGAGAATTTTTAATATATGGAGGTATGGGGGTGTGGCCGAGTTGATTTAGAGATTGGTAAAATTCGGTTCCGAATTGGTTAAATTTTAGAGTGATCAGACCGGTATCGGGGTTGGAATCGATGATTTGAGCGGAAAGTGAGGAAGAAAAATTTAGCAAGAGACCGGATTTGAGACGGGGACGGGAAAGAGCCTCCCAGGTGTCTTGAGAAATTTGATGAGCCAGTAAGATTTCAAAATGACCGCCGGTGGGTTTTTGACCGAAAATTCGGGCAGGAAAAACTTTGGTTTGATTGAGGACTAAGACGTCGTTTTCGCCAAGATAATTTTCGATTTCAAAAAAATGATGGTCGGAAAGTTTTTGAGATGAGCGATCGACAAAGAGAAGTCGGGATTGGTCACGATTATTGAGCGGTTGATTGGCGATTTGATTTTTGGGAAGATGATAATCAAAATCGGTTGGATTTAGCATGAAGCTATTTTAGCAAAGATTGGGAAAGATCGACTTTATTACCAATAAATTTGACACCTTCGGCTTCAAGTAATTTTCTTTTGGCGGATAATCCGCCAGAAGCAGAATAACCGTTGAGAGAACCGTCTATGGCGACCACCCGATGACAGGGGGTGCGGGGGGCGTCGGGGTTGACGGAGAGGGCGGTGCCGACAGCGCGGGAGGCGCGGGGATTGCCGATTTTACGGGCAATTTGGCCATAGGTGGCGACTTTGCCTTTGGGGATTTGGCGGGTGACCGACCAGACCTGTTGTTGAAATTTGGTGGGCATAGTTTATTTTATCAATCTGCGACTACATAACGGAAGCGTTCGAAGCGTTTGCCTTCCGGATATTGAGACAGGGCAGTGAAGAAATCGGCGGAATCTTGTGCGTCTTTTGGGGAATATTGGGATGAATGACAGGCATGACCTTTAACTCTTTGGTCAATATTTGAAGTGACATCGATGTAAACCAAGTCGGGGTGGTCGTAATAATCAACCAATAAAAATTCGGAAACTGAGTGGGATGAAGCATTAGAATTTTTCAGTTGCTCCGGGAAAAATAAAATATCACGACTATAGGGAAAAGCTGCGTCCAGTGTGGTATTGGCCGTATTAAAATGGTCCCGATGGTTGACCCAATTAACATCTTTATCGAAGCGGATAATTTTATTTTCAGGATTATGGGTAATTATTAAATCCGGCTTGAATAGACGGATTTGTTGGGCAATTAATCCAATTATTTCAAGATTGTTTTCGACTTGACCGTCAGGAATTTGAAGATAAATATTATTTTCGGGCAGAATACCTAACACCGTCATCGAGTTTTTGTCTTCAGTTTGTCGAAGTTGACCTAACTGTTGAGAAGTAACATTTTCCTGGCGTGAACCCATGTCTCCATTGGTTATCTTGACTGATCTGACAGTTTTTCCGTCAGAGGTAAGCCGTGAAATAAGACCACCAGCGTAAAGTTCGAGATCGTCCGGGTGGGCAAATACAGCTAAAATTTTGTTTTTGTCTTTAAAAATTTGTTGATAAGAGTCAGTAATTTGTTGATTCATAAACTAATTTTATCATCAGAAAAAATAAAATTTTCCAAATCTTTGATATTACCGAAGCCGATGCGGTCGGGGACGGCGTCCCCTGTTCCCAGCATCATGGCCGGAGTAATAATATAATCTCCCCATTTTTCCTTGAGATGGTCGATAGCTTCGGCTAAATTTACTTTTTTTAGAACAGTGTTGAAAAGATCGAGTTGGGTGGAATTTAATTTTTGAAGATCAAAAACAGAGACAGCCAGATTGGCGACGGGATAAGAATAAGGACTGGAAGTCATAATTTTGTAGGCGACTTTGTAAATATCCGGTTGGGTAAAAAGAAATTCAGAGATAGTTTTGCCGTGATGCCAGAAGGCACGGTTTTTATAAAGTAGGGCAACATGGATACCGCGGGCGGAATAGCCGGAATTACGCATTCTAGAGACTGTCTTCTCGACGAGTTTGTGCAGGATAGGACTTAACTCCTCGGGAGTGAATAAGGGCTTAGGAATGGAGTACATGGCGCCAAAAGAGTGTCTCTTGAATTCAACATCGTCGATTTCCCAACCGCGAAGACGGAGGTGCCAATAATAGGCATTGATGGAGTGAAAAGCGGATTTGATAGTAGAAAGAGGAGCGTGATAAAAGTCTAAAACGGTGTGAACGCCGACAGAGTTTAGACGGGAAGTGTTGGCTTTTTTGATACCGTGAAGATCCATTAAAGTTAATTTTTGATAAACTTTTTTAAAATTTTTATAATTAATTTCTTCCAAACCATCGGGTTTTTGGAGATTGGAAGCCTGTTTGGCCAGAAAACGATTGGGACCGATACCGACGGAGACGGTGAGCCATTCCCCTATTTGCTGTTTTATTTTTTGTTTAATTTCTGCAGCAACATTGGTCAGACCAAGTCGATATGAAGGATAACCTTCAAAATTTAGGACAAATTCGTCGATAGATTTGGGGACAAAATCGTTGGTATATCGGGAAATAAGTTCTCTGAGCTGAAGATGAACATTTCTATATTTCCAGGGATCAGGAGGAAGAATGATAATGTCGGGACAAATCAGCTTGGCGTCTTTGACCCGAAAACCGACTTTAATACCCAGTTTTTTGGCCTCGATAGATGGAGCGACAATACAACCACTAGGGGTAGTGTAGGCGGCCACAGCCACAGGGCGGCCTCGAAGGAGCGGATTGGCTTGCTGTTCGATGGTGGCAAAACAGGAATTAAGATCGATGTGCATGATAGTGGAAGGTTTGCGGTTGAAAGGCAACCCTTCGACTGGCTCAGGATTAATCAGCGTATCCATCGGATATTTCCTCCAGTCGCCAAAAAAGATTATCGGTATTAAAGACTAATCTGAAAAAAGTGCCCTGCGCAACTACGGAAAAAACATGAAAAAGAGTACGACCGGTGCGGAAGGTATGGTGAAAACCGATTTTTTGAATTTTGTAATCACGGGCATTGTAGGAAATAGAAACGGGAAGGGTTTTGGATTTTTGGGGATCATGATAAAGTAAAACAGAAACAGGGATATCGACTTTTTGAATCATAATTAGTTATACCCGAATAAAACCCGAAGAGCAAGGGAGGAGAGGGTAAATAAAATCTGCTAAGATAATTTTATGGCGGAATTCAAGAATTTTTTGGGAATTGCGGCGACTATTTTGGTTTTCATTGGTTATATCCCTTATTTACGCGATATTGTCAGAGGCAAAACTAAACCGCATATTTATAGTTGGTTTTTGTGGGGATTTGTGACTTTGATTGCTTTTGCTTTGCAATTTAATGCCGGGGCGGGATCCGGTTCGTTTGTGACTTTGGCGGCGGCGATTATGTGTTTGGCAGTAATTGGACTGGGTTTTGTTTATAAAAGTGGTGTCAAAATCGTTTTGATTGATACGGTTTTTTTGATTTTGGCAATAGTGGCTCTGGTTTTGTGGCTGGTGGCAAAACAACCGGTTTTATCGATTATTTTGACGACGCTGGTTGACTTGTTTGGTTTTGCACCGACTATCCGAAAATCCTGGAATGAACCGTTTACCGAGACACTTTCGTTTTATTATTTAAATACTTTCCGGTTTGGATTGGCATTGGTAGCTTTGCAAAAATATTCCATTGTAACCGCGCTTTATCCGATCAGCTGGCTGGTGGTAAACGGTTTGTTTGCAATGATGCTGGTAGCGAGGAGGAGACAGGTGAGTTTAGCCAATCTCTAATTTTTCATCAGAATTGGGATTAAATAAAGAAAATAGGTCTTTGGAGGAGGAGGTGGGATTGAGCCAGAGATCTTCGGATGATTTATCCAAAATTACCGGCATACGATCGTGGTAGGGTTTGATTAGACTATTGGGGAAAGTGGTAATTATAGTAAAGGTAGGGAGAAAAGAACCGTCTGGGGATTCCCATTTGGAATAAAGTCCGGCAAGAGAAAAAAGAGATTTATCTTTGAACTGAAAGAGACGACGGTTTTCGAAAAATCCGGAAGCGGGGACCAGGCAGCGGCAGGAGTTGAAAGATCCTCTAAAGGAAGGTTTTTCTAAAATTGTTTCGGAACGGGCATTGAAAAGTTTGGCGCCAAAATCAAGGTTTTTGGCCCATTGGGGGATAAGGCCCCAACGCATAACGTCAATAATATTTTTATTATCGCGATAAATGATGGGCAAAAATTGACCGGGACGACTGTTTGAGAAAGAGGGTAGATTGGGCAATTTATTGAACAGAGAGAACCGGGAATAAAATTTAGAACCGGGAATTAGAGAGTATGAACCGCACATAGTTTATTTTACTAAATTTAGGCCAAGAGATATTTTTTTAAGGATGAAATCAGTGAGTGGGTAGTGGTACTGTCATGGCCAAAGGCAACATAAGATAATTGATTCCGACTAAGCATATTTTCGGAGACGATGACGATCCCCTCTTTGGTGTCAGAATTGTAAAGGATCGGCTGAAGAAGTTTGGAGATGCTACCAAAGGTCCAGTTTGATGGGGGGAGGGAAAAAGTATTGTCGGAGATGATGTAAGTTTTTTGATCAAAATCGTGACCGAAAAGACGTTGGGCCAGATGATATACGTGGCTACCACCGGTTTGACGGAGGTTTGATTCGGTAATGTAAAGTTTGCCGTCTTTACCGGCAGCAAAATCGATATCGAAATATCCGCGATACCCGGAGTCGGAGTATTTCTGGCTTATTTTTTGACCAATTTTGATCATTTTGTCTAAAACTACGGAAGGGAGGGCACCAAGCCCGATCTCAACCCCGCTAAAAACCCCAGGCGAAGACATACTCATACCACAGGAGTAGAGCAATTGAACCCGGCCAGAGGCGTCAATAAGGTATTCCAGATTGGGAAAACCGCCACCGATAGAAGGATCGACATCTATATATTTTTCGACAACAATGGGAAATTTGTCCCAATATGCATCGGTTTCAAAAGTTTGCGGGATAGGAGTACCGGGAGGGAGAACAATAACCCCCATACCGGCATGACCACGGTTGGTTTTGATGACGACGCCTTCAGACTGGTTTAATTTATCGGAAGCATATTTTAGGGCAGCGGCTTTGGAATCAAAAATTTGTCCGGGAGCCATAAAAATATCGGGGTCGTTGAGACTTTCTACGAGACGTCGAATACCTGATTTGGAGCCAAAATTGTCAACAGTGTCCTGATGCTGAGGTTGAGGGGAAAGCGGAAGATTGACGGTAAGTCCTGATTGAATTAACTTTTGGTGTAATTGATAAAGTTGAGAGGTTGAGCTGTAAGCAGCAAGATTTATTTCACCGAATTGATTAAGTGTTTTAATTAACGGTAAATCATTGGCAAGATCCAGACTAAGTTCACCATCGGCGTTTTGAGGGATGACAACATGAAAATCATCAAGATGAATAAGGGAAGTAATATAGTCCTGATATTGGGGAGAAATTGATTTGGCGGCGATAAAGACGGAACTATCCGGCAAGGTAAAAATAGCCCGATCGGAGAGGAAGGTGTTTTCTTCGATCTCATTGCTCATAGCATTGGGATCAAGAGAGGTAATAAAATCCCAAACATCTTCGGATATGTTGGAGATGTAGACGGTTTTGATAGTTTGCATATGTTTTTAACTATACGTGAATTTGATAAATAAATACAGTAGAAATTGATTAGTTTATACTGAAGCTATGACCTTTAAGACACATCAGACAATAGCCTTTGCGGCTTTGGTTACGGTGGCGGTAATTTATTGTCCAAGTGATTTAAAGCCGGCAACAATCGGGGTGTCTTTAGTAAGCAATGCGGTAGGGGCTTTATTACCGGATATCGACCAAGCTTCAAACAGACTTTGGGATTGGCTACCGGGAGGGAATATTTGGGGAAAGATATTGAAGAATATGTTTGGTTCGCATAGGTCAATTACCCACTCAATCTTGGGATTGATACTTATCTATATGATGGTAGGTTGGGTATTTAGTAGATTGTTTAACCCGGAATATATTGATTTGATAATGGCGACTAGGGCATTAATGATTGGGTATATTTCACATATTTTGGCTGACGGATTGACTGAGGATGGAATACCCTTACTGTGGCCGATTAAGCTGAGGTTTGGCTTTCCACCAATAAGGTCTTGGAGAATAAAGACCGGTAGATGGTTTGAAAAGTGGATAATTTTACCAATAGCTGTACTGTATACGATTGGATTGTTGGCCTTTAATTGGAAAATATTGATGGGTATGATTGGTTAGGTTATATGTATTTAGTATGTATTTATATAATTAGCAGTCGAAGTAGTGGAGTGCTAATGATTAAGCAAAATTAAATATTGGCTAAGGATAGGGTTTATTTATAGATAGAGTTTTATATACTATGATATATTGTGTTAGATTAATATTAGGTTGATGAATTTAAATAATATTTGCTATAATACGGAGTAAGATGAAAGTATACTTTTCAGCTTCGAATGCTGGAAAGGGATGTTTTTTGAAGAATTATCAGGTAATAATTGAGACATTGGAGGGTTTCGGATATAAGGTAGTTTCAGGGCATAATTTTAAGACTGGGGAGGGAGAAGGCAAAAATACCGTTGAGGATTATTTGACGGACCCAAAAAAGGTAGCCAAATGGAAGGTTGAATCTGATTTGATTGTGGCGGAATTGTCGTATAGAAACTTCGGACAGGGACAGGAAATTGCCCATGCTTTGAGAATTGGTAAGCCAATATTGGGTTTGTACGTAAAAGGACAGGAGCCACAGCTGATACTTGAGGAGGCGGCTGATAGGTTGTTACTGGTGGAATATAGCCTATCGGACTTAAAGAATAATTTGAAATACGGGATTGAGTATCTTAAGACAAACAGCGAGAAGAGATTTACCATGATTTTACCTTCGCACTTGGTTGACTTTTTAGATAGGTTGGCCAGGGACACAAAAATTTCGAGATCGGAATATATCCGTAGCTTGTTGGAAAATGACATGGGTATTAGAAAATAAGAGGTTTTTGATAAATTTGAGGTGTAACTGATGCATATCTGATGTGAATTGATCGGAGCCAAAATTACTTCTAAAATCCCTCAATGGATAAGACAGAGATTTTGGGAATAGGCGGAAGATATATTTGTAATAATACCTGTTATATTGGAAACGGAAAGGAAATGTCGACAGAGAGACTATCTTGGTTGGTTCCGCCAAAGATCAGAAACAGAATTAAGCTTAACAAAGAGGGTTTATGCTCAATGGCAACGACTATAATCGATCCGGAAACTAGCAAAAGTCTGGATGTGGAAATGTTAAGAAAAATCGGGAGTATCTCGAATAAAATGAACAAAGAATCCGGTTATCCGGTTTCGTCTGATTTGATTATCAGAACATCCCGGGAAAAACCTTTTCAGTTTCATAGAAATGAGAGATGCACCTTGATGTCGGAACCGGCTATGTTGATGACAAATATTGATAGTCAAAATCCGGGCTTTAAACTATTAGATAAAGTTGAAGGTGTGAATAAAATAAACAGTTTGAACGAATTTTTAGAATTAATTCCGAAAGAAAGTTTTATGCTCATCCATGACGATAACGCTATTATCCAAAGAGATGCTTTACATGGAAAATTTGGGAAAATAATGGATAAATATGAATTGATTTGCAGAACGGGAACCTTACATGCCAGAGACTTGGGAGATCCGGACGGATTATATCCGACACTAAGGATTAATCATGAGGATATAAGTATTTTGCTGGGATTAGATTCCGCCAGATCATTTTTTTGGGGTGAAAGCAGAATAACTACTACTGATATAACATCGATACATTCGATTAATTCGTCTAATATAGATTCCAAAAGAATTATTGAAAGGGTAAAAAAGGATGGTTTTCGTATATGGCAGGCATATGAGAAAACAGCCAGACTTTTTGGAGAATGGGCAATAATAGAGTTTCGATTGTATTCAGCAAAGCTGATTGAAGCCAGACAGAGGATGCAAGTGATGGATGTTGATATAAAGTTTTAGTATTAAAGAATTCGTGCTATACTACCTAGATTTTAGTTAGGCAAAGAAATCATAGTCTGCCCTTGATTAAGCGAATTTTAATAAATTTGGGCATATTACCTCTAATTGAGATTAGAGAAAGCCACAATTTATTAAAATTTATGTATAACAATAGTAATAGAAACTCGGGTGGTTTCCGAAAAAACAATAATAACCATGGTAATTTCCGTCATTTTTCCAGTCCTGGACAGGGTAGGAGCCATTTTGGCGGCCGTAGACCCAGATTTGGCACAAAAAGTATTGATCAGTCACTTTATATAAAAAAGGCTGAGAATTTTATTTCGATAGAGGACTCACCTACTTCAAACTCGTTTGATGACTTTAATTTGAGATCAGATCTTTTGGCCAATGTGAAGGCAAAAGGTTTTATCAAACCGACTCAAATTCAGGATCAGGTAATTCCACATATTATGAATAACCGGGATGTATTGGGAATAGCCAACACAGGCACCGGAAAAACCGCGGCATTTGCCCTGCCACTGATTAATAAAATTTTGAAGAATCAAAATGAAAGGATAATTATATTGGCACCGACAAGAGAATTGGCGATGCAGATAAAGCAAGATTTTAGATCTTTTACTCCGGGGCTAAGAGTGTATTTGGCTTTGGCAATCGGTGGAGCATATTTACGCGAACAGATTGTTGATATCAGACGAGGACCAAATATTATTATTGGAACTCCTGGCAGAATTATCGATTTGGGGAAAAGAAATGTAATTAATTTTAAAGGTTTAAATACTTTGGTTTTGGATGAGGTGGATAGAATGTTGGATATGGGTTTTATTGATGATATTAAATCGATCGTTGACCAAATCCCGACAAGCCGTCAGACTCTGTTTTTTTCGGCTACTGTCGATAAAAAAGTTGAATCACTAATCGATACTTTTTTGACTAATCCGGTGAAAATTTCGGTGAAAACTCCAAATGCTTCGACCCATGTGGAACAAAATATTGTCAGAGTATCCAGATACGCTAAACAGGAAAAACTGGAGGAACTGTTGAAATTGGAAGACTTTAAAAAAGTTTTGGTGTTTGGATCGACAAAAATGATAGTGGATAAGTTATCGATATCCTTGTCACAAAAAGGAGTTAGAGTCGGAGGTCTACATGGAGGCAAGAGACAGTCTCAGCGACAAATTATTGTCCGTAACTTTAAGGAAAATAGAATTAATGTTTTGATTGCTACTGATGTGGCCGCCAGAGGTTTGGATATTGCCGATATTACCCATGTAATTAATTACGATGAGCCAAACAATTACGATGATTATATCCACAGAATCGGCAGAACCGGCCGAGGTGACAGTAAGGGAATGGCATTGACTTTTGTGGACTAATAAAAACTATAATTTGGGATAAAAGAGGATAATAGTTTACAAAACTATTTTGGTAGCAATAAGATAGCTGATCAAGGAAACTGAGCCGGCCAAAACAGAACCCCAGATTAAATCAACGACAGTTACCAAAAGAGGCCAGTTGTTGATGGTGGCCAGATTGGTCAGGTCGTAAGTAGCATAGGAGATTAGACCGAAGAGAGCGCCAAAAAACAAGGCTGATTGCCAGGATTGTTGCCGGAGAGCGGGAGTGATGATAAAAACTACCAAGCCAACAATAAAGAGTAAGTAGAAAATGATGGCGGCGGGCCAGTTGACATTAGTTTTCATCAGAAATCCAATTTGTTTGGCATAAAAATTTTTGGCGACTAGACCTAACCAGATCATATCGATAGCAAAAAATACCGGTAGAGTAATCAGGTATAGTTTTAGAAACATATTATTTGTTTAGACAGGTAATTGTTAACTGTAAAACAGTGGCAAAAGAAACCCAAAGAAGGTAAGGTATTTGAATATAAGCTACCCACTTGGAATGGGGATAGATAGCAATAATTGCCCAAACTAGGGTAACAAAAACAAGTATTATGTCCAGGGCGGCTAAATAGTTGTTTTTGAGACCAAATTGAAGAGGAGTAAAAGCAAAATTAAAAATCAGATTGAGGATAAATGGCAAAAGGATGGTGAAGGCAATTTGTTTTTTTTGAAATAGTAAAAAAACTGATCCAAAAGAGACGGCAATTAAAATATAAAGGACTGTCCAAACCGGACCAAATAAAAATGAAGGCGGAGACCAGGAGGGTTTGATTAGCTGTTGGTACCAATTGTAGGTATTGTTCATGATGTGATAATTATAATGGAAAATTTTTGGCAATAGTAGTTTTAACGAATTAATAGCTATTTAGGCAAAAATAAAGTATAATTGTGTTCGTAGGGATTTTTTGGTTTTAAGAGAGGTCGCTACATTTATAAATTTGCATAAATATGGCAAAAAAATTGTATGTCGGCGGCTTGGCTTATCAAACCACCGATGAATCGTTACAGGCAGCATTCGCTGCAGCTGGTACAGTAGTATCGGCAGTAGTTATTAAAGATAAATTTTCCGGACAGTCAAAGGGATTTGGTTTTGTGGAAATGTCGACAGAAGATGAGGCTAAAGCAGCAATCGAAATGTGGAATGAAAAAGAACTTGACGGTAGAACCGTAAAAGTTAACGAAGCCAGACCAATGGAAGACAGACCCCCCCGAAGAGATAATTACTCTCGAGGACCCAGCCGCGATAGTTATGGCGGTGGTGGCGGAAACAGATACTAAATTTGTTTTAGTCTTTAAATTAACCCCCCGAGAAATCGGGGGGTTTTTAGTGAGGTAAATTAAGACAAAACAAGTTCCATTTTATTTTCCGGAAGATAAAATTTACGACTGGGTTTCAATTCATCGATAAATTCAGGCGTATGAGAAACAATAATCATGGCGCCGGCGTAAAGTTTGATAGCCTCTAAAATAAGTCTTTGGGATAAAACATCAAGATAAGTAGTTGGTTCATCTAAAATCAGTAGGTTAAAATTTTGGACAAGCAGAAGGGCAATTGAAAGTCGGGTTTTTTCACCTCCGGAAAGAGAGCCGACTTTTTGAAAAACACGATCGCCGGTAAATAAAAACCGGCCAAGTTGAGCCCGAATTAAAGCTTCCGGGAGTTGGCATTTGTTTTTGACGGTGGCAAGAAGGGTGTCATCATAGTTAAAGGTTTCGAATTCCTGAGAATAATAACCAATTGAAGTTTTTTGATCAAAAATTATTTCGCCACTATCTGGAGTCTGAAGACCCATAATTATTTTGATAAGAGTACTTTTACCGGCACCGTTTGGACCGATCAGGGCAATGCGTTCCCCTCTTTTGATATCGAAGTTGAGATTTTGTAAAACTTTTTTATCACCATATGATTTGTAGATATTTTGGGCCATAATTGGCATTTCACCTACCCAGGCAGGATCGGGAAGTTTGATTTTGAACCGTTTGGCTTCGGGAGGCATTTGGGGAAGATTTTCTTCCGTGACCCGAATTCTTTTTTCCAGTTGCAATCTTTGGCGAACACCTTTGCCTGATTTAACGTGAGAAATTTTAAGCCAACCCTTTTTCATCTGAACTATGTGTCTTTGTTGGACATGAATTTGACGGACTAACAATTCATCTTTTTCAGTTTTTAGTTTGACATAGGCGGAATAATTACCGGCGTATTCATCGATTTTTTTGGTCTGTAAATTTATTTCCAATATTTTGTCAATTTTGGAGTCGAGTAAATTTAAATCATGGGAAACGACAATTAAAGTGTGGGGGTAACGACCTAAAAATTCCATAACCCATTTTTTACCTTCGGTATCAAGAAAATTGGTAGGTTCGTCTAAAAGTAAAATATCGGGTTGTTGGACCAGAGCCCGAGTGATGGCTAATTTGGTTTTTTGGCCTCCGCTGAGGTTTTTGGGAGAACTATCAAGTTCGAATTGGGATAATTCTAATTTTGACATTATTCTAAGCAATTCATAATCCTCTTTGAGGTTTTGAGGATCTAAATATTTTCGGATATTTCTCACATTTTCCATCTCCGGATCGGTTTTTACTTCTTGAGGAACTAAGAGAATTTTTCCGCTAACATCTAATTTGCCGTCATCGGGTAATTCTTCGCCGGTTATTAGTTTAAACAAGGTAGATTTACCGGCACCATTGGCGCCAACCAAACCGGCTTTTTGATTTTTGCCGAGATAAAATTGTGCCGAGGAAAAAATCGGCTCCCGGCCATAAGAATAGGACAAATCTTTAACGGAAATCATAGAGGTGATTGTAACATTTAAGTCAGCATCGACAAATATTGCGATGAAGACTGATACTCAAAAATACCGAGAGGAAAAAACTAATCTTTAAATAGTTTAAAGATTACTGGAATCGAGTTCGTTTTCTCTGATGGCTTCGTCGATTTGATCGAGATCGATGTCATCGAGACTTTGAATCTGTTGGTCCAGGTCGGAAGCGGTTTCGACGACAGGAACTTCGGAGTCTAACTCGTATTGCTGAAATGAAGTAGTGGCTTTAGGTGAGAAGAAAGTAGTCTGCTTGGATAGATAGAGTGCGGCGAAGAGAGCAAGTACTACGAATAGTATTAGAGTAATTCCTTTTAAATTTTTCACTGTTGGCCTCCTTTTTTAGCAGCACTTCTGACTGCATCGGTCAAATTTCTAACAGCACCTTTATATTCCTGAAGAGCGGATTTAACTTTTTGCATGTTGTCGGTGTAATTTTTGAGGGTCTGACCGGGATTGTCGGAGTTACAATTGAATTCCAATAAGGAATTTTGGGCTTTGGTGTTGGCAGCGACTGCAGCCATTTTTTTGGTTTGGACCTGAGCAGCTAAATTTTTATAGGTTTGAATTTGAGCGGCGGTCTGGGTCTGAGTGGAAACATTTTTTTGGTAAAAATCGGTGGCGCGGTTGGTCATGGTACCAAGAGTTTCCATTACTTTGAAAGAAAATTGGTTCATGTTTTGAGAACGAGTTTTTACCGCAGCTTCCATGGATTGGCAAGCCTTAACCCGATTTTGCACCATATTGGCGGTACCGGTAGTGTTGGGTTTGTTGACTTGAGAGGCGCCCTGATTTTGAAGTGAATCCTGGTTTTGAGGAGTTTTGGTATTTTGTTGAGCCTGGGTGGGTTGTTTAGTGGCGGGGACGCGGGTGCTTACCGGCCTGGCAGCCAAAGCAGGGGCAACATTTAATAAAACAAAAAGAACCGGGGTGAAAAGAATTAGTTTGTTTTTCATGATTCAGTCTATAACAAATGTTTTTCTGATGTCAACTGGTAATTTTTAATTTGAGAGGGAGAGTAGCGGGAAAATTTGACAGCCAATACTTTTGAGAATAGTATTTAAAGTGTATTGTATTAGTTTATAAATTAAGTTTAAAAATGAAAAAAATATTGTTTTTGTTGACGGCAGTTTTATTGATTACCGGACTGGGCTTGGGAGCCAGGGTGTTGGCAGGAGACGAACAATTATTTATGCAAGTTTCTCCAAGAACTTGGGTATTGGACGAAGATGAATCGGTGGGAGGTGAGGCAGTGGATATACATTTGGCAATTCCCCTATCGGAGGTGATGAATGAGGATAATTTAGTTAGCGTAGTAGTTTACAACGAGGATTATTCTAAAAAGATTGATACTTTATCTATATCTATAGGCGCTGATATGAGGGGTGATGTAGTAATAAAATTTGTTCCGAATTATAGTGCTTTAGAGCCTGGGGATGTTTTAAATGTAGAAGTGGAGGGTGTTTGTGAGATAAATGCAGATCCTGAATATGACTGTTTATTTGAAGGGATTGAGGTAATGGATGCGGGATTTGTGATGGAGGAGGAGTCGACGGTAAAGAAAAATTAAAAAATCAGACAGAAAAACGGACGCGGGCATATAAAACGTAACCGAGCCCGGGAGCAATATTGACGATGACGTCGGTGGTCGGATTGAGTAGTTTATCTGGATGGGCTCGATTTATATATTTAGGATAATTTGTATTTCCGTTGTTTACAAAGGCTGCTGGTACGATAAAATAGTCGACTAATTCCGGAGTTGAGGTTGTTCTTGCCAATGGAAGACAATTTAATATCAGTATTTCTCGGGCTTTTTGAGCACGTTCAAGGGCAATTTCATATCTTTTTGAATCTTCTATTGGCCCATTCATAATTTATATTATATTATTATGGGTCTAATATGTCAACTATAGCCTAATTATCTGAAGATTTTTGATACTTTACTCGGTGGTTGTACCATCGAAATCAGCTTCGTTTTGGATGGCTTCGGCCTTGGTTTGGCGGATGATACCATCTTTGTGGTGAGCAGGGCTGTAGAGAGTGTAGAGTTTGAGGGGTTTTGTAGCGGAGGTATTGATGATGTTGTGCATGGCACCGGCGGGGACAATGACAGCATCCCCGTCTTGGACCGGATATTCAAAACCGTCGATAATACATTTACCCTCACCGGATTCAAATCGGAAAAATTGATCATTGTCGGGATGGACTTCCATACCGATTTCTTCGTTGGGCATAAGACTCATAAGGACCAGTTGAGAGTGTTTGCCGGTATAGAGAACTTGGCGGAAATTGGTATTGTTTACGGTATCTGTTTCAATATTGGTGGTAAATCCTTTCATATTAAATCCTTTATAAAAAAATAAAACTAGTTTGTACCTAAAGGCAGGGATTCGCAAGCCTCGCCGTCTTTGTCGCCATCGAGGCGATTGATATCGTTTCCGGTACCGCCAACTTTTTCAAAAAAGATCTGGGCGTCGGATTGGGTGGAAAAATCGTCACAATTGTATTCGTCGGCTGTTTTTCCCAGAGTACTGTCGGTGGTGATATTGCCCAATTTATCAAAAAGAATATTTCCGGCGGTGTCACGGCTAAGTTTGGATTCCTGAAAGGATTTGGTTTCCCAAAGTTTTTGTAAGTCCCAATCATTTTGAGAAACTTCAAGACCAAAAGCGGCTAAAAGAGCGATAAAAGCGATGGCCAAACCGATACGGGCTTTTTCCCAAAAATAAAATAAAACAGCAACAATTATCATAAGAACAAGAATTAGTCCGAGGCGAAATTTTCGGTTGTAACGGATTTTGGTTAATTTGGATGGTGATGAAATATCTTCTGTTTTTTTTATTTTTTTGGCTTTCATATAATAATTGTAACAAAAAAATAATTTGAAAAAATATTTGGCATCTTAAATATTACTTCCCAAAAAGTTAAATAAATATCCAATAAGTATGATGCCAACGATAGTAATACCGAAAAATACGGCTAAAAGTTGCCATTTCATGGCTTTTTTAAGAATTAGAGCTTCGGGAATAGATAAAGTCACGGTAGCTGTCATAAAAGCAAGGGCTGTTCCTATGGGTATACCTTTACCGACAAGTGCCTCAACTATCGGAATGACGGAAACAGAATTTGCATAAAGCGGTACACCTAAAAGGGTGGCCATCGGTACTACCCACCAAGCTTTAATGCCTAAATATTTTTCGACCAAAATAGCCGGAACAAAACCGTGAATAATTGACCCGATAGCCACCCCTAAAACGACGTATGGAAAAATACTTTTGGTAATTATGAAACCATCTGTCCACCAATAGCTCAAAAGTTTTTTTAGTTCCATTTTTTGATTATTATTTTCGGTTTGGAAATCGGAGGAGGATTTGAATTTTAATAATTGCTGATTAACATATTTTTCCAGGTGTAATTTATGAATAATCAGGCCTCCTATTACGGCTATAAAAATACCGACAGCATTGTAAATAATAGTGGTTTTCAGTCCGAATAAGGCCGGAAAAAGAATTAAAGAAGATTCGTTTACCAAAGGCGAGGCGATTAAAAAAGCAAAGGTAACTCCAAGCGGAATGCCGGCACTTACAAATCCAATAAACAAGGGAATTGAGGAGCAGGAGCAAAATGGAGTGATAACCCCAAGAATTGCGGCAAATAAATAATCCAGTCCAAACCATCGTCTTTTGGTAAGGATATCTTTGACTTTTTCGGTGGGAAAATAATAACGGGTGACAGCCATCAGGTAATTGATTAAAACCAGAAGAATTCCGATTTTAATAGTATCGTAAATAAAAAAGTTGAGAGCTGAGCCGGTATACGACTCATGGGATAAATTCAGCCAATCTTGAGTAATATAATCGGCCAGAATTTGGATGGGGTAAAAAATATCCATTGTAAATTAAATCTCTTTTTTTATTACTTCTTTGATTTTTTCTAAATTACCGGAACCGATCATGGCAGGTTTGCCGTCAATGGCCAAAATCGGTGACTGCATAACACCCATTTCAATAATCTTGGTAATATCAGTGGAATATTCTACTTTGGAGGATATTTTCAGTTCATTTACAGCAGTTTTGGTTAATTCATAAAGAGTTTTACAGGTGGGACAACCTGATCCTATGACTTGAATTTTCATATTTTGATTTAAAAAAATTTAATATTTTTACCTTTATCGTTTGGAGAGAAAAATTCGGGTTATTTTTTGATAACGGCAGTGCAAAATTTACAACGGGTGGCTTTGAGAGGGATTTGGCTTAAACATTCGGAACATGTTTTGTTTGTAGGGTCAACCTTTTCACCCTTTTTTATTTTTGCCATGATGGTATTCATGGGAAGAACAACCAAAAAGTAAATAACAGCGGAAATTATAAGGAAGGAGATTAGAGCGTTAAGAAAGTCACCAATTAAAAATTTACTGCCATTGAGGGTAAAAATAAGATTTGAGAAATCCGGAGTACCGCCGATAGCACCGATTAGGGGGGTGATAATATCTTTGACCAGGGCAGTGACGATAGACCCAAAGGCTCCGCCAATTACCACAGCAACGGCTAAATCAATAACGTTACCTCTTAGGATAAAATCCCGAAATCCTTTAAACATAATTTTTAAATTATTAATTTTTATAATTGTCTGCATTATATTATGACAGATTTACTTACATTATTATTACTGGTTAATTGGGAGGGTTAACTGCTATAATTTTAATGTGAGTTTATTAGTTAAATTATTTAATTTATGAAAAAATTATTGTTTTATTTTGCAATTAGTTTGGTTATTAGCGGTTTTGGATTTTTGGGATTGAGAAATTTTAGTCAGAAAGTAGAGGCAGTAGGTGAAGTATTGGGTAATTCGCCGACAGTGTTGACGCAAAGTTTACCTAATGGTTGGACTAATCGACCTTATATTGCCACAATAAGAACCAGAGACGTGGATGTGGGAGATAAGTTGGGGATGATAGCAAGTGATTTACCGGAGGGATTGTCGCTGAGTAATTGTTCACAATTTGTATTGAGTAATTCCGAACGACTACATTGCGATTTATCGGGAGTAGTGGCTGAACCGGGAACTTATACATTTAAGATCGGGGTGTTTGATAATAATGGAAATTTCGGGTCACAGGTTTATACCATTAATTTTGAACAAGCACCTTAATAAATTTTAAGTTAAGGTATCGAGAATTTTGTCTAAATCGCCGCTGGCAACTCCGATAACTTTGTCAGCGGCACCGTAATAAACCAGAAGTTTAGTGTCTTTAATTACGGCACCACAGGGAAAAACAACATTGCTGATTTCGCCATATTTTTCATAATCCATTTCCGGTTCTAATATTGGGTATTTAGTACGCCCGAGAATAGTTGTAGGATCATCTAACTTCATCAGTATAGCTCCGAGTCGATAATGATGATCAGTATTGCTGACGCCATGATAAAGAAGTAACCAGCCTTTGTCGGTTTTGATGGGGGGAGCGGCAATACCCATCTTGGCTTTTTCCCAATGCTGATGACCAATGGTAATGCAGGCTTCTCCCTGGAGATATTTATTATTTTTAAAATCTAAACTGTCAACATGATCGATCAGGATTCCCCTACCCCCTTCCCGATGAAGAAAAACATATTGACCTTTGATGAGTTCGGGAAAAAGACAACCATCTTTGTTGTCGGTTTTGGGATCTGAGATTATAATTGGTTTTTTAAAATTCCATTTTTGGGCGGTAAAATCGTTTATGGAAATTGAGGTGAGGGCAATTTTGGGAGGTGTTTGACCATCATAAGCGGTATAGCAAATATAGATCAGATCACCAATTCGGGTTATTCGGGGATCTTCACAACCACCAAATCCATCCGGTTTTTGTTTGATTTCAAATTTTTCACGAGGAAGGTAAATCGGTACCTTACTTTTAAAATCGATATTGAATCCGTCGAGACTATGGGCATAACCAAAAACAGAAGTATTATCTTTGGACATGGCACGATAAATGAGGTGGACTTTTTCGTTGATTAAAATGGCAGCCGGATTAAAAGTAGCCCGTGATTCCCAGTTATTATTGTCTTGGGGAGTGATGATGGGATTTTTGTTAAAACGTTGGAGTTTGGGGGATGTGTGGCGATTATTTTTGAGGTTAATTAAAAGATCGTTAAGATTGGTGGTAGCCAGGGCAACATAATTATCGGCGGCACCATAGTAAATAAAAAGTTCGTCATTTTGGACTAGGGCGCCTGAAGGAAAAACTATATTTGGGACCATACCTTCCAATTCGTAAGTTTCTTGGGGTACCAATATAGGATTGTCGGTACGACCGATAATTTTTTGGGGATTTTCTTTGTCCAACAGAATCGCTTCAATACCAAAGGTGCCAAAACTACCGTTAAAATAATTTTGGATGTGAGAATATATCAAAAGCCAGCCTTCGTCGGTTTCGACGGGAACAGCTCCAATTTCGGTATGATCACTGGTAATCCGACGGAAATTTATTTCATTTTTAGTTAAATCCTGATACCATTTTTGCCAAAAGTTCTGATTCCATAAATCCTTTATGTTGTCAAAATAAGCAATAGCATTCCGGGAGGGAGGAAGATCGGTGTTGGCAGTCAGGATAGCGGCATATTTACCATTAATTTTTTTGGGAAATAAGGCCATGGCTTTGGCATTAAAAGGGGTGATCAAATGTTTTTCGAAGGTAATGAAATCAGTGGTGATGGCAAGAGCTATTTTGATTGAGTCAGGACCGGGAGTTTCGGCACTGATGGCAGTATAAAAGACATAATATTTACCGTCAATTTCAGTGATGCGGGGGTCCTCTAAACCATATTTTTCCCAAGAGTGTTCCGGTTTTAGAATTTGGATTCTTTTGGTAAAGTTAAATCCGTCACGGCTTTTGGCCAGACCAATGGTTGATAAATTGGAACCAAAAGCGCGATAGACCATTAAATAATCTTCACCTTTTTTTATCAGACTTCCATTAAATACTGCCGTATTTTCCCAGTTATTTTTGTTTTCGGGAGACAGGATAGGATTGAAAAGATAGCTTTGAACTTTGATCATATTTATTTTATACGGACTATTTTGGCCGGTTCAAGGATAGGTTTTTCAGAATATCTAAGTTGTTTTAAAAATTTATCTAAATCGGCGGAAGCGGCACAAACGTAGGAATCTGCACCACCATAATAAACGTATATTTTGCCATCCTGAATGATGGCACCGGAAACGTAAACGATACCGGGTTTGAAACCGGAATTTTCGTAAAATTCCTGTGATTCTAATATCGGAGCCTTGGCTTTACAAATAATTTTGCTAGGGTCATCGAGATCCAGTAACATAACACCGACTTTGTAATTCATAGCGTGATAAAAAAGCAACCAACCATAATCGGTTTTTAGGGGGGGAGCACCGGCGCCACGGAGACGACGGTCCCAGGATGAATTTTGGGGCGGGATAAGTTGAGGATCGACACTATCGGTAATGTATTTTTTACTTTTAAAACCAAGATCGTCAAAATATTCGATATGAATTTTGGGAGTGATGGCATGCAAAATCGCGTAATGTCCGCGGATTTTTTCAGGGAAAATCACCCAGTTTTTGTTGGTTTGATTGGGAGGAGAGATACAAATTGATGGTTGCCAATTCCAACGTCCTTTAATAAAATCATCAACTGAAATTGAGGTGAGTCCAACACGAAGACCAAGATCACAGGCGGTATAAGTAGCATAAATGATATCTTCATCTCCCACCCTAACCAAACGGGGATCTTCGGCTCCGGACCAACTGCCACCAGAGGGATAAATTTCAAAAGTATTTTTATTTCGAACCGTCGTTTGGTGGGTAAAAATGGGAAAAGGAAGACGGTTATCGATCGAAAGTCCGTCTTTTGAAACAGCATAACCAAGACGGGAAACACCGTCGTTGCCAATAGCCCGATATAGAAAGTGAAATTTATCATCGAGTAAAATTACGCCAGGGTTAAATGTCTGGGACGATTCCCAATTATTTTCGGGATTAGGAGAAATAATCGGATTGTTTGAAGCCCGGTTTAAATTGATTTTGAGATTTTTAGCGGTTTGGGTAGTACGTAATTTAAAACTAGGATAGATGACTGCCTCGACATGATCTTTATCGATATTCCAATAGGCAATTAATTTTCCAGAAACATGCGCCAATCCAATAAATTCGATTTTTTTGCCAATCCAGGACGGAGGAGAATGCCATAACGGAGTGTCAGACCGATAAATGATATTTCCGTTTTTAATTATGGCAGAACCAATTTGAAAACCATCCGGCCAATCACGGTTGTGGTATATTACCAAACTTCCCTGACTGATTTTGACGACGCCTTCAATTTCAATTTGGCCCGAATCGAAGTGAGTGGTACGGGGAGTGATGTCTTTAATGATTTTGGGGCTGATTCTTTTGCGGGTGTATTTTTCTTCAAATATTTTAAGAAGCTTAAACTCGATTCCATCGATACTTTTGGCAAGTCTGATATTTTTTCCGGTATCCTGATCGGTTTTAAAAAATAGATAAATGGTTTTGCCTATTTGTTCGATGCCCAGACCGGTCAGTGATTTTATTTTGTTTTGTTTTCCACCTTTTATATTTGATAACAAACCCTTGAGGTCCAGCATAGATTTAATTTTAGACTTAACTTGGGCAAGAGGCAATTACATCTTATTATTAATAATATTAAAATTAAGAAATAATATAAATATTTAAAATGTCTTACATTAAAAAAATTTTGTTATTGTTGGCGGTGTTGGGGGTATTATGGTTATTTAGGGATAGTGATAATAATAAAATTATTAAGAAATCGACACCGACTCCAACGATTTATAACGAAAAAACTGTTTTACCAAAAACTGTAAAATGGCCGGTACCATTTACTTCTCAGGCGCCGTTGGGAAATTGGGCAGATGTAAAAGAGGGAAATGGGTGTGAAGAAGCTTCGATATTGATGGCATATTTTTGGGCTATTGATAAAAAAATTAATCCAAATGATGCAGCCAATGAGATAAGAAATATTTCTGATTTTTCGTTTAAATTACTTGGTCATTTTCATGATATTTCCAATGAAGATACATTAAAATTACTTAAAGAATATTTTAATTATAATAAGGCCTATTTAGAAAATCAGATTAGTGTGGAAACGATAAAAGCTAGGTTATTCGAAGAAAAAATACTGATAGTGGCGGTAAATGGTGATAAACTGGAGAATCCAAATTATCAGATTCCCAAACCGGCAAATCATAAAATTGTGATTGTCGGTTTTGACGATAACACGCAGGAATTTATAACTAATGATCCCGGAACTTCAAGAGGAGGGGGGTTTAGATATAAATATGATAAATTAATGGGTGCAATTACTGACTATCCTACCGGATATAGAGAATCTTTTGAGGAAATTATTTTAACAATGATTGTAATAGAAAAGGAGAGATCTGATTTATAGTTCTTTTGTCGGAACGGGATCAGTGATAACAAAGGTTTGAATAATCTGATCGACTTCGGGAGAGAAGTTGGTATTTAGGAGAGTGATGTAAATATCGCCGATTTTTTTGACAGTAATATTGGGTTGGTTTTGGTATTTTGTTTGATATTCGGATTGGGTATCCCAATGTTCAATTGCCAAATCATATGATTGTCCACCTTTGTAGATTAAAACAATGCCGTTTGGCCAACCGTAAAGATTGTTTTTGTCAGTGAGAGATTGATAGACAGACGGAAAGGAAATTTTAAATCCATATCGTTGATTAGTGTAAGTTTGCCAACCTGAAGGGATATTTGAAGTTGGAGCGGCGGTAGGGAGGATAGATGGTGAAAGAGTCGGAGCAGAGGCCTGAGGAGTGGGAGTTTGTCCGTCGAGGGGAAGGTTTTGAGAAGCTTTGGACTGCTGGGTACCGTAGTAATAAGCAAATGAGGAACTGACGATGATTAGTAAGATAACAAGTAGTTTTACTATAGTTAATTATCTCACAAGTGCCAGAAAATTGCAGTGAGATTTGTGCCACCGCCAGCCAGATTGATGGCTTTTTTTAATTCGTATTGGCTGATATCATCATTTAGTGATTCTTTTGGGGGAATATTGCCGGTGTAGAAACTTTGTAAAACCGGTAAAGCCCGCGCATCCCCTATTTGTCCTAAAGCCCAGATGGCGGAATTTCTTGATTTAAAACTACGATTTTCATCTTTTAACAAAGAAATTAAGGCGGTAACACAATCGCCTTGATATTCACTTTTGGCTTGTTTACATTGTAATTTGACATCAGAACCAATCTGGGTGCCGGTGATGAAGAAAAACAGGACAAAAATACTTAAACCGATGGCGAATATAAAAGCTATTTTATGGTTAAAGTGTTTTATATTTATATTATAGTGGATTGTGAAAAATAATAAAAATATGCAAATAACTGTAATAGTTCATCCAAATTCAAAGAATCCGAGAATCGAAAAAGATATGTTTCATACTTTACATGTTTATGTGACGGCACCGCCTTTGGAAGGAAAGGCTAACAAAAAAGTAATATTTTTATGTTGCGAGGGGGGAAGTCAAAAAATAAGGTGTTTGAAGTAAGTGGCTTGTGATTTGATATTATATTTTATATATAAATTTTTAAAAAAATTATGGCAGATAAATTAGCAAGTCCTCTATTAGGTGAAGTACAGGAATTGGGAGCGATAAAAGAACAATATCGGTTGCTCACCATGAAACAATCAACTGTTAATTGGGGTGAAGAAGACAGATTAAAATTGCTCGAATTAAAAAAAATACTTGGAATTGATCAACCGCTTAGTGAAAAAACAAAAGAAGCTTTACACCGTCAAGGTCTTGCCGATACAGTGAGTGTTAAGGGAGGATCTTTTAACCCGGGATTGAATAAAGAAGAAATTGACGAAATTTTAAATGCAAATGCGGGTAACAAAAGTTAAACTGGACATGGAGAGAAATTTTGGAAACGTGTCGGATTAAGAAATTGCTTCTGTCGTTTTTGTATCCACTAAAAAAGGTGTCTGGGAATAAGAAGGGTATGGCTTTTTAGAATTAGGTCCTGTAATTACAGGAGGTGTGGCCCAAATTAAAAGTTGTTGAACAACTAAGCGGATGAGTTTTTTGGCTTCGATTTCGTTGTGTTTTAGAGTAAGATTCCAATCCAGTCCGGGACTGGTGTTGCCTTCAAGAAGGTAGGCGTTACCATTATCACTAATGACGAAATCAAGGGCATAAAGAGAACGTTTATTGTTTAAATCTTTTGCAATCAGATTGGACATTTTAAGAACAATTTTTGGAATTGCGCTTAGAGGAATATAGGTCAAGGTGCCGCCTCGATGTTCATTGCAACGGAATTCACCGGATTTGGCAACCCGAATGTAGGTCTGGACTATTTCACCATTTAAGTAAACAAGACGAATGTCGGTAGCGGCGGAATTATTGTCGTGGTTAAAACCGTGATCAAAATTGACAAAAGGCTGAATAACAAAGGACCTATGGTTGTTTTTGGTGATGACTGATAATATTTTTGGTAATTTTTTGGAATCGAATTTATAGACGTGGCGTCCACCAGCACCATATCGATCTTTAACTATAATATCGGAACTAAAGTCTTGAGAGTTTGGGTGACGGTCAATGAGCTTGGCAAGAGCGGAGAGGGCGGTTTGGATACTTAATAGGTTATTTGATTCAAGAGAAACAGTGGGGATGGCATATTGAGCAAAAGAATTGCTCGTTTTTTGCTTGTCAAAAAATAAATTAAATAAACCGGGGTCGTTGAAGGGTTTGATCTGGGATAAAGAAAACAGCAATTGGCGATTGGTTTTGAGGGTGGCAGTGGTGGGCGAAAATTTGTCAAAGATAAATGAGGAATAACAGGGAGAATTAATTTTGTGCCACTGATCGTTGTTAAATTCCCAGAAGCTTCGGCAAAATCCCGGCCCGACAATGTCGGCGGAAGTAGTAAGGGCGGCTTTTAAACCAATTTTTTGACAGGAGTCAAGAAAATAACTATATACTTCATTATAGGATTCGTTACGGGAACCTTTAGGAAAGGGGGTCGTATTATTATTTTCTTTTTCATAGGCACTGGTGGCGAGACGTTGGGAATATACGATGAGAACGTCGAAATTATAGAGTTTTGTCATAAAATTAAATACTGATACGGAGAACTTGTTAAGCTATAAATCCGTTACCTTTTGGTGCACATCCGAAAACTATGAAAAGTTTGTGTTGGTAATATGGTTGATATCTATTATATCTTATAAAAGAGAAAAAAGATGTAAGCAATCAGGGGTGAATGGGCTTATTTTAATGTTAAAAAGCCTTATTTTGGGGAAATAATGGGGTTTTGGATTTTTGTAGCCAAATCAATTAAAAATAGCTGGTTTTTGCGAAGAAGTGGTAATTTGTCTAAAGCAAAAAATCCGTATTGGGAAACTTCATGAGAAGGGGTAAAATCCCCACCAATAAAAATACCGGTGTAACATAAGTCCAAACGAGCAAAATCACGGTCAGTACGGGTTTTTAGTGAGTCATCAATACTGACGACAAAACCTGACTCTTCTTTGATTTCCCTCTCCAAGGATTCTCTGGGATGTTCTCCGGATTCCAGATAACCACCAGGTAAACTCCAGGCGTGGGAACGATAGGTATGTTTAAAAAGAAGAATTTCTTTATTTTCGTTAAAAATTATGCCGGTAGTTCCGACCAAAAATTTGGTTTGGAACATATTCATAATAAAAAGCTGCCAGCCTTTGGAAAGATGAAGGGACCGATAAATTTTGGCTAATAAGGTTTTCACATTGCGTTGGGATCTTCGGATTCGTTACCGGAAAAATGACTTAATTTTTCATTTTCCAGTTCCAGTTGATGAATTCTTTTGGTCAATTCCAATATTTCATCTTTATCTTTTTTGATTTCCTTGTTTTTGCCATGAAGAGTAAGTGAGTTTGAAATTGCCCGGACAAGATGTACCAAATATGACAAAACTAAGCCTATTAAAAGAGAACCAATAATTACATAAAAAAGAGGGATGTCTGAAATAACATACATACCTAAATTTAGGGTAACCGGAGCAAAGTTATATTTGGAGATATAAACAAGAAACGAACCTATAATAAGAAATAAAATTAGAATTAACATATTTAGCTTAAAATACCAAGGCCAATTAAGCCGATAATAATGAGATAAGCGGCGATAAGATAATTGACTATTTTGGGAAAGACCAAAATTAAAATACCAAAAACTAACGAAGCTAAAGGACTAAGATTTGAAAAAGAGATATTCATATAATTTTTATAAACCTAATAAGCGAGCCAGAAAAATAATAACGGCGATAACGAGTAATAGATGGATAAGTCCTCCGCCAATGTGAAGAGAAAAACCTCCCAACCACGAAATCACTAACAGAATAATGATGATATTTATAATATCCATAATTTAAGACTCCTGTTTTTCACCTGAGGAGATGCGAATTAATTTAACAATTCCCCATGCTAATAACATATAAACGAAAATAGCCACTAAGGTTGAGGGTTCAAAAACCGAACCGGAAACATAAGCTTGTCTAAATATTCCCTGGAAAGGTAAAACAAAAATCCCGGTAATTCCATAGATAAATCTAACAAAACCACTGGCTACGTTGGCACCGGTCAACTTAAGAAGCAGACGAATGCCTAGTAATATTTCGAGAAAACCAAAAAGGAAATATATTGCATATTCAATAGTTTCTCGGTTTGAGGCTCCGGTTTTAACCTGAGTTGTTAAAATCGGGTTGCCACTATCTTTGTCGTTTTCTACCGGAGTAGTTATTGTTTCTTTAATTATTTCTGTCATATTTTTATCCCCTATTTCGGAGAATCCGACCAACATAAATAACCACCACCGCGCCTATTACGGCTACTAAAAGACTATAAAGATTAAATCCGTCAACACCCGATTTACCTACCATTCCCATTAGAAAACCACCGACTATTGATCCTAAAATTCCCATAAGAATGTCTGCCATGGTGCCCTGTCTGTAGTTGGTTTTCATAATAACTGAGGCAATCCATCCTGCTAGCGCTCCGAAAATTATCCAAAGTATAATACCCATATTTTTTACCTTCTAAAATAAATAAATTAAATTTCTTCTGTTTTTATGGTGTCTGATTTATATTCACATCAATTTCATTCGGAATATTGACTTCAGGTGCGGGAATATTAATCTGAGGTGTTCCCATTTTTCTAATGGCCGGAAGACCAAAATAAAAAAATAAGAAACCTAACACTATAAGTCCAAAAATAGCAACCAACAAACCACCATTATTATTATCATTGTTTGCCGGAGCCGGACTATTTACTATTGTGGTCATATTTTTTCACACCTTTTTTAATAAATAAAACTTAGTTTAAAAAATTTTTTAGAATTCTTCTTTTTTGATGATTGTTTCGGCGGGCAAATAAGCTATCAAGGCTTTTTCGACTATTTTGGTTAAGGTTAAATCTTCCAGTATAGCTTGGGCCCGGGCGTATTTTGCTAAAGAGGGTTTCATGAAAAGGGTGATTCGCTGTTTTGCAGTAGTTGTCATTATACTAATAATACACTTAGTTGTAGTGGTTGTCAAACGACAAGTAGTTTGATTTGCTTGATAGCACTTTAAAAAATAGTATTTTTTAACTCTTTTTTACCGATAATTTTGGTAACAGCGGCAAGAATCGAATTAACATTAACAATACCCAGGTTTCGTTCATTCAAATTTGATTTTTCTGACATGCAATTATTTTTGACTTTATGTTTTAAGCTGAAGAGATTCGGATAAGTTTATGTAGTCGAAAAAAAGTTATCTGTTGGATATATTTTAAAATTTATTGGAAGAATTGGCAGTAATCAAGATAATATATAAGGTGTAATGCAAATAACAATTTTTGGGTGAACTAAACCGTCAGTTAAGGTGATATGAAGAAAGTTCGGCGGTTAATTTATCGATATTTTCAAACAAAATGGAGCGATCTATATATTTAATTAGTCCTTTTTTTTCAAGTTTGGCGAGTTCGATACCGGCGGTTTCACGAACAACGCCGACAAGAGTGGCAATATCCTGCTGAGTAAAACGGTGGTGAACAATAGTACTGTTATTTTTTTGCTGTTCACCGAAATGTTTTGCAATATATAATAATATAGAAATTACCCTTCGATAAGCATCACTAAAAACCAGGTGTTCGACTCTGGTTAATGTTTCAGCGTAATCTTCCAATAATTCACTCATTAATTCAAATAATAGTGAGGGTTTGTCTTTGATAAAATTAACCACCTGTTCCTTGGGGGCGCGACCGACTTCGACGGGCGTTAGGGCTTCAAAAAAATAAACATTGGGGGTGCCGTTGATGGCCCAAACCATGGGAAAGTAGGAAATTGGTTTGAGAATGTGGAGAGAAAGTTCATTGCCACTTTTGGAGATAGTGTATTGGCGGACATATCCTTTGGTAAGACAAAAAATTCCCTGAGGGTCGTCGTCAGCGCGAATTAGCATTTCTCCTTTCTTGTAATCGCGAGTAGAAAACTGCTCGTAAAAAATTTCGAATTCTTGAGTTTTGTTGATGCCGTCAGTATCCATTTAGTTAAGTTGTGTAATTAAGTATATTAATTATACGCGGAAAACATGGGGTTAGCAATTTTATTAGACTTTTTTTGAATGGATTTGGATTATTGAGGAATATTTATTTCTTTTTGGTTTGACCCCAAGAAAAGAGAGCAGATTGGATAGTATAGGCCAAAGGATTAAAGAAATTGAATCCTTATGGAGTGGTTGTCGGGGTTAGGGTCGGAACAATTGTGGGTTCTGCTGTCGGGACAACGCTAGGGGTGACAGAAAGATCAGGTGTTACGGTAGGAGTAATTTCCGGAGTTGAAACAGGCGATACAAAACCAGTGAGTAATTTGCTAAGCCAACCGAACAAACTAAAACCCTTAAGACTTTCGTTTAATCTGGTTTCGACAGCAAGTAATTCTTCGTTTAAAGAACTTATGGATTCCTGGATAGCTGTTTTTTCACTGGTTGAAGCCTTGCTTTCCAGACGGGTTAATTGTCTGACCTGATTTTGAAGATGAACAATTTCACTTCTGACAGCACCGGCATTTTTATAGTCAGGGCCAATAACCAATTTTGCCAGACCGGATCTGGTATTGATTTTGTTGAGAGAGCTATCAATGGTTTTATCCGATTCTATTTGTTCTGCCTGAATCTGTTCGAGTTCTTCTTTGATTTGAGGAGTTTTGACTTTTGGCTTAACTACTTCAATTTTTTGGATGGTTTGGTCTAAATATTTAGCTTTTATCTGGGTTGGTTTGGGTTGATTGGACGGATTAACTTTGTCATTTTTGGCCAGAGTTAAGGTGGAAGAAAAAGTAAAAAACATTAAAAGAAGAGCGAGAAAGAGCTTGTTTGATATTTTCATAGTAATAAGGTTATAGTCTTATTGTCTTGGGTTGTCAAACTGACATAAAATTATCAGTTGCAGAAGTTGGGTGTTTTTATACTTTGGTTTTGTATTTCAACAAACGAAAAAGTCCTTTTGACGGTTTGTAAACTTTGTCGGGAAATTTTTCGACTAATTTCCAGACGCATCCGTTAACTGTTTTGGGATGAAAACTGCGGTCTGAAGCTTCAATTTTTGAAATAAGTTCTGACCAACGTAAGCCTTTTGGATTCTTCTCGAGCAATTCAAGGGTGGTGGCGTAAATTCGCCCGGTGATGGTAGTTTTTCCACCAGTATTCATATTTAAATAAGTCCGGCTGAAAGGAGAAATAAGGCAATAGCGGTAATAATGGCAAAGATACCGGTGGTTTTTATAAATAAGTTGACGGCTTCTTTTTTTTGGCCATCAATAAAAAGCTGAAGAGGTTGGTAAAAAAACAGAAATGCCATCACGGCCACAGAAAGAGTAAGGAGTGATAAAAAGACGACCGGGGCAAAAAAAGTGTCGGGTTTATTTTTTAGAGGCTCGGTGACAAAGTTCATGACAATGACATCAAGGATAATGTAAGCGGAGGCGCTTAGGGCGTTGATTAAGGGGTTTTTGGACATAGTTGATTATAGCAAGTTGGGTACCCGCACTGGAATCAATCAAACTGTGGTGGGTGGTTTTAACTAATTAAGGATTTTATTTTACTTATGGAAGAAGTACCAGGAAATCCTTGCCAGTCCCAACCAGATTAAAAAAACTGATAGATCAAAGATGGTGAGAGGTTTTTCACCCTTGGCAGAATTAAGACCGGAATTATCGCCGATTATATTACCAATTAAACCCCAAAGAATAAAAGTGGTGATTAGTTGGACAATCAAAAATAAGATAACTTTTTTTGTCAGAGGACTTTTATTACCACGTCGGATTGGAACAACAAAATCATAATATGTCCAATCATTGCTTCTTGTATCATTCATAAATAAATTATACAGGTTTTCATGTCAACGATATATTACGGATTGTTCCATAATATATTTTTTGCTTTTCGCCTTGGATTCAATCAGGACTGCTATTTGTAAACATTAAGGCAAAAACTACTTTTTTTTAAGACTTTCATAAATCTCCCTCATTGATGCTTCGTCTGCTTCTTCTTGGTCTCTAAACATATCCTCTGGTTTAATACCCATTTTTAGTCTTCCCATATACATTGAAGCAGCTTCTTCAACATCGGCAGGTGAAATATCCATTAAGGTACTATTAAAGTCTTTACTCCAGTCGGGATTACCATCTGCTGTCTCAGCTGTAATGTGAATTTCATACGCTGTATCATTTTTTACTAAATTTCTTGGAAACATCGTCAGATGCAACCCATTATGAGAACCATCAATTATGGGACCTTTTTCGCTCTCTCTAACAACATAACCTTTATCTTGTGCACTGCCATCATTAGTTGCGATTATTGGTTTCATACTAAATTTTATCAAAAGTTCTCCAGTCCAATTAGTCTATATTCTAAAACGATTTTCAAACTGATTGTTATAATTACTATTAAATGAAAGAAAGGATATTAATAACAGGAGTTTCCGGAGTTGGTAAGACTTCGGTTTGTAAACACCTGGAAAAATCAGGATATGAATCAACAGATATTGAAAACATAGAAGGAATGTTTGAAATGGTTCGTAAGGGAACTAAAGAAGTTTTTGAAGATTATGATAATGCCAATCCAGAACATTTAAAAAGTGCTGAATGGATTTGTAATTTGGAAAATTTAAAATCTTTTTTGGCCTCTCAAAAATCAGATTTAGCCTTTTATTCCGGAATTGCTTCAAATATGGATGATATTCTTCCTTTATTTAATAAAGTCATTGTTCTTCAACCAGATCCTAAAATACTAAATGAAAGACTTAAAAATAGAGAGGGAACGGAAGATATTGGGAATACTCAAGAAGGGAGGGATATCATCTTGGGATGGAAAGATTGGTGGGAGGATGAAATGAAGAAAAAGAATGCAATATTGATTGATGCAAACGCCTCGGTAGAAGAAATAAGCAAAACGATATTAGAGAAAATAAAGTAAGGTTTCCCTAATTTTACCTCGACATAAAAATATTTAATTCATTGGTCTTGAGTTTTTAGGTCCTCTAATAAAGAATCGGTACAAGTACAAAATTCCAGATAATAGGTATGGCGCTCTATTGTTTGTAAATTTTTTAGTTCACTCCCGGTTTTGGTTAACGCGTCTTTAATTATTTGATAGCGGACCTTTGAAGAAAAATTTCCCACCCACTCGGTTCTGGCCGGATTTTCGTAAGTGAAAAGTTTATCTGCCAGTGTCAATTGTCTTTTGGTTTCGTTTTTTGAACAAAGTTTATAACCTTTGTGGCAAACTTGCGAGATTACCTCGTTAAAATACTCTTCGTTGGCCGTGGTCAGGCCATCTAAATAGGATGGGTCAATATCAGGGAAAGTTTCTGAGATAACCCTTTTTAAATTACTTCTGTAATGCAAAAAGAATTGATGTGTTTGGGGGTTTTTCAAATTATCAGCAGACAAGCTGATTAGTAATCTTCCTTTTGGCTTTAAATTTAATTTGATCTTTTTGAGCAACTGATCTTTGTTTTTGATCCAGTACCAAGAAGCGAGGAGGACAATGGCATCAAACTTTTCGGCATGCGTATAAGTATCAAAGTCTTGGACATTTCCTTTATAGAAAGAAACGTTGGGATAGTTACAAAGTTGGTTAGCATATTTTATAAACTTAGGAGAGATATCGATGCCAACAATTTTTCCCTTATCTCCCACAACTTCCCGAATTACTTTTGTCACCATTCCCGGGCCGCAACAGAGATCCAGAACATAGTCGCCGGGTTTGATTTCCGCAAATTTTACCGCCCTCTCGCCTCGGGGACGCCACCCAAAATACTCTCGTTCTTTTATGTAATAAGTGATTGCATCAGGATTTTTATATGCTTTTTTCATCTGTTTGTAGAATACACCCGATTTTAGGATTAAAAAAGAGATTATCATGAGAGTGCTGTGTGTAGAATCTAGCGGATTTTATTTGTATCGTTTTTTATCATGGACACAGTATGTTCCATCTGAATTTACCCATTTTTTCTCTTCTTGCTTGAGAAATGATTCTATTCCTTTTTCTTTGATGGTTTTTAGGTTGGTAATTTCACTCATCTCATATTTCTCTTGGTATCTCTTGTCTAAACGTTTAAGTCTTTCACAGGGAAATTTAGCACAATTAAAACAGTATTCTCCCTGTCTATCTTTACAAAGTTTAATGGCACATTTAATACAACTACCATTAACCTTTCTACCACTAGAACAACCTGGACACTTATTCTTTTCTCGTAAATATGCGAGGCAAAGTCCACAATTCATACCACAAGGAGCAATAAGTGACGATTTCATATTATTTTTTCCATCTGTCTAACTTTGGAATTGTACGGGTTGCCAGCCAAGCGAAAATTCCGTTGATTCCTGAATTTTTCATTTCTTTAATACAGAATTCCTGCATTTTTTGGGGAGTATCAATCTCTTTTGGAGTTAAAAACTTTCCGTTTTGATAACACATAGAACAATATTTATTACTTAAAGAACCATCTTTTTCTGTGCCCCCACCATTTTTGTCTTTATCTAATGGAAAACCGCAACTTTGACAAAATTTATATTTTTTCATTATCTAAATTTTATCAAAAGTTATTTTGTTCAAGGCGGGGTGTGAAATTTAAAAGCGAGAAAACACGAGCCGTGGAATGGTTTTGGATTAATTATCTTTAACAAAGGATAATTTATCTTTTCACCATCTCATTAGTTTGACTGTCAAAACATTCAGGAATAATGCTGCTAGGAAACTTTGGATAATTAGTTAAAACATCACAGGTGATAATGCCATTGCCGTCCCAGACTACATCCCATTGATTACCAGCAACCGCAAACCACATACCACCTTCACCCTGTCCGCCCTGACCAAAGGTGACGCTACCGGAAGCAAATCCAGGGGCTTCTTTTTGGATAATTATTTTTACTTCAGATAATGGTTTATTGTATTTATTTGCCAAAATTTCTTGAATTGCCTTCTCGGTTCCCGGAACAGGAATAGAAGAAGCATCACACTCCCCTTTGAAAAAAAGCCATTCGTCACACTCATTTCCATTTTCAAATACACACACACCCGACTGACTACCGTCAGCAGCAGTGCGAATAACAGATTGACCACCATGTTCATTGCAATAGACTGATGCCGGATTTGTCATATTTGCTAAAGGGGAATCGTCAGCACTTGTTGGCTTATTTTTATTTACTGAATAGAAATACGAACCAGTTCCGATAATCACTAAAAGCAATACCAGAGTTATTAATTTTATAGTTTTCATAGCAATAATCTTAGCAAAACCAACGATATATTTAAACAGCCGTAATAATTATTACACGTACTTGAAAATGTTACCGATAAGGAGCATTATAATCGTGATGGATACAAACAGAAAAATTTCGCGAATTACGGGAGTGCTACTCATAACTGCGACAGTAGCTGGTCTACTTGGCAGTAATCTTACGGGATCTATTGTAAGCGCCCCAGATCATCTGGTTCAGATTGCTGCAAACAAGAACTTAATTGTGGTGGGTGCACTTCTTGCATTTGTTGCGGCCGCCGGAAGTGCTGGTATCGCAATTGCGCTGTACCCCGTCTTACGGAAATACAATGAAGGGTTAGCTCTTGGATCGGTTGGTTTTAGACTAATTGAGGCGGTGTTCTACACCATTAGTGCACTCGGCTTACTTTCTTTGCTGTCACTAAGCCAAGAATATACGAACGCAGGGTCTCAGGCTTCAACCCTTGAAATCCTAGATACTTTAATTTCTGCCATACGTGTTTGGGCCGGGTTTGTACTAGGAGTGATTGCCTTTTGCTTGGGCGCGGCAATGTACTACTACGTGATGTATCGATCGAAGCTTATCCCTAGCTGGTTGTCTATTTGGGGTCTGGCTGGACTCGCATTATTGTTCTCGATGACCATGTTGATTGCTTTTGGCGAAAGAATTTCAGGACCTTCAGGTATGCAGGTATTGTTGGCGATTCCACTCGCCCTACAAGAAATTGTTTTGGGAGTGTGGCTGATAACCAAAGGCTTCAATCAACAGGCAATTGCTTCTTTGTCTAAAAAAGAAAGGTAATTAAAAATTATAAATAGCACTATGAACGAAAAATTTTATGAAAAGTATGCCTGGATTATTTTTTTAATTATTGGGGTAATGGTGGTGGCCGGGGGAATTCCTCATGCATTGGGATTTAATACTGATCCAACCTTGGTGCAGACTATTAGTGGCCAGACAATTGAAAATCTTAAAACTTCTATTCCCATGTTTTTTAATTTATACAATTTTTATTTTAGAGGCGGAGGATTGTCTGACTTAGGCTTGGCTTTTTTCATTATAGTCATTTCTATAACTGCTTATAGACAGGGGCAAAAGTGGGCTTGGTACGCTTTCTGGTTTGTTCCGGTTTATTTTTTAAGTTGGGTTGGACTTAGTTTAACCCTTCCCTCTGAATCAAGTTCTTCGTTAATTCCGCCATTAACGGTTTTTATCATTTTAAGTCTGATGGGGCTATTGTTACCATTTAGAAAATTTTTCCCAAGCAAGAGCTAACTATGCAAAAAAAGATACACTTTTATACGTTGTGGGTGGTGGTTCAACGGCTCCCCGCTACATAATCGCGGCAACAATCGAAGTAATTTTATTGCAGTATATAATTTGGACTGCCTGGAACTGGCCAAAGTCCGAAGGTTTTTAAAGATAATGCTACCCAATGTGCTTCCCCGCTGGGATAGTACTCGGATAGAAAAGTGGGTTAAAGGCTATTAAGTTCTCGAAGGGTGGAATGATTTTAGGATTATCGGGGGATTTTATAATTACCCATTTCAGGAATAACGAACCGGACTCCGCCACGAGGATCGGCCATGTCACCAGTGAATCTTGGGATTATATGCCAGTGTAAATGGTCGACGGTCCTTCCGGCCGCCCGACCATCATTTACACCATGATTATAGGCATCGGGTTTGGTATTTATTCTCGGATGATCAATAGCTTTTTGGCAAAACCATGCTGATATGTCAGATAATGGATTTTGAAGCATTTCTTGATAAGTTTTTTTGAGGTCGGTATCTGCGATAACTTCAATTACATCTTTTATGCTTTGTTGTAAGAGTGTCCATTCATCTGAGTTTAGGTTCCCAATATCCACAACATGACGTCTGGGAATAATAAGTGCATGACCCGGAGAGGCGGGAAACGAATCGAAGCGGGAAATGAAAAGTTTATTACTCCAAATATTACCTTCTTCGCTGGTTCCCCACTCACAAAAAATACATTTTTCTGTCATGTGTGAATTATAACAAAGGCATCTATATTTCGAGTTTTATATGGGAAAATACTCGGATAGAAAAGTGGGTTAAGAACTATTTAAGGCTGAAACAGATCTTTGGGAATAAAATTAACTGTCTTAACTTCAGGAAACTGTGTTGCTGTTTTTTCTATTTGAGACCACAGTAAGTTTACCCGACAAGAACCTCCGCTGGTTTTCATTTTTGGATCGATAAACTCTAGGGTTAATTCCCCGTTTTTGAGATTTGCGCCTTTTAACTCAAATCCTTCAAGAGGAAATTCCGTGGATAGGCCGTTTGCTTTTTCGCTTGAAGTTAAATCCCCCGCTATAAGCATTCTAATCGTGTCTTGAATAGGGGTTTGAGTTTTATTTAAAGATCTTTTTACCGGTACAATGGCTTCTTGGGTACAGTCGCCATTTGGATCAAGTTCTTTGCTGTAATAGTAAAGACTTACCTCATTACTATTAGATGTAAAGTTGACAGGTACCTCCAAAAAATCTTCATTTTCAGGTAATCCAGACGGGTTGTCTTTCTCTAAAATTAATTTTCCTTTATTAGAATCAGAAAGAGTAAACGTCAAATTAGCGGTGAATGGGACAAAATCTTGGGTCATCCATTCCCCATCAGCGGTGGCGATTGCGTTTCCAATAACTACACCCTGGTCATCGATCAACTTAACAGGAAAACTTCCTTCAAAAAACCAAGTCCCTCTCGCCTTTCCTTTTATAATTACAGGACTGGATATTTGGGTATTTGGCCGGGGTGATTCTATCTGAATCAAATCTGTTTTTTCTTGCTCATTTCCGATTGACTCAGAAAAAGATTGTCCTTGCTTTGTACGACAAACTCTTGGATAAGATTCCATGACGGGATTACCTGCCAAAACACATTCATCAAAGTTTGAAATAGACGGTTGTTTTATATTAAATTTCCAAAACCATACGGATACTCCTACGATTAACAGAAAAAGTATTATTTTCTTAATCATTATATAAGTCTATCACCAGATTCTACAAACACTTAAAACTCATACCAATCTAATATCAAAACAGCTTTCATCTGAAAAATAATTTAACCATTATTGGCAAGGTTACAAACTTTTTGATCTTTCTAGCTTGATCCACGAGATGGACGACATTAGAAACTATTATGTTCAATTTTTATCTCAAGATGGAACGAATTTTGAACTATGTCTGAACTTTGTAGTGTAACTGAATAAGATCACTAGAAACTTTTGTCATTTCGATGAATTTGAGTTTGAGATCAAAATACTCAGTACTGAATAACGGGATTCCTTTACCCACCAAAAAAGGTTCGACATTTAATATTATTTCGTCTATTAGACCATTTTTTGCAAATGAAGTATTTAAACCAGAACCACCAGTGACAATTATAGATTTAAAACCTTCATTGGATAAAATTTCGATAGCTTGTTGTGGAGACTTTGCAACCGTAAACCCATCACCACCTTCATAGCCGGAATTGGTTGTTACAATTATTTTACGGAAGTTTTTAATGTCATTAAAATATTGTTTAGGCCATGTCTTAACAATTTGGTGAGTTTTTCTACCCCAAATTAAACAACCACTTTTTCGTATACATCTGAGCCATTCCAGCCAGGTGTTATGAGAAATAAAATCTTCTTCGTTATTATCCCTAGCAATCATCCCATTTAACGACATGCCCATCCACATAATGACTTTCATATTTAGGTAATTATACATCCTAGACTATATCTCTATTTAACCATAACATAAAAGTTTATTTGGTGTATCATTCCGTGTTATATTGATGTTGGCTCCCCTGCTGGGATAGTACTCGGAAAGAAGAATGGGTAAGGGATTATCTAGACTTTTCAAAATGCATATAATCTTTAAAATCGGTCCAGTCACCTCCCCATTCCCAACCATGTTTTTTTAAATATGCCACAAATTCTTCGTTGCCGCCTATTGTTCCTGGAACCTTTGTATCATATTTTGAAGTTGAGGATTGTATCTCATTACCTTTAATTAGCGGATTTAATTGAGGGTTTATGTCAAAGGCTCGTCCGAACGCGTGATTTGATAATTTGTTAGTACCCGCAATCAAACGATAATTAAAGGCGGAAGAATTATTCATTGATGTGGTTTTTTCTATCTCTGACATTAACCGCCTATCGACAAAGGGCATAACTGATTTGACCGGAAACTTTGTATTTTTGATGAGATCAAAGGCTTCTTTAACATCAGTGACCAAATCAACATCCACTACTATTTGTCCCTGATGAAGTAAACCGTCAAAAGAATAATAGGAGACATCGATAATTCTTTGTTTATCTAAAACTTCTTGAGGAGCAGGAAGTGTTTGTCTGTTTCTCAAAACTTCTTCAAGAGTTAAATTTGAATCAATAATCGGTTCTATATTAAGACTTACGGTCATGGATCATTATACCAACCTAACAGGAATCACCTTTATTTAACCATAATATAAAAACGTATTTAGTGTATTTTACCGTATTATCTTGATGTATGCTTGGGGAGTGGAAAGATTTTAGAACAAAGATTTACCGGTTCTCAGTTTCTTGAGTATAAATCATAGCAGTGTTTAATCTCTTCCCATTATCCCAAATACCTCTAACATGAATGCCAACTACTTGATTTATTTGGTTAAGGATTGGACTACCTGAACAGCCAGGCCAAGCGGCTTGGTTTGTGTTTCCAATATAATCAAACGAATTCTCATATTTTGGATTAATTGGTTTTGAGCCTCGACGGGATAATTCCACTCCTCCTACATTGGTCACAGATAGAATAGACTCTGGATTATTGGGATGTCGTAAATAGACTGGTCTTATTTTTAGACTGGAACCATTAAGGATATAGGTTTCTGGACCAAAAGTTAAGGCGTTCAGACCATCATCAACGATTGCCTCAGCCACATCCTGATGTTCTCGACAAACAAAAGCAAGATTATTGAGAACAGTTACCTCAGTATAGGATTTGGCTATGAGTAGCCTGGGTTCACCTAATTTTTTGGTGGCAACATGAGCCGCGGTAACAAGCCTAGTTGATTTATTACCCCTGATGATAAATCCGGAACCAACAAAGACTTCTTGTTTGTCAGGTAAAACCTCAAATAATTTATATTGACAACTATCTACGTTAAACATTGCCTATTCTACCATTAATTAGGTGCTTGGTCAATATTATAGGCTTATGGCTCCCCGCCTTGGAGTCAATCAGGACTGCTGTGGGAGGTGTTTGACAGTTTTGAAATTTTAGAACTATTAGATTTCAACTATTCTCCAGTCAACTTATTTAAAAAGTTTTTTATACCGACTCTTAATATGGTTAAAGGTATCTTATACCTTAACGATGATTCTTTTGAAAAAGCGAGTTTGTTCGCAGCCGTATCAACAAGCCAAACTTTATTGGTACCTTCCTCAACCATTATGTTTCTGGCATATCTAGGATTAAGAGTTTTTAGTCCTTGTTCTTCTGGACCATATAAATCTATTATCCGACCTTTTTCTTCCCACATTTTAGTACATCCTGCAAGTAAATTAATCAACTGTGGACGAACGGTGTCACCCAGTATTTCTTCATCTGACAACTCATAAAGAGGTCTCCCTTTTACTTCTTTTTGTCGGATGATATTTCCCGGTTTACCTTCAGAAGTGTTTCCTCTAATATGTTGAGTTTCAGGTAAAAATTCAGGGATATATTCACAAAATAAATCGTAATCTCTTTTATCTTCAATTAACTGTTGAAAAGTATTTGCTTCTGGATGTATTCCTTCCTTGACCACCCAACCATCATCATGTTTTAAAACTCTAAATTCTACACCTCGTCCAATTTCACTTGTTGGCTGGTTCTCAAACGGAAACGAACTTTCACCTACATCCATCATATTTATCTAATTATACTCAGCTTCTATTTAACCATAACATACAAACATGTATTGCGTATCTTTCCGAGTAATTATATTTGGCTCCCCGTCTTGGACTCAATCAGGACTTATTTAATTGGAGAAAGTATATGGCCATGAGCAAAAACTTCCCTACCGTTATATTCAATTGATTCATAACCAATCGTTAATGGCACTTCTTTACTTTTTTTAAGAATTGAATATTTATAATCCCATCCATCTGGCAGTTTTAAGGAAGTTGGTTCATATAGTCTGGTCTTTTCCTTAAGCTCCTGAACGCTGGTTATTAAACGGGAAATAACATCTTTTGTAGTTATACCAAGTTTTTGAAGTTCTTCAACAGGGATTACTCCACCACCGTAAAGTCTAGTGAATTGCTCATCCCCTTCTTTTACTAACTCTTGACCACCACCGTTATCGTCTGCAAACCATTCGTCATGATAATGACCGCCTAGAGGACTTATAAAATCATTGGCTTTGCCTACAAATTTAGACCTCTGAATTATCTCTGGCTTTTTTACACCGGCATAACCTTCTGACAAACCATCCGTAAGTAAGTTATTAATTTTTTCTGACATGTTGGTATTTTAT
>Ga0209728_1000350_pt1 | contig 41104 bp, 36 predicted proteins | sample RifGroD1_FD_183997 | JGI IMG/M metagenome (GOLD analysis project Ga0209728, IMG submission 183997) | Groundwater microbial communities from Rifle, Colorado, USA - Groundwater D1 (SPAdes) (version 2) | ecosystem: Environmental > Aquatic > Deep subsurface > Groundwater | place: Rifle, Colorado... | reverse complement strand
AAAAGAGAGAGAGAGAGAGAGAGAGAGAGAGAGAGAGAGAGAGAGAGAGAGAATTTAATCTCTCTCTTGCTCACTGATACTTCTATTTACTCCGTTTTTCAAGCTCAAAATTAGAATAAAATCGTAATTTCATTTTGGGATTAATATTTTATTTATTACTTTACCATTGAATTAACTTTACTTCATCTGTGTGTTGGCAATTCATAACCTGCGCTTTTAAATCAAAATATCTATACAGTTTACTTGTTTTAAAATCACTTGCATCTTTCAATAGATCAATAAATTGCGAACGATTATGAATCACAATCCCATTATCAACTGTAGGCCAAGGGATAGATAATATTGTTTCATCAATATTGAGCATTCCCATTTGTTGATTTAAATTAGCTTGATACTCCATATCAAATTTATAGGTATGCTCTGTTCCTGTGCAACTGCTAAAAAAATTACCTAATATCTCTTGATTACAAGCTAAATTTATTTCTTCTATTTTAGATTGTTGTAAAGGAAGAAGTTTAATTTCATCAGGAATTGGAGTATAAACAGGAATATTATCTACAATTGTATAATATGATGAATTCCTTGCTAACTCAGAATATTCATTATCATCAAAATACAAAGCTTTAGACTCATGTGGAGTATAAGTCAACTTATCATTGGGAGAATCTGCACCAATTCTACCGATAATTTTTCCATTAGAATTATAAAATACATACATTATTTATTTCCCCTTTTTTAAATAGTTGGTATTGCTACTAAATCCGCTCTATATAATCTTACAGAATAAGAAGAATTAAATGATAGTATGCCTACAGCTAACTTAGTTCCTGGCACTAATACCACTGAAACAGTACGCATTTTTGTAGGAGCAGTCTCCCATGTCTCACAATACATAGCTGTACCATTAATCGAGGCAACAGTATCATAATTAAATAATCTCACAACACCCCCTCCACTTGCACTAGTTGTACTGATTGTAACGTCTAGTGCAAACTTAGTGCCTACGGGAAATATGTCGGGTATTGTGTAAACTAAATTTGCCAGAGTTTTACTTGTTTCTGGGGTTACGCTCGAAGCCCCCATAGCCAATAGTCCATATGAACTCGCCAAGGATGTACTCAAATATGATCTATGATCTGGGTAATACAAAGGAATGAAAGTTTCAGGAACAGAAATTCTAGCAGATATAGCATTAAGGATTGCTATTTTCGCATTATAATAATCTGTAAATTTACCCCTAAATGTACCTCCCACAATATCACTAGTGATAGCTAAATCTGCCATAATTGCCGTGGTATTTGGAGAAATGACAGTTTCATTCAAATAAGTACCTAAAGCACTTTTAGCAGTTTCATAACTTGTTGAAGAAATAGAATATGCTCCTGCTTGCGTGATAATTGGCGAATATTCTCCTGTAATTATACTCCATTCTTTTAATACCAATAATTTTTCATTAGGGGCTAATTTACTATCTGATGCAATTTCTGCCAATAAAGAATTTGCTGCATCAATATCTGCCTGAACATCTTCTGGTGCAGGAGTCCAATCTGTTGCTTTATTTCCTATTTCAAGTTTTACATTACGAACCCAAATAGTAGCAGACAAACCATCAACGCTCCCGTTATGATCTATTCTTAATTTTAATAGTGTTGGGTTGTCTATGTCACCCCATGCAACAGGAGTAATAAATGTCATAGTTTGCTTAATCCATGTAGTGCTTTTAATAAAACTAGCACTAAGAAGACCAACACTAAGGAAATTGTCTGGCAGTAGGAATAAATCTCTTGAATTAATATTAGCATCTTCTTTTGATTCAAATGATAATGTAACCGTTAATCCTCCGTAAAGATACATATAAGGACTATATATAAATCCACTCTCCACAGTAGAAGCCCTTGTTATAGAAAATTCGCCATTCTGTATAGTGTCAGCACTCCAACCTACTCCACTAAATGAACCAAGCAATAAATTCCTTCCGCCAATTTGAATATTATCTACATGTGTTTTTGCGGAAGATGCAATATATTGTAATAACTCGCTTCTAGCACTATAATATGCATTAAATTTGGCATCAAAATCCCCTCTAATAACAGTGGAAGTTATTGTTAAATCACCCAAAATTGTAGTTGTATTACCATTAAGAATGGCAACATTAAGATAATTATTTAAACCGTTTGCACCACTGAAAGAATCAACATATTCCCCATATAATGTGGTCATTGTACTTGATGGGTACAATAAAACTTGTGCATCTAAATTTGTCTTTTCTACAACTATAGAATCCCATATAGGTTTCAACGTTTTAACTTTTTCACTTTTTGTGATTTTCCCACCATTAGCTATATTATCTAAATCTTCTAAAGCAACACTAGCGTCTGTTTGTGCTTTATTTGCTAAAGACTTAGTAATATTCGCTGCGACATCATCAGTATATTCAGTATAATAAATCCAATCAGAAGCAATATAACTTCCTGTCTCCCTTTCGACTATACAAATTTTAAAATCTCCATTAGTTTGTCTCCATAAATCTTGAATGCTATATGGAGGTTGAGGTATTCCAACAAATATTCTCAATTCTGAATCTAGTGAACCCTGTGCTCTTGAAGCATCAGACAATACTTTAATTACATCAACATTATCTATTAAATCCCATTGATATAAAGATGAAAATCTATAAGCGTTCCCTGCAATTACATCATAAAATTGATCGCCTAAATGGTTATCTTTGATAGTGTTTGTTATCCAAGCACTACTAGGAAGATTAATTAATGTAGGTAAATAACCATAAAACCAACACTCAATTTTACCATCTACACTTTGATTCTGAAAATTAGTATTGTCTGCATTATATAAGGTGTCTGCAAATAATTTTAATGATGTTGCTATAACTGCATTTGGTTTAGAATTATCAATTTCTAAAGTTGATACTTTTGCAATAAGTATTTTTTTAGTATTGTTTAAACTATCATATAATGTTTGAATAACCCCTATTTGTGGTGCAGTAATTGATTTGGGTATTGATAAATTAATCCAATTATTTAATTCCAATTGCAACGAATTTAATGCAGTTTGAAAATTTGTTTTTTCATTAGGACTTATATCAGATAATCCTAATTTAGTAGCAAGATCAGTTAATGGTTTAGATTCTTCTATTACTAAATCCAAATCAGTTCCAAGTATAATGGAATCATTTACACTTATTGTAAAACTACTAAATGAACTAGTTATTTTTAATCCCAATGCAATTATTGATTCTGCTAATCCTGATATTGATTCCCCTATATAATCTCTCGCAATAACCATTAATTCTTCAAGCAATGCAATTTTATTATCAAAGTACAATTGAAAATAATTAATAAATGTTGCACTTACAATTGTTGAACTTGAAGTTAAATCAGCTAATATAGAACTAATATAAGAATTTAAATTAGAATATGAAGTTTGATAATTAGATAAAAGTGTAGCCACAGTAGGATAAATGGTATTATTCCAATAATCTGCTTGCATTTCTACTGTATTTTTTTCACTTATAATTATATCCCAATAACTTTTAACAACTTTCTTTTCTTTTGATGTAACAGTTGTGTTGCTTGCTATTTTTGCAATTTCAACATTAACTATATCTCTATTTGCTTTTGCTACTTGAACTGCTAAAGTTGCTTCTGCTGAAATTAATGTAGTCCCAACAGCAATTCCTTGAGGTGTACCATCTACTATTTTTGTATTTATGTCTGCATATGGTGCTTTTTTACCAGTGTCATAAAATACTTCTAAGGCAGTTCCTTTAAATAGTTTAGGTATTCCAACAAAAGCAAAAGGAAATCTACCTGTTCCCGTATCTGTTCCTGTTCCTCCACATCTAATCATTGCATTTAATAGATTTTGATTCCATCCAATTGAATTATATGATGTTAATGTTACGATTACAGTATCATCTAATGAATTTAATTTTGTAGCCAAAGCGTTTCTGTCTGCTTCATCAGAATTATAAGTGTTATAAATATGAGTATGTTCAGTTATTACAGACAAATCTTCTCTACTAATGACTGTAAGTAATAGACCAGTACCAGAATCGTCACTTGCACTAATATTCTTTTTATTGATCTTAAATATTCTACTTTTATTAGATTGATTACCCCCTGTTCCACGAATAGATAATTCCCCATCAATAGAATACTCAGCAGTTAATAAGTTTATTGCATTATTTAATGCTAATTTTGTACTCATGACTAAATCAAATTTCTTTAGGAATGCTTTCCTTTCTGAAGATTTTATTTTTAATCCTTTACCTGCATAACTTGTTAATGGTAATCCTACCCATTTATTTAATTCTACTTGCAATCCATCAACACCACATGATGCAACTGTTCCAGTTAATGAATTTTGATAATTATTTATTAAATCAGTTGAAACAGTTAAAGTAGTTGCAATATTAATTACGTCTGCACTTTCAGCAAGAATTGTTTGGAATGATTCACCTAATGAAACTGATTCATCATATGTAATATAATTATCTTTAGCAAATGCTTTTATATCCATTTGCATTGAAGTAATTGCAACACTAACTTCAAATAATTGTTGATCTACAAGAGTTAGTTCATTATCAATTTGTACTTGAGTAATTAATGCAGTCAATATATCCTTTTTAGTTTCAGCTATTTTAAGTTTTTTGTTTATATCTACCCCTTTGCTTGGTTTAATTGTTATTGGATAGTGGGATGACAATTGATCCAACCAATCACTTACAGAATTTAATGCAGTTACAATTGCACCACTAGGAGTAGTGCCAATCTTATAATAATCATCTTTTGCATCAAGTAATCCATCATATGATATATTGTCATCACCTATTATTGCCAATAATTCATCAGCAATTGCAATAATATCACCTGATTCATCTTGTACTGCTGTTTTTAATAATTCTAATGTATTAGATTCTGCTTCGGTAATTTGTTTTGCATTAATATATACATTTACTTGAATTTGAAAATCACTTAATGCTGTGTTTAATTCTGCAATTTGAGATTCTACATATCTTTTTCCATCATCTTGACGAGCTTTGCCAATTGCATTAATTAGGATTGATTTTTTGTTTTCAACATCTTGAAACAAATCTCTTATTTTAATTCTCTCATCTTCTGGGCTAGAATCACTGATAATAGCAATTGGGTAAACTAATGGCGGTGTTGTTGGGCCAATCCAATTTGCAACTAAATATGTTTCTAGGGCAGTTAGAGCAACTTGATAATTTGTTTTTTCGTTTACGTCTGGTAAATCAAGAAATTCAAGTTGAGTAGCTATGGTAATTACATCTAATGATTCTGCGATTAGTTTTTCCAATGTTAACTTGAGTGATTTTGCTTCTATAGCGGTTATCCAACCATCACTTCCAAATCTTGTAAGGTCTATTTCTAGATTTAGAAGTGAACCATTTAGTTCTTCTATTTGTTGATCAACATATTCTGTGGCATTACTTTGTGAGGAATCCCATTTAAACTTATTTAGGTCAATAATGTCTACATATGAACTTGCATGATACAAAGAATCAGACAATCTTTGTGAAGCAGTTTTTACATTTGAAATTGTTAATTGTATATCTGCATTTTCGAAGTCATAATTGATTTCAATTATTTTAGCAGTTATGTCAATTCCTAATTGTTTATGTTTTATAGAGATTGAATCTCCTAAATTAATTTTGCCCCAATTGCGTTGTTCTTCTAGAATTTCTAAAAAATTTACAAGACTAATTTGAACGATTGTTTTTGGTGTCTTCCGAACCTCCATTTCATCAATACCTGCAAAATATAAGTCAGTGACATTAGAAATACTTCCATTCGTGAAATCTTTGTCTATCATGTACGATGTTTGAAGTTCTAATAATAATTCAGGAACATCAGCAAAAAATCCTTCATAGGTTAGAGTTGTTTGAATACCATCAATTAATGCTTGAACTTCTGTTATTTCAATATTTTTTGCATCTATTTCAGATTGTTTCCCACTTGGGCCATCGATTAATAATTGTAATGCTAATTTTTCAGCATCTAAAGTTGTTGTGCTATGACCACTATTTTTTGCTGTTTCAATATTATCATCAATAATTTTCATTGCATCTGTCAGTTCTGTCATCTCGTTTATCAAAACAGTTAATTCTATTTGAAGAGCAGATAATTGTGCTAAATATGTTGCAAATCCATCTTTATTTTGCAATAATAAAATTTGATAATCTAAAAGTTTATGACATAATTCGTCAGACATATAATCTGATCTAGTGATAACCTCTCTTGTTTCTTCATTTCTTTGAAATGGGAAAAGGAACGTACTATAATTTTCAACATACGATTGACCGGAAGGGTTGATTTCATTTATTGTTAAGCCATCTTTACCGTAAACTTTTAATCTTGTACAAAAGAATTCACTATCAATATTTTGTACAATTGTACGGAGGTATTTAATATCACTTATTCTGAATCCTTTATCAATCCCATATTCATTTATTGTATAGAAATTTATTTTTCTATTAATTGAATCAAATTTAGCAATTAAATTAAATTTTTCTGCAATCTCTAATATGAAATCTAATTTAGTTTTTACAGAAACTTCAAATGAGCGATATACAGAATTTAGCGATTCTGGAATTTCACCCAAAGACCAAGCAGTCTCTTTTAGGATTCCATCTGTATGAACTGTGGTTGTTACAGGTATTCCGTCTGTAGTTACGGTAGTTGATCTATCATATCCAGTAACGCTCATTATTTCAGATAATTTCACAGCATCAAAAACAGCCTTTCTTATGTTCTTGTCTTTGAGTTCATACTCTAATGAATAGCAATTGACTTGTAAAAAATCTGTAGAATCATCAGCATTTGGACTAGGGTTATCAATTATAAAATATGATGTATAATCACCTAAAATTAATTTAATTAAATATCTGTTTTTTAGCATTTCACAATGAATATTATATTGTTGTTCATGATCTTTTTCTATCTGATATGGTAAACTGAAAGTAAGTTCGCTTAATGTTGTGAGATTCATTCTTAAATTAGCATCATAATGTTCTTTTAATGATGCAATGATTGTTTTATTTGGTTTACAGAGATATAATTTTGGTCTTTGAGGAGTAAGGGATAAGTCAATATCAAGAAACATTTTTATTCATCCTTTCGACTTATTGGAATTTAATTATTATTTTATTATCTTGTTTTAAATTGATATCTGAATTGGATTTTACAAGTGCCTTTTATAATTAGGTTATTGATTCCTCTGGGCAAGGAAATAAAATCTCCTGTGAGATTATTTATACGATAAGTATCAGGAATAGATGATGTTATTTCTTCATTCTCATTATCAATGAATAAATCTTCATTATTTTTAAGTGAGGATAATGCAATTGGTACTCCTTCGCTGTCTAATAATGAGGATAATTTAAATTCTTTTCCTGAGTCAGAATTGTTTATTATGCTAATATCACCATCATTTATTTTGAGAAGGGAAATTTGAGGTTGACATGGAATGTCACCAAGATTAGAGAATATTATTGGAGTTCCTGTAGATGGATTTGAGGAAAGGTCTATTAAATCATCAATATAAACTGGAGAGTAAGCATATGGAGAATTACATCTAAATTTCAGTGTTACATAACCTAATTTTAAACCATTGTGTATTAATTGTGGTTCGTCAACACAAATAGCATAGAATATTTTGTCTGGATTCTCAGAAAAAATTAATTTACGATATGAATCTTTTGTTAACGCTCTTGCTACAGAGCGAAGTTTGTCTTCATCAAATGATTCTGAAAATGCAAAAGACATTTGTATTTCCCTTGGAAGTTCTTTTACCTGAAATAAATATGGTTTAGGATTCCATCTTGTTCTTTGTTCTAAAATTTCTCTACTTGATAAAAATGTTTCTTGATATAATCCTGAATTATCGACATGTACGTTCATAATTCCGAATTCTTCATAGAAATTAATATTATCGTATATAAAATATAATGACTCTGAAATTGACATGTTTGTAGTTTCACCTTCCTTTCTTGATTTTTATAAGAAAAGAGGAAGATATATATATATTATCTTCCTCTAATAATCTGTGCTCTCTCAATTTGTCTAATTACATAATTGGATGCTATTTCCAAATTCTTTTTACTGATTATCCCGTCTGTAGACGTGACGTTAAAATTAATGTTTGGAATTGTTACATTTGTTCCAGATGAAGAATTATTGGCAAATTGTGGTGTTTGGAATTGTGGAAGATTAAATGATGGAAGTTGGATATTTTTTATTAAATCCATAATCGAACTCGTAATTCCAATTCCATTGGCATAAGATGGAATATTTAAAAGTTTTGATTTAGCAAGGATAGATTCCGTTAAATTATGAGGAATAACTTCAGTTCCTTTTTCTAGATTCATGATTTCAGGGCCATTATTTCCACTAAGAAATGGTTTACTATTGGGAGGAATTATTAATTCTCTGCCCTCTTCAGAAGTCTTTGCGAGTCCTCCTTTGTGGAAGGATGTTCCAGATGCATAATTAGGAAATGCGTCAAGTTCATTAGCAGCAGATTTTATCTGTTTTATCGTATTGATTATTGCTTGAAAACTAGTATCAATTTTGCCAGCTTGAGTTGTTAATGTAGTAGTAAATTCATCAGCAAAAGTATTAAGACTGTCTTGAATACCCGTAATATTCCCATCAAGAATTTCTTGAACCTTTGCTGACCAAATTTCATCATTTAACATTAGTTCATTAAAAGCGGTTTCTGTTGCAGTTTTTTGATCCTCTAAAGATTGCTTTTTTGCCTCATATGCTTCATTTTCGGATTTTTTCTTTGCCTCAGATTCTTTTTTAATAGCATCTAAAGCATCTTGCAAATTTTGTTTACGAAGATCAGTAGCATGAGAATTTTGCATATCATCAATAGATGATTGCTTTTCTAATAGTTGTTTTTGTAATTCTGCTGTTCTAGATTTTCCTTCGTTCGATGTATCAAGAGATAACGCATCAATTTGACTTTGAAGAGTTTGAGCATCAGTTTGAGCAGAATTTAAATCCTTTGTATAATTTTCAGCATTTGCAAGACGATCAATAGCAGAAATTTGTTTATTAATAGAATCTTCTCTGGCCTTTTCTTCGCTGTCAATATCATCTAAAACTTGTTGATGTCTTCTATCTTCGGATCTCATTTCCACATCTATTACTGCTAAATCAATTGTTTTTCGTATTTTTGCGGCATCTTTTAGAATTTGAACTATATCATTAGCATAATCTTGCATGGATTTTTGATTTTGATTAAGTGTGAGTTTTAGATTTGCCATTTCATCATTTAAAGTTTTTTGAGCTTCTGTAGTTAAATCTGTTGCTTTTAATAAATGACCAATAGCAACAATTTCATTAAAAATTGCATCTTCTTTTTCTTTTAATAAAGTGACTTGTCTTGCTTGTTCTTTAGAATATTCTTCAGATGATTTATCATATAAATCCATTATTGATTTAGACAGATTCATTTTTGCATCTAATTTTGCCATAGATTGTTCGAATTTATCAATTTCAATTTGGATTAGAGAATTTTTTAGAGTTTTTTGAGCATCAATATTATCTTTAATTGCAATTGAATTTGCAACCCAAGCATTTCTTACCAATTGTTGAGATTTAAATAATTCATCCATTATTTTACGAGTTTCTTCTGATGCTTCATTATGGGCTTTTACATATGCAACTGATTCTTGATTATCTGAACCAGTAAACCATTTATTGATATCACCAAATTGAGATGATGATGATGATTGAAGGTTGGAATCTGATAGGGAATTAATGGAATCATGTGCAGAGTTTAGAAGAGATAATTCTTCTGCTTGACTGGAGATTAGAGAGTTTGTTAGGGATAGAGTTTTTTGGTAGTCTTTTTGAGATTGTGCTTGAGATAGGTCTTTTTGTATTGAGTCTGATTTGGCTTTTTGGAGTAAGTGTTCTGCATTTATTTGGGTGATGAGAGCTTGAGTGAGGTCTTCGATTTGGAGGGATTGGGATGAGTCGGATGATGAGTCTTTGGATGAATCTTTGGATGAGGATTTACTTCCAGACATACCAATTTTAGAGAAATCAATACCTGAATTATCTAATACAATATTGTCAAATTTTTCTTTCGCAATTCTTTCTGCTCTAGCAAGTGCTGACATTTGAGTAGTCATTTCATCACTAACATAAGTTGATTCATGGTTGCTTCCACCAGTAACAACTTGTCTACTTCCGATTTGTTCTACTTCTCCTGTAAAAGCACCAGTGTTTGTATCATAATAACTTGACCACAAAGTAGCTAGTTTTTTGATTAATGCTAATTCAACTAGCAATTTAGCAGACGCTAAATCTTTTGCTCCTTTTAAATCTTCATCACGTTGTAATCCTAAACCTTCAACAAGATTTTTAATTCCTTCAATGTTAGCATTATAGAAGTCAGTTGAACCGTTTATCATAGTTATATACGCTTGTTCTGACTTTTCTTGCTCTTGTTGGATTATGTTTGTTAATTCTTGATGGACTGCTTTTTCATCACCAAGAATTGGAAGAAGAGATTCTAGTTTATCGGCAAGCTTTATAAGTGTATCCAGAGAAAACGATCCTGCATCATTATATTCTGTTAGTGCTGATTGTATTTCTGAGATAGATGATGCAGATGATGATAGGGTTTCTTGGAGAGTGGTAAGGGATTTTGTGAAAGAATCCACAGTATTTTTAGATTTGTTAGCGTTATCTGAAATTGGAGGAAGAGACGCATCAATCTTATGTAATTTGCTATTCGTTTCATCAATATTTTTGCCATCAAATTTTGACAAAATATCCATAACTTCTAATAAATTCTTCTTATATTGATCTTCATTAGTAAACGTTAATTTGCCTTTTATATTATCGAAAACCGTTTTTTGTTTCTCAGATAATTTATCAAGACCTTCTATAGAACTCTGCGCTACCATCTTATAAGCGTCATCAAGCGTAAGAATTGAAGTTTTATAAACTTTAACTTTTTCGCTTAAAGTATCAATCATCGCACTTATTTGTTTAGATTCTTCAATAGTATCGGTAGAATTTTCGCCACCAAATGATGTTGCCTTATGTAAATTTTTATTAATCTCATTTCGAAGATTTTCATAATATTCAAGAGCAGCTTCTGGTGTGCCATAAAAATCTTGTTCTGCAAGTCCTCCAGCAGAGTACTGATTGGGAGTATTTAAAGAATTTTTAGCATCTTCTGCAAATGCCTTTTGCTTATCTCTAAATGCTGTTTGATTAGCTAAGTCTAATTTTTCGAGTTTTGCAATATTATCATCAATTGACCCACTTTGTAAATCAAGACTTTGGGCAGTTTCTCCAAAAACATCTTTTAATTTTTTCTCAGTTTCAATCAGTTGTTTTTTTGCATTATCATCAGTCTTGGCCAATTCTGCATTTTGACGATATGTTTCAATTAAAGAGGATATTTCATTTTGTTGGGATTTATATATATCAATAGATTCTTTTTGTTTCTGTGCGGCTTCTTCTTGCTTTTGATTATATATATCCATTGCCATTACAACCGCAAATATGCTGGTAATAATCAAGCCAATTGGATTGGCTTTTATGGCAACCCCCAATCCTTTCATAGCAAATATTAATCTTTCAGTAGTGGTGGTCGCTAAAATTTCAGCTTCCGATAAATTTATCAATGCCATTTGAGTTTGGACTAAACTTGATTTTAATAACATCGCAGAAAAAGATGCCGTGCTAAAAAACTTAATTATAGCAGTACCTTTAAATATCGCAAATCCTGATGCAATCAATACTAAAATGGTAGATAAATTAGCAAAAGTAGAAACCAAATAAGTTAAAGATGATACCATTGTTTTTAGAGAACTAGAATTTATTATTGATGCCCAAAATTCTTCCGATGCGACTTTCAGCAATCCTAGACGACCCGAAATTGAGTCAAGTTTTTTAGCGTTTTCTTCCAAAGCACTGTTTTCACTGTTCCTAGCCATGGTAGCAGCATCTAGTTTTATCTGGTATGCCTCCATTAAGGCGATAAATTTCGAATAATGATAAGTCGAACCCATACTTTGCGAAACTGCCAACTGCTCTTGTTTTGACATTTCACTCCATCCACTTTTAATCTCAGAAATAAGGGAATTAAAGCTTTTTAAGTTATCATTTGCATCTGTTGTATCAATATTCATAATTTCTTTTAATACTTTTGCTGTTTTACCTAATTCGTCAGGATTAGATTCATCCGTCCTATATATACGACTCATAAAAGATTTTATGGCTGTTCCAGCTTCATTTCCAGAAATTCCCAAAGATTGTACAATTGCTGTAGTCATACCCTCTAAATCTTCCATATCTGTGTTGGCTAATCTGCTCGCCGCCCCGATCTTGGAAATTGATGCTACCATGTCTTCTGCTGAAATTCTAAAATTATTTTGTACTTCATTAAGGGAATTTAATATTTTCATAGAATCTTTTGCTTCTATACCAAATGTAATCATACTTGTCGTAATTGCCTTAGCTGCCTCTGCCGATGTCATTGTGGTGACGTTCGATGCCATTGTCGCAACACGAGTCAACTCGATTATCTCATTTTGATCCTTAGTAATTCTTCCAAATTCCGCCATTCCTTGCATAATTTCGACGCTAGATTTACCAAGTTGTTTTCCAAGATTAATAGAAGCATCTGCCATTTCATTTAATTGATTAGACGAAAAATCGACAACTTTCGACAAATCTGTAAGAGCTGTATCCATCTGGTAGACGAATTGGATGCCATCCTTCAAGGCTCTAAATGGCGCGTACATTAATGTTGCGGCTAAACGGTAGTGTTCGACAGAATTCGTTAATTTCTGCCAGTTCTCAATTAAATAATATAATATAATATAATATAATATATTATATTATTTAAAATGAACTTCTGTATGTTTTCCATACATGCCCAGACCATATCATCATTTCTCATAAATCATATTATAAGAAAGTCTCTCGTTTCGATTTAAGGGATTTCTCCCACCACTTGGCCCTACTTCCCTCATAGGGAATGGTCGTTGAAGAGTATCCTATTCGGATATATCCTGCTGAAGACCCATTGTTTATAGCACTTAGGATTTAACCTTATGCCATCTAACTAATTCTTTCTACTTTCGTAACATTCACGCTTGGCCATATTTCATACCTACGTTGTAGTTTAGTTAGCTCTTAGCGATTACCAGCAATTGTTGAGATATTGGATAGATTGTTATACGTCATCTATCACTACATACAGTTTGCACTATATGCGGAGCTTAACGTTTATCGAATACTTATATAAATTTTATTATCTATTCGACAAATATATACAAATTACTCCAAATTCCGAGTTTAAATATATCTTTTCCGAAAGTTGTAAATACACTATCCGCAGCACCATTTATTCTTGTAATTTCAGCAGTTGCGGCTCTTACAGATGTAGTCAATTGAGCAAATTGTAAATTTACTTCTCTAGCAGACAAACTCCCAGCAGTACCAAATCTTACAATATTTTCTGTTAAGCGAGTCAATTCTTGCTGTATTGCTGGTTGAGAAAAAACAGTGCTTTTGCCAACTTGTAAACTATTAATTTTATTTTGCATCTCTGCTTGATATAAACTAATATCCTTGGGACTTAAAGTTTTAGCATCTGCTGTTGTTGCTATTCTTTGTAAATCTTTATACTTGGTAATTTCTAATTCCAAATTAGCTATATTTTGAAGTATTCCTCTTCTTTGTTCGTTAGATAAAAATGTATTACTTGATCTTATTTGATCTATACCTACTTTAAGTCTATCATGTTGAGCAATTAAAATAGCTAGATTTTCAGGGTCTTTTATTCCAGTGGCAGGGGAAGTAAATCCGGTCTTCAATTTTGCAATTTTATTTTCGTATAATTGAAGCTTATCTAATGTTTTTTCCATATTCCCTTGTCCACTTGTCGTAACATTAAAAGCTTTTCTCGCTTCAATTCCTAATTGTGCAAATGATTCTCGAAGAATAGATATTTGATGTGAAAGATTAGGATTAATCACAAGATTAGAAGCTTGTCTACGCAAATCTTCAAGTTTAGAAACATCATAAGATCCTACATATTGAGATTCTATATTATTTCCACGATTAGTAAAGTTCTTTTGTGCTAATTCTAATTGTCTCTGAAGTTTTACCGTATTATCTTCATTTAATTTTCCAATTACTCTAGTGCTTTCTTCCCACTTTTTAGTAGTTTCATTTAAACGCTGAGTAACAGTCAATGTTTGATTCAACTCATTATGAATAGTAGCGATTCTTTGAACTTCTTGACCATCAACAATAGTTGTTTTTACATTGGATAATCTACTTAAATCTGTCAATACAGGTGTCCAATTTCCCTGTTTACTATCAGAACCGTTGCTTTTTGCCATTGCGCGTTGTAAATCTTTATATTCAGTTATCTGCAATCTCAAATCAGCTAAATTTTGAACTATACCTCTACGTTGTTCACTGGAAAGATTTGTGCTACTTTGTAGAACTTGATTAATTGTTGCCTTAACTTGATCGTACTTAGCAATTAAATTATTTAAATTTTGCGGATCAGTAATTCCTGTGGCAGGAGATGTAAATCCAGTCTTCATTCTTTCTAATTGGTTTGTAAAGGACTGCATTTTATTTTTTAGCGTATCTAAATTTGCCCCTGCATTTTTATCAACTATTTTTTCACCTATAAAAATAAATCCAGATTGCGTACTGCTTCCAGTTTGTATTTTTGCCATATTAAATTGAAGTTTTTCAACAACTCCATTAGCTTTAGTAATTTCGGCAATAAAAGACGTTAATTTTGATTTGCTATTCAATGTTTCAAAAACATTTACTTGACCAAGCGTAGAAAACTCTGCTTTAACTCTGTCAATTACATTTTTTGAATTAAAAAAGAATTTTCTACCTTCTTCATCTAACTTTGCTCTATCAAATATCTGTTCTGGTTTTACTGCAATTCTTGAAAGTTGAGAACTATCTAAAACATACCCAGAGTTTGTACTAACCTTTCCGGTTTTAGCACTTTCCCTAGCTATTTCTGCTAAATTAAACTTAACTTTTTCAAGTTGTCCATTAGTTGATTTAATAGTGGCTTCAAATGATTTTATATCTTTACTTGCGTTTGTTGAAATTGGTCCTAAATCAAATTTTTTACCATTATAAGCACCTTGAAGATATTTTTCAACATCTTCAATCGTTCTCATTACTCCTTGTTTATATTTAATTCCTTGATCTTTTAGGTCTTTCTCATTAAATATAGTAATCTTACCACCAGATTGCGATGTTGCCTTTTTTATTTTTTCCATAGTGTCATTAATAATGGTTAAATCTTTAGCATCAATATTTAACTTTACAGAAATTGCACTTGTTATTTTTTTACTTGTGTTTAATTCATTAATTTGTGTATTTATATCTGTAGAGACTGTTGATGCTAACTTTGCTTTAATTAGAATATTTAAATCATCCAAATTAATTCATCCTCTCTTTTATAATTTAGGGCATAAAAATACCCTACTTTTAAAGAGTAGGGAGTTTGTTGTTATATTATTGAGTATTAATATTTCGTTTTTTAAGAGCTATTTTCATAAATAATTTCGCTTTTCCATTTAAAAGCGATTCATATGTTTTCTTCATAAAAGGTCTTGGGCCAATTCTCTCATCTAAGTTAGTACCCCAACTGTATCCCTTAGAATATTCTATAATATACGGTATATTTTCTCCCTCTTCTCCTCGTCTAGTATTTGTCAATTCAATAGCATCATCACCAATTGGAGTAGTTTTGCAACTATTGATTAATTCCCAAGTATTAACATAATGAGTGGGAGTATACTCTTCATAAACATCAGATTGAATATGTTCTCGCATTAATTGTCTACTTTCCAATGCAACGTCTACCTGTAAACTTTCTGATATTTTCTTTTGTAAATATAGTTCTAATTCAGCAATTGATTTGAAATCAGGCATCTTTACTACCTTTACTCCAACCCATTGCATCAGTTAGAAATTTAAATGAATCAGGAAATATTTTATTAATTTGCTTGCTTAATTTAGGAATCATTTTATTGATTTCTTTGCTATCTGGAAGTTTTTCTACAAGTCTACTCAATTGTTTACTTATTACATTTGCTAAACTATTATCTACTTGATATATCTGTTCGATTTCATTTTGCAAAACATTATAAATAAATTCTTTTTCTGATTCAGGAATTAATTTCATGATTTTATCAATTACCAAATTCTCTTTTAACTCATCGTAAAGAAAAACTACATCTTCTAATTCGAAATTTATATTTGAATATTCGTTTATTAACACATATTCAGAAGCGAATTCTTTTAATGCAAAATCAATTTTCTTAATATCTCCTTCAATAATACATAAATCTAATATTTTCTTAATTAGTATCTTTTTCGCAGTTAAAGATAGATATGGTTTAATATACAAATCTAAAACATCAATATCATAGTTATTTTCCCTAATAGTTTCAATTGTTAATAATGTTTGTTCTGTCATTTTTTAACACTCCTTCTATTTTTCATTTAAAATTTTTCTTAACTCTACAATCCTTTTTTCCAAACCAATTTCATTCAGTTCATCTAATTTATCAGTAGACACTCCTAAATAATCTGCAATTTCTTTGTAATATCCATTTAAAACATCTATTTCATCTTTATCTCCAACCTCATGTTTAAATAGTAATTTTGCTGAATATATGTTTGATATTGTCAAATCAAACATATCTAAGTAAAATTTATCGTTATATTTCAAATATTTACTAACATCTTCCTCCCAACTCATAGCATTCGCTATTGATAATGCCTTATCGGAAACATCTCCGGCCTTCAAATCGGACGCTTTTTTGTATTCCCCAATATTATAGTAATACTGTGCCAAACTAACTTTTTGATTATGATTATAAACAAGATATCCGCCAAACATTGCTATAATTATCACTATGAACACCACTATTATTCTATTTGTTTTCATTTATTTGGCACCAACTTTTCAGCCAAAACAATTAATAACCCACCTGTAAATATAGCAGAACCAAATGACATAATTCCTACATAGTGATAGAAACTTTCTGCCACACTTTTACCTGACTGAGATTCTATAGATAATAATAGAAATCCTGCTACCAGAAATAAAATTGTAGACAATAATGCTAAGATTTGGATAAATAATTTCATTGTTGTATACCTCCTCTGGTTGTTTTTCAATATTGAATTTATTATATGCTATTTAGAGGAAGTGTACAACAAATTATTGAAATTATGTTAATGGTTGTCGATGAATATATCACACCTTTTTAATTTAGTTAAATTATATAGCGATTAATTGAATATTGTTTATAATAAATTTATTCTTCATATTTCCAAATATCAAGATGTCTTCTAAAATTATTTCTATATTTTTATATTCCCAATATGGTATATGAATTAGTGCAATATTATTTGATATACAATAATTATTTTTTATTTTGTCATATTCTTTTGTTTTTTCAAAATTTTCTTTAGCTCTTTCTTTAGAAATACCATAAAACCTTACTGGTCTAAAATGCTGTTCTCCATCAAATTCTATTAAAATCTTAAGGGTATTAATATCAATATCTGAAAATATTCCAAAATCAAACTTTAATGGTAATATAGCTCTACAATCGCTTATTGAATATTGTTCTTTAAAATTAAATTTATAATCAAATAAATTTTTTCTAATCCTATCTTCTCCCTTAGTCGTACCACATTTTGGGCATCGTTCACCTTTATTTAAGAAATCATTAGGTCTAACATAGTATTCATTGTTACAATTTACATGCTTCATTAAAATATTTTCTCCTGAATTAACATACTGACCTTGAACAATATATTCATCACCTACTTGATCTTTAACCTCCTGAACAAATTCTTCATGTGTTCTCGCAACTCCACCAAAACAATTTGGACATTTAGTATTGTTGCTCAAAAAATTATTAGGTCTAATAGACCATTCATGATTACAAGTATTATGACGCATTGATATATCTTCCTTATTTCCCGTGTATTCGCCTAAAACTGTATATTCATTACCGTATAATTCATAAACTTGTTGTTTATATATTTCTGTAGATGACTTTGCAACTCCTGCACATTGAGGACATCTGCTATGACTATAAATAATATGTATAGGGCTTGGACTCCATTCATGTTTACATGTATTGTGTCTTATCTTAACATTCGTATCTAAATTAATATATGTTTCTAAAACAGTATAATCATTTCCTAAAATATTAACATAATCTTTATGTGTGATTTTATCCCCCTTGTTAATATCTAATCCAGCAATTCTTAAAGCATTATTCCACCCGAATCTTCTACTAATTGAGCTGTAAGAAGGATATTGTGGATTATTACACAAATCTTCATATTTAGGACTTCTACCATACTCCTTATAAAATCTTTGCAATTCATTAATCAATAGCTCATCACTAATCTTCTTTGCCATTTCTTTCTGCCTCCAATATTTATTTACTCCACAAAATCACAAAATATTAAATACAGAGGAGGGTTGGAGTACCCCATTGAGTTTATAACTCTCAATTTTTATCCTCTGTAAAACTATCAAATAAAAGCCGAATCTTACCCAACCAACAACTCTTCATACATCTTAATAAATTCCTGAGAGCTAACTATCTTAATATCATTTTTATCACTTATTCCTAATACGTGCATACCACTTCTAAAATCATTACTGATAAGATATTTAGCATTACCTTCAATTGCACACTTCAGAAACATCTCATCATAAATATCATTAATTTTTGGACATAATGTTTCTGAAGTATCAACAGATGTTGCCAAATAAAACATCTCAGCTAAATTTTGCATAAATGGGATTCTAGATTTATCACTACTCATATTTGATATACAGTAGTTTTTTGCTACATACATAAACTCACCAATAGTATCTTGTGAAAATAATAATCTTAGTCTATTAATAGAAATTAATTCAAGAATGTAATTGCAACTACCCAAACCGTCTATCCATGAATTCAAAAAGATATTGGTATCAACAACCACTCTTGGACGTATTATTCGTTTATTTTTCATATCTTTTAATTCCAATTGATTTTCTTGCTTGCTCTGGGGTAATTCCTTTTTCCTTCATTGAAGATTGAATTATATCTCTCATAGTATTAATACATGTCATTGGTTTTTTATACTCATATTTCACTAGTGATTTACACCTCACTTTCTTGTGACGAATATTCTTTTTTGGCGTTCTTGTTCTTAACAATACAGCACCCTCTTTCATACACATTTTACCATAAAGTGTAATGAAATGGAATAATGATATTTAAAAAAGAGGGGATACAAAATCCCCATAATTTTCAAACCATTATAATCACAATCTAACTAAAACAAACATCAAACATTTCCTAATAAATCTTTTAAACCAATTCTCTTTCACTTTACCATTCCCACAATCTTGATCCATACCATCTTCACTTAAACAATAGTTTTCTTCCTCATACTCATCATAATAATCATTACAAGGAAGATAAAATAATTTACCCATAATTATACCATCTTCTCTTTTATGTATTTATCACCTTTATCCTTATCTATCTCCTTACTCTTAATCTTACCTATATCCTTATACTTCTTTCTAATATCCTTCACAGCTTTCCTACTAACTCCCACACAACCCTTCTTAATGTCCTTCATCACAATCGAACCACCACTTCTACCTAAACACAAATCTCTACCCCTTACAAACGATTCTACAACAGCATCGCGATTCTCAAATTCCTCAACCACCCAATCTAAATCATATCCTGCTAATAAATTAATTTCCCTTAACTTTAAAATCTCATTCTCTAAACTAATCCTACCACAATCCCCTTCTCTCCAAGTTTTAGGAAAAATGGTGGAATAGTAATCCCACTTATAATCACCTCGACCAGATAAACTATTTGAGCAAATATTTAGTCTGCCACCAAAATGATTATTAGTATCTTTGATACAGTATGCTTTAGTCATATTTATGTATCTCTCCTCTACTTCTAATTGTAAGGTCGATTGATTAATGAGTTATCAATCCCTATGTGTATTAGTATAGCATGAGGAGTTAAAAGTGTAAAGCCTAAACGATAAAAATATATCAAAACAATTTAAGTAATTTTATCAATGAGATTTGTCACTCCATCTTGTATTCTATTAGATCGTCAATTTTACAATTTAGTACCAATGCAAATCTAACTAAGACATCCAACATCATATTACTAGATTTCATAATTTGATAAAGTCTAGCAGGAGTAATGTCCATTTTATTTGCTATAAATGTTTTTGTTGCTCCAGTTTGGGCCTGATACTCTTTTACTTTTCTCTCTATATTGTTTGTAATTGTTATAACCACTCAAATCACTCCATTCTATTGTTATTATACCAAATATCCTCTGTGATATAAAGTGAAAAGGATATACTAAATATTCCATCAACAGTAATAGATAGAATATTGATTACAACATCAACAAACAAATTATATCACACCAACAAATCACATGTCAAATAAATTTATTTATTACTTTACAAACTATTCCAATCATGCTATACTAACAAAGGAGGTACAAACACAAATATAAGATAGAAAGGAGTGGATATTATCATTCGAGATGGGCCAGAGCAATAGATACATAAGGAGTACAATTTCAGCAACTTTGTAAGTCATAATAATACAAAAATAAAATATTAATTGAAAGAAGGTAAAATTAAAATGGTAAATGAACTACAAATTTTCAATAGTGAAGAATTCGGTCAAGTTGAGGTTATAGTAATTAATGGAGAACCATTTATTGAATTGTATTCTGTTGGTCAAGCTTTAGGATATGTCAAAATTGATATTAAAAATGATAAAGAATACAAAAGAATTAGAGTAGATAGAATTGATACTATAGTTGAAAATGCAGAGATTAAACCTTTCGCCCACGGTGGGAGAAAATATCTAAGTGAAGCAATGCTGTATGATTTTATGCTTGAGTCAAAAACGTCCAAATGCAAATCATTTAAAAAATGGATTACGCATGTTGTTCTTCCTACAATCAATAAAACTGGTGGCTATATAGTAAATGAAGAAAACTTTATTGATACATATTTACCATTTGCAGAGGAACCTATAAAATTGCTATTCAAATCAACACTAGCAGTTATCACAAATCAAAATGGTATAATTGCTAAACAAAAAAGTGATATAGGTTATAAATCTGATGTAATTAAAGGATTAATTGAAGATATGACTCTCGCAGATAAGAGACAAATTCTCAATAGAGTTGTAATGAAATGCAGTAATTTTAACGATAGGTGGAAAGAATTATATAAAACTTATGAACTAAAAAATCATCTATCATTAGACTCTAGACTAAATTCTTACAACAAAAAACATACTCCACAATTAAGAAATAAATTAGAATACATAGAAGTAATGGGTAAAATAGATGAATTATTTTCCATTGCATGTAAACTATATGAAAATGAGGTGGGCATACTAGTGCAAGAAATGTATAAATTGCATGAAATATTATAAGTAATATATATGAAAAGAGACTCTAATTCCACTAGAGTCTCTTTTCTTTTGATAATTTTATCATTTTATAATACAAACCATCATCTAAACCCTCAAATCATTCAGACCTATACAATCCCATACCAACAACAAATTCTAACTCAACACAAGCAATCCTCATGCTTCTCATTACACCTTTCATTACATCTCAACACAAACCAACACAAAGAAAAAGACCTTTTAATCAGGTCTTTTCTTTATACTTTTCTACAAATCACAGTTCATATAAACTAAATCTCATTCCAACCCACTAAAAATTAATCTTACAATCTGGTAAAGCATTTTGCAAAGTTTCCTTCTGAACATCATTTAATTGATTCCCATATAAATTAATATACTCTAAATTATTCAAATCAAACAATCCGGTTACATCACTTATCTTATTATTATATAAATATAAACTTTTTAATTTAACTAAACCTTCAAATCCATTTGTATTAATAATTAGATTATTTTCTAAAAAAATACTTTCTAAATTAATCAAATTATCAAATCCAGTTATATTCACAATTTTGTTATCACTCAATTCAATACTTGTTAATTTTACTAATCCTTTCAAACTACTCACATCTTCAATTTTATTACCACTTAATTCAATCCTTGTCAACTTAGTCATTTCCCTCAATGAACCAATATCACTAATTTGATTAGAACGTAAAGTAAGTCTTGTTAAATTGGTTAGTCCACTTAATGCGCTAATATCACTAATTTGATTTTGTCCTAAATGCAGAGTTTCCAATTTAGTTAGTCCTTTTAATGCACTAATATCCGTAATTTTAGTATTGAATAAATATAAAGTTTCTAATTTTGTCAAACCTTGAATTGCGCTTATATCAACAATCTTATTATTACCTAAACCAAGAATTGTCAAATTAGTTAAAGATTCTATCCCAGTAATATCAACTAGATTTATCACTCCTATATTTAACTCAGTAATCTTTTTAACATCACTATTATACAAAGTTCCAAAAGGTTTATTAATACTCTTCCTTACCGCATTCTCTAAATTAACATCATTAAAAACAACTGGATAATTACCTATAGTTATAGTGACATTACATTTAGCTATCTTAGCTCCATCCTGAGTTGTTGCTGTGACAGCTACATCTCCATCCTTTATTCCAGAAACCCTTCCATTTGAATCAACTGTAGCAATAGAATCATCACTAGATTCCCATATTACATTTTGATTTGTTGCATTAATTGGAACTATCGTAGCAACTAATGTTTCATTCTCTTTCTCGTTTATTGTGATATTTTTCTTATTTAAGACAACTTTTGTAACTGGGATACCAACACTTACCTCGCAAGTTGCTATTTTATTACCATCTATGGTTGTTGCTGTAATGGCAGTTGTTCCTATGTTTAATCCTACAATCTTTCCTTTTTCATCAACTGTTGCAACAGATGGATTACTTGAATTCCAAGTAACACTTTTGTTTGTTGCTTTAGATGGAGAAATTTTTGCTGGGAGAGATTGTTTTGCATTGACTTTAATCGTTATATTACTTTTACCTAAACTAATTTCTTCAACATTTACTGGAACAATTACCTTGCAAGTAGCTTTCTTTTTACCATCAGTAGTTGTTACAGTAATAGTTGAAGATCCTTGAGATATTGCTTTAACCATTCCATTTTCATCTACTGTAGCAACTTTGATATTACTTGATTTCCAAGTGACAGCTTGATTTATTGCTGTGGAGGGAGTAATAGTAGGGATTAATGTTTCTGTTGATCCAGTATTTATGGTTGTGGTCTTTTTTAGGGTTATTTTTGATACTTTAGAGGGATTAGATGCTTGTGAGGTTTGTGAGGTTAATAATGATTGAGATATATTGGGATTTACCTCTGATGCTAGAACTGGGGATGTTAGGATTGGGGTTAATAATAGGGATAGGGATAATGTCAAGGATAATGTGATTGTGGAAATTGTGGTTAATAGTTTTTTGGTAGATTTCTTTTTCATAAATATTTCCTCCATTTACTTTTTTGTGATTATTTGGATTTGTTTGTTGATGTTATTATATAGCAAAAAAGAGGAAATAGGAAGGTTTTTATTGTGATTTGTTTCGACATTATTTTATTTATTGATTTGGTTTATTGAGAATTTAATTACATTTTAACAAATCAAAAAAGAAAATAAAAATAGATTAAATAATCAATCCTAAACATGAGCACACTTGCGAATGTTTAGCAAGGGTGACGCTTCACCCGTTACCCTTCGTTCCTTTGACTTGTCATAAGATTATTATTTTTATTATTTTTATATATTTATTATTTTGCTAGGGCGATTTCCATCGAGGATCATTTCAGCAATTTTGGTGTCCCAAAATTACTTCATGAATAATAGATTTTGTTTTGTTTTTAAATTTTTATAAACTTGGCCATTTGTAATACAACAAGAAGTAGTCTAATATATTGGGGACTAGAAATGGCCAACAAATAATTATTTTACAAATTCATCTAATAATTCTTTAAAACTTTCTTTAGATTTCTTTTCTTTTTCATTATGTACTTTAATCATTTGACTTTTTAAATCACCTTTATTATGATTAATTACAGTATTAACAATATTTTTATTGTCTTCAACATAATTGTCTTCTGAACGTCTTTCTATTTTCATATGACTATATTTATCAGTATTTAATTTACCAAATATCTTAGATCCCTCTTCTATTGCTTTATTTTGTCTTTCTTCAGCATTAACTACTAATTTATTAGATATAATTCCATTAAGAGTAACTTTAATGTTTTGCCTTACCTCTTGCTCCAATATCCATTGACTTATTTTCTCTAATTCTAAGATAACTTTCTCATGGAATATTACGTCATAAGATTTATAATAATACCTAATATTAGATGTTTTATTTAATAATTCACATACCTTTTTATTAAATTCTGTATATTTGTCACAAATAAATACATCTTTCTTACTTTCAAAACCCATTACTTCAAGAATTTTATTTTCTGCATAAAGTATTGTATCAAGTTCTTCATCTGAAGCAGTTGTATGAGTTTCTTTAGATATTGCAATTTTATCTTCTTCGCTTCCACCAATAAAATCTAATATATCTACTATAGTACCATCGTCTAGAACAATATTTTGATTAAATTCAGTAAGACCACATGCAACAGTAGTAACTAATTTCCAGCTAACTAAACACTTACTTTCTAATGATTTAAAAGCTCTTTCAACTGTTTCATATAAGTTTCTATTATTTAACATATAAAATTCTTTAACATTGTCACTATCTGCATTTATATAGTCTGATAATATATCTCGATGGAATTTGCCAAAACTATAATTATCGTTGATCATGTCTAAAGCTCGTAACATTTTATCTCTACTTAAATATATTTTTCTTTCTTGTGTAGTTTGATATTTTTGTACAAGCAAATCTAATACTAATTGTTCAATATATTTACCATAAACATTATTATTTCCTTTTGTGTCTTTGCGACCATCAACTTTTTCTTTGACTTCATCGTATATTTCATCAATTATAAATTTATTTCCTGATTTATGATATTTTAAATATCTCTCCAATTCTTTTAATTGAGCTATTTTTGCATTACCATTTAATACTTTCTCTTCTAATAATTCACATAATTTTTTGTAATTTGAAATGGTCATTTTTCCTGATAATTTACTAATATTCATTTTTCAATACATCTCTCTTTCTTTTGTAGTTTAATTATTTCTCTCACTTTATTGTTATTATTAAATACTAGTAGGACAAGGTGGAGAGTTTACCTTTAATAATAATTCATGAGGTCATTATCCCTACTAGTAAAATTTGTGTCAGATTTAAGACACATCAAAAACACCTTAAAAATAATCAAGGTATTTTAATCTATCTTAAATTTTTATTAAATTATTATATTTATAGAATATTACAAATCATAAAACCCTTGCTACAGGCCACTTTCAGAGTATCCAATATCCTATGAAAATGTCCTTTTATTTAGTTGGAGGTTAGAGTGATGTGATGGTGGTAGGAGGAGAGGGATTAATTTGTAATTTTAATCCCTAGTGGTTATTTTGGATTGTTAATTTATTTATTATCTTTTGAAATTATTTCTTTATTAGTTACATCTTCTACTTCTCCATCAAAATTAAACATACCATCAATCATTTCCTCACTATGATCCTTTCGATATCCCTGTGTTGTTTTAGGATCAGAATGGTGAAGAAAAAGCTGAACTTCTTCTAATGAGAATTTTTTTGGTAATCCAGTTTTAGGATCAATAATACGTGGATCTTGCCCCTCTAATAAACACTCGCATCTACTGTGTCTGTAGGAATGTGGAAATATATGGATTTCTCTTCCTTCTAATTCACTAAATATTACAGAAATAGCAACAACTCTATCATATATAGCACCATAAGTTACTTCTTTTTTATTTTCTCCAGTTCCAGTAATCCACAAAGCATCCAAATTATCTTCACCACGTTCAATAATAAGTTTCCTAGCTAATTCTCTAGTATCATTTAAATATACTAATGGAAATGTTTTTCCTCTTTTACCAACAACGATATTTGTTTTATTTCCTTCCTGAACATCTTGCTTCTTGATTTGATAAACCTCATTCCTACGACCCCCAGAATCAAACAAAAGCATATGTAAAACAGCAAGCTGTAATTTGCCACGTTTTAGCAATTCTCCTCTAATTCTCCAGATTTGATCAAAAGTCATAAAAAAGTTATCTTCATCAGTTTTTACTGGCTCTGAGGGAAGACCTTTCACCTTTCTGGATACATTATTTTCATATTCTGTCTCGTCATCTTCCTCGCAGTACGAAAGCATAGACCTAGTGGAACTCATTAATCTATTTGCTCTTGCATTAGATACTTTTAAATCATCACTTAACCATATACTTAACCTTCTAAAATCCTTCTTTCCTAAATCAAGAATACATTTATTACCACAAAATCTATTTATATAAATCATAATGATCCTTAAATCTTGGAAATATGCATCAATGGTTCCTTTCTTCTTTTTTCTTTGTCTATATTCTTCTAGAAAATCATTCATCACTTCTTTGTTCTTTGGATTAATTATTAACCATTCTTCTTTAGTGTAAATTGGATTATATACTCTTCCACGTTCTGACATTAATTCACTTCCTTTATAGTTTACTTTTAAATTAACTTGCTGTATTCTCTTGTTGTTTTTCGTAGTCTTCTTCATACATCCATTTAAATCCACCACAGGTTTTCTGCTTTTTACCTTTACAAACATTCCCTATGGAGCTTGGATCTATATGTAACTCATTTGAAGCATCTACAATAGAATTAAACATATTTATATATTCGTCATTTAATGATAATTGAACAACTTTTCTTTTCTGAGGTCTAACGACTATACATTTATCTTTTAAACTATCTTTTTTGATTTCATAATTATCTTTAAACATAAATATATAACCACCTGCACTTCTCTCTTTCTCTAGGCATACCGCAGATATATGAGTAACATTAATACCCAATTCTTGTTCAGCATATCTACCACAAGAAAACTCTTTAATTAACTCAAAATTACCGTTTAATTGAACTACTGGTTTAGCAGAAGGATTTTTATCTCCTATATGACTTTCGCTAATTTTTTGTTTCCATTCATCTGTAAATTCCCTACCAGTCATTATATTTCTCATCTTTTCTTTTGTTTCTTCTGATACGATTCTTTGTTTAGCAATCTCACTCATTTTATTTTTTGTTTTTTCAGTATGTTTATAACCATTACATCCCTCTCCACCTTCAGTTTGATTATAACCATAATAATTATCTAAAGTATTAAATTCAAATATAAGTTGTTTTTCCATATTCTTTGCATCTTCTTCATTTAAATTTTCAAAAAGTATCAAATGTTCAAAGTTATCCCATCTATATTTCTTAATAGAACTATAAAAATGAGGACTGCTTTTATAATGATTACCGTGACTCCATCTTTTTTCTGGTTTTTGTTTTGTTATTCCTATATACTTTTTTGAATTAATTTTATTAATGTGCATATAAACTGTATAATTATTATTTTCCATCAATATTCTACCAATATTTCTGTCCTTGGATTTTCCTTATCATATCCGCATTTTAAAGTAAGAGTATGCAAATGTTTATAATCATCGTCAACTATAAATCCTTCTGATAAACCATCTAAAATGAATTTAGGAGACAGATTATCTGTATCATGCCTCGCTTTGGTTTTAAAGTAATATGTAAATGTCATAGCACATGATTCTATATTTATATTGCTATAGCCATAATCTTCAATTAACCAGATTATGAAATCCTTCCATGTTTGTTTTAAACCATTCATTTGAGGACGTTTCATAATCATCCATTTATTAATAGAGGGATGATGAGGAGATTCTATTGGTTCTTTCCTTCGTTTTGGATGTAGATTAAAATAGTATTTATTATATTTTTCCAATGTAGAATTATCTATTGTAATTAATATTTTATTAATGATAATAAACTCCTTTCAAATAATGATTTACTGAGGGACTGATAGGGGATATTAATTTTAGTATTTGATTTACTATTTCTCTCACTCCTATTTTAATTATTTAATCCCAATTACTCAAATTATCACAAACAAAGACACAACCAATAATTCAGTCATGTCTTTGATATATCTTATTTATTATTTATCATATTAATCTCTACCAAATAAATTTCTCAACCTCAGTAATATTAATGCAATTTTCAACTTGGGCTTTCATCGAAAAATACCTATACAAATTACCTTCCATAAATGCTTTTCCATCCAAATATAATTGTATGAATTCTGATCTCGTATGTACTTGAATCCCAGAATCCAACGTAGGCCAAGGTACATTCAGTATTTCAGGAGATACACTTACTGCTCCAATTGTTAATGCAAAATTACCTTGATATTCTTTGTCGAATTTGTAGCTATGATTTTCACCTGTGCAATTTGATTGAAAGCCGTTTAGGATTGTTTGATTACATGCTGTATTTAGTTCTAATATTTTATTGTCCTTAACTTTATCAATATTTAGCACTGGATTAACAATATAAACCACATTCCCATCAATATACTGATAAAAATATACTCCATCCGTTGTAATCAAACTAGGATTAATAACCCCTAACAACTCAAAATGCCTTTCTCCATTTTCATTAATGCAAATATCACCCTCTTGTGGATTTTCAAAAGCATCTGAAAAACCATAGATAATATTATTGTTTAAATCTACTCTAATATAATGTTTATTCATAACATTAACCCTCCATAATTTTGATTAGTTCACATCTATATTTCGGCATCAGCGACATAATGCCCTTGAAAGATCAATGATTGACCAGGAGTTAATCCACCTGGTTTTCTAAAACCTGTTTGACTTATATTGGTAAATGGAGTTATAGATGCTGCTATATCTACGGATACAGCTCCATTTATTGAAATAACTAATACATTAGGAGTACCATCAAGCTTATAGCATTTAACCGTTGGGGTTACTCTTTTTTTAACTGAAAATGCATTTATAATATCTGCGAATCCAGCTGAGTCTGCCATTCCTGATAGACAAATTAGTCCAAATACCGTATTTGTGCCAGGGGAGGTATTAGCGTCATAAGTTTTCTCATAATACCTCAAACAGGCTAATAGTTCATCTGTAAAACTTTTAGCTTGAAAAGGCAATGCCGTATTACCAAAATTAAAATTAACCTTACTCAATGTACCCGTTCCAAATTCTACAGTTAAATTAGTGCCACCAGTTACACTTCCGGTTATTCCTGTTGCTCCATAACTTCCTGCGCCTATTTTACCTTGAGATGTTCCTGTCCAAGATAATGTATAAGTGCCTGTGTATAAATTTAATCCTTCAATGATTTGTTGTAGTGAGCCAGCACTAATTGTTAATGTTGTAATATTTGCCGATGTTGTAAAAGTATAAGTGCATCCAGAAGCACCAGCTTTCCACCTGTCGTGTCCATATGCTCCTGCCGATAAAATGACTGTTCCAGATACAACTCTTTGATTTATGGAGAAATTGCCATTGATTATGGCTTGTTGGAGGACATTGTATGGAACAAATATATTGCCAGCCAATATGGATATAGGAGTAGCATCTGTAATCCCATATCCAACTAAAGTTGTAGGTACAGAACCCAATTCACTAAATACAACTTGCCCCCATGCTTCGCTTCCATCTGTTGCTCCTGATTTTAATACTTTGGTATTATTTGTCGTATTAGTAGCAGGAACATGATGGGAACCGTCAGTTGAGGGATGAACATATGCATTTGCTCCTATTGCAATTCCTGATAATTTAGTTTTCTCATCTGAAGTATAATCCTCAGTTGATAATTGCTTATTTGTTACTTTGTCTACTTTATTATCTGACGCAGTTTGTAATTCTGTCAATAATCCCGCAACCATAAATAATTGAACTTTATCTCCAATTATAAATTCTTTTGCAGTAGTCCCATCTCTTGCTCTACCTACAGTAAATACATTGCCATTTTTAGATGTTACTTCAACTATTTCATTTATAGATGAATTTCCCAAAGTAATGTAAAATGGAGCAGAAGGGAAGTTATCTGCAACTACAGTAATTTCCAAATCTGATAATCCAACTGGAGATGCTAAATTTGATTCTGCATTGTTGGCTATATTATGGAAAGTCAATTATTATCACTTCCTTTTATGGATAAATTATTTAATTTTACATTCTTATAGGAATAGATTCAATTATTGTTTCTATGTTTTTAGATGAGTCAATTTCTCCATTTGCTAATAATGGTCGCATCTTCATTTTAAACTCCACATTACCTCCAGTTGTTGGAGACAATAATACGAATGTTTTCTTAAAATTATTATCAAATTGAGCTTCTCCTTCTGATATAACAGTTCCCGTTCTATCTTTATATTCGTATGTCACACTTTCAAAAGAAAAATTAGACCCATCTTTTGACGAAACATTAAGTCCAACATCTTTCTGCTCCCCTAATTTGAATAAAATACTAATCACCTCATTTATTATTCATCTTCTGTAACAATATATTTATTAGAAATCTCTGTAAAATTATAATTATTTTCAAATTCTTGCAATACATATTTATCTTTTAATTCTGTAAATAAATATCCAACTTCTGCAAATTCTGTTATAATATATTTATCTTGAATCTCTGTAAATATATATTTATTGCCTCTTCTCGATTGGATATTAACTATATTTCTTACAGTGTCATATAGACTTATAATTGAATTTGAAATTTTTAATGTTAAATCTGATGCAATTTGAATAATTTTGCTTATTTTACGTTTTGTTTGGGTGTTTGTTGTAGATGTGACAACGACTTTTCTTTTAGTAATTGGAGATAATGAATTTAATATTGTAATTTTACGCTTAGTATTAAGAGTAGAAGTATTTGTAAGGAATGTTTTTCTTTTTGCATCAGAATTATTTGTAATATTTACTAAAATTTTTCTTACTGTATCTAAGTTGATATTGATGGTAATAAAATTTGATACAATTCTAATGGTATCTAGATTTATTAATTCTGTTGTTGTAATTTTTCTGGTTGTATCATGATTTGATGTGATTGTTACTTGGATTTTACGGGTAGAATCTATTGATATATTTGGATTAATTGATATTTTACGATATGTATTATTTTCTTGAAGTATATTTAATATTACTTTGCGATTTGTATTGATGGAAGTTTGTATTATATTAGATATATTGCGCTTGATATCAGAATTAACTGTTACATTATTTGAGAGTTTTTTGTAAGTGTCGAAGTTTAAGGATGGATTAATTACAATTCTTCTTTGGATATTAGAATTTATTGTAGGTGATATTAATATTTTACGGTTTGTTTGTGGTTGAGAATTTGAAGTGTTGGTTATTTTTAGGAGTGTGTCGCACTGAGAGAGTATTTGATTAACTACACTTTTTTTTGAATCAATAGTTGATATAATTGTTTTGTGAATATTTCTCGTTGTGTCATTAATTGATGTTTCTAGAGTTGATATTTGTCTAAACGTGTCTGTATTAAATGAAACAGAATAAGTTATTTTTATACCGGAGGTATTAAATTGGGAACTGTTCAATAATGAGGTATTAAACAATAGTTATACACCACCTCGCTTTAGAGAATAATATATTATTTATATAGCTTCAATCTGAGAAACACAGGATAAAGAAACACTTATATCGTTCATAGGAATCTCATCTGATGTACTTTTCGCACGAACATATAGAATTTTATTAATTGGTGTAATTTGAGCAGTTAATGTTAGAGGTGATCCGTATGCTTCCCAAGTTATATTGTCTAAACTTAATGCCCATTTATTTGAATTTGTACCTATAATACTTATTGATGTATTAACACCAGAGGTTGTCTGAAATCCAGTCTCAGTTCTAATAGCTAATTTTACTCCTGATGAAATCTCGTTGTTCGTTGCATTGAGTATGATTAAAATAGGATGTGTTCCTAAGCCAGATTCGCTTACAAGTGTTCCATCGGTTAAATTTACAGTAGGATTTGTATCGTACATATGAATATAAGCCATTTTTATTTTCCACCTTTCTAAATTTTGATAATGTATCTTATTTTATTAACAATGGATAAAATAGTAAAAAAATAAGAGGAAGAAGACAATTTTGTCTGTCTGTCTTCCTCTTATTTTTTGTTTTGGTTGGATGTTTTTGTAATAATTATAGGATTGTACATTTCTTATAATTATTATTTATGTCTATTTCTAAGCTCTTCTATTTCTTCTTCGGCGTATTTGTATTTCTGCTCATCTTCACTGTCTATCAGATAATCATAATCACTGGCACAAATATATACTTCTCTTATGTTTAGATAATTGTCTTCAAAATCATCTTCGATACTAACTATTTCTTTATTATCTAATACCAAATATTCATCTCTCATCTCAAAATACCTTTTTAAACTACAAGATTTTCTTCCTGACCAATATTTAATGCCAAGTATATAATCTTCACCAAAAATATTTGATATTTCTTCCATATCATCAGAAGTTAAATTGCCAACATGTCTTATGATGTTTTTCAAGAGATTGGAATGTTTTTAGTGTGAAGGAGGATTTTGATTGTTGATAGGGTTTTAGGTTTGTTCATTAGTTGATGATACTCCTTTTTGTTTTGGATTTTTTGATTTTGATTATTTTGCTGATAAATTACTAGATGTTTTTAATATTTCTTTTGCATATTCCTGTTGTATTAATGTTACATTCTTATTTCTTTTATTCTTTATATTAATTAAATATGTATTTAAACCACTATTAAATGGCATGTCACTCGTAATATATTTATCTGCAAATTTTAATGTATAATCAATATATTTACCATTTTTCTTGATTGCACCATAATAACCTTTTAAAACAATATCGTCTTTTGAATAAAATTGTAATTCATCACCATTCAAAACTTTATTATATTTATTTAATACATAGATAAATGTATTAAATAAATTATCTTCCGTCCAATAACCCCTACCTCTTATTTCTTTTCCCTTGTCAAAACGCTCTGCAAAATTACGCCATGCTCCAAATCGTAGCCATATTTGTCTATATAATCCACTGTGATTAGTTCTTAAATCTTTTGGTAATGGCATAGTTATACCGTCTTTAGATAATTCCATAGTTCTTTTAAATAACTCTTCATCAGATATTTTTGTAGGTGGAATTATATAATCGCAACTTACATCTTTGAATTATAATTCCAAATATGGTTTAAATATATTATATAGTTCCTTTTGGATATTATCATATGTATTATTAAATATTTCACACTCAATAGATATTAGATTTATATTATACTTATCATATAATCTTTGCTTATTTTCTCTATGATCTCTATATCTATTATTTATCCTGGAATCTGTTCTTGTTAAATCATAACCCCATACCTCGCAATGAATTTCTTCTCCATTAATAGTGTAAAAAGTAAAATCACTTCTATGATTTCCTTCTTCTTGAATAAAAGGATGTTGCTCTCTCTTGTATTGTTTATCATATTTAATCAGAAATTGTGCTGTCATATATTCATAAGTAGAAGAATTTAAATAACCTCGATCATCCACTAGTTCAGTATCGTCTTTATAATTAAGCAATTCACGAAGACGAGTCATTCCTCCAAATGATGCAATTACTCCATCTGTAATATATAATTCATTATAAATTTCTGACATTGTAGGGAATCTACCATATTTTTCTATTAGATTAGAAATATCATTAATCAATTTTTCTTCTGTGATTATGATGTTGGTGTTTTTAATTGTTTCTGGTTTTTTATTTGTTTTCTTTATTTTGTTTACTTCTTTTACTTTTAATGTTTTACAATCATCACAAGCTATTTTCTGGACATGTGACTCCATTTGATTCGTATAAGATGTATATTGCAGATTAAAATTTTTACCACAATAATCACATTCTACATTAACTTCTGATCGGCTATTGTAAAGCAAATCCTCTACTTTAACTTCAAAATATTCTCCTGTTTTTGTATAATTGTATCCCTTTGAAATATAATATCTTAAATTATGACCATTCCATTTTACTAAAGTTGTACTATTTATAAGCATTACCAACATCCTCTCTAAAATGTTATATTTTCTCTCTAAAATTAAACATAAAAGAAGAAGGGATGAGAGAATCCCTTCTTATCAGTAATTAATTAAGTTTCGAACCTCAATTATTACCTATCTTTTAAAATTAATTATTAAAATTTAATTATCGAGCAACTGTTAAATACTGCCCAAAATCTTTCGTTCCCAAAGGACACATACATAAGAAACTTATTGGCATACCTTGATTTTTTGCTTCAAAAGCATTGTTAATTTCTCCTGTAGGGGCCGCTTTATAAAAGTTTAGGTAAATATCTTGCACAATTGCATTTGTATCAGGGTTATAAGCAATAGTTTTTGCCCAAATCATGTAGTTTTTCGGAATTGTGTTTGCACTTAAAGCTGTTATATTGGCTGTTACTGTTTGCGGATATACAACTGTGACATAGGTTCCATCTGCAGGAGGGGAAGTGATTGTAACGACTCCAACACTCAATGCTCCTGAATATTTTTTCCCTTGCGCGTCAAAAACTTCTACTGTAGTAGTACCAACAGTCGCCGTTCCAACTAGTGTAACTTTTCCAACCGTAGGAACTCCCACTTTAAGATTTTCATTTGTCATTACTGTCGTGCTTCCACTTGTAGGAATAACACCATGTTGAATTCCAACAATAGAATCACTGAAATACAGGGGAGTTACTGAAAACTCTTCTTCGCGTTCGGAAAATAATATGCCTTGGGTATAGTTCCCAATACCACCTTTTAAAAGTTCATTCTTAATTTTGCTTGCCCAGTCTGCTTTTGAAGTAACACCAAAGAAATATGTCTTTGTAGCATCAGATAAATCTTTAAGATATACCTCCATTGTGTCTTTTACAATAATATTATCCATTTTAATACCTCCTATTTTTATTTCTTGCTAGGAATCATTGTCATATGACTATTTGCAAAACTTTTATCTTCTTCACTCAATGCTGTTTTATTCTTTTTACTTAAATCAACGTCTTTATACCAAGAATTAATATCTGACCCACTACCATGGCTTGCAAACAGTGTAGTCATATCAAAAGTTTTAAAATTTGAAATTCTATCAAATAAAGCATATAGTTGATATATCGTCAATTCAAAAGGATTAGTGTATAACCATGCACTAGTTATCATGGCTTTTAGCGTCAATACTTCACCTTTTTGTTCCTGCATCATTCTTTCTAACTTGTTATAATACTCAATTTCAGGATTAGGATTTGGTTTATGATATTCAATATGATTCATTTTTTTTATCAAATCTAAGTAATAAGTTAATTCTTGATCTGTTTTTATTTTATGGAAAACATCTTCATAGAATATGAAATTAAACAAATCTGTAAATGCTTGTAATAAATTAAAATTATCTTCTTTGAAATAATTTATAATTTCAATAAAACTTGCTTCTTCAAAATATGATTTGAATTCCTGATCAATCAATGGTATTATATCTGCTTTATCAAGATGCATTGTGGAAATATATTGCATTAATTTTGGGTAATCTTTTGTTTTAACGAAATGGCATATTCCAATTGGTGTCTCTAATTCAAGATATTCTCCAAATATAAATAATTCTTCCATAATATTCAACCTCTTAATGTCCCATTACTAACATTTGCCCATACTGATAATCCTGCATATGTATCATTAACTTTAAACATTCGCCAATCTGTTATTTTAACAGAACTTCCTGCTCCTGCAATATATTGATTATCAATAGATTGACATATCTCGTAAGCAATCATAAATAAACGAAGCTCCCCTGACCCATTGAGAATATAATGAGATATATCACAAAGAATAATAATTTCATAAACATCATTACTTATAGGATCTGATAAATTACCTCGTAATGGATATATGAATACTTTCACAACAGAATTTGTTAAAACTGTTGGATCGAATGGGGTTAAAAGCAAAGAAGTACCTATGGGGTTATCTTGAATATCGGGTTGATTTATCAAATTTCCTTGTGTGTCATATGTTTGATGCAACAATGGTTCATCAGTTAAGTAATATACATACCGAAGAAAATTTTGATTAGATATTATAGGAATTAATATTTTTACAATATTTTTCCCCATATGTTTAAATTTTAAGCTAAGAGACATAAATATCACTTCCTTTTGTTAATAGCACCACATCCTTTAAAAAGATAAATATTCGTCTAATATTTCTTCAATGTTATCAAAATCCCAATACCAAATCTCTAGAAAATTATATCCGTTTTGTAAAGCATATTCTTTCTTTCTTTTGTCATGTTCCTGTTGAATTTTATATTCTTCTTCGGTTTGATTTCCTGCAGTACCATCATGATATTGCCCTTGATATTCTACTAGTTATATTTAAGAATATAGAAATCATAAGACAAAAGACCATTTCCTAACCCTACAAGCCCTTCAAAAGTTTTTTGTGGGATATAGTAGACTTGATTATCTAAAATAATTATTTCGTTATACTCATCTTCTAAAATTTTTGTAAAACTTTCAGCAATTAATTTTTCATTAATTCTTTCTTCGCCTTTTGAATAATTACATTCCGGACAATGAAAATCGAGAATCGTTGAGCCTGAAATTATTCTTTTGAAATCATTGTGTTTACCATTGGGGCATTTCCACCACACTCTTTTTCCGCTACAAAAAGAATAATCATAGGGCGTTTTTTCATTTTTGTCAGACCAAAAATTAAAAACATTAGGATACTTATAGCCTAACGAATTGCATTTATTACACTGTATACTTCCTTCTTGCCCAAAAACTAAATTAGTTAATTTTTTCAATTCGCTATTATGTATTCCTTTTGGACATTTTAACCATTGTTTTATATTTGAACCATAACTTATTTCATTCGGACTATACTCATTTAAATCATAATCCCACCTGTCCAATAAGTCTTGACGTTCATTTTCTATACACCATTGTTCAAAAGATATGCTATTATTTAATCTGGATTTTCTTCGATTTTCCGTACCATATAATTTTAATGCACAGTTTTGGCAATAATATTTTCCATCTTCTTTTGATATTTTATTAAAGTCTTTCCATGGAATATCTTTAATCTTTCCGCAATTATCACATTCAGCGTCAACTTTGACATGACTACCTTTACTTAAATCATCAACTTTTACTAATATTTTAGAACCTCGTATAACCTTTAATCTACCCCTTTTATCATTTCTTCTTACAATTTTGTATCCCTTGCCTTCATAATATTCAATAATTGTAGGATGTAGAATAACCTCAACTTCTTTAGTTATTAATCCCATAATTTATCATTCTCCTTCCAGTATTTAGAGAGACAATGGGAAAAGACATGTGATACTGGCACATGTCTTTTATTACCCCATATAGGTTTGCAACCCCATATGAGAACCATATTTGGTTAATAATTAGATAAATTGCAATTTAACTATTATAATAAAAATTTAAAACAAACTCTTTACCTGAATAACCATTCCGTCCTGACTAACAATTTCTTCATCCACACTCTTACACCAAATCTTCACATATCCCAAATAATCCCCTCTTACTACACAAGTATTATTAATTGCATTTTGTGATGTAATAATTGCTAATGTAGTTGGCAAATTATCAATTCCTGTTAACCAGAAAGATGATTCTTTAATTATAGGTAAGCCATTATTTTTGAATACTGCTAAATATTCTTTAGTGTATGTTTTGATTATACTTGTACTTCCACTAATTTCAACAGTATAATTATTTTGTGGTACACTAACAATCTCAACACTAATTTCATCCATTACATTCAAGTCATTTGCCATCCTACAACTGAATACAACATTTCCAACATCTAAAATTGTCACAACTCCTGTAATTGAATTAATAGTTGCTTTTGTAATATCATTACTACTAAACACTAAATTAGGTACAGTAGAAACAATTATCCCATCAATTTTCACTTGTGCATTAATTATTAATGAATCATTTTCATTGACTTGAATCGAGTCTCCATTTAAAATAGTAAGAGAATATGATGGAAATACTTGCTCAACCTCGCTATACACCATTTTTATCAACAATAAACCATTCACAGTAATATCATCAATATTTACTACCGAATAATTCCTCATTCCAATTTTAAACACGTAGTTCATTGGAATTTGTCTAGTAATAGATGTATTGCTTATTTGTATTGCAATTTCTGAATCCAAAGTTGATATTATTTTTTGTTCATCTAGGGAGATTGAACCTTTTGAGATTATGCATGGGATTTGATGGAGGGTTGAGGATGAGTCGTAGAATTGGAGGGTGTTGTTGCATTTCTCAATAATTCCTACATCTGATATTTGAGAAGTTGTGTCATTGTTTACACAAATCCAATTTGAATCATCAAATTCAACAATTTCACCAATATTTATAGTTTCATCAGGAAAACATAATAATCTCTTCCTATTGGGATTCTTAATAATTGAACTTTCTTCTACAATTCTCGTTTTTCTATCAACATCACTAATTTTAACTAATTCATAACTTGTAGAATTTTCAAATTCAGTTGATACTAAATTCTTCATGTTGTCTGTAAACAAAGTTTTTCTATCTTGACCTCTTCTTGCTTGATAATCCGTCCACCAAGTCAATTTAATATCAACCTCCTTTATAAATTCTTACAAATTATTAAAATTATGTATAAAGGGGAGATTTTCACTCCCCCTATATTTGTTTAATAATTACATATTTTCTCTTTTACCAATAATTTTTAAAACTGAAGCATCTGCTGCTGCGTTATAATGTAAAACTTTACAATACTCTTTAAAGTTTTCTAAGCTTTGACCTGCTGCTAATTCTATAGCACCATCTTCAGTTACTAAATTATCTAGATTTATTGTTACAACATTGGCAGACGTATTACTAATCAAATAAAAACCTTTTACATCAAGAGTAACACTTTGCGCTAAAATATTTGCCGTTAATTTTTTACTTACATACCCAGTTGTATTTGCCATTATTAATTCCTCCTCTTATTTATTTAATTTTATAATTAGATACTTATATTAAAGTCCTTGATAACATTTAGTTCTTTTGCTAAGATTGATTCTATGTTATCAAAGTCTTTATACCATATTTCAAGAAAATTATATCCATTTTGTTGAGTGTATTCCTTCTTGCGTCTATCATGCTCGACTTGTTTCTCAAAGTCTTCTTTAGTTTGATTTTTCACAGTTCCATCATGGTATTCGCCTTGATATTCAATTAATAAATTATATTTAGGCAAATAAAAATCGTATGATAATAAACCTCCACCTAAACCGACAAGTCCTTCAAACTCTTTTTGTGGAATGAAATATTTATTATTATATTTATTTATTATCTTATCAAATTCCTCTTGAGAAATTTGAATCCAATCACTATTTATTAAATTATTGCTTATTCTTTCTTCTCCTTTTGAAAAATCACATTCAGGGCAACGAAAATTATATCTATTAGAACCGTCTACACCTCTTAAATAATCCTTGTGTTTTCCATTTTCGCATTTCCAATAAACTTGTTGGTGAGTATGTGTAGTATATTCGTAAGGAGACTTTTTATTTTTATCAGACCATAATGCTAATGCTTTAGGATATAATGTTCCAAGACTATCTAACTTATGTATTTTTTTACTAGTACAATATGGACATCTGCTTCTTTGCACAGAAAAACTAGCACATGCAATTAGATAATTCTCATGATAATCTTTTTCTTGGCAAATAATATATACTTTACTACTACTATTAGCATAGCTAATTTCCCAAGGATCTAGAATATTTTTATCATAATCCCAATATTTTTCAAGAAAATCTTTACAAATATTATCAATACCCCATTGAGCAAAAGAGTTACATTGGTTACAAGTTATTATACTATTTCTTTTTGTAAAATTACTTATATTTTTTAACTCACTTTTATGTATTCCCCTAGGACATTGAAAGTAATATTTTTTATTTGAACTGTAACTAATTTCATTAGGTAAACAATTATTTAACACATAATCCCATCTGTCTAATACATCCTGTCGATTATTATCTAAACACCATTGTTTAAAAGATATACTGTTAATTAATTTAGTTTGCATCGAGTTTTTATAACCATATAATTCTAAAGCACAGGTTTTACAATAATACACACCGTCTTTAATATATTTATTATAAGTATTTAATTGCATTTTTTTCAGTATTTTATTACAACTGCTATTATCACATTGAACTTCTACCATTGCATTACTATTACTTTTTAAATCTCCAACGTTTACTATTATTGTTGTACCCTTTTTAACACAATTTCTTCCACATTTATCTATTTCTCTAGGAATAATATAACCTAAATTTTCAAACCATTTTATATTTTCCCCACTTAATCCAACTTCAACTTCTTTAGTTAATAATCCCATATATTTTCTCCTTCCTATATTAGAGAATTAATTGGGAAAAGACATGTGTATAGGCACATGTCTTTTAATTACCTTCAACAAGTTTCGAACCTTATTAAAGAACCATAATTTGTTTTCTACTCGAAAACTAAAATTTGTACGACATCTCCTGCGATTAATTGAGTCGCGCCTTGTCCTAGAATCCTTATTCTATTAGGAGCAGTTTGAATAGTTGCTCTCCATGTTGTAGGGTTGTCTTCACCATTCGTATCGGAATGTTGAATAATAAATTTTGTTGGAGCAAATGGCAAAGGAACATTAACTTCATTAGCCAATATATCTTGTGCAGTTACAACACGATCTACAATAACCATTTGCTTTGTTGCGGAAACAGTGCCACCAACTGAATTCTCTACCGTACAATTTGCTGCACTAGTTGTAGTAATAGTCATATTGCCAGCAGTACCAACGGTATCATATGTCAATAAAACGCTGTGTCCACCAGCAGATATA
>Ga0209728_1000349_pt1 | contig 41136 bp, 49 predicted proteins | sample RifGroD1_FD_183997 | JGI IMG/M metagenome (GOLD analysis project Ga0209728, IMG submission 183997) | Groundwater microbial communities from Rifle, Colorado, USA - Groundwater D1 (SPAdes) (version 2) | ecosystem: Environmental > Aquatic > Deep subsurface > Groundwater | place: Rifle, Colorado... | reverse complement strand
GTTAAACAAATAGAAATACCTGCTATTAAATTAGTGGGTATTTCTATTTGTTTATGATTAAGAACCTATAGCCATTTTACGCAATTACACACGCAGAAACGCCTATCTAAGCCCTTTGGAGTCTCTGTGTGTAGATTTTGTTTCACCCATCATTTTAAAAGCTTGGCAGGGAGTATTAACTGTAATAATATAGAATCGTAAGACTTTAATAACTGGAGAGAGAGGGGATCATCATATGGGTATTAAAGAAGCAAGAAAAATATTTTCTGAGAAAGAATTATATAACCTTTGCAGTGCAGAAGTACATGGTCAGCAAGATTTACATTGGTCAGAGTTTGTTGATAACGAGTTAGAAGAAAAGTTTAAACAACTTAGTTTATCTGATCAAAATGAGTTTGAAAAGCAACTGAAACGAGCTGCAAAGTTGTTTAAAGATGATTTTGATGAATTATTAGATGATGAGGGTATTAATACTGAAGAGCTTCGTGAAGAATTACATGAAGCCATAGTTGAATTAACTGTAAAAATATCAAATAAATTAGTTGACTTTTTACAAGAAATATAGAAGCGGATATATTATACCTTCCTCAACAGGGGCGGGCTTTCCTCATCCTCTTGCTCTTTTGATACCAAAATGGTATTATATATGTGCAAAAAAGAAACTGAGATGTTAGTGCATCCCAGTTGAGTACAACTTGCCACAAGATGAACGGCATGTTGAATTTTGAATAAGAAGTAGCCTTTTCTTTGCAGGAGGGGGCTATTTCTTTTGTGATATATCAAAACCGAGTTTAAATGTGTGAATAAGTAGAAGAGAAAAAGTAATCACAACGCTTGAAGAACCTATCACGACTAATAATACATTATAAGTTTCCATATGCTACCACCCCCTTTCTAAAGGGTTGTGGCCGTTTCATCTTGTACCAAAGTTGTGTACAGTTAATTTTAACCATGATATGCTGTTGTTGTTAGGTGGTATAAAAACATAATATCAAGTTTTCGAAGGGTTATCAACAGGAAGGTAATGAGTTTGTCTAAATTATTCACAGTGCATAACTTATTAGAGGATAATGTTATATAGATATTAAAATACTAATTATAGTAGTATCGCTTGTCAACATGTGGATAAGTAAAATAGTTATAATCGGACTGAATACGTTGAATCATTTCATTAGCTTTTTTTCTAATAGCGGATCACTTCGTAGCGCTTGCGTAATTTTATCGTGAGCATGCATTACAGTGGTATGATCTCTCCCACCAAATTCGTCTCCAATCTTTGGCAAAGAGGAATCAGTGAGTTGGCACAAATGTATGTTTGAATGAATTTTATCAGCAATATATACCATTACTTCGTTGTAATTCTATCTATAATTTAGATACTTAAACCCCCCCGATATTAGGTTCAACATATTTATTTAGGTACACTAGTAACAAGTGTATCGCCGTCAATATGGAGAAGCCGGGTGGAACTTGAAAAATAAAAAATACCCTGTTAAAAAATAACAGGGTATTTTTTTCGCTTTTAAATCAGTCGTTACATTGATCATTTTATTAGGTCGTTACATCAGTCACTCTAACGACTAATGTACAAGCAGAAACACGCTAAATACAAGGGGAAATTCTAGGAAAGATAGGGTGGAAGGGGAAAGATTAAGGATTCCAAAGGACAAGATAGGGGAAACCAATTATTTCAAATAGTACATGGGGTCGATGCATGTGCCATTTTTCCTAATCTCGAAATGTAAATGGCTTCCAAACGAATTACCTGTGTTTCCGCATAATCCTATTTTAGTTCCTGCAATCACAGGCCATCCAACTTTTACACTCGATCCACTTAGATGCCCATAAAGAGATTCTAAGCCGTTTCCGTGGTCAATAACTATCATATTGCCATATATATCATTCCACTCTACGCGAGTCACCTGACCCTTTCTGGTGGCTTCTACAGGCATTCCTACTACTCCGGCAATGTCTAACCCATGATGATCTTTACTCTTGAAGTTTTGTGTGATTTCTCCCTTCATTGGCATTGTCCAACTTTTATTGCCAGTGATATTACTAATATTTTCTGCTGTATTTTGCAACGAATCAATCCTTGCAGACCACTTTTCAATTACTGGAGTTAAATCTTGCATAGTGACTAATAAAGCCATCATTACTGCAACCATGATAACTAAATTTGCTATCTGTTTTCTCTCGATTGCTATTAGGATAACGTAAGCAACAAATGAGACAACCCCAGTAAACAGAACATCGAATATCCACTTTGCCATATGATTACATCTTACCCTGAGTGAAGTTGAAGAAAATAGTGAGTAATTTCCAGACAACAGATACCACGGCAAGGATTGCTGAAAATAATGTGCCTGTGCGTATCATAGCGGAAATCTGCCCTTTCCCAATTGCCGTTGTAATCATTTCCCCAAGGTAACTACCAACTCCTAACATGACCAACAATATTATTACGAAACCAGGACTACTTGGCCCGAATGCTTGCTTTGCAGCTTCTCCCATTTAAACATTCCTCCTGTACTCGTTCTAAATTAAACACCTGAAACTCCAATCCATGAACATTTGCTTTTTCAATTTTAGTTTGGATAGATTTGATACTTCCAGTTGTCACAACTCTGATAACTGGAAAACGCTTTGCGATACTGACCCACCATTGACCCTTATAGGATTCATTGGCATAAAAGTCATTGTATCGTTTGACTTTGATTGAAAAATCATGACCACTACCTGCTATATCCATTTCGGCAAAGAAGAAGGAAACTGAATCTTTCCATGTGTTTTTAACCCCAATAAGGGCATCTGGACGAAGGGTTTTGTAATCAACTTCACGCTCAAAACAATGCAATATTTCCATGTTAGTCAGTGATGAGCATACCCAAGTGTAAATCCAACTAACTCCTAAAACATGCTCAACTTGACCAGGTTTCTTTTGGATGTAGTAAAAGTAGGGTTCATCAAATGAAATACGGTGTCTCATAATTTTTTTCGCATTGGTCAGTTTTGTTAATCTGCGTTGCACGATTCTGAGGCAAACATTCTTAAACAACAATAGTTTAATCTGGTCAGTGTTTAATGAGGTTTGAGATTCTAAAAGGTAATAAAGTTCTTTATCGCGGAGGGAGCATTTTTGGTAATTGTTCAATTGCAATTGGATTCACCACCTTTCGTGGGGCAGTTCCTTTATAGAGTTTTTCAGCCTCTTCAGGATCAAGGAACAAGGTCTGTACTTCCATCATTTCCAAACCGCATTTGTAGATGGCGCGACCCCTGATTGCAGGAAGAAATGCAGAGTCATCACAGTCAAGAATCATTCTTGAATTTATGGCATCTGCTGTGATAAATGACATTCTCCCTAAGAACATAGCTTTCATGTCTCCAAGTCTGTCGAAAATTTTTGAAGAAGGTCTTTGGGTAGCAGCTACAACATGAATACCGACAAATCTCCCCATCCTTAACAATCGCCAAAGGTCTACTTGAACTTCTTCAGGTAAATCTGCCCACTCATCAATTATCAAAGTAATAAAATCCATCTGAAATCCCTTATCTAGATATTTACTAATCTTGACACACCTTTTTGATTTAAGAATTTTTTTTCGCTTATCCATTTCTTCATTTAGTTTTTCTAGAAGCTCCCCGACATCTCCCATCTCATCGATCACTAGAGCTTTATCATCCAAGTAGGCGAACTCTGTGCTTTTGGGATCAACAATTATGACAAATGATTCTGGACGGTATAGAAGTATTGAGTTTGCGATTACGTGGAGCATATTTGACTTCCCAAAGTCCGTCTCGCCTCCAAGGAAGAAGTGAGGATACTTTGCCAAATCTCTGACAATTAAACCCTTTGCTGATCTTCCAATGGGGAACGGGAGGTACATATCTGGATATTTTGAAGCATCAAATTCACTGAATGGATAGTGTTTTTCAAGTTCTTTCATAATTACTTCCATAGTGACAACTTTTCCACGCTTTTCAATATGAACTGAACCACCAATTGCATCGGAAAACAGATTCGATATTTTTTTAAACTCTAGAAATCCAGTGCCAGGAGGGAGGTTTATTAAAAATCTCCATGAGTCTCCATCTTTAATCTTTTTGAGGATAAGAGGTTTTAATTCCTTCTTGGGGTATTTGGCATCTATAACATCCTGAACTGCGGCATGGGCATCATTACCCTTACGATGAAGCCAAAGGTATTTAAGGCTATCCCTGACTTCCTCTATCGCGTTTTGTTTCTCCAATGTTTACACCTCCTTGATTACCTATGGTCGTTTCATCATAACCAACGACCCCACGCTTGCTGTCGGTTAAGTTAAAGTAATCTCTAAGAGCCATCCTAATTACAGTGCTTTTCTCCATCTTAGGTATGGACGCTAGTCTTTTCTGCAATGGCCCATCAACCCAGAACGTTTCTTTCTTTTCCAATAGATCAACCTCCTTAGTCATTGACTTATGGGTGCCGATATTCATACGGTGGGTTACTGTCATGATAATTCATATGGCAGTTGCCGAATAAATATGCCAATTGCCAACTTGTCCGATAAAATAAGAAGTATGACCCTTTAATCAGGCCATACTTCTTCGACAGTTTTCCCTAGGGCTTTAGCAATTTTTTTTGCTTTCAGCACTTTTGGTTCGGTTTCTCCAGTACATATTTGATTGAAATGAGTTCTATTTTCACCGATTCTATTTGCAAATTCAGCCTGACTAAGACTATCAAACTCCCACTTCAGGATTTCCTCGATACGGTTTTTAATTCGCTCTTTTTTCGTTGCCATATATTATCACCCATGGGAACATTCCACATAGGTTCATTTAAATCCTTTATTTACCATAAATTATTATGTCTATGGAACTTGTATGGTAATTTGAGCTTATAAACCTCAGAGGCAAATTGTCCTTTGGGGTTATTTCTTTCGTATATTCCTAAAATCATTGCAGGATATTAGTCAGCAAAAGGAGTAATAGGGAACATGGTTTAATTTGATATGCTGTCATATTTCGCCAAATAGTACCATGATCTAGGGTATATACTTGTGTGTAGATATTAATTGAGGGGGCAATTAAATGGCAAATAGTGTTTTGCAATCTTTATCTGAAATATTTAATAATAGATTTTTTCGAATTCCCGATTATCAAAGGGGGTACGCGTGGGAGGATAAACAGCTTAAGGAGTTTTGGCGGGATATTGAAAATTTAGATAAAGGAAGATTTCATTATACAGGTGTATTAACTGTTAAAAAAGTAGGTCGAGAGGAAGCAATAAAGGAAAACTTGTGGAAAGATGATATCTGGCTGTATGAAAAAGGCTTTAAATCATTTTATATAATAGATGGGCAACAAAGATTGCTAACATTTATGATTTTAATTAAAGTTATTCTTGATAGGTTTGAAGAAAATGAAGAAATAAACTATTCTACGAAAAGTTCTTGGACGGAGCGTTATTTTTATCAAAAATCTGAAAGATATGAATCCTTTATTTTTGGTTATATAAATGACGATCCAAGTGATATTTTTTTTAAAACAAAAGTCTTATGTAAAGATTTAATTCATACTCCAATTGAAGAAACTTTATATACTGCAAATTTAAAATATGCAAAAGAATTCTTCATTGAGAAAACAAAATCTAAAAGCAAAGAAGAATTAGAAGATATAATAAGTAAAGCGGCAAATTATTTTAGATTTAATCTGTATGAGATTGATGATGAACTTGATGTTTTTGTTACATTTGAAACCATGAACAACAGGGGTCGGCTATTATCAAAACTTGAATTGTTAAAAGACAGAATGATTTATCTTTCAACGCTACTTAAAGATATCGACGTTGATGACAAAAATAGATTAAGAAAGGAAATTAACACTGTTTGGAAAAATGTATATACTTTTCTAGGTAAGAATACAGACAACTTGTTAGACGATGACAAATTTCTTGAAAAACATTGGCTACTGTATTATGAAACAAGCAAAAATACGGCAAGATTAGCATCATTACTTGATGAATACTTTACGACGGAAAATGTTGTAAACGGTAGTTCTAAAATACATATTGGCTTTGAGGATGTAAGAAACTATATTAATAGTTTGTCAGAATGTGTAGAAAGATGGTTTTATATACACAATCCAATGTTTTCTCCATATTGCGATGAAATAAAAGTATGGTTGGAAAAGATAAGCAGACTTGACAACATAGTTTTTTACCCGTTAATTATGGCAGTTTTGACAAAAGAAATGGACGAGATAAAAATAGTTGAGTTATTAAAAGCTGTAGAAAGGTTTATTTTCTTAGTATTCAAAATAACAAAAAGAAAAGCTAGTACAGGTGATACATATTTCGGTAGAATGGCACATAGCTATTATTTTGATAAAACTGAGGGTGTAAGCACTTTAATAAATGAAATACATAATTTTACGGATTCACTTAATAATAAAAGGGGTTTCGATATCACTTATTTTTATAAGGAAATAGAGGATAACTTTGACAAAATGCAAGATGGGTTTTATGGATGGGATGGAATAAGATATTTCTTGTATGAATACGAATTATATCTTGAAACTATTTCTCGTAGCCAAAGGAAGTTAAATTGGGAAGAAATAAAGCAAAATTCTATAGAACATATTTTTCCTCAGACACCCAAAGAAGGAAGTGAATGGGGGAGGATTTTGGGGCGTTACAAACTTAACAAAAAAGAAAAATATAGAGTTTTGCATTCTTTGGGTAACTTACTTTTGTTGTCAATTCCTAAGAATTCTGAATTACAAGGTTATAGTTTTGAGCATAAGAAAAAGCACGAAGACAAAAATGGCAAGTTTGCTGGTTACGGATATGGATCATATAGTGAGAAAGAAGTAGCCGATTTTGATAAATGGTCTCCAGACGAAGTAGTTGAAAGAGGTATGAAATTAATTGGATTTATGGAAACAAGATGGAGGGTTGAAATAGATGATCAAATAAAACTTCTAGGTTTAGAGTTTCTATCTTGACAAGAGGGTAGGGTTAGGAGCGAAGGGGATGGATCAGCTCAAGGAATGTTTTTTGCCAACTGGGAAACTGGAAGAAGCATACGACCTTCTGAGTCGTTTTGTGGTTGAAGGCGACAAGGAATGGCTGAGACGAGCCGTGTAAATCGAGAGGTTTAAGCACAGTTCTGTAGAGGCTGATGGTGGTGAAATTCCTCCGGCCGACCTGTCGATAATAGTGCTATATTTGGTGACTTGCTTAAGCAAAATCATATTCGGATACTCTAGAATATTAGAGAAGCGTTGGTGCAAAAGCCGATACTGATTAACTCCTCAGAAACCCTTATTATGGGTCAGAGGAGTTATTTTTTTTCGTTTTCTTATCATGTAGATAATAGTCTGATTGTCGAATTACGCGATAAATATTTTGCAAAATTAGAAGGATTTAACACTTAATCTGGTGAATTGTCTTATCAGGAAGGAGATGAGATAGTGAGCGATGATTTAACAAAAAAGAGACCACAGGATTCTTCTAAAATTAGCACTTCTGAGGATTGGGAAGTTGATTACTGGACTAAAACTCTGGGATGTACTAAGCAGGAATTAATCAATGCGGTAAAAGCAGTGGGTAATTTAGTTGTTGACGTGAAAAAGCATTTAGGGAAGTAATTCATTGATAGTTACTGATAGGGGGAGACCACCCGATGTCAAAACTAAAAGTTACAGATTTTTATTATGGGGCAGTACTTTCTACGCTTTTTAATAATCATTTTAAACCTGCACTTGTAGAGGGCGGTGATGACAGGCAGGTGTATGATTTGACTACCGATAATAATGCGTTTAGGTTGTTCATCAAATATTGCGGTGAAAAGAAAAACACCAAGACTGAAGATTATAACAGTTGGACATTTGGATTAAATGATAGCGACAAAAAGGAAATACTTAGCTACATTGCTAATGGTTATAACCTTATGGTTGCACTTTTGTGCGGTGTGGAAGGTCTTGCCGAAAGCGAAATTGCGGTTTTAAGCAAAGAAAAAATTCAGCAAATTATTGAACTTGAAAAAACATCAATTACCATCAGTCGAAAAAAGAGTGAGCGTGCCTTTAGAATTTCTATTGGTAACGGCAGAGAAAATGCTATTCAGATAAAAGCAAATATATTTGATGAGATGAAGGGGATATGAAAACGAATATATGTTGTAGCGGTTATTATTAAAATTCTATCACCTTGTAAACACATCATTAGTGTTAACAAACTTTAGGAGGGTTTACAGTGGCTAGATGCCCAGAGTGTAATAAATTCGTATCTTTTGGCGAAGAACCATCAGTTGAAATTGAAGGTTATGATTACGATGATGGGGTAGTTAATATCCAGGTAAATGTTATATTGGAATGTGAGGAGTGCGGTAGGGAGCTAAAAGAGGCGACATTAGAATACGAAGAAGAACATCAATGTGAATTTTGTTCGGATGATGAGTTTGATTCTAAATTCATAGATATTACCAAAGTGGAAGGAAAATCAGGATATATGCGCTTGGACGACCATAATGGCAAACGCAAATCACCTATTAAATTTTTCGGATGCAGTTTTACTATAAATTTATTTTGCCGTAAGTGTAATCAGAAATCAATAATAGAGGGACAAATTGACGCTGAACCAAAAGATTTTGAGGAATGTTAAGTGCTTAATCATAGATGGGATGATATAGTCTGCAAAAAAAATAACCCACTCAGATCCATAAAAAGGGCTTCTGAGTGGGTTATTTTAAGAAAGACAAGTCTTACATTTATAGATATAAAAGTAGACTTTTTTCATATCGTAAAGGAATCTCCTCTTATTTGTCGAATAATATCGAATGAGAACGGAGGAGATAGTGTGAATAATAATTATGATATTGAAAAAGGTATACATTTCGGAGTATGGGAAGTTGATAAGGCAAACAATGTTTCTATTGATTGCTATGTAACTAATAAAGAAAGAAGAGTTTTATCATTAAGAGGAGCAGCCAGAGCAATGAATTTTACTGGTGGTGGTTCCGTAGCATTAGTTAGAAATTTACAAAGCAATTGGATTCAAGAATATTTAAACCCAAGTCTGTTGCAATGGCTTGAAGATGTAAAGAATAATAATATTGAAGAAATAGAAGATATAGGTAAACGTAAATTTATTCCATTTGATGCTGTATTATTTGTTGATGTTTGCAATGCATATATATTAGCTAAAAGTGATGGCAAATTTAAAGGTGAGCAATGGAAGAAACAATCGCAAACGGCAGATAGATTATTAAGCATAATGTCTGCATTTGCTAAAGTTGGTATCGTTGCATTGATTGATGAAATAACAGGATATCAAGAAAAAAGGGAAAGAAATGAATTACAAAAGTTACTTGTAAAATATATAAGTCCTGAATTTATTCCTTGGACAAAGAGATTCCCTGATGAATTCTATATAGAAATATTTAGATTAAGAAGATGGGAATACAAAGGTAAAGGAAAAACACCATATGTTGGGAAGATCACAAATTGGTTGGTCTATTACAGATTACCACAAGGTGTTTTAGAAGAATTAAAAAGGCTAAATCCCATTTTAAATGATGATAATGGTTATAGAAGACATAGATTATTTCAAAGGTTATCAGAAGAGCAAGGTGTAATACATTTAGATAAGCATATTAGTAGTATTGTTACTATGTTGAGAGGCTGTGAAACTTGGCTAGAGTTTGAGCGTATTTTTAGACGATCATATAAAATCCCAATCGAAAATACTATTGATCGTCCGATAACACAATTATTAGAATCTAATGGTTAAATTGTGGTCTCAATTAAATCTAATCAGAGCATTATTTATATGTAAACAAATTAGCACTTTTAGATATTAAGTTATCTAAAAGTGCTAATTTGTTTTATTTATTGGTATCATCCGATTGATTTAATATTTTAAAAACATAATCCTCTAACAATTTTTGAACAGTGGTTTTGTTTTCAATAGCATATATTTTTAACTTGTCGCTGACTTCCTCATCCAACCTGAATCCAATAATTTTCTTCATAAATATTTCCACTTCCTTTGTTGACATGTTAACATGTTGTATGCTATACTACAAATAAGACAACTTGTTAACAATACATCTTGTTAACATGATTATAGCAGAAAGAAAATGTAAATACAAGGGGGAAAACTGCCTAAATACAAGGTTTTTTTCTGTGCAAAAAAAAGCAAAAAAGAAGTTGTGGAAAGAGGAGAGAGATTAAGATGACTAAATCTAACGAATTGATCAATCAAGCTGTTGAGGTTCTTATTGCTAATGGAATGGAGAAAACTGGTGTACGCTCTGCCTTTACTGGCTATCAGGATTTAAGAATTGATGAAGTCGAAATGATGGAATTCTTGTTTCAGTTTGATGATTCGATGGACAAGTTTAACGAGTTGGCCCTTGAAAACAAAGGGGAACCTGCAAATACACCGATCTGGAAGCTTATGTATCATCTTAACCAAACATATAATTTTGGCTTTTTAAATCGAAATAAGGTTGAAGTACTCGATACAATTTCAGATATATCCCAAATTCAAATAAAACCACGCCATTTAGTATTCCTGGATATGCTTAAATCCATAAAACCGAATATCGAAACATTATTCGTTGGAGCGTATAACCAAACACAGCCACACTTTAACCACTTCAGAGTGGAGCAGGTTTTATTCTATCTAAGAGAATCACTTGAGTATGAAGGAATCGATACTAAATACAGTGATTTTAGGTTAGCAGTACCGCACACGTTCACAGGTGATTGGTTGCCGTATTTCTGCAAATCAAACTATGGCTATTATATAGTTGATAACTTATTTGGTGGATACGCCGGATCTTTATATATCACAGCAGTTGATAAAGGTGAAAAACCTCAATGGTATTATGGTAGTTCCAATGGTGCTGATAGATGGCATGGACATGAATCTACTGCAATAGCTGAAATTGAAAAATTAAGGGCATTGAACTCTCTTGCAGGGTTCGAAGATTTGGATTGGAAAATTGTATTTGCAAATAGACATGATGTTCCATTTAGAATTGGTTATCACAGCTTATATCAAGATATTCCTAAAGGAAAAATCACGCTTCATAAAAAGTTAGAGAGGGAAATTCGCAAACCAAAATCAAGCAAAAGGAGTGCTTAATTTATGGCAAGGATATATCAGTTTCCAGATTTGAATGTCGAAGGATATCCGGAATTCAATGCTGAAGAGATTAATCGCCAGTACGAGGAATACTGTCAGTGGGAGGAAGACGAGTATATCATGAATCAATATTATCAAGAGCAAAATGAGCAAAGAAAAAGACAAACCTGTCTAGTCCACAGATTTGTCCAGAGGATTAGTTCACTATTCCATTAAAAGATTACCACGGATAGAGGGGATAATCCACTCGGTTCTTCCCTCTATCTGAAAAATAGAAGCTTAGGCCATTGATTCTAGTATTTCTCAAAATCTTGTTCAGGTTCAGGAGTGATATTGGAAAATTTATCGATTAGTTTATCAAGCTCAGAAAGAAATAATTTCTTAGTTTCCTTTTTAACATCCTTTAGTTTGAAAAAATTACTTCCAATAACTGCCATAATAAACGGTGGGTCAATGCTGAAGCTATCGTCTAAATTTTTCAGCTTCTTATTAGTATAATCAATATCCCATTCACTAAGCATCATTATATTTTTCAAAATGGAATTTACGGTTTGACGATTTGCCTTATCAAAGTCCGTAAGAACGTCATCCATATCTTCTTTACGCTTATTTAATCTGAGTAACTTTTTCTTTTCAGATAAACTATAGAACTTATTTTTGTTTAGAGCAGCGACAGTTCTATTATGAGCGTCGTCAACTGAAAGCCCTTCAATCTTATAGATGGTTCGTAATATTCCTTCCATAGTAATGTAATTAATCGTTGTCTTTTCTGTGCTAAGTATCTTGGTAAGAAAGCTATCTTCAAGCTCAAATATGATATAGGAATAAGAGTCAGAGGTTTCTTTGCCTTTGCTAAATATCAATGAATTTTTGTTTTGACCAAGCATGTCTTTATCAGTTAGCTCTTCGTTCTTATTCATTTCCAAAATAACTTGATCAGGAGTTAGACTTAATCTTTCCAGCTCAGTATTTATAAATTCAACTAATGATGTTGGAATTGGTATCTTTCTGTATTCCAAATCGAAAATATTTACCCATTCTTGTTTCTTAATCTCTTCGGGAGTAAGTTCTATTGTAGCTTTTTCGAGCAAAGGATTGATAAAATCCATAAATTCTTCACCAATGAGGAATTTGAATATTGCAACAAGGACAGGAAGATCGACCTGCTCTGCCACATTGTTTTCTAACTTACTTATGAAAGCTAGGCTTTTACCTATCTCCTTTGCTAAGTCGGCGGCTTTGATGTTTTTGTCGTTACGGGTATTTTTTAACGCATTACTGAGTTCTTCAGTTAATTTAACTTTTGGCATATATTAACCACTCCTTGTGGATTATCTTAACACTTACTTTGCAAATTTGCAACAAAACGTTATAACTAAACGAGTGTAAAGTACTTGACGATTTCTCTTGACATATTCTGAGGCAAGCTATATACTGAACAAGTAGTCAATGGAGATGGGGTGATCCCACCTTCGAGTTATTGGCTAACTATCTGGGAAGGGAGGAAATGAGCTGTAACTGGCTCACGGTCTTTGACAACAGAACAAGAAAAAACCCGCTCATTTCAAGCGGATTTCATAATACTTAACAATTAAGGAATCACTATGTTATTTTTTAAGTCTACCCTATGAACCCAAATAAGACTATCAATTTCTGATAGTGTACAAGTTCCTGCTATATTTCTGTCTACTTTTAGAGGGGTAATGCCAATTACTTGCGACAATCCGAGTCACTTGTATGTATTTGGATATTAGTATTTTGTTACTAATATCATACCACAAACAATACCTATTGTTTCATGAGTTTAAAAATAAATTTACTGGTAATTCCAACCATGGATTGACCAATAGATACCAGAGCGAACTGGATGTATGAGCCAAGATAGCTTAGATGTCCTTTGAAGACTCTAACGCATTGATTAGAGTATTGCCACGCAGAGTATCGTTTATACAGTGGTGAGTCGAATTTAGGCCAAGAACTTTACGAACATAAAATCAAATGAAAGAAAGAGGATGAAATTAATGAGTACAAATGAAAAAGCTGGATACTACCAAATCAGAGATTATGGAAACACCAATATTATTGCGTTATCGCCAAAGGAACTAGATATATTCATAGAGGTAATTTATAAGATAGCAGATAAAAGACATTTAAAAGATAGTTTTGCTCAAGAGGGGGCTAAAACCCTATTAATCAATACTCTAAATAGTTACAAAGAGTTATGTTTAGATCAGTATGAAGAGATGAAAAAGGAAAATTTTGAATGGATTTATCAAGAAGTGCAAAATTTAAAATATGTAATTATTCTATTGGATAAATTTAAAGACATATCGGAATGGCTGGCAGAAAGAGTTTTAACTAATGTATCGCGAAACAAAGCTCTATTCTCTGTTTTTACCTATATGAATATAGAATTTAATGGTTATCCCTTCAGTGCAGAGCGTGATACATTCGTAAAAAAGCTTATTGACGAGATTGAAGACATTATTAGTAACGATTTTAAAATATCAGAGGTTGTCACCCAGAGTAATGAAGATTATAACGATAACCTGCTAGTAGCATCCGGTTTACATTAAGGCTATTTAATTAAAAGGGCATGACAGCATCGAAAACCTCCTGTCATGCCCAAGATCCACCAATTTTAATAAGAAATAAAAAAACTAAGGGAGATGAAACAAATGACACCTAAACAATACCTAGAACATTATTCGCGAATTTACCGTGAAGCTTGGAAACAAGTAGATGGAATGCGTTCAGATCGAGGTAAAAAACTTCCATGGTGGCCGGAGTGGTGTTTTTTACCTCTAGCAGGATCGTTGAGCATAGTAAATGTAGCAGCAATTAAAGCCGGAATCGATGTCAAAGGTCAGACTATACTTGTTAATGATGCCGGTATTATTGGTGCCCTTGCCGCATGGCGAGTTACACAAGGGGTATATCGCTTTGATCCCGATGTATTCAACTCTGTTATTAATACACCTGTAGTCGGAAATATTCCACATGATGTATTCTTTAACCTCCCTGAATGGTGTGTTTATATCGAAACCCCAGGATTAAAATACCTAGAAGGAGATCTCTTGGGATTTTTTGCCTATCTTGAGTATGACATTGAAACCCACCAAAAAGAGTTACGTCTTGTGTTGAACTATGAACTTGACGGTAAGTCTCGTTTGTTTCAACATATTCTTCATTTAGGATCTTGGGATATCTCGGAATCTATAGATCTTGCATTACAGCAAGGTAGTGAGACCCAAGAAGATTTAATAGAATTATCACAACTACCACATAATTCCTTACCAAAATACACTAGGAGTGAAGTTACTCAGGAAGTTAAAAGCCAAATAGAAGCACTAATATCTCTGTTACTTTACCTTTGCTCAGTTAATGGAGAAATAGGTAATCAAGGTAAACGTCATGAGAATCCTAAGCCCAAAAAGACTAAAAAGGGTTCTCGATTATTTCCACCAAATTCTACCCGAACATGGGATGTGGGCGTAAGAATGGGTGCAGCGATACGAAGTTCCAATGCCAGCAGTTCCTATCATTCTGATGGAATAATAGGAAATAATCAAGATCGTGTTCATTATCGAACTCACATTCGACGTGCTCATTGGCATGGTTTTTGGAGTGGTCCAAGGGATGTTCCAGAAGAACAAAAATATTCAATTAAGTGGATGTATCCATTAGTTATAAATCCTTCTAAGGACGATATTCCTATTGTAATCAGACCAGTAAAATAACAAATGAGTTTAGCCTATGAGATTTATGGTAGTAAAGAAAGGGGTGAGATATTTGTTTTTAAGAAGGTTTGATCCAGGTTAGCTGGCATGGGAGAACTTTTAAGCAGAACCTAATAAATTTTATGAAAGAGAGAGTGGATTAATATGAATACCATTAAAACATCGCAACCTATTTATAAAAAACATAATGGAATAGGCTTAAAACCTACTAAAGAATTAGCATCTATATTTGACTTGAATAATCATATGTTCGAAATGAGTGAAAAAGGGACTTTGATCTTCTATCATAAATTTGACTATCTAACACTCAAAGAAGGTGTATTTAAAAAACGCGAAGATCAATATTGTGTTACTTATGAAAAAATTAAATAAAAACAAATGAAAGCGAGAGTGAATTATATTATGGCAAACTTTCTAAGGGGTTTAGATCCTGATTTTAAAAAAGTTGTTAAGCAAATCAAGAGTAAATTGCATCAAAAGGATAATCGTGAATTACTGATAAAAATTGCTAACAGTGGTGGATATTTAACTGAAGAAATGATGCAAGATTTCAAGAACACATTTGGGGACGATTGGATTATTTGGATCAAGATGTTCACAGGTTATAAGTATTGTTTAACTGTTGGAGAATATTTCAAGATAAACAACCAAGAAATAAAAAGTCTTGATGATTTCAAAACTCCGAAGGCGATAAATACTTATAAAGAAATGTACGAAGGCCAAAATATTGATTACTCAAACTATGATTTTAGGCAGGACATTAGAGAGGTTTATATGCCAGCAGACCATTATAGTTATTTTGTGTTCTAGGGTTATTAAAGATCATTATACAAGATATCGGAATTGATAAAATGAGGAGAGAGGCGGTTCAATAATGGAAGCAACTAATGAGCTACAGTATCTAAGAAAACTTTTAAAGGATATCAATGGCAAGGTTTTTCATTTTGATGATTTTTGTGAAGGCGATATTGGAGAGGGATTTCAAGATGAAGATGGATGTGGTCATTTTGGCGAAACCTTAAATGTAGGAAAGTATATTTTTAGGCTAAAATCGTCTACTGATACAATGTTTGAAAAAAATACCATATTATCAAAAGCATTTAAAGGATTTCGCGAATTTCGCGGATTTACATTTTGTGCATATGAATGTGAAACTAAATTTTTCCCTAGTGAGTATGATTTTGAACCCTCAATTACAGCATTAATTGCAGATGATAGGATGTTTATTGTTGGATATTCCGAGGGGTTCAAGTGTTGAGAATTGAACTCCCCTCACTGACTGACACAACAAAAATAAAAAATGGGAGAGGAAGATAAAATGGAAATGGCAGCGCAAAACATATTAGATCCTGAATCCAATGAAGATAGGGAAATATGGGCTATATTATCTGATTACACAGTGGAGGAACTGGCGTTTATCATTGATTATTATGATGATTTGGATTCGCTATATGATAGTGAAAAGCTATTGGCTGAACTTATAGCGGAGGAAGAAAGAATGCCAGGAATAGCATTTGGAAGTTTTAACGATATGTTGGATTCATGTTACAAGGTTGGTGTAGGTGGTAGAAAAGATAAAGCTGAAAAGATGGCACAACAAATCAGAAATAAATATATCAATTCAAGAGAGTTTTATATCTTAACAAAGGTCATATATTCACAGGAGCCAACGGTATTAATATACTTAACTCGAAAAATCCTTGGAAATATCTAATCGGGCAAACAGATTAAAGAAGGCACAAAGAAAACTGTGCCTTCTGACTCCCTACTACAAAAATAAAATAATAATTGAAAGAAGGAAATTAATAATGTTAACAGTACAAAAAGAAAAAGAGATTCTATATTTTGCTAAAAATAAGGTCAAAGAGCTTAGGAGCCTACTTGAATCGAAGGAAGTCCAAAAACAATACAAAATCAATCCAGATTGCTTGGAGTGGGATGAACATAAGGTAAATATCGATAACTACACTATGCGCTATAGAGAGATTAGTTCGGACATTATAACGATCCCCATTAAGGATAGCGTGAAAAATCTACATAAAATAAAGATGGCAGTTGAAGAAATTTCTAGAGAACATAGGTGTTCATTGTACGTGCAGGATGCCTATGAATGGGATGGCGAAGTAGATACTGATTGTTTTCTAAGACTCAGCAGTCCCTCCATAAATAGAAATCTACAGGTGTTGAGACTGATGGCCTATCAAGAGTCAGAAAAAATAAACTCTCTGATGTTTAAAGTAAATAATGCCAAGGAAAAGTCATTGTTGGCGCACTTTCAAAATATCCAAGAATTACTCAGATTAGGTGTTGATGTCCTTGTAAATCTATCCTATAAAAAGGAAAATGTAGTTGGAAGGGTCAAGAGAATGGATGGCGAGGATATTGAATTATTGGTCCAATGTCAGCCAGAGTTAGTGACGATTTCTACTATTCAATTGAAAGATCCTTGGATTATCAATTCGGTAGAAGGTGAAACTCCTGTGAATTGGATGTTTAGTAATAGGAGCAAAAAAAATACGCTTACTAAGGAAATGGATAAATTTATGGACTCTGTGGGTTGGTAGAACGGTTAATATCGAGCTAGGTTAAGAGCAAATAGTAAGGGTGGTTAAATATATCACCCTTACTATTCAAAACGCTTAGAAGGGCAATAATTAAGCGTTTTCTACACAAATAGAGAAAAACAATTAAAGAGAGAAGGAAAATAATAAATGTTTGAGAATGTTTACGACTTTCGTCTACAGCAGAAAAGGCATGAGGGAGCCATTGCAGCGCAGTATAAAGATTACAGCAGATATGGGTTCAGATTCGATGCTGGAGCGTTGCAAGAAGATGATACTGAGATAATTTTAGTGCTACTGAGCACGTGCCAAACGATTCCATGGATAGTCGTTCAAAGTCAAATTGAGGCAGCTATTCAACATAATCAATTGAAGGAATGGATTATTGAGGATGTTCTAATGGAGGCCAATGAGTTGTTTTTTGATAACCATTCAATTGTTAAGACCATGAAAAATATTTACAGAATTGATGAAAGCTTATTGGTAGATTCTTTCGAAGAAATATTAAGTAAGGTTAATTACTAAAATATGCAGGGGGCATGGCAGCAAAAGGTCTGTCATGCCCATCAAAAAGGAGGAAGAGGAATGACAGATCAAGAGCTGCTTGAAGTATCGTGGAATCGTTCCCTCATGCAGGAGTATCTTAATTGGGTCAATTATAACGGACGATATATCACAGCGTTTTCTTCAATCGTATTAAACGAGTTCATCAGAAAACGCTGCTATACATTAAAGGAATACGATTTGTTAGCTCAAGAATTGGGATTATAGAATGAGAATAAGTTCGCAAGAATGAAGGAAGGAAAAAATTTGAATGGTTTGAAATATTTATGCTTCATCAGAGAAATCAAAAGTAATTCACTGGCGAAAGAATTAGGTGTTTCTCCTGGTAACTTTGCCGATTGGTTATCCACTAGAAGACCAATTCCAGACAAGTATCTGAATCTATTATCTGAAAAATTCAATGTCAGTCCAGAATATTTGGTTTCAGAAGTAGAGCTACAAGAAGCTACTACTAAAGATGTGTCGGATATTTACGAAGCCACAGAACTTTTAATGCAAGAGATAATTATTCGCAGAGGAAGCTATTACTTTGATGGACGTGGTATTGAATTAAGTGATCTGGAGGGTCTTATCTGCAATAGGTATCTTAACAATGAGATAAGTCACGATGAACTATTGACTGTGATTAGGCAATTTAACCTCAATATACCAATTGTCTCAGATGACGTAAAGCAAAAAGACTTCATGCTAAAAAACGATATCGATTATTGCAGTTATAGCCATGTCAGACAAAACAGAGAGAAATACTACAGTATCCTCAGTGAAGAATTCAAATTTGAGAATATTTTCGAATTTTATGATGATGACGAATTAATTCTCCAGAAAAAGATGTGCATTGAAGAAAATGAGATCGTTATTGCTCCCCAGTATGGGGATGAAGATTTGCATACGGTGGTATATATTAATGAAAAATTAGTAGGATGCTATTATTATCGAGACATGTTTAATGACTATAGTAGTAATTGTAAATTCGACTGGAAAATGTTCAACGATGACATAAGTAAACTATTTGAATTTGAAAACCTAGACAAGAAACAATGCTTAAGAATGTGTAAGGCGTACAAAAAAGCAGTTATTAACCATCTTGCAACTATAAAGAAACAGAAGGAGGAACGTAGGAAGGAGCGAGAGAGAGAACAACATCATCAAGAGCAGGAGAAGAAGGAAGAGCAAGAAAGGCAATATCGCCAGTATCAGCAATATCAGAAAACTTATAGTAGTTCAGGTTTTGGCTTATCATCTCATCTAAGCTACTCCGAAGAGCAGAAGAAGGTTATGAAAAAGATGTTTAAATTTGCAACTCAAAAAATGCACCCAGATGCTGGTGGCAGTGAAGCAGAAATGAAAGTGCTAGTTGGACTAAAAGAGGAATGGGGAATTTAAAGGGTGTTTTAAACGCAAGAAATGATGCATTAGAGTCCGTACGATATAGAAATAATTAATTTGGAGGAAAAAGAAATGAACAATTTAAAATGGAATTTATCTTATGTTGGAGAAATGTCAGATAAAGGACGAAATTATAAGATTGTAGAAAATACAACGAATGGAACCATTAATCTATTTTTTATTGATAAAGATAAAGTAAGTTGTTGGAAATTAACTAAATCAAAAGTAAAAAAGACTATCGGTAAAGATATGCTAACCAAAACCAAAAATTATTGGAATAGAATGTTAGAAGGTAATATTTCCGAAATTGAGGAACCTTTGGTTTGCGATCATTATCCTATGGATTTTTGGTACAAAGTAGTGATGCCTATAAGCAAGCATGTTGGTATCGGTTTTCAATTTGAATTTCAACAGGGATAAATGAACCCAAGTATAATTTTAAAAAATAAAATTAATAGAAAAGCGGAGGAGAATAATAATGAAGATAGATAGTAAATTGTTTGAGGTGTTAACTCTAAAATTAGGTCAAAAGAATATAAAAGTAAAATTTAAAATAAATTCAAATGTTTTTAGAGAACGCAGACCGTTAAATGTGGATTGTCAAAAGCTAAAGAAAGATATTATCAAGATCACGTTAACTGAAAAAGAAATCCGAAAGCAAAAAACTTTGGTAAAAGAAGGCGAAGTAATTCGCATAATACAACATCTTCACAAAGCACTTCTCACCCTAGGAAGATTTACGTTCTTATCAAAGCTACTTATCGTAGACGCAAATGCTCATACCAAATACCTTAAGACGCAGGGAATTCTAAAGGTGAACGGTAACAGATTTAAAAGACTCCTGAGTAGTTCTGGAAATATTAGAAACAATAAAATAATTTTCATCAAAGAAGAGTTATTTAATAAGGTGAATGATATCTTACTTTGTGGAATGCCTATAGATATGGATCATAATGCCTTTTCTAAGTTTAATAGTTATTATGCACTCGCAAATACAGATTCAACACCTGTTACTATGCCTAAGATCGTTGTGATAAAGGATTATTCAAAAGATCTTACAGAGATATTTGATGTGGTCACGGAGAAATTCATTAAAGGGCAAGAGAAAATCCATAAAAAGACTCTCAAAGTTATTAAGGATAAGGAGACTGGTGAACCTAAAAAAGAAGACGATAGAACAGAATATAGTGTTGAAACTAAGGAGCATACTGAAAATGTAAAGCCTTTCGACGGTGGCGGCCTTGTAGATATCAACCTTGTACTCAGATGGGTGAAAGATTTAAATCTAGACTATGTACCTGCGGCGTTTCAGTTTAGAGCTATCCCAGGACTTAAGGGCAATCTTTACACTTTTGATATTGTTAAATTTGCAGAGGAACATAAAAAAACATCTATTACAGATGCTTGGGGAGTAGAAAGAAAATTATTAAATGATGATGGCAGCGTTGCAATTGATTGTATTTTAACGGTCAGCCAGTTCAAATTTTTTGATAGTTATACAGAACTATTTGGAAAGGATAATGCCTTTAATGTATGGCTTAAAGCTTTCAATACTGTCACACACGGGTACAGAAGAACCTTCAATATATCAAAATATAGTGTAGACAATCAAAAACTTAAGGATAGAGTATTACTAAGTTACCAACCACTACAAAGCTTAAATCTTGATCTAAACCAAATTAAAGTTCTTTGTAAGGATACTGTTAAAACAATCAGAGATATTAGCACTGATGTAGACAAATTCTTAAAGTACAGAGGTTTGATAAACGATGAGGATGATTCAGTATTAGTCCCCGAATATTACAAGGCTCTTAGGGAAAACAGAGACTTATTTAATGATTCGTTTATTCAGGAGAAGGTACGAGAGGATATAAATGGATTTAAAGAGCGAACTTTAAAGGGAGCTGTCAGTGTTTTTGGAAATTACCAAACATTGATTTGCGATATCGTAGGACTTGCGGAACATGCCTTTGGATTACCAGTAAAGGGATGCTTAGAGAAGGATGAAGTGTATAGTAAATACTGGCTCGATAGAAAACAAAATCAGATCAGTATTATCAGATTCCCCCATGTTGCACAGGAGCATCATATTGCAAATGTTGTTGATCCAGAATGTAACTACCTAAAATACATGAGTGAAGGCATAGTCACTTCGATGTATGACACTTTAGCATTAAAATTAAACTCAGCAGACTATGATGGAGACCATATTTTGACAAATTCCTCAAGAGTTATCATTAATCATATTAATGATAATAAATCAAATACAATTGCTTTCATTGAAGACCAAGAAAAAGTAGACAAAGAAAAACAACCACATAAAATTAATGATATGGATGAAATAATCAAAACAGATGTCCGTGGCATGGGCAACAACATAGGTCGAGTAATTAATGAGATAAGTAAGCTTTGGTCAATTGAACAGACAGAATTAGTAAGTGACTACATAAAAATAATGTCCGTGATTGGGAGCCTTACAATAGATTTTGTCAAAACAGGCATCAAAGCAAAGATCCCCACTGAAATCAGTAATTATATTAGAGATAATGAGATCAAGAAGCCAATATTCATGAAAGTCATCGATAAGAAGAAGGCAAAAGAAGAGAAAAAACTTAAAAAGACTTGTAGGTTATTAGGGGAAGATGAAATGGAATTATTTTCTGATGTGGATTGTACTATGAATAGACTCTATCATCATATGCGGAAAGAAATAAAGGGTATTGAGTTTGTGGCATCTACTGCTCCGATAGATATTTCTAAAATGATGGATGATGTAAAAAGAAACATAAATAATGCTACATACCCTGATATTGTTAAAAAACTAAAATCTCTCAAAGCAGATAGTGATTGTATTGCAAAAACTAATGTTTATGATGCTAACGGTGACTGCAACAAGGATAAGAAGATGGAGCAAAGTTATAGTTATAGAATATTTTATAGCTATTGCATGACTGAACTATTACAAATTTGCAACGACAAAAATAAACTTATTGATTACTTGGTTTATGCTTTTTATGTAGATAAGAACTTTGGGTTACATAACCCAGATAAATCAATCCTATGGAACTTGTTCGGCAAGGCGTTAAACAAAAGATTAAAAGGTAAAGAGACAAAATTTAAAGAGGAAGATGTAGAGATAATTAACGCCAGGGTTGCCAAACTGAAGGGCAAGATGGATAAAATTAGGAAAAGTAGTAAAGAAGCATATATAAAAATGTTTGAAGTAGAGAAACCAGATGAACTCAAGAAAGTGACCTTCTACGCTAGTGAACTAGATTTTATTAAAGACAATGTAAAGGGGTCAGGCGAAAGAGACTTGGCAATCTCATTACTGATTATAGATAAATTTTGTAAAGCGTATGGGGAGGATTTTGTAATCTATGATGGTAAACGAAATGCATTGAATAAGAATCAGATCAGAAAAATATCAGGCATAAATGATAGAGATTTCGAAGCACATATGAAGGCTTTGGTCAAAAATGAAGTCATAAAGTTAGAAAACGTTATAAAAGGTCGTGTGGAGTTAAAGTGTAGGATATTAAATTCAGTAGCACCTACAGGCAAAAAGAAGACAATTACAAGCTATAATGCAATAAGAGATGTAAAAAGATTAATTAAATGGTAACAAAATATTAACCTCAAATAAATTGATAGAGCAATACCCTTAAAAGTAAAGCTATAAAGCACTTTTAAGGGTATTGTGCAAATCTTAATATAGGAAGAGAATCAATTATTGTAAATTTTACTACAAGTAAATTATATAAATAAACGAGGTGATAAATGTAATGTTAAGTAATGATAGAGTGAGAAAAGATCTGATTAACTATTTAAAGGAATTTGGAGTCAAAAATAAGTTTATTGCCAAAAAAGTTGATTTATCTGATGTCACTATTTCTTTGTTTTTGAGTAGTCAAAGAGATATAGCCCAAGATAAGTTGGAAAAGATCGATAGGCTAATCAATGGTAATCATATTTTTTTAAGTAAAAATTAAATAGTCAGATACAATTACAATAACATAAAGTAAGTATTACGTCAATAAGGCGTTTGGTCGATACGTCATATACAACAAGAAATAATTATTCTAAAAGGAGTTTCAAAATACATTGCAGCGAGTAAATAAACAGGAAATGGAATGGCTCATCAAACAGGGCTATCTGAAGCCAGTTCAGGGTAACATTATGGATCTGGTCGTCACAAATAGAGGAAGAAAAAAGGCGAATAAACGGAGATATATTCCAGACAATATAGCAAGACATCTCACAAAGATGAAAGACTACAAAACAAAATAAAGATGATAAGGGGAGTTTATAAATGCAAACAAAACAATATTCTGAGGAAGAACTATTTGGGATAAATCTTGAAGAAAATTACGAATGCTTCACCTTTACCCATGAGGATGGCAGTACCATATACCTCTATGATCGAATACGAGAAACGCATTAACTCAGGTTATTCGTCCAACCTTCAGTAAGTTGAGTTGGATATTAACATATTTTCTAGTCCTAATTTATTTCAACTCATTAGGCAGCCGTCCGCACCACGTGTCGTCAGGTCGATACCCGCCTCTTTAAATGGGACAGGTGCTATCCATGATGAGAATGTCATGGCGAAGGCACACCGACCAGCGTTAGTCATAGTGCCGGATTCTTTTTAATAACCATCCATCTAGCCAGTGGATTGTTTATATTATCATTATTTATTTAATCCTTTGAAGAGTGCTTGAGTTTCAGGCACTCTCTCCTATTCAATTATTCAACAAAAGAAAGGATGAACCTATTGAAAAACGATGTGAAATTAATATTCACAGCAAAATTAGCCAGACATTTATTAAAACAAGGATATCAAATCATAGATATTAAACCCAATAAGGATAATTCGGATAGAACAGTTTTTATATTTATTGATTGTGACGGACTAAAGGAATCAATCAAAGAGTTCTCAACAATAGCCTAATTTGATAAGGCAAACACAAAAGAAAGGGGGTGATGAACTACTTGACCAATGTAGTAGAAGATGAAGTTTTAGATGATTCTTTGAGAGTTACTTTAAGCGTTGACACTAAGGAATTCACAAAGAAACCCGATGAAGATGCAACTTGGAGAATAAGCAAGAGGATTGCATCATATCCATGTTACGATAAAATAGAAAAACTTCCGCATGTAGTAGGAGATCTTGGAGTTAGTTGGTGTCCTGGTGCATTCAGCGAAGGCCATAGAAGAATTGTTAATTTCAAAAGTCAACAGATATTTGGATTGGATTTCGATACTGGAATAACGTGGGAAGAAGTACAAAGCAGAGCGGTTAAATATAGACTACCTATTGTATTTGCTTACGAGACATTCTCAAGTATTAATAGAAGTAAATTCAGAGTGGTTTTGTGTAATGATATTGAAATTACTGATGCAAAATTAGCAAAAGTAATACAGATTGCTCTAATGGAGATATTTCCCGAATGTGATCCATCCTGTAAAGATTGTTCTCGTTTATTCTTTGGCGGTAAAGGAATCATATTTACTAATGAAAATGTTAATACTGCTACATTCAATATAAGTGATCTGATGTTAGCTTTAGTAGAGTATTATCGAGATAGAGATAAGATAAATTATTTGAGATTGGTAGAATCATATGCTCAAAAAGTAGGTATTGAGCTTAAAAATGGTTATCCAAGAGTAGAAATAATAAATGAGTGTTCAAAAAGTGAAATCTCAGGGGCAACTCCTATTATTATATTAAAGGTGTTGCCCCCCAAATTTCACTTTTTGAAAGAAGAAGAAAAATTATATTATGCAATTTATTTGACAGAAAAAATAAAGAAGACTAAAACTGTAAAGACAAAAGAGGGAAAAGAACAAGTTGTTGTTTATGAAGTTATTAATACTAAAACTGGTAAGAGAGATCTACTAAGGAACTTTGACTTCAGTGAGCTAATGAATAGTTGTAAATTATTTAGTGAGTTTGCTAGAGGAGAAAGATGGTGTTATCATAATGAGCTTTTTGGGATGGCCACTAATTTATGTCAAATAAAAGGTGGAGGAGACGCTTTCATTAGGGTAATATCAAATGAATTCAATGAAAAATATGAAAGTTATACAGATAGAGATTGGGGATATTATGTAAATTATATCCAGAAACAAGATTACATACCCCAACAGTGCATTAATTTCTGCCCCTATGCCAATGAGTGCAATCATGCTAAAAATATGATACTGACAGCTAAAACAAAAAGGAACACAATTGTTGAATTATCTAATAAAACTAAGTATGTGTCTCTATCAGAAGCTGAAAAGGATTTGCAGGATACATTCGAAAAATGCCAATCAAACATGGACAATAAAATACATGTAATTAAGAGCCAAACAGGCGCTGGCAAATCTTACACTTACATAAATTACCTTAAAAAAGCGGTTAGACCATGTATTGTACCTGTTCCTACAAATAAACTAAAAGAAGAAATATATGATAAATGCATCGAAAAAGGTATAAACGTAATGAAAACACCTACTCTTCCGTCAGACATACCAGATGATATAAAGCAAGAGATCGAGCGATTATACTCTATAGGTACTGCTTTGATGGCAGGAAAATATATCAGAACAGTTGCCGAGGGAAAGGGTCTTACAAAACTGATTGAATATATTAATCAAATGGAATTAGTTAATAAATACCCAGGACATATAATAACAACTCACTCAAGACTTTTATATTTCAATGATGAGCAAATCCAGAACCACGACATAATAATCGATGAGGATATTATAAAGACGCTACTACAGGTTAAAATAGTAAGTGTTAAGGATCTGCTGAAAATCAGTAAATTAAAGTACATATCTTGGGTTGATAAAAATGAAGTGGATAATAAATTCAATGAAATATTTTCCAAAAATGACTACCAGACATTAATTAAGACAAAACCAATTTCTCTAGAAAACATGGAAAACTTTGAAACGCAAATTGCCATGCATGGTAGTGAAATTAATAGTAATGTAGTGGGTTTTTTAAAGTGTATAGTAGCTTATCGATATAATCCAGACAAGGAAAAAATGGGGATTAAGGGTTTTTCCAGCGATAGTGATATGATTCGATATCTTATAAAAATGAATCTACCAGATAAAAAAATTATTATCTTGAGTGCTACAGCAGATGAAAGTGTCTATAAGAGAATGTTTGGCGACAAGGTGGTATTTCATTATTGCAAACAGGCTAAATATAAAGGAAAACTAATTCAGTACCCACAGAAAAGTTATAGTCGGGATTGTCTGAAAAATGATAAGGAATCATTCAATAAAATAAAGGAAATAGTCGGTGATATACCAATGATTACTTTTAAGGCTTATAAGCTCAATGAAAATGATTTGAACTATGGGAACACTGAAGGACATAATTGCTACGAGGGGAAAGATATATCGGTTGTCGGAACACCGCACTTAAATGAGATAGTATATAAAATATTTTCTCTAGGTCTTAATATTGACATAACGAACGATGAGATGAAATATCAGGAAATTGAGCGAAACAATTTCAAATTCTGGTTTATGACTTATGTTGATGAAAATCTAAGAGACATACAACTATGGTTAATAGAAAGTGAATTGGAGCAAGCCGTGGGCAGAGCAAGGTTGTTGAGGAATGACTGCTCTGTTTTTTTGTTCAGCAATTATCCGATAGAACAGGCTGAGTTTATGTATTTATGATAAAACAAGGGAGTGGCTGAGTGCTGTTCCCATTTAATTCTCAAAATATAAACAAGATGAAAGAGGTAATAAATATGCAAAAATTCAATAATTATTTAATTCAAGGTTCATACACAATTTCATTTTCTGGAGATAAAGCATTATTAGTTGGTGATGAATGCAAGGAGGCTGAATTTTCTAGCACAGTTACTTTAATGGAATTTTTAGCCAATGAGGGCTGTATTGGAGTCTATAAACAGGATGGTTATATCAAGGTGAGATTTAAGAAAGATATGAATGATTATAAATAAAAAATAGTAATTTGGCACTCAGTGATTGGGTGCCTTTTTTATATCTAAAAGCAGATAGTCGGAAAAGGTTTATCTGGAAAAAATGGAAGCGAGTAGTGAGAATAATGACAAATAGTAAAAATCGTGTAACTGGTATTTATGCCTGGGTTGTGAAAGGAGTTGTGAGATATGTAGGATCTAGTAAGGACATTTACAATTCTAGGAAATCGAATCACCTGTCTAGACTCCGTAATGGTACACATATTCCACAATTACAACAACTTTTTGATGAATTCGGTCAAAATGCATTTGAGTTTGTAGAACTTGAAAGATGTTTGGTCAGAGAATTAAATGAAAGAGAAGACCATTATAAGGATGTTTTTAAAGATACAATTTTCAATTTAAATGATATTAACAATTACAAAAAGGATATTAAAACTGGATTAAGAGCTAAAAACTTTAAAGACAAATTGAGTGAAGTAAATAGTGGGACTGGAAATCCAATGTGTAAGACCGAAACGACTACTATTGTCCAAATAAAAGTAGCTTTAAGAGATGGAAAAATGACAAATAAACAAATTAGTGATTTGTTTGGTAAAAGTCCCAGTATGATTAGTTCAATAAAAAATAATAAACGTTGGGCAAAGCTTGAAATTCCTTTAGATTATCAAGTAGATAACAAATTGCATAATAATGAAGTTGTTTCGGAAGAGATAGAACACACGAAAAATACAGAAAAAATAAAATTAGACGAAAGTTTAGTTCTTTGTCAGGCTTAATGTGTTTATTCATGCATTCTTCACATAAAGTCCATAAAAAGGTTGTTGTAATTATGGTTAAGGAGGGGGGTTACATGGTGTAAGGTTAATGGAACAATTGGAGAAAAATGGTTCAGTTTATGAGGGCGCAAATTCCCTTGAAGATTTAATAATTTGTAAAAATACGAAGGAGGATTAATTAAATGGATTTTACAGAAGAACAACAAATTTTTATTGATACACAAATGGCAGAAGCAAAAGGGAAATGGGTGGCTGAGGAATTGGTGCCATTACAAACAGAAATACAATCCTTGAAGCCAATTGTCAAATCAGACAAGGAAATAGCAATAGAAGCTAAGGAATTAGAATTGTGGAACAAGGAGAAAACCCTCCATATTAAGGAGAAAGGTCTATCTGATTTTGCTGAATTCTTTAATGGTAATTCCATCGAAGATTTAGATATAGGTATCTCGAAATTCAATTCCATTATGGAAGCAAAGAAACTTAATAATTCCTATATCCCTGAAGGCCATAAACAAACAGATGCTTATGCCCAGGCAGAGAAAAAGGGCGACACTCAATCCATGATAGGCAATAAGTTGTCTAAATTATTCAAGTAATAGTAATAAAACAAAAAAAGAAAGAAGGAATTAATAATGATTAACACAACTTCATTTACAGCATTGGAAAATATCAACTTAACCAAGGAGATTACTTTAATTTCCCCACAAGATACTCCGTTAACCAGTCTTATTTTAGGTAAGGGTTTTGAAGCAACAGGTGCTAAGATCGTTACTTGGCGCGAAAAGGCATTAGACGCTACTGCGGATATTAGCCAAGTGGAGGGCAGCGAGACGACTGTATTTACTCAATCAGTACGTGCAGAGAAAAACAATGTTTGTGAAATCTTTAAAAAGGCAGTTAGTATCTCAGGCACAGTTGAAGCAAGTGTAATTACAGGGGTTGCTAATCTCTTTGCTGAGGAAATCAATGATCGCTTGGTTGAAATGAAAATCAATATTGAGAAGTCCTTAATCAATGGAGTCAGAAAAGATGGTTCCCTTACGCCTTTTGTTCGCAAAATGGATGGCTTGCTTTCCTTTGCAACAGTGGAGAATTCTGTTTCAAATGCTACTGTTACAGAAGCCAAAATTAAGGAAACTCTTAGCAAATTATGGGAAAGCGGACTCTCTACAGGTCAGTATGTTGGTATGGTGAATTCCGCACTAAAAGAGGAGATTGATGCTTTGTATGATGGAAAGTATTCCTATATCGCTCAGGAATCTCTTTTTGGTTTGATCGTTTCCAGTATCCAAACTAATTATGGTACGCTCAAACTGATCTTGAACAGACACATGCCGGTTGATAAAATTGCTATGTTTGACCCTTCTTTCCTCAAAATTGCCTATCTAAGACAGCCAGAGTTCGCTATGTTAGCAAAAACTGGTGACAGTATCAATGGTCATATTGTGAGTGAATTGACTCTCAAGATGTTGAATCAAAAAGCTCTTGCAGTTTTTACAAAGGCAGAAATTTAAGGTAAATAAGAGGAGGGTGGTGGAATTCCATCCTCCTCTTATTATCATCGTGTACCTTCGATAAAAGTAGCTTAATTCAAGGTTATCTTCATAATAAAAGGGTAATAATTCTCTCTTTTTAATGTAGTCGCCATTCCTTCGATAGAATGTGGCAATTGCAAGGATAATAGAGGATTATTACCCTTTTTTATTAAACTTATTAAAAGGAATTGATTGAAATGCTTATTACAAGGGAGTTTAGCGATAGACAGGCATTCGCTATCGAAAGAAAATATAAGAACATAAAATTAAAAGAAATTGCTTTAGTGCTTGGATGTAGCGTTCCTCTGCTCTCACTTTATGAGAATGGTAGGGCGAACATGAATGACTATTTTGTGAAAAAATACAAACAAATCATAAACAATAAATAGTAATTTAAAAAAGCCAATAATCAGAGATTAAGTATCAATAAATCTTTGTAATAATATTAAAAAATATATAGGAGGAGGATGATCACAAATGACGCTTGACGAAACCTTAGCCAGGACAAATCTTAAATATAAACGCTACTTTAGATGGAAATTTAAACTTAGCACTAGAGGTAGAGAGTTTAATGACCGAACGTTAGAAAGTTTGATGAAGACAGATCAAATCAGATCAAAAGCAACATATGAAGCATGGGAAAAGACTGCCGAGTATCAGCACCTAGTAAATTTATACATAATGAGTCAGGCAGCCAACGATTTGATAGAAATTTACAATGTAGTTTGCGATAAGGCGAAAAAAGGTGATGGCAAGGCAGTTGATACGGTTTTGAAATTACAAAAGGCAATCCAAACAAGCATAAAGCAGAATTCGCAGCAAGATGGGAAATTGGTTGAAGATGAAGATGATGATCTTGAATTATGAGCATGAAACCGGAAACAAAGATAATAAAGATAAATGCTGATTTCTTTCTATGGGCTAAGAACTTCATTAAAATCATCGACAACAATGGAGATTTGGTTAAGTTTGTTCCAAATGAACAACAAATAGAATTCTTTAATGACATGGATAAGTTCAATATTATAGCAAAATCAAGGCAATTGGGATTCAGTACCCTGATGATGATTTATTGTCTTTGGCTTGTTTGTACCAGACCGAACACTAATACTATGATGGTGAGTTACAATGTTGAGAGTACACAGGCATTATTTGAAAAATTAAAGATGATTTATGCAGAAATTCCAGACAAATATAAACCTAAAGAAAAGCGTTCAAATAGAATGGAATTATTCTTGGAGAATGGTTCTAAGGTTATGGTTAAGACAGCAGGTACTAAGAGTTTAGGTCGAGGTATGAATTTACAATATGTTCATTTGTCGGAGTTTGCTTTCTATCCTGATGATCAACAAAAGGATTCATTGGTTAGTTTGGAACAGGCTTTGGCGAAGAATATGGACAGTAAAATAGTTCTGGAAACAACTTCTAACGGATATAATCACTATCAAAAATTATTTACTAAGTCATATAAAAACAAAGAATCAAGGTATAAAGCGTTTTTTTATCCGTGGACATCGAGCGCAACTATAAGCCAGTTTAAGCATGAGTTGAACATAGCAGAGGATTGGTTCAAGGCCAATAATCATAATCATAGACTTACACCAGAAGGATTAGAGAAAGACGAATTGCCTTTATATAATGCAAAAGTTAGTTTGAAGATGATTATGTGGCGAAGGTGGAAATTACAAGATATGGCATTGGAGGATTTCCAGCAAGAGTTCCCCTTTACACCAGAAGAGTCCTTCCGAGCCACCAGTCGATCAATATTTAATGAACAGGCAATCAATAATAGGGTAATGAATCTATTACCTCCACTGAAGAAAGATGAATTAAATACAGTTCTCCCTGATTCCCTTGCATCTTACTATGGCAAGGGTTTTTATATGTTCAAAAATATTAAGCCAGGACAGAGATATTATGCGGGTGTAGATACTGCATCGGGCAACGGAGGTGATAACTCCACCTGTTCAATATTTGATTCAGAGGGTGAACAAGTCACTGTATTTATGGACAATAAAATCCCAATCTATAAGTTCGCTGATATTGTTTATGACATTGGGATGCTCTTTAATTATGCTTTTCTTGTGGTTGAGAAGAATTCTTTTGGGCAATCAGTCATTGAGAAACTAAGGAATGAAAGACAGTATTTGAACATGTACAAGATGAAGTCATTTGATGAGCGTGGTAAGAAAAAGTATATGGTCGGATGGATTACTACAGCAGTAAGTAAACCGAGATTAGTTCAAGATTTTAAAGAGCAATTTGAGAAGAATCTAATTTTGATCAATGATAATTCAACTCTTGATGAAATGAAGATTTATGTTGAGAGTGATGGTAAGACGAGTAATAAGCGTGGGGATGATTTCCATGATGATTTAGTCATTGCTAGTGCCTTGGCAGTTCAGGGGCTTAAATGCGGGAAGTGGTATCTCTAAGACAAACAATAAGTGGATCAGGTTTAGAAAGGGGAATAGGAAATGAATCTAAAAGAATATGTTGACAGATATTATGATGGCGATAGTAATTGGTTTATCAAGTTTACTAATTACTCTAATGCTCATGTAAATATCAATCATCAAAGTGGTGTGCCTTATGTATCCAGCAATCAAGAGAGAATAATGAACATCATAAACATTAAGGAGTATTTGAGTGGGCAACATGCAATATTGAATAAGAGTACAGAGATGTGGAACGGTAAAGAGTTTCATCCTCGTACAATTGTTTTGAACTATGCAAAAACGATCTTAAATTTTAGTACCTCATATTTGTTGAAGAACCCAGTGACTATATCAGGGGATGAAGCCAGTGTGCCGATCATGAAGGATGTTTACAAGAAAGGTCATTACAATAAGATTGATTGGGATATTTTAGATAAAGTCTGTAAGTATGGAAGTGTGGTTGAGTATGTATTCGTCGATAAGGATGGTAGCATACAGAGCAAATTGATTAATCCGGAAGATTCTTATCCAGTTTACAATGACCATAATGAGTACATTGGATTTGTAGAATACTTTACCAGCATCATGAATGTGAGTTACTGGAATGTTTTTGATGAGAATAGCGTTAAGAAGTATGATGACTTTGGTGGAGATATTAGTTTAAGAGGTGAGTATTCTAATCCATCAGGGTTGCCGATCATTTATAAAAACAAGAATGAATTGGATGAGACAGCAGGTAGAAGTGATTTAGAGGACTATGTGAATCTTATCGACAATTTAGAGGACTTGATTAGCAAATATACGGACAGCATCTATAAGTTTATAAATCCTCTACCGATAATTGTAGGCCAGAAGTTAGGCATAGGTAAGAATGGAGAAGGTGGAATTAGTTCTACGCTTGTGGGGAATGGCTTGCAGTTGGATGATGGTGGAAGTTTTGATTTTGCTTCAGGGAAATTGGACTATCAATCCTTTGAAAGTGTTTGGAAGATTCTTTATTCTTCATTATTGAATATTGCCAGTGTTCCAGGGGTTGCAGTTGGAAATAGTGATGTCAGCAACCTCTCAGAAGTGAGTATTAAATTATTGTTCAGTTTGGCTGATCTGAGGGCAGGAATGAATGAGATGTACATAAGGCAGGGCATAGAACAAAGGTTTAAGGCAATAGAAACATTACTAAGGGCAAAGGGAACAGTGATAGATTCTAATGCTTTAGATGTAGTATTTGAGTATAGCAGACCAATGAATCAGAAAGATGTGATAGATAATTTAAAGACATTAAGAGAAATGAATGCTATTAGTTTGCAGAGTACAATTGAAAAGTGTCCTATGGTCTATGATGTTGCTATGGAGTTGGAAAGAATTAAGGCAGAGGGATTGAAGGCTAAGGATAATAGTAGTGCTACAGATGGTACTATTGATAATGTGAATATAGATGAGAATAAGGTTAAAGATTTAAGTGACACTACATCTAGTGGTAAGTAATTGATTTAGATACTATATATAGTGTTGACCTGAAAGTGGCATGGGAGTAGGGGATTGGGATTGATGTAATTGTTCACCAAAATCGCGCATGTTATATCATTCTCAGTTAGCGCATCTAATTGAGAGTGGATGATAATGCTAGTGGATAGCACAATACGATGCACTAGCAGACTGGTGTCAGGAAGTAGCACAAATATGTACAAGGGTGCGTCAAATTAATGGTAGGGTAGAGTAAGTTGCACAATGCAGATTCGGATGTGTCAAATCAACCCCTCCTATGCTCATATGAATATGAATGTTACACAACTGTATTATGTAACATTCGCCATAATAGGTGTATCCCTTGGTATGAGCGGGTTTGAGGGTATAAACGGAATATACTCTATTGACAATAATGCTCTAATAGATAACCATTATCATTTAGGTGGGTATATTCCACCACTGAAGGACATCAAATTTTAGTTTTAATGGGAGTATTGGGGCTGTATGGATACCCCTTTGCGACTTTTACCTTCCATAGTTAGTTCAATTTTACACGTTCAAAAAAATAATCACTTTCTCAGGATGATAAACCGAAATTCCGTGGTGTCAATAAAACATATCACTCGATTTGTTTTTTGCCTTAATGAACTTAATCCTGAATAGCTTCAACAATGCCATCTTTGAGATAGACATATCTACTAGAACTATAAACCCATTGCTCACTTACACTGTATGCAGTAGTCGTTTTGTTAACTTTAGTTGGTTTCCCCCAACGTGAATTTATTACTTCATTTGCTGTCATTCCAATCCTTGGTTCTGGTTTAGACTTATACTCCAATATCTTTTGGTCTTTAATATAAGCTTCTTCTGCATACTGCCAGTAATTCTTTAAGTCAATTTTTGCCTGTTTCCATAGTTCATTTACCGAACTTGAGTAGTTCGTAAACGATGACTGTGTTTTTTCAGCATAATACAGTGATAGTGCGGCACTTTTGGCCTTTTCTTCATCAGATTTGTTGCCATTCAACCATTCTTGGTAGTGAAATAATCCCCAAGATAAACTTATTTTTTGAACGCTGTCTTTATATGGTGGATTTAAATATTGACCTTGATTATCGTGGGATAATTCATAGAAAATATTACCTGCTTTATTATAATCACCGCTATTTAGGTAATTAATACCTGAGTTATACTTTTGTTGTTCTGGATCTATTTCTTTCTGTTTTACAGCATCGGCTTTCTGTTTTAATTGCGCTCGGTGTTCGTTGATCTCCTTTGATAGATCACCTTTGTAATTCTCTGGGATTGTACTAAAATAGTAATTCAAAACATAATCCGGTGAAGGATTTTCTTCTGATATTATTCTCAATACATCAGTATATTCAAGTAGAATGTCTGTATTTTTATACCCATTTAAATTGTAAAGAACTTCATTTGCTTCAAACCATTGTCCAACTTTGATAAAACTAATTGCAGTTGCGTAACTTTTCCCTTTGTTTACTTGGAAAACTACCCCTACTGTGACAATAACTAATAATATAACAATTCCAATTGAAACTAAAATCTTATGATTCTTTTTCATAGATACCTCCCTCAATTTTACTCCCACACACAAGTATATACCCCACCTTGGACATTCCTTTGGTGAAAACAATTACAAGGAAGTAGTAATAGGAGATGTTGCATTAATTTCATTGTTGCTAATTACAAAACTAATTTCTTTATCTGGTATCATGTGCAAGAACGCATCGTATGCTTTTGAATCAAAGAATAAAAATTTGCGTTCGCCATTATAATCGATTTCCATAATTGTTTGACGTTCATCAATAACAACATTCTCTGTCTTAATAGCTTCATTCTTTTTACGACTTCCGATAATTGCACCTGCTGGCCCTGCAATTACTTCACCTATAACTGCTCCTTTTATGGAGCTACCACCTCCACCGCCACCAGTTACCCTTGTCTCTGTTCGGATGTCTCCTTTTCTAGTAAAACTTTTAATGTTGTCCAGGGATATTTTCACTCCACCCTTACATTTTGACCCTAAATTAGAATCTACTAAGTGTAAGTTATTATCTTTTATCCATACAAAAAATCTCATTTGGCTACTAAATTCAGGGTGTCCTCGCAAATAGGAAACTTCTTTGTAATCACGGGTATTTTTAGGAAGTTCGTATTTGATTTTATTTGCTTCAGATATTTCAGATATTCTACGGTTAAATTCTTCTGTATTTTTTTCGTGTTGCTTTTGAATTTTTAAATCTTCCTGATATTGGTTGCTGTTCTTATAGCTCTTATCAAGCATTAAGCCCAAATAATACCCAATTACTATTAATACTGGTGGCATAAGTATGAAGAACCAAACAGAATCAATACTATCAGTAAAAAGTAATATTAGATCTAAAATTGTTCCGACAACAAAAGCAATGGCTAACCCAGACAATCTATAATTCTTATCGAGTAAAATAGGTGTTGTATTAATATTAATTACACCCATCCGCTTGTTTGATCCACACTTTGGACAACGCGGTATCTTGTAATCAAAGATATTACCACAATCTTGACACTGTGTTCGAGGCGCATCCATAGTTAATTCCCCCTTGTATTTTTCCACACCTACTTATGAAGGGTTATTGTTGAATTGAATCAACAATTGTATAATTTTTTTTACTTTTCAAATTGATTGCCACATTTCAAGCAAATAAATACCGCTTTTTTACTCCCAACCAAACCACCTAACAATCCAACAGGGCCTAGTAAAACTCCACCAACTGCGGCCTTCCCTAATCCAAAACCTTTGTTATTTGCAGTAAGGTTCGTGGAATTGCATTTAGGGCATTTTAGTTCTGTATATGACTGTGTACTAGCGGTTTGTAACCTCTGATTTTCTCTTTGTTGGTCAGCGAGGTAGTCATTATTAAGTCGTCTTTTTTCACGTGCTCGTTCGATTTTCTTCGCTTCCATTTCTTCTCGTTGTTCTCGTTGTTCCTGAGTTTCATTCATACGTCTGTACATTGAGATTCGATTATGAAGTACAAAAATAAAGAAAGCGATTGAGCCAAATAATAAACTGCTTAAAAACCAATGATCATCAAAAATAAAATCTTTAAGATCATATTCAATACTAAAACCCAAGTGATTTCTTAAATAAAAGTTAATTTCATTAACTAACAACACAATCCACCAAACTGAAATTGAAACAGCGATGGAAAGAGTTATGATTTTACTTTTTTTGGTAGAATTATTAAATTCATAAAAACCAAATAGTATAAACAACGTTACGAGGGCAAGGAGAAGAATAATTACAATCATTGTACTCCACCTTTCATTTTTGGTCTTGTTCCAGACATGATACATCCCTTTCAAATTTCCTAAATATCACTATACCATCAACCTTGGACATTTTTTGGTTTAAATATCCATAATTTATAGAAGAATTTGTAAAATAAATAAAGCGATAATAAAAAGATGTCGCAATATATGATATCTTAAATGAAAGGAGAGAAATATTATGTTAGACATTAAAAATAAATTACCTATCACAGAGGTAGATTTCCAATCATTCAAGGATGAATGGATGAAATCTGTCACACCTAAACCATTTGAAAAACATGGAGAGATTTCACACTATAAAATTGAATGGATGAGAGAATATCTTGTACCAGATGATGTAGATGATGAGCAGCCATCTTATAAATTCAACTTAAATAAGGATATTATCTCTGTACATTTCCAGAAAATTGTTTATAGATATATGGGTCGTGCTACATCAGGCCCAAGTTATGATTTTGTGAAGATGAGACAATCGTGGAAGGACTATGATACTTATCATTGCTACAATCAAAATATCGTTCTTGATACTGAATTGTTTTTCATGGATAATTGTAAAAATTATCAAAATCGTTTAGAGGGGGTAAAACCATGCTAAATTATGATCGTTTGCTGATGGAGATTAAAGGGATAGACCTTACACCTGATGAGATAGAAATATACCTTGAAGAAAATGCCCTTGATTCTTCGCTTGAATATATTCCTACTTCAAGCACTAACAAAAGAAATATCCTAAAGGCAGCACTAGCAATATTGGAATCAATAGCAAATCAACCCGAACTCATGAAGAATATGAAATTTGATGATATTACAGTTTCGCAATTCCATGAGAATCTTGAGAAAAGAATAGATTCTTTAACCTATAAAATAAGACAGATACCTGATGATGCTCAAACATATGCAGATGGAGCATCATTCTTTATGTTGTTTGCGGATTAAGGAGAGGATGAATAATGGTAAATATATTTAATCCCGATGAGCGTGCTTTTAATTACATGCTTGAGCAGACTGGCAAGGAATTAACATTGAATGGCAGCACTCAAATAAAGGCGATATTATCCTCCGTCCCTGTCAATGCAAATGGATATGATGATAAATACCTTTCCACCTTATCCCCTATAAAACAGGGTGATATGGTGGATTATTTATTGTCCCAGTGGATTGTGATTTCACAGATCAATGGGATGAGGACAGTCAAGTACAAAGGGATAATGAGAAAATGCAACAACACAATGATAGTAAACGTCAGTGGCATTTTACATGTAGTGCCAATTATAGTAACTGATAAAGTGGCTTTAAACGTGGATGTAAGTACCTATATCACAACACTGGATAATCAGATTTATATCGTGGTGCAGAATGACGCTATCAATAGCAATATTAAAATCAATGATATCTACAAAATAGGGAATCTAAATTACAAGGTGGTTAATATTGATGATATTAGTATATCTGGCTTACTGTATATCAAGATGGACTTTTCAGCAGAACAACAGATTTTACCTAATTATTCCGTTGAGATATTAAACGGAGAAAGTTTTACAACCAATGTTGGTACTCCTGTACAATTAAACATTCAACAAAAAGACGGAGATGTTATTTTGACTGAGCCATTACCTGCAATATTTACAAGTTCTGATGAAGCCATTGCAACAGTCGATTCTCTTGGTATGGTTGATCCTATGAGCTTGGGAAGTTGTGTTATTACAGTAGCACTTGCGTCAGATTTAGCAGTAAATAACTCCATTTCGATTACTGTTGAAGAGATTCCTCTGGTCGAAACGTATGTATTAACCTTGACAGGCAGTAGTCAACCGGATACTGAAATCATAAGTGGATATACAAAAACCTATACATGTGTCAAAAAGAATAGCCAAGGCGTTGTAGTTGAGGGAGCATTATTCGATTTTACCGTGATCCCAGGGACTACGCCTGTCGATAAGTATACTCTTACCATTTTAAGTGATACTCAATGTAGCATAAAGGCAAATGCAGCCACCTACTACATTGACCTATGGGCAACTGATCGATCAGATAATACATTGACTATAAGTAAGCATATCAAACTTAAATCATTGTTTTAAAATCATTATAACCGAATACATTTGTTTGGTTAATTGAATCTATAAAAGGATTGAATGGGACGAGGAGTAAAAAACCTAGTCCTTTTATTATTTTGCAATTATTATTGATTTGCAAAGAGAGGGGTTTATATTACTAAAGATATTTCCCCCAGCGAGTGTTAAAGTTGCTTAATCCACCATAAGTATGTACAAAGCAAATGAGGAGTGTGGTAATTGATAAAATTAGCTTTTACAGTATGGTGCATATTACCAATCTTTATTAGTCTATTTTACATAGCATATTATTTTAGAAGCAAAGAATTTATTGATGTGATTACAGGATTATCAGGTATTGCAGGATATATATTTTATCAAGTCGTAATAGCGATTGCATCTCAAAGTAATAAAATCGTTCTAGTGTATATGCTGAAGTTCTTTATTCCAGTGTTTATAATCATATTAATTACAGGAGTCAACGATCAAAAGTGGCATGAAGTCAAAAGGACTGTAGGGGCATTATTAGGCTTTCTTGGGATGGTATTATTTCTAAACTTTACAGATTTAATATTTAAATAAAGAAAGGTGTTCATAAAACATTAAAAGCCCTAGCATTAGATTGCTTGGGGCTTGTTTTTTGATACGGTTGAGACATTGACTTGTCCATAAAATTAGATTTGAAGAACTAAAAATTATTAAGAATAAATATGAATCATTTAGGAGTGGACTGGTATATGCATTGGTAGTATAATAACAGAGATTAACTCCCCACTGGATTTTTCAATCACTAAAAAACTCTATAACCCTTGGTATCACAACAATTATTGCGGGAATGGCGGAACTGGCAGACGCACTGGATTTAGGTTCCAGCGGGTAACCGTGCAGGTTCAAGTCCTGTTTCCCGCACCATAAATGACAAGGGTTTGAGGGTGAATTGAGAAATCAATTTGCTCTTTTTGTTTTTTACAGGTACGCACTGGATTCAGAACATTTAGACGCACTGGATTTTTAGTGAATACCCATGATGAAGGAGAAATTTAGTAGGGGACAACAAAGAAAGGATTTTTTATTATGGTTAGAAAATCGGCAATTGTTGCACCTACCAAAAGGAAATCTTATAAAATCCAAACCCTTACGGATTATTCAATTCAATTTGACGATTATTTAATTCACTGTGAGGAACGGAATCTAACCCAAAACACTGTCGATAGTTACAAGTTTTATTTAGGGTATCTCAAGAGGTATCTGGAAGAAAATCAACACTCATTATTAGTTGATGAAATCACAGAACGAGATTTAAAGGATTTTCTGACTTTCATGCGAAAAGAAAAAAACAATAATCAAGCAACCATTAATGCTGCTATTGCACAATTAAGACCCTTTTTTAATTACCTTATTGATCAAGAAGTTATCCAAGAGCATCCTATGGCTAAGATTAAAAAAGGAAAGATTGACAAAAAGCCAATTCTGCCTTTTTCAACAGACGATATTAAAAATCTGTTGAAACAACCTGATAAATCACGCAATGCAGGATATAGAGATTATTGCATGATGCTAACGCTTTTATCCACTGGAATGAGAATTTCCGAATGTCTTAATCTAACCATTTCGGATATTGATTTTAAGAGCAATCGGATTCTCATTCGAGAAAGTAAAAACAGAACTCCAAGAATTGTTGGAATGGCTAAGAAAATTAAACCTGAATTGCAACGCTTTATTCGTCTATGCCTTCCAGACGCTAAACCCTTCGATATTTTCTTTCAAAATCAAGACGGAGGAAAACTTGCCGATAATACCATTCAAGAGAATTTTAGAGAATATGGTAAGCAAGCCAATATTGACCCTAGAATCAGAGTAAGCCCACATTCCTTTAGACACACCTATTCTATAAATTACCTCAAGAATGGTGGCTCGACAGCATCACTGAGGGAACAATTAGGACATAGAACCATTGAAACAGTAGAGAAATATTTATATTGGTCATCGGATGATAAATTGGAGGAATTTGAAAAATATAGTCCTTTAGATAATTTTGATCTATAGTTAAACAAATAGAAATACCTGCTATTAAATTAGTGGGTATTTCTATTTGTTTATGATTAAGAACCTATAGCCATTTTACGCAATTACACACGCAGAAACGCCTATCTAAGCCCTTTGGAGTCTCTG
>Ga0209728_1000348_pt1 | contig 41164 bp, 59 predicted proteins | sample RifGroD1_FD_183997 | JGI IMG/M metagenome (GOLD analysis project Ga0209728, IMG submission 183997) | Groundwater microbial communities from Rifle, Colorado, USA - Groundwater D1 (SPAdes) (version 2) | ecosystem: Environmental > Aquatic > Deep subsurface > Groundwater | place: Rifle, Colorado... | reverse complement strand
AGTACCAGTAAGTACGGTAGCCGCCGTTATTGGTACTGATGCCTCTGTGTCATAATTGCCGGTAATTCCACCTACTACTGCTCCATGCTTTAAGACACTTGCTATAAGATTTGTTATTACTGCCTTTACTTTTCCCAGCCCATTGTGATATCCTGCTGCTATTGTGTACTCTTGACCTTCTGTGGTAAGATTTTGAGTGCCCACGCTACCCCTATTTGGCATTGTACCAGTTTTTTTATTGCCACCCTGATAAAAGGTCTTTGTATTAAGTACATCCCCTACAGCAGCTGTTGCATCGTCTGAAATATCTGCTATGTGCCCGGCTAACTGAGCATATGTTTCGCTGCCATCCGCAGCCTGCCCCATGGCAGTTATGGCGGCAGCTACAGCAGCCTTACCAGCAACCACAGCTGCATCGGCTGTAGCAATTCTATCTTCAAGGTCATTTAAATTTGTTACACTTATAGGTGTTTCCTCTGTCCAGGTAGCCAATATTAACCCCTCCTACGCCGAATGTGCAAGGTATGCTTCCACGTCATCATCTACGCCCTGCCAATATGCTACGGTAAGCGCCTTTGTGCCCGTCATTGGTACGAAGTTACGCGTATCTGTTTTTGCCATCTGTATGACTTCAAACTGTGTCTTCTCATGTGCATAAACCTGCTCATCTACCAGTATACCTGAGCCGTTTGTAGTGGTTGCAAATGTACCGCCGTACCATCTTACTTTAGCGATCGTAACATTAGCTTCAAATGACAACAGCATGACTATAGACTCTATCTCGTCTGTGTCTGCGCCGGTCTGCTTTGTTATAGGCTTCCGGATAATAACCTGGTCAGTACCGTCAAGCAGCTCAAGGTATTTTACTCTATCCTCGGTCTCAAACATAGGGAATAAAGTATCCGAAGGAAACAGCGTGTCAGCTGCATATATTTCTTTGAATATGTTGTTGCTTGTTGCCTCGATCCATGTTTTGGAGAATGTCTGCAGTAATGTGAGCATCTCATCCTCACCGATATTCTCCCGAATTGTGAAGTCTAGCCGGCTGGTGGCAATCTTATAAAATAGCTTTGCCCAGGAACCGTATACCGGACCCTCAACAGCAGTGATATTATAATAGTAGATATTATCTATGCGCTCAATAACAACAGACTCAATCAGAGCATTGACGGATACACCGTAATCAGTAAAACTAACCGGAAGCAGCTGCCCAGGTTTAAGCCCTTTACGTGTAGTTTTAGCCTTAATTCTATGGTCTATCGTGCCATACTTCTCTAAGCGCTGATTTGCAATCTGGAAAGCTGAGTCCCTGGTAGTTGTGGCCGGTTCATCATCTACAGCCTCCACATACCCTGTACCCGCCCCCTCGATCAATTTAAGGGCATCGATAGCATCCGGATTATAAGTTAATGCCACTATATCAAAATACCCCTCCGATATGATCTCAATCTCATCACTGGAGGAGAGTACTGTCTCAGCTGCATCTTGATTTACTATCTTGTCATTCTTTGACCAGTAGTACTTTTTCTCAGTTTCTATACCTCGAATTCCGATATCTGCAGCAGCTACAGCAGTACCGTTTATTTTTATTGTAGGCTCTTTAGCAATCGGGAAAGGTACTGTCCATGATCGTGCCTTACCATCGCCGAGATGCTTCTCGGAATACGGATCTGTAATATCCCGTACACCTTTGATGTATTGCCTGTTACGGTATTTAGGATTCCCTTTCTCAACGCTTATAGATCCTTTTTCACAGTCAGATTCAGTCAGCGTGAATGGGGCTGCATTCGTTGACCGGTCAATAAAATACAAGGCCTTGGCCTCGTCAATATACCAGGTGAATCCTGTTTTCTCAGCCAGGCTATCCAGCGCCTGGGTAATATAAATGTAGTTGAATACAGCCTCTGCGATTACAGGGCCGTCCTGTATCTCCCCGACAGTAATACCCTCGGCAGCAAGGTAACTTGTAATTATATCGGATACGATATACCCGGCAAGCTCCGCCTCATATGATTTTGCAATGATCCTTTTGTCGGTAAGGTAATGCCAATCTAAGCAGGTAATATCGTGTATAAACGATGCCCCAGCTCTTATTTTTTGGGATTGTTCAACTACCCCAGCATATATTAAATCGGAATCATCATCGTAAATAAGCACGGGCTGTCCTTTAATATACTCACTGGAAGAATTACCAACACCAAAGGAAGCTATGGATCTTTCCTCGACTACACCCCTGATACGTAAGCTATTTTTTACTATTGGTACTTCGTTACCAGATATTGTGATCATTGTTTACACCGTCCTCAATCCGGTATTTGTTCTTATAACACTCACAAGCTGCTCGCCGATCTCTTCTATAGCCTGCCTGTTAAGCAGCGTAGGATAATAAAGATTTACAACGACACCGCCCGAAGCCTTATCCAGCGGAGTAACCCTGGCACCCCTTGGAAAGTCAAGAAGTTCAGGACCATTCTCTCCTATAATAGCCGCACCACTGCGTTGTACATTCCCCCCGGTAGCCATACCCGGAATGTCACTGTACATATCGGGGAACATCTCATCAAATGTGGGCAGCCCCGGCAGGAGTCTTCCGTCCTTCAGTGCAGGAAGATATTTGTCAGCGAAGGTTAGCCCGTCTGCTACCTTTTTCCTTGCTTCTTCGGCTTTTCTAGCTGCCTCTTCCGCAATCCGCTTCTTCTCTTCTTCTGCCTGGAGCTGGATAATCATCTGCTCTTCTGCCATACGGTCTTTTACAGCCTGCAGTTTTTCAGATTCAGCTTTTTTCTTTGCCTCTACCTCTTCCGCAAGCTTAACCTTATAATTTTCGAGCCATCCGTCCATTGCCTCTGACTCTTTATCAAGCGCGGCTTTTGCCGCTTCATATTTTGCTTTTTCAGCCTCTTCTTTTTTAACTCTTTCTTCTTGAATGACTCGAATGTTTTCATCAAGCTTCTTTTTAAGGATTTCCTTTTCATTATTAAGGCTCGCCTCAAGAAGCTCTTTTTGCTTTTCTAGCTCGGTTTTGGCAACCTCTTTTTTGGTTTCTGCCGCTTTTTTCTCTTCTTCTATCTTTTCGGCCAGCGCAGATTTCTCTGCTTCTCTCTGTTCGAGGATTTTTTCCCTTGCTATACCGATGAGGAAGGCCTGTAATTCATTCTGAAGCGCCCTGCGTTCTTCAGCGTCAGTAGCGGCCGCTATCTTTGCTTCAAGGGCCAGCTGTTTTTCAATGTCTTTCTGCTCCCGGATCAACCTGTTTTCTTCTTTGGTTTTAGTGTCTATGGCGAAAATCTGATCCTGCAGAGCTCTAATTTTCTCGTTTTTCTCAGCATCAATGTTTCTAAGCTGCGCCGCGTATTCTGCATCAAGAAGGGCTATTTTTTCATTATATGCATCGGTAGCAAACTCGACTTCTTTGTCATAGCCTTCCCGCGCGATGTCTGTCTTACTGTTTGTCTTTTCTTCAAAAACGCCGTACTCATCTCTGATCCTTGCGATGTTGTCATTGTATTCTTTATCCGCAGCTTCCTTGCGTTTTTGAATGCCCGCGATAAGCGCTTTTTCTTTTTTTTCGGCACCATCAACAGCCGCCTCGTACTCTTTATCAAGCAGTTCAATGCTTTTATTGGAAGCATTTACTGCCATTTCAAGCTCTTTCTGCTTGGTGTTGTACAAAGCTTGATATTTCTCTTCCGAGGCTTTAAGGGATGCATCCCTGTCAAGCTCTATGGCTTCAACCAGACCTTTGGACATTTCATCTATCGTTGAATTTGCTCTATTTACGAGAAAAATGATCCCACCCACAGCAGCTGCAACTGCGGCCAGAACCAAAACAACAGGGTTTGCAGCAAGAAATGCAAAGGCAGCTGACAAGAATCCCACAGCTGATGTTAAGCCGCCTATTATCGTAATAAGAGGTCCTACCCCTGCAGCCACCAATCCTGTTTTTACGATAAAATCGAGTTGCTTTTCAGTTAATCTACCTAAAAAGCCGGTAACATCGTTGACTACACCAAGAACCTTTGAAAATATCGGGATAATCTTCATGCCTAGATCAACCTGTATTTGTTTCCATTGCTCCTGCTGGATCCTCAGTCTATTCGTAGGGCTGTCTATTGTCCTGGCGAGGTCCCCCTGCGCGAGCTTCGTCTGCTCCATTATGACCCCAAACCTCGCCAATACTTTTTGCTGCTCCGTCATTTCTTCACCCTGAGCAACAATGCCTTTAGTCATCGCATAAGTTTCTATAGTAGTGTCGTTGATTAAAATACCCAAGCGTTTAAGCGGCTCTGCTTCGCCGCTTATACCGGCTTGAAGCTTCGCAAAGGCTTCTTCCGGTTTTAGGTTATAGAAAGAGGCCATGTCATAGGATAGCTGTGTTAGCCCCGATGCCATATCATATGCTGCTGTTTCCCCTAAACCCATCGACTTTAGCATGGCATCCATAGAACCAACGTTTTTACGAAGCTCATATTCGTTCAGCCCAAGAGTGTCTCTGAGGTTTTCTGACCACTTTCTCCCCTTGTCTGCCATCATTCCCAAACTGACGCTAAAAAGGTTTTCCGACTCTACAGCAGCCATGCCTATCTCAAGCATGCCCTTACCGAGCGCCACCAGTGGCACTGTCAGTCCCACTGAGACAACAGCCCCCGCCTTGAGCAGTTTACCGCCAAGCTTCTCTAACGAGAGGCCTGTTAACTGACCTTTTTTATCTATACTATCAAGCTGTTTCTCAGTCTCGTCTCCACCTTTTAAAAGGACGCTTCCGAAAAGTCTGAAAATTTCCACATTATCACCGCTTCATCGTTTTTTGATGCTTCGCTTTTGTTAATTCGGCTTTCTTTAATATGCCAGAATAATCTTCCTCAGTAACATTATTGTCTACTGCTTTCACCTGTCCGAAGTAATTTTCAAAGGATGGGAGACTTGACCCCCCTGCTAATTGCGAAACTAGATATAATGTAAGCCACCGTTCCCATGCCCTTTGTTCTAGTTCTGAATTTCTCGCATGCTGCAGGAGCTTAGTGAGTATTCCCGGCCTTTGCCGTATTAGGTACACATAATTATAATTGCTATGTAAAAGGGTGAGAGATCTTTCCCACCCAATTACATAGCTGACTTGAAAAAACCAATTAGCTCCTTGTCCTGCAACAGGACTTTCAGCTGCAGTATGGTCTCACTAAATGGTTGGGCTTTGATTTCGTCAGCAGGCTTGTCATGAACTATGGCCAGTATCTCAAACACTTCAGACTTTATCTTTCCTGTATTTTTAAGAATGTGCATGGCAAAATCAAAGCCCTTGTCCTTCAAAATCTTATCCGCATCATCCTTATCCTTTGTGTTAAGAACGCCTTTATTTCGGAGGATGTACCCCCTCATATCAACCTTCTCTATGATTTCTACTGCATAAGGCAGCATGTCGAATGCTTTCTCTGTATTGATCGTCATTGGTACAATCCCCCTTCATTTATTAAGCAGTTGTGAAATTGGTTACATTTGTAGCAGCCAGAGCGTTACCGGATACATCAGTTACAGCAGTTGTTACAATCGCGAGGTAACCCGTAGCCCCCGACAAGGCATCTGTAGGATTGAATGTAACAACGGTGTCATTCGTTCCAATACTCAGAGCGCCGGCCACTGGTGTTCCATCAGCCCCCATCAAGAAGAAATTAGTGCCGATCATCTTGGCAGGGTTAATGGCTTCGCTGAATGTCCAGACTACATTTACGCTCGTTGCCACACCTGTTGCGGCGTCAGCGGGTACACATGTTACCGTAGGAGCTGTTGTATCAGCAGCCTTTTGCAGCCAGACCTGATACGGATATGTGCTGGCATCGGTTTTAACGAAAGTGGCAGGATCGAATGTTGCTGTCAGCTCGATCTCAGGAATGATCTCTACATCTTTTGTAAAGGCCATAGCCAGTGCACTCAGACCGATAGCATCATACAGGATGATGATGATATCTTCCCCAGTACGGTTCTGCCCTACGAATGCCACATTATCAATATAGCTGCTGGAGAGATCCACCATCCTGGTAAGCTTGCTGTATGTGCCATCTGCGTCATCCAAAGACATACCCGCATAGTATTTCTGCAAGTTCGTTTTGTCAATTTTTAGAGTCCGTATCTTCAGCACAGGTGTCATTTTTATGAGATCTATGGCACCTTTGACCGGACCATAATCCCCATCAGATTCACGGTGCCTGAATTCAGCGCCATCCTTAAACTCGGATCCGCCCTTGGTCACCCCTACTACTACCTCACCGGCCTCGCCGTAATTAAAATATATCGCACCTGGCCCCAGGTACTCCGTTGATGGATCTCCCATCGGTGCATTTGCTTTTACGCTCATTCAAATCATCCTTTCGTAAATACTTTTACTTGATACCGAAGATTCCTCCGGAGTGTATATTCATCAGGAGTCGGGTAGTTCGGATCCCGGCTCTCCCTGATACAATGGAAATAAAAATTACTACCCACATAATGCACTCTGTTAAGTGCGGTATCTATGGTATCAGCCAGGTTTTCAATGGCTGTAGTGTCCTTGCCCATGTCATGATCCATCACGTCAATCTCAAGTGGATAGATGATGCTGCCGAAGTTATCTGTACCGCCCTCGATGCTGTTTCTAAGGGCATACACCGCATATGGAAAAGCCTCATCTTTTTCAACATGGCCTGATTCTATCGCTTTCGCTACTGCATTTATTAGGTTGTATACTGCTGTTTTCAGGTCAACTGTTGTCAAGCTGTTTCATCACCTTTTCTACTATATCTTTGATTCTTGATATGTTCTCCACTGCCGCCGGTTCAAGAAATGGCTGCGGATGCATACCTTCAGTCCAGTGGTATTTACCCGTTAATGAGTCATACCATACCCAGGGTGTTTTCCTGCCGTTCCCGTCTACTGCATATATACCGGTACCCTTTTCAACGTATATCCCATATTCGATGTCTGTACCAGTTGCTACACCCCTACCCCCTGTCATGGGATCTAGATATACCTTGTGGCCGATCTTGTTCCTCAACTCTCCGGAGAGCCCTACAGGTGCCAGTAACTTCGCTTTACCCTCGATCAGTTCACCTATCAGCCACAGTGCTCTTTCCTCGGCATCAGAGATCATCTTTTTGGCCTGTGGGATGAAGCTCTCATAATTACTGCCCATCCAGCTGTACCTCTTTCAGTAATACCTTGTAATGGTGGCCTTGGCTTACCGTGTCCTTTGGTTTTGATACTACTCGGTAATAGGTGCTTCCCTGCTTGAGTAGTTTTTCGTTTGAAAGACTTGTCCCCACTGGGCAATACAGCTTATGGTCTGCCTCAATACTCAGCTTTGCAGCTGCTTCGATCTCCCGGCTGGATGCCTGGTTAATGAGTCCCTGGAACTCGGATGCCTTTGCCCACACATAAGTACTCCCGCCCCTGCCGTTGGGCGTTTTGGTTTTAGTATGTAACTCTATCAGCGTATAATAGTCTGTTATTGGCATACAGCAAACCTCCCAGATCGTCATACATACTGCGGTAAGTGTTGAGCCTCTTTCTAAAGGCCGTCTTCCAGGAGCCATCACCCTCGAAGCTTACGGAATAATCGTCTATACTCTCAGACTTCACACCATCTTTACCAGTGAAAGCGGCTATGTCAGTAACCAGATCAAGGAAATCCCTCGGAGGGGCAAGGCCGAATATGTTGACTTTTGCGGTCTCGTCATAGATGGTTTCAACTACAGTTATAACCCCATTTGTAACAGATGCTATCTTATACACACCGTCATTAAGGATGGAATGCTGAATGAGAATATACTGCCCTGGCAGGTATGTCTCGGTAGCTCCGGTAATTGTCTTTCCGGTAGCAGCAAAAGTAAGGCTTATATTTTCATAAGTCCGGGGCCAGTATCTATTTATCTCTCTCATCACTTGACCTATCATTTAACCCACCTCTGATATAAGAATAGCAAACGACAGAGAGATTTTTTGCAAAACAAAAAGAGCCTCATTTTAACATTACCAAAAAGTTTTCAGCGTATTTGCAATGAAATAGCCGCAAAAAGTCTTACAGCCATTGATACAAGTGGATTCTACCGGTTTTTATAAAAAAAATATAAAAAGAGCCTGATCTCTCAAGCTCTCCGTTGCATCATGCTGACCTATTCCGCGGTAACTCACTTAATCATTTTCGCCATTTCAGCCTTTAATTGTGCTACCGTAGTAGCTTTATTTATGTCGGAAATTAGCTTTTCTTTATCGGTTTTGTTGCTATCGGCTTTGGCTTTTAAGCCCTTTTTACCAATATAAGCTTTTAATTTATTATATGCCATTAGAATATTACCCCCTTGTCAACAAGCACTTCAATAAGCTCGTCAAGCACTTCTTCTGTGGTGGGTTCTGGCTCTACCGCAAACATTTCAACGTCAGACACTTCTTCAAAAGTTGTTTCACCTGTTAGAGCATTGTATATTATGTTTTTCATACTTTGTACACCTCCACAGTTGAGCCATTAGTAATACCTCTATACAATAATTCAATAGTAATGCTCGTAATATCAGTGGCTTGCATATAGTTGGTCATGCATCTGGTGTAGATTTGTTGCAATGTCGATGAATATTGTGCTGCCTGAGCAGCGTTCACGTTAATACAATTTGCATACCCTTCCACAAACATGCGCCCATTGGTATCTATAATAAATTCGCTCCTTGACGATATACTGCCTATAGCATTTACAAGTTTACAATCGCTGTATGTTGCGAGGGTGCTTAACGCAAATGCATTGCCTGGGTTGGTACCATTTAACGACAAGGAAATATACCCAGCTGCTGCAGCTTTACTCATTAATTTAATTTTATACCTTTTACTTGCGGGCAAATTGTTTATTGTAATACTCAAAACAAAACTTTCAAAGTGCCATTTTGTCAAGTCAATTGTAGCGTTAGCTGTCAGATTTATAGCTGCACCTCCGCTTGTAAGAGAGAGCTGAAAAGTATCATCTGTTTTATTAACGACATAGTATAGTCCTTGCACCATGCCGCCTGCATACACCTGCAACGGATATACTGCGCCGGGATTAGTGTTTAAAGTTGGGAAAATTACATCGTTATTTACTAATCCATGCCCAACACTGGTAAAAGTATCTGTGTCAACATCAACGGCACTTACAACCACTTCTGTGTTTGTGCTATGGGTGTATGTTGCCACTGGTGTACTTAAATACCGCGCAATATTAGCCAATTGTTCTTCTATCAGGGCCGTTCCTTTTTTATGTTTCATCGTTATGCACCGCCTTAATCAAAATAGCTTACACTGATTAAACCACTGTTTGCACCTGTGCGGATCGCCTTAAAATTGGCAATCTCACTTGCAGATTCAAGTTCAATGGTATCACCAATATCAGCTATGTGGCCTACAGTAGTTGTAGGAGCCCCACCATCTGCCCTGTACCGTATCTGTGCTGTTTCAACAGTAATAACGGCTCTCTTTGAAGCATCGTATGTTGCGGCTGTTAACCCCTTACCGCCTGCAGTATTATCAACTGTCACCTGCTCGAAGGCATACGGTGAAGAGATTAATTTATCCTTTATCCAACCAAGCAGCTCAGTTATTCTCGGTAGACTCATGATCTATCACCCTGTCTTATTTTATTTATCAGTTTTTCTTTGCCTATATTGAGGGCATACTTGATACCCATTTTATCGGCAATTGCCCTGAGTTCGGGAAGCTCCATGTCTTCCAGCCCTTTTGCTTCCTTCACAGTATCATCTGCTGGAGGCAGTGGTTCTGTACCTATATCAAGCATATACCCTATCTCAGACTCCAGCTCCTTCTCAGGTTCCTTCTCAGGTTCCTTCTCAGGATCATGCTTATATCCGTTATCCCGTAGGATTGATGTAATCCTCTTGTCGTCTGTCTCAAACTGCCCTTTTATAAACTTACAAAGCCTCTTGTTCTTTTCTTTGTCCCAGACTATACCATTACCATAAAAAAGCATTGTTTTCCCCTCCACTTAGCCAATAAGAGAGGCCGAAGCCCCTCTATTAGCCGCTATTATACTGTAGTCAGTGTACATCCATCATTAGCAGTTACCCGCCATGCTTTTGCAGCACCAACCTCTATACCCGTGAGCTCGATATAATCCCCGGCAGCTTCCACCGTAATGGTGTTATTGCCGGTCTGGTTAAATGCGGAGGCCACTGTAATAACAATATCTCCGACATATGTTTTGCATGCCAGGATCAATTTCTGTCCTGCGAATGTAGGTACTGCCAGAGTCCTGGTCTCAGCTCCACCGGACACAAGAGGACAGGTACCGGAATTGGTGACTGCTATTGCCTGCCCATCTCCCGGATCTGCTACAGCAGTGGTCAGAGGCTGCGCATTGGCTGCAAGCTTTGCGGAGGTAACATTGGCATCTTTTATCTTTGCTGTCTCTACAGCATCCGCAGCAAGCTTTGCAGCCGTGACATTCAAGGCTACTATCTTTGCTGTCTCTACTGAGTCAGAAGCAAGTTTTGCGGCTGTGATATTAGCATCCAGGATCTTTGCGGTTATTACTGCATCTGTACCAATCTTTGTGGCGCTAACTGCACCGACAGCCAGGTGAGCGTCATCGATAGCACCTGCTGTGATATGCTCAGAATCGACAGCATTATCTGCCAGCTTGGTACCATCTATAGCATCGGCTGCTATCTTGGCAGTGGTAACATTAAGATTGGCTATTTTAGCCGTTTCAACGGCGCTGGCTGCCAAATGTTCAGGATCTATCGCCCCAGCTGCAATGTGCTCACTGTCCACAGCATCATCAGCTAGTTTTGTTCCATCCACTGCATCGGCTGCCAGTTTAGCGGTTTCTACAGCTCCTGTGGCTATCTTTGCGGCTGTTACGTTAGCATCAAGTATCTTTGCCGTAGTAACTGCGTCAGAAGCCAGTTTTGCAGCTGTGATGTTAGCATCAAGGATCTTTGCTGTGGTTACAGCATCACCAATTATCTTCTCGGTTGTTACAGCATTGGCCTGTATTTTGGCTGCACTTATGGAATCGTTTGCAACTACGGCTTCAGGAGAGAGTGTCTTTGAGTTTGATCCGTCATGGTCATGCCCATCGGCAATGGCAAAGACTTCGGCAACAAAATCCTCAAGCGTTTTCCTTAGCTGAGGATTGCGGATTTCAGAAAAATCATAGGTAGGTGTAGTCATTTTATATTCATCCTTTCATAGTAGCCCCGCCAGAGTGTTCCAGCGGGGCATTAGTTCCTATGCTTTATTTGTTATCAAGCGTCAAGCAGGTCGGTGATCTTGCCGTGGTATTCTTCGGGACCATAGTCCAGACCTATCTGGCTGTAAATGAATCCGCCCTTTTGAGCTGCGGTTACTGCTGTAGGCACATCCGCTATAATCTGGCCTTCATAAGGACAGAATACGGGAGCACATGCGGACATTTCAGCTATTACAACTGATGTAGTCGGCATGTAAGGTGCCCACATAGGAGCCAGCATGCAGAAATCAGTCTCGATCTGTTTGACATTAACTCCACCAATATTTCTATCTTCAGGAGCATAACCGTACAGATCTGTAAGACCCTGCTTCTGGTATGCATTGCAAAGTATAGCCATGTTCTGGAATATAGCGCCATTAGCCGCCATTTCTCTGAGCAGTTCCTGGATCATCGCTTTGGTAAGGTATGCACTGCCACCGGCTACCGCATTGGCGGATATTGCAGCGATAAGCCCTCTGGTCTTTGCTGCTGTGCTTGCGTTGGTTGCAGCCTGATATGTCCCCTGAAGGAAACTATACTCTACATCAACAGCCATCTGTCTCATCTGTGCCATTCTTTGGAATGCAAGCTCATCCTTTACAGGCTGATCTCCATTGATGGCGATTCCTGCGATTTCACCAGTAGTGGATTGCTTTGCAAAGCTCACTGCATAGTCATATTTGAATATCTGTACAGTGTTTGTGTCCTGGCCTCTGGTGTAGGTAGTAGCTGCTGCGGCTGCTGCCGAAGCGGCTTCAGTGATAGCTGGCTGTGATGCGCTGTTAAGCGCCCAGGGCTGTGCAACAGGGAACAGAAAACTTTGTGCCGTTCTACCCCCGCTGAGTCCGCCGATTGCGTTCAGGAACGGAGTCTGATTTGCTCCTATCATGAATAACTGGCCTAAATAATTTAGATCTTCTCTATCTGTGTATGCCATTTAAACTCACTCCTTGAAATTTTTTATTTGTGCTTGCAACTGCACCATCTGCATAACATTTCTGGCTTTCTCAGCCTCGTTGTACTTGTCGATGAGCTGCTGCTTGGTTACTGTTCCGCCACTACCGGATCCTCCGCCTGCTGGAGGCTTGCCGGTTTCGTTTTTCACTTCTCCAAATAAGGTCTTGCGGCTTTCCTTAATCGGCTTAAGATGGTTATCCCAGTCTACGATGTTACCCTTGCTGTCCAGGATGATCTTGTCAAGGTCAAACTGGCTTGTTAACAGGTCAATGGCATCTGTTGAGGCTTTTGCTTCCCTGAGTGATCTCTCAATGGATGCTGTTTTCTGCCGGTTGGTTTCGCGCTTCTCAGCAGTTTCCTTATACGCTGTAAATTCCTTGTTAACCTTCTCCAGATCTTCTTTGAACTTTACAGCATCATTCCCGCTCTTACTCAGGTCATCAACCTGCTTTTGCAGATCATCCATCTTTTTCTTAGTGTCTTTCAGATCCTCATTCTTGGAATTGAATTCTTCCTTAGGGATGAAGTGCTTACCTATTTCCTTTTTCACGCTCTCCAATACCCCTGCAATGAGCTCTCCCAGCTTACCCTCGTCTGATACTTTGCCTTTTAAGGCAGCTTCAATCAACTGTTTTAACCATTCCATATGCGTGTCCTCCACGACTTTTTATTCCGGTTGTCGCCGGTATAGAGTGCGGCTTATTCTCCCGCCCGAGTATTCATTGATTCCATTGTACAAAAAGCCGGCTATTTCTTGTGCAATGAAAAAAATAAATTTATTCTAACCTCTTGACTTACGGTACAATGTACGGTATGATAAGAATATCAAATCGAAAGGGGATATAGGTATGGTTAAAGTGTTTAAGCTTGAAGCCTATAGCGGTGGAACCATTTCTACAGCAGAAGCAAAAGCAGAAGGTATTAAAACAGATAAATTGCAGTTAGCCAGTATTGAGGATTGTAAGAAGCAGGTTGTTGATGAAGGTTATGGCTCAGCTTACGGCGGGAAAATAAGGGTTGTAGAAGGTGTATTTGAATTTAATTGGGATAAGACTGTATACGAGGCGGTGATATAATGCCTCGCGTTTATACGGAAATCCGCATAGCACATGCAACCGAGCAAATCAAAAGAGATTATGAGAAAGTACTCGACATTGCACTCAAAAAAGCCGGTTACAAAAGCCGAACAGAGTGGTTTAATGAAAAGGTAAGGGAAATAGTTAGGGAACATGCATCCCATCTGATGGTAAAGGAGGAAATCCTATGAAACTAGCAACAACCGGCTATGATTGGGTGATCGTTGACGGATACCCAGATCAAGCATTTTGGAAGAGCTTTATTGAATCGAAAGATAGGACGCTATTCGGGAATTTGAAAAAAAAAGAGTCTAAATAAAGGCTCTTTTCTTTTTTTGCGTAAAAAAAAAACTCCGTGCAATGACGGAGTCGAGAGGAGGTTATCTATGAGAATATATCCGGGTTATCGACAATGACCATATGTAAACCAGTAGCAAGCCTATCAATGGTATCCTCGTCCTCATCAAGTTTTAGATCAAAGTGATGTGTGATACCGTGGATTATTTCATGTAATAGCGTTTTGAACTTACCCTGCTCGCCCTGGATATTCGGTTCTATCCTGATTAGCGCTCTTTCATAATCGATATGGCCGTAAGCCATGTTGCTTCCGGTATTAAGTCTATCCTCGTACTTAACAGCATAATTTGTCCCGCCAATTTTGACCTTCTCCGGTATCTTCATCCTACCCTCGCATTCTGCCATTCCTTATATGTCATATTCGGAATGACCTCGTTTTTACCATCAGTGCCCCTTGCACGCCTAAACTCATTTACATCCTCATACCCATCAAGCACGGCTATCATCGGGCATCGGCAATTAATGGTCTCCTCCGGCGGCCCACTCTGATCCCCAGGATACATAAGACCGTTACTGAATTTCTCGTCCATACCTACGGTCTCACCATCCATATCCTGGTGACTTTCCCTTGTCACGCTGTCCAGAGAAGAAACCCAGCGCTTATTGAGCTTCAAACCCATATTTCCAGCATGTTCGTAACTGTCCTGCTTCGCTGAATTACATACCCTGGTTGTCTCAGTACGTGCAATATCTACTGCCTTATTTGCATTGGTTTCCAGATCTTTCTTGATCCGTGCAGTCAGATCCCGGATACCTTCACCTTGGGCAATACTCTGAATCAGACTTGTCTGTATCTTACGCTGTATAGCCTCTTTATTGCTTTTAAGGCTGATCTTAGACATTGGCGTGAGAATACCCTTGCTTATACTGGATCTGGCTATATTACCATATGCAAGCTTAACCTGATAATTCGTTTCAAGTATGTATCCGGAATAAAAGTAATTGAGCTGGTACTGATCTACAAGATAAGCGCTTACCTGGGGGGTATTGGTCAGCTGCAATGTCTTAATTTCATTCAGCAGCTGTGCCTGAAGCTTCTGGAAGCGATTATACTTATACATCTCTGAACGGGTAAGCTTTCCATCAATAGCATATTTATTTACATACTTGTATATCGTATCCCTCATGCTGTTATACGCTCTCTGGTACTCGCCGGAAAGCTTTTTTGTATAGGTGTTAAGAAGCTGCTCAACCAGCTTTGTTAGTTCCTGATCCTTGTCCATCTATGTCATCCTCCAGATCGTCATCGTCTAACTCTACATCCGGCTTTTCTGCTTCGAGTCTCTCCTGCTCCTCTGCAACATCATCCACCCACGGATGATTTGATAGCCTTGTTTCATCGGATACATTGCCCTGCTGCCCTGCATTGGCTGTCAGGATCTCTGTCTCATTCATAATCATAGACCTATTGAATGTTACATCATAATCCCCCACAGGCGTCTGTCCGTTTATCTGCAGATACCTATTCAGGAAACGCATAACGCGATCAATGAAGTCTCGGCACTCAGATTCAAATTCATTAGCTTTTAGGTCAAGGTTAGCAAACCGAGACTTGATTACTATGTTGGTGATATTGCCATCCCCGGTTTTAGAGGTATCTACCCCACGGCCAAAGCGGAAGATATCATCATTTATCCGGTCAAGCATAGCAGTACGCGCTTCTGTCGGTATATTAACACTCTCGGCATGTGCGTCGCCCTCATCGGACACTTTCAGGGTTTTGTATTTACGGACCTCGTTCAGGAATGTATCAAGGTTGGTACCGTTATAGCCTTTAAGCACCCAGTAAATGTCCTGAATGTCCTCCAGGTTGTTTGCGAAATCTGATTCCACTATGTCATACACATCAATGTGTCTTCTGACCGGCTTTAGATCGTGTACCCGTTCATCATTGTTATAAAACGGTATCAGGGGTACCTTACCCCAAGAGAGATTCTCAGACTGGGTAACTGTATCGCCATACTGTAGCTTTTGTATCATGTGCGGCCTGGGATTAACTACCCCTTCCAAAAATTTATATTCTTTGTTCTCCGGATCCTGCTGATAGTAAGTAACCTGGATATCGTCCCATACCTCGACGCGAATTACCTTCACCATTTCATCCTTGCTGTTGAGAATCGTAACAGGGTAAAACCTGATAGCATAATCAAGCTCATCAGCATCATCCGTTTTGTACATCGCTATTACCTGTTCACTCGGTATGTGCATGAGCTTAAATTTTTCATCCCCACTGATATACGGTTGAGCCCATCCTATAAATTTCTTGGATGCAGCTTTCCCGGTCTTCTTCAAAGCCTTAGGGAATTCTTCTTTACCCAGCAGATCAAGGATGTCTTGCTTTCCTGCCCGGATAGTAACCGGTTTACCAAGTGAATACTGTATCTTCTGATCCACCAATATTTTGTAATACCCAGCTGCAAGCTTGTTATTGGCTTTGTATGGATCTTCGATGAGATAGTCCGCATTAGTGCCGGTATCTCTGGCGCGTATAAGCTTTTTACGCGCCATTATCTTGGTGTTATCACTGTCATAATACGCATCCCCGACACGCATCATCTGACATTCGTCAGAGCCCTCAAAATTGCTTATAGCTGATCTAAGAAATGCATTGATATCCTTCGGTGCTTTAAACATTCTACCATCCCCATCCTGGACGCATATCGTCCTCTAGTGCGTATCTCGTGCCATCAATACCGTGGTTATCTTTATCGTCAAGCTTATTCTTGATATTGCCGTCTGCATCAACCTGGTAGTCTATAGCCTCAAATTCCTTAGCTGCATTCGGTGTGCGCTCCGGATCTATAACTATTTCCTCGAGGTCATCCAACCACTTCTCACCAAACTCTACAGATCCGGGGCCCTTCTTCGCTCCCTTGATTCTCACACCGTATCCTCTGACCTCATTAACGCTTTTAGGCTCCGCACTGTCAGCTGTTATCATATCTGCCTGGTACTTTCTCGCTTTAATCTTATCGGCTGCTTCCCGATTACTTAGTTTAATCTCGTATATCTCGTCTATAAAATATAATATCCTACGCGTCTTATCATAGTGCAACCGCAGGAAACAAAATGGATCTGCTGCATATCCCCAGTCAATGCCCTGCCTTATGTTGTCAAAGCCCTTGACCTCTTCATCCGTGATTCTCCTGAATACCAGATTCTCAAATGGCACTATGCCCGCCCCTGTTGGTTTACCTAGCCAGTTCCATTCATATTTTTTAAGATTCTTTTTCTTAACCTCTTCCGCTTCCTGCTTTGCTGTTTCCGATAAGTACGGATTGTCAAGATACGTGCTATGATGGACATAGGTATTAGCAGGTAAAAACTGCGTCTCATACTTCTTGTTTAACCAGTGCTGCTTTCGCTTTGGAGGGTTATAGCTTAAAAATATGCTGTATTGCAATCCTCCTGGTAGCTCTGCCCTTAGTACCGAATCTGTTATAGCGTCAACCTCTTCCTCAGTCTTAAACTCCGTTGCCTCTTCTATCCAGACTATGGTTATGGGAAATTTACTCGTTTTTATGGATTTTATCTTAAGAGTATCATCCCCACCTCTGAATAATATCTTATTGCCTCTTGGCAGGTATGTGAGCTCGTAGGGGCTTTCCTTGGTCTTCCAATGTGCCCCCACTCCCAGATACTCTATCGCCCATTTAAGCTGCTCATATACGCTGGTTTCAACAGTGTTATATACTTTTCTGATTACCAGCGCATTAACCGGCTTTTTCATAAGCTCATATATTATCCTTATACTGATATGAGAGCTCTTGGAGCTATTACGTCCACCCTTGCATACCTTGCGTAAAAACTTATCGCAGGCCCTCCAGAAGTTTCTGAAAGCAGGCAGGACTTTCTCCGACATCCTAATCGTTTCCATCATCGGCCCCTATATCATCAACAATTTTTACTGCGAGAGATCCCATGAGGTTAACATTGTCCTTAAACATATTCAGGTGCTTACCGAGCAATTCAAGGGACTTATTCTTGTCATGGAATCTAATTTCCCTCTCCACGGTCTCCCCCGCGTCTGTGTATGTTGTTTTTACTTTTACGGAGGCAATCGCGGCTGTGTCATCCTCGGATGCATCATTCTTGAGTGTAGCATCTTTCGTATTTACCGCTTTGCCCACATTTACGAATCCTATACAGGCTAATTCACGGAGGATACGATCCGCGTTTATACCTGTACGCCTTGACCTCTCAGCCAGCGCCCGGTCTACGGATGCGCGCACGTTCGGTTTTGCAAGGTTTTCACTCCCAATAACGCATGCACTAGTAGTACTGTAGCCAGCACGAATTGCTGCTTGTGTAGCATTCAGGTCAATCAGGTACTCCTCTACAAATCTCTGCTGTTTCGCTGTAAGTTTGGCCATAAATATCACCTTCCTGCATAAATTGTACATGAAAGCACCCAATCTACCTGCAAAAAATAAAACCCATCTATGCAAATGGGTTAAAAAATATTTTTAAAAAGTCTTATAAGCCGCTATTTTCCACAAAGAGTCATGTTTTTTCTAAATGACTCTTTACCTCTTTTCTTTATTGGAATCTTATATTTATGAAGCCTGCGTCTTATTGTTGCGTAACTACACCATAAGGCATCAGCCACTTTTCGGACGGATCCCAATTCCTCATACAGCTTTTTAAGTTTTAACGGAGACATAACAATCTCCCATTTCTGCCATCTCTGTGGTTCAATGTGTCGGCATATAGTTGCTACATCACAGCCGAAAAGCTCCGCTATCTGCGTCTGTGTCCATCCATACTGCTTTGATTTCCATAAAGCATACATAACCTCATCCGATGTTTTCATCCGTAATCACCCCTATTTCAAGAAATCAAACTCATCCTCGTCAGCTACATCCGGAAGCGGCCAGGGTATGCCATTGATTTTACAGAATGATCCGATCAATTTATCAGATGCCTGCTTACCGGGGTACCGCCCTGTATAGATCTCCTTGTATATTGCAATTTGACCTTTCCAAATTTTAATCTGTTCACTACTTGCCATTATGCAGCCCTCACTTTCTCAATTCTTGCTTTTACCGCTGTCATTAATGCATCCTGCCCAGCTGCTTTGGCTTGTAGCGCCTCCATAACGTCCTCATCAATCGTCCCTTCGGCTATCAAGTGATGGATGATAACGCTATGCTTTTGCCCCTGCCTATGTAATCTGGCATTTGCCTGCTGGTACAGCTCCAGACTCCAGGTAAGCCCGAACCATACTATCGTACTGCCGCCATCCTGTAAGTTTAACCCGTGCCCCGCTGATGCTGGATGGACTGCTAGAAGCTGAATCTTTCCGGCATTCCAATCGGCGATATCCTTGCTGCCTTCAGCACCTTTTCTCAATGTCCGGCAATGCTTAAAACGCATTCTGATACGATCTAGATCATGTTTGTAGCTGTAAAACAGTAATACCGGATGCCCATTGGCCCCTTCCAAGACATCCTCCAGGGTATCAAGCTTTGCATCATGGATCTCTCTTACGCCTTTATTCTCATCGTAAACAGCCCCATTTGCCATTTGTAGCAGTTTGTTGGACAGTACTGCTGCTGTATTGGCTACAATGTCCGCATCGATCATGGGGAGAAGCAAGTCCCTCTCAAGCTGCCGGTATTTTGCTTTTGCATCCTCGGTAAGCTTAACCGGCACTACACGATCAATACGCTCTGGCATAGCCAGCCAATCGACAGATTTCATACTCACACAGATATCAGAAATCTTCTCGAATACGGCCTCTTCAGACTCCTTCTTTTGCTTCCAGTCATAAACCACATACCCGCTGCGAGCTCCCGCCGTGAAATATCTTTCTCTGTATCCGGTGATCGTCTTACCCAGTCTCTCGCCCTGGTCCAGTAAATACATCTGGCTCCAGAGATCCAGCAGCCCATTGGGTGAAGGTGTACCGGTTAAACCTACGATCCTGCTTATCATCGGCCTTACCCTTCGCAACGCCCTGAACCGTTTTGCTGACGGTGACTTGAAGCTAGAGAGCTCGTCTATTATCACTGTATCAAATGGCCAGTCATTGCCGGTTTCACTTACCAGCCATTCAACATTTTCCCGATTGATGATGTACAGATCTGCTTTTACTTTCAGTGCCTGCTCTCTGCGCTTTTTATCCCCCAGGATCTTGGATATCCGCAGGTGCTTCAGATGATCCCATTTTGCGGATTCCCGGCTCCATGTATCCTCTGCTACCCTCAGGGGGGCTATTACTAAAATCTTAGCTGCCTCGAATCGATCATAAAGCAGATCATCGATAGCTGTAAGGGTAATTGCTGTCTTACCGAGGCCCATCTCAAGGAAAAGGCCTAAAGTCGGGGTATCTAATATTCGTTGTATCGCATAGTCTTGATATTTATGTGGCTGAAATTTCATGTATTTGCTCCTTTGAGTCTATTACTAATACCGTAAAGCCGAGTGCCCGTAATTCGTTATGGCGCTTTTCCTGAAGGGGCCTTGCTTTCTTCCCTGTTGCCTTCGTCTCGACAAATACAACTCGGCCTCCCGGGAATAAGCAGATACGGTCTGGTACCCCCGCCGTACCAGGGGAAACAAATTTCCAACATTTTCCCCCTTGCGCTTTGGTCACTTTTATCAGATTAGTTTCTATCAGCATCTCCCTCATGCTTTGACCTCCATTTTTCAGTGTTGCCGTTGTTGCCCTCATACGCACGTACTCATGAAATATGCGTTTAAGTTATATATTTCTACCTATATCTACCATATATTATCACTTACTTACTTTTTATCTTTAATAGTATTTTTACGGCAACAACGGCAACACCGCCTCTGTAATCTAGTAATATCAGCCGTATAAGGTGTTGCCGTAACTGACTTTTTACGGCAACGCTACTGCAACATTAGATACAATTAACCTTTAAAGGTGTTGCCGCGCGTTGCCGTAAGAAAACCAGTCACGGCAACACCTTTTTATTTCTTTTTGTCCCTGTCGAATGCAATTTGTACCCCGTAGCCCTTAACCCTTGCTTTACCTTTTAACTCAACCCAGCCTGGTATTTTCCGCATGATGTCACAGATTTCTTTCGCTTCCCATGGCCGCATAGATCCTTTTTTGTTATTAAGGCACTCTGCCCATGTCTGTGCTGCACATACGCGGTTACGGTATACGTCCTTTTTACTCTCATCAACAAGGTCATCAATAGGCGCTTCAAGCCATTCTTGAATCAGCCCCTCCCGTGGATCTTCTTCCATATGCAATCCCTGCATGCGCTCCGCCTCTGCTGATGCTTCCTTGTCAAGCTGCAAGCTTTCCCCCGCATTATAAAGACATAAAGCCTCCGCCCATACCTGTCCTATATCCGCATTACTTAAGCTGTCCCAGTGGCTTAATTTGCGTTTTTCAGGGTAGATGTCCACAGGCCAAAAGCGCCGGTTACCCGTGGGATCTTGAAGGAAATTATGATTATTTGTAGTCCCGAAAAATACGCATTTACGGGGGAAATCGGTCACGGTTCTATCGTATGCTACCCGGTACCGATCCTCAGTCTTTGACAGAAAGGCCTTGACCTCCTCCATCTCTGATTTCTTCAGCGCCGAGAGTTCTCCAAGCTCAAATATCCAGGCGCTTTGTAGATGCTCCCCAGCCTCTTTGTTGTCCAGATTCTTGAGGCTGTTGCTGAACCAATTAACCCCCAGCCGGGTGAGTAAGCTGGTCTTGTGGGAGCCCTGAGGGCCTATAAGCACCAGCATCTCGTCAAACTTACATCCTGGCTCATATAGCCTCTTTACAGCAGCTACAAGCATCTTGCGTGTCACTGTGCGTACATAGCTACAGTCCTCTGCCCCCAGATACGTGATGAAGAGATCATCCACCCGGTCTATGCCATCCCAGATATATGATTCCAGATACTCTTTAATAGGATGGAAGGTGTTGGAGTGCACAACCTCGGCAAAAGCATTCTGGATGGTTATTCCTGATTTGAATTCATACTGTTTACCGAAGTAATGCTGCAGGCGCTTATCATCAGCGCCCAGCCAGGGCTCATATTCCTGCTGCGGTCTTTCTCTGTCTCTCCACGGCAGCGGCTTCCGGATTACTTCCGTATTACCAAAAGCATCATAAGCCAAGGCACCTTTGAAAGCCCCATTCCTGAGGATAAGCTCTGCATTTTTGGCTGTAGGATTTGGCAGTCCGGACTTATAATCTACATCGAGAAGTGTCCTCCATGCGTCAGGATCTTCCGGATCTTCTACTGGCTCAAAGTCATCCTGAGCGTCTGCCAGCCTTATCTTTTTAACGGGCGGATCGTTAGCAGCGAAGTTCAGCATAGCTGCATAGCTTGGGTATTTATTTGTTGGTGTGTGATCCTTGACGTCTTTGTCCAGTTCTCCGAACTTATGGATACGGATGAGATCAAATATGTTTTTACAGTGCCCGTCATTGGCAGGGTCGCTCTGATGCTCGCTATATGCCCATGTATCATCGTAAACCCTGAGGCCTCCGAAGGAGCTGCCGCCGGCGAAGGTCCATCGATCATCACTGGACGTAGGGATATACACATTGGGTATGAAGGTCTCAATGCCCTCCTGGATGTTGTAAATTTTGCAGAATACCCCGATGGCTCCGGGCTTATCCACCGGATCACCCAGCTTCTTAATCTCAGCTGTTATGTGCTTCTCAGTGTCCGGATGCCGTGGCCATTCAGAGGAGTCCTTCCAATCGGCATACTCAGACAGTACAGCATCAACATCTAAAGGCTCACCTTCACCGATAATTAACTCCGGTGTTGCATCCCGGGAGCAGCTGGGCAGATACATCAGCCGATGTACATCGAAGGTAGTTTTGTCGAAATAGGATAGCCCTATTTTACCAGCCAGTTTACGGGCTACGGCTGCATGCTCGTCTGGCAGCATAACACGATTGGCGGGAAGGACCAGGCGGTATTTCAATTTTGTCGGCCTGCAGCTGTGGGTAGAGTAGATAGCATAAGAACAGCCACCAAGGATAAGATCCGCAGAGAAGATGAAATTCTCGTCTGCGTTATCGGCATCCAGAGTAATCAAATACCGATTCTCAACATTCTCCTTCTTCCTGCGTCCACTCTTAACGAAGCCACCGACAAAAGCTCTGCCATTTTTTATAGCATCCTTGCTATCCTTGGCCATGACATCATATTCAGCCATGGATTCATTAGTCCTGCGTACCTTTTTGAGGTACTTTTCCAGGAACTCATCCCATTCCATGTATTCCGGTTTCCAGTTGATGTCTGACCGATTCTTTCCAAACGATATTTCAAGCATATGTTTTAACCCCCAGGAGTCTTTTATTTCAGTATAGGAATGATTATAAGTATTCCTGCAATTGCGAAGCACAAGAACAGGACACCAGCTGTAAATAGATCATCATCAAGCCTTGGATCCATATTTATCATCCCCCTTTACTCACTTTCAGTTTATCCACCGTCATCATATACTGCTTGACTAGTCCTTGCAGTTCTGTGACTTGCTCTTCTAGGGATTTTACTTTAATTCTGTATTCGCTGTTGCTCATGCCCGTTCACCTCCTGCGGCTTTTCCTGATATTGCGCGGTTACTTTTTTATTTCTTCAAACTTAATTTCAGCATCTTCTTTAATTTTGGAGAGTAGAATTTCCATACATAAAACAACACACTCTCCACAGATATCAGCCTTTGGGTTTGTTATTATAACTTTTGAATTACCTTCTGTTTTCCCACAAAAACTACAAACTTTCATATACACACTCCTTCGCATTAATTTTTATTCTTTCAGGCGCTGAACCCTGGCACTGTCCATATTACGCTTTAGAATTGAACCAGTGCCGCAAGTTTCCATATAGTGAAAGGGATAAGATTATGCCGATGATTGTATCTATCCCATTCGGTTTTATCGCTCCAAACGCTATTATTTCAATCACTTGCCACACAACAGTAACCAACAGTAATATCCCTAAAAATGTTAATGCATCTATTAAAAACCCTCGCATTCTGACCACCTCACTACCGCGCATTATTTTTATTTTGTGTGGTTAATCTCTTGGATCTAAAACACTATCCAGATACTCCTGGTAGTCATTCATCTCAAGCAGTTCCCCATTTCTGTACCGGTACTTTGGTTTTTGATCTTCAACTGTCCATTTATGCTCTGCCCTGCATCCGCTGGACTTGTTCCAGTTATCGCAAAATATGACCGCGTCACAGGCCTCATACAGGATTCGGCATTTACCCATAGCCGTTTCGTTGTCCCCGCCTAAGGGCAGGATGATAGGGTTTATTACGCTCATTCCGTATTTCAGCTTTAGTTCAGACTCAATCAACTGCGCGGCATGCTGGTTTGTGGCGGGATCGCCGCAAGTCGTATATGGGTGTGATAGGTAGTAAAGTATGTCTTTCCTCATTTTGCTTTCCCTCCTTAATCTAAAAAATCAAGTTCTTCAGTATCAACTATTCTCGGCTCGCTCTCTGCAGTCTGGCAGTTAAGTATTGCCTGCTGATAGTAGCTGTCCTTTAGCTCTATACCAAGCCCCCTGCGCCCCATTCGTATAGCTGTATAAATCTCACTGCCGATTCCGGCGAAGGGACTTAAAACGATATCATTCGGATTTGTCCAAAGATGCAGCGCTCTTTCTATTACATCCAGCTGTAACGGGCATATGTGGCGCTCGTCTTTCTCATCTCTCCCAGGTTTTCTGTTCAGTGTCCTACTCTGTTTAATGTCCATCCATACAGGAGAGGCATACCGGCGCCATACCTGATGAGAATATACCGGATCAGCTTTTGCCATGGATAGGTCCTTGTGTATGCGGCTGTCCTTAAGTGTTGGCTCAACCTTCGGAGCTACCGGTTCATCCTCGCCTACAAAATAAGTGAAGCCCTCCGGATGTGCTACAGGTTCCGGATTAACTCCGGGCTTCCTTAATGTTATGAGGTAGTCGGGTAGTCCTTGCCTGCACAGAGAAGAATCTTTTTGGATCTGTTTATGAAGCAGCCCCAGTGCCTTTGTCCTTGTAGCTTCAACCAGCGGATCTTTCCATATCGCTACTCTGGAGTGATAGATAAATTTTGATCCCGATGGCTGATATTTGCTTAATTCTTTATGCATACCCTCGATGATACTATCGAGTCTCACTGCCCTATCAAGATCAGCATTTAGCCATGCCTTATTTCTTCTGTCTTCTAATCTTGTAATAGCCTTATAAAAGTCAGCAGCCTCGTCATCGATAAACGCTCTTATCAGATCCCCGGGGAAATCCTTGACACCGATAAACCCATCCCTTTCCTTCATGGCCGGAATATCCATGCAATGGAAGGATAACAACCTCCCTGGCATTAATACCCTATAAAGCTCCAATACAAGGAAATTCATATTAATGAAGAAGTCATCCGCCTTGCAGTTGCCCATATCCCTCTCACTGTTTGAATAGGTATACAAACTCGCAAAGGGAGGGCTAAATATACTATAATGGATACTATCTCCCGGGATGCCCTTCAGGACTTCTATACAGTCCCCGTGGTACATTGCCCATCTGTCTGTAATAACCTGGCTAAAAACTTGCTGCATTCTGCATTTCCTCCCATGCTGGTAATTTAATTTTCATCTCCGGATTATATGGCGTAGTTATCCGCTTTGTAGACTGGAGCTCCTTCTTGGTGATCTCCTTCGTCAATTCGATCATGGCAGTCTGCATTTTCAAAGCATCCTGTGTTTTTCGTTCAATGTTCTCCTTCACGCAGCCCTCTTTTGCACTGATAACAATATGAACGTTTACAGGCTTCGTTTGTCCGAATCGATAACAGCGCCTTACTGCCTGATAATACTGTTCATAGCTGTCGGAGAGTCCAACGAATAGCATATCTGAGCATGTCTGCCAGTTCATCCCGAATCCTGCAATGCTGGGCTTGGTTACAAGGGTTTTAACCTCTCCCTGAGAGAATCCCAGCATTGACTTTTTCTTGTGTTCTGGTGAATCACTGCCCTTGACCTCTACTGCTCCCGGGATAGCCTTTGATAGCATCTCAGACTCAGCATTAAGATCACACCATACAAGGCACTGACCATCTATCTCCTGCGCTATCTCAGCGGCTCTCTTGACTCTGAGATCAATACTCTCTTTCCTTGCCTGCCTGCGCTGCATTAGGGATAAAGGCTCTGTGCTTGGCTCATCTCCATCAACTATATGCTGGTGAATTATGAGCTCAGGAAGGTTATAGAGATCTCCCGGGTATCCGAGATCCGCCGGGTTACTCATGAATACCGCCCAGCTTGCCATCCACTGCCAGAAGATATCCTCCGCATGCCGTTTCAGTCTCCATTTTGAGGTATCGCCGCCATCGTGTACAAAGTACATGGAAAGCATCTCTGACCGGGTCATTACTCCGAGGAATTCACAATGGTTTCCCAGTTCCATATAGTCATTTGGTGCCGGTGTTGCTGTACATGCCAGCCTGAAGGGTGTCTGTGAGAAGTTGTCAATAATCTCCGTCCGCATTTTGGAGCTGTAGTTTTTCAGGATTGAGGACTCATCCAGGATGATACCGGTAAAGTCATTTGAAACGAAGTTATGAAGCATTTCATAATTGGTGATGTTGATACCCGGCTTTACATCTGCCTGACTCCTGCAGACTGTTACCGGTATGCCGAATTTATCCCCTTCGCGTTTAGTCTGTTCTGATACCGCCAGAGGCGCGAGAAGCAGAACATTGCCGCCGGTATATTGGTGTACCTGATGTCCCCATTCAAGCTGCATAGGAGTCTTTCCAAGTCCGCAGTCAGCGAATATAGCGGCCTTACCCTTTGCCAATGCCCACCGGACCATATCACACTGGAATTCATAGAGAATGAGGTTCAGGTCGTATTTGTCAATATCAAACCCGGAGGATTCCAGGATAAATCGTTTTTTAAGTAGAAAAGTATTATAGTCCATCTGTATTGCTCCTTAACTTAATAAGTATTGCAGATTTTTATCTTCGAGATTAATGGTGCATAGTTCAGGTAAATTCGATCTGACCAGTGCTTCAGAGAATGGTGGCGGAACTGAATTACCGCATCTGGCTACCTGAGATTTCTTTGGGTATGGCCTGCCCTGATGATTCTTGAAGTTTATTATGTAATCATGCGGAAAGCCTTGCGCGTCATATAGCTCCCGAGGCTCCAGCATCCTCATGCCTATATCTACAATCATGTAATCTTGGCCATATACGGTCACAATCCCAAAACGGTCTGTTCCGGTAATTGTCCTTAATGGTTCATCTACCGTCTGGCCTAGATCCTTTTCGCTTCCATAGTAAGACATTAAAAAGGTTCTGACCTCTCCCCAGTGACCGGGCCCTGCTACTATTGTTGGTATAGGTTCATTCATTGACCTGCCATCACAATGATTATTCATTTGTAACAAATGGCTTGTAACCAAAGCGTGGTGATCTCTTGAGGTTATCGTGTGTGTCGGCTCATTCAGATCCACGCCATCACCGGTGTAATTACCGGCATAATACTTGCTGAGAAATACCGCAACGAGTGAATACCTGTTTGAACCATCAAGTGTCAATATTGGAGAATCTAACACCTGTCCCCTAGTATCTGGACTGGATTTCTCTCCGTGATATTGTGAAAGAAATGGGGTAATGAGCATATGTTCCTGCTTTGTGACGATTGTTGATAACGGGGTATTAATGGAATGTGATCTATCTTTTGTAAATCCAGTCTGCCCTATCTGCGCTATGAATGGTTGTGGGTTTTCAAATACAAACTTCTTCATGCCCCGAGCTATTCTGTAAAGGGTATTCTCAGCCAGCGGTTTTTTACGGTCAAAAATACTTGGGCAGGGCAGTGACCAGTCAATACATTCCGCAGCTGTGCGCCATGGTTTCATTAGTCCACAGCCAGATTCTATCTTTTTGGGATCTCCATGAGTGGGTTTAGGCCATACTATGGGCTTACCATCACATCGAGCGATAAGGAAAAATCTTTTGCGGCTTGTTGGAGCTCCATAATCGCAGGCCTTTAACTCCCGATGTTCAACCTTGTACCCCAATGATATGAGCTGGGATTTCCACATTTCAAACGTCTGACCTTTTTTACTCTTAACCGGTTTGCCCTTTCTCACAGGACCCCAGGTAACAAATTCTTCAACATTCTCAAGCATGATTACCCTTGGACGGACTTTCCCGGCCCACTTCAAAACTATCCAAGCTAATCCCCTGATTTTCTTTTCAACTGGCTCCCCGCCTTTGGCTTTAGAAAAATGCTTGCAGTCTGGAGAAAACCACGCCAATGCTACTGGTCTGCCTTTGCATGCCTTTACCGGATCGATACCCCATACGCTTTCACAATGGATTTCTGTTCCCGAGTGGTTAGCCTTGTACATTGCAATTGCAGCTGGATCATGGTTAATCGCTATATCCGCTGATCTTCCGATTGCCAGAGTTATTCCCGTACTGGCTCCGCCGCCGCCGGCGAAATTATCAACTATGATTTCTCTATGTAATGGCATTTGACCTCACCGTTAATCTTTCTTATAAAATTCTGTCTCAAAAGCATCCGCCCTTAGTGGTAATCCCGGAGCCCAATTTATCGGATGCCCCATTATCTCAATAATGTCTTTTATGGAATCCCGTTCTATCGGTTCATCGATTATAACCTCATCATGGACATGCAGCCGGATCTTATATCCTGCCTCATCCAGTCGCATCATACTGACCGCCAGACAATCCCGGGCTATTGCCTGTACAAGATTCTCCACCAGTTTCCCGCCGTATGTTTTCTGCCTGCACCAGGTCTTTGTTACCTGGTCCATACCCTCATAGGTCAACCCGTCTTTCTCAAACTTCGCCTCATATTGTAACTGTGGATTAACATATGCCAAGCTTCTCCCGGATGGTAGATCAGCAAACAGCCAACCCTTTTCAAATCTGTACTGTACTCCATGCGACAGCTTTACTGTCCTGCGTTCCTGCAAGGCTTTTACTGCTGCCTGCTCTGCCAGATACCATAACCTGACTATGTGAGGATTTGATGCCCTCCATTCCTTAACCAGTGCCGGCAGTTCTTCCTCCGTGAGTCCGCTCTTTAATGCTCCCATCCTGATCAGTGCATCAGGCCCACCCTGATATCCGCATGAAAGTGTTGCAACCTTGCCCTTTGCCCTAAGTGCATAATTCTTTTCACCTTTGGCTATTGTCTCAATAGGAACTCTAAACATCTCAGCTGCTGTTGCTTCATATATCTTTCCATGCCCTTTGAATACCTTCAGCACCCAGTCCTCATTCGCCAGCCATGCAATTACCCTGGCCTCGATAGCTGAGAAGTCTGCTACAATGAACCTGCATCCGGGAGAGGGAATAAAAGCTGTCCTGATAAGCTGTGAGAGTACAAAGGGAGGACTACCGAAAAGCATCTCAAGTAAATCGAATTTACCATCTCTTAACAGCTGCCTTGCCAAGGCAAGATCCGGTAATTTGTTCTGAGGTAGATTCTGAACTTGAATAAGCCTCCCTGCCCATCTCCATGTGCGGTTAGCTCCGCAAAACTGGAGTAATCCTCTCGCCCTCTCATCCTGGCACATGGATCTATCCATAGCGCTGTACTTGTCTACACTGGTTTTGGACATCTCCTGCCGCAGTTCCAATGCTCGCTTGGTATCGTCATCGTCTGCCTGGTCAATTAGCCCGGGTACAAAGTCTTTACCGAGTCCGTTATCTACTGCTAAGCCCTGATCTCTCAGCCACCCAGAGAGCTGTGCAACGCTGTTCGGATTCTCCAGCCCTGTCAGTTCCTTCGCTTCTATTTCAAGGCGCTCCGCGTACTGAGTGTCACAGGATAATGCTTGTTTCACTAATACCGGATCAAGTCTCACACCATAGTCATTCATTCTCTGATCCAACTGCCAGAGTTTCCACTCATGCCCGGGTACCGGGAATCGTTCAAGCTTCTTCCTGACTGCTCTCTCTACTACAACATCCTGGGCATTATAATTCTTGAACTGCTGCCATTTATCCGGAGAATGGTGTGGGTAGTTGCGAGTCCTGTGTCCGTTTACCTTTGTAGGCTTGCAGGGAACGGAGAAATATTTGATAAGGGCTTTACCGGCTGCATCCTTTTGGGCTGATAATCCAAGCACCTGTGCAACTCCGTCCAGATTACCCGGTAATCCAAGAGTTAAAGCATGCACTGATGTACACTGCCACTGTTCCGGATCCATTGGCATATTGAAATGTTTTGCTATACATGTACGCTCGAAATTAGCGTTATAGGCGGCTTTGATAACATTGGGGTTGTAAAGATCGTACATTACCTGTTTAGGGATTGCTTCAAAGTCTGCCAGGTCGATTACTGTTATGGACTCATCATCGTATGCATAAGCAAATAGCAGGATCTCGAAGTCCGGAGCTTCAACGTATTTATATACGCCGCATTTTATTAAGTCTGTGCTGGAAAATGTCTCTATATCTATTGAAAGAATACTCATTTTACTTGACCTCATTAAAACGATTTTTTATAAGGGCCTTTCCTGATATTGTGCGGTTAATCCCAATTCAATTTTTGCCCACAGTCGCAAATGTATTTGCCGTACCAGTGTTTATAATATCCGTCCCCTAAATGTTCACTTAGCAATTCATCACAAGAAGGACATCTTGCTGGTTCCCAACGTTCGATGATTGGTTTTTTGGTAATTTGTTTTTCTAAAGCTTTAACAGCCTTATCTAACGCTTCTCTTGTTTGGCCATTTTCCGTATAATGAGTTTTCACTTGCGTAATTAGTGCTATTGCTGTTTGTTCGTCCATGTTTTACTCCTTCCGCACAATCTTTATAGTAAGGCTAAGGAAGGGACTCTCGCGAGTCCCCTGTATCCTTCTTAACCCAGTGGATCCTCGTCATCGTCTACACGTTCAAAGTCATCCTCTGCCCTTGATCTACCTCCAAGGTAATCACCATCAGCTATTTTCTGGACATTATTCAGTCCGCAGGCTATACCCTTGTTCCCTGACTTGCTGAAGCAGTAGAAATTGATACTGACCTTGCCATAACAACCGGAATATACCTCTGTGCTGTCAATGATCTCATTAAGCTTACTATCCACGATACCGGGCTTTTGCTTGGAGCTGGCATTGATGACATAATTACCTTTGCACTCTTCGCCGTACTCGCCGCCATTGGGCTTCTCTCCATCACCGTCATGCACAGGACTCTTGAGATTTGCAGGAACCTTGCCGCCAAATATAGCAGCTCCTGAGGTCTTAGCTGCTTCGATTGCAGCCTTGATCTTTGCTGCTGTGGCCTTATCCGATTTCGGTACCAGTATTGTACAGGAATACTTTGCTTCCTGACCTTCCTCTACAGCTCTTGGCTGGAAGAGGTTGCAGTAACTTAAGCGTACTTTACCCGTTACTACCTTTGTATCCTTGTTGGTTGTTGCCATAATTTTATGACCTCCGTTTATTTTTTGATGATTTTCTTTCTTGCCGGGGCAGATGACTATTGGGAGAAGCAGGGGATGTTTAAAATTCGATTTCAAGTTTTTAACACCATCCTCTCAACTCAATAAATCATCTTCCTCTTTAAAATCTGCCACTGCTGATGCTGCTGATGATATCTCAGGTCTATTGTCGCTCTCAGGTACCAGTGCTGGCTTACCTGCTGGCTTGATGACTAATCCGGCCAGGTATTCTTCAAACAACTTCTTACCAATAGCCTTTTCCATTGCCGTGATCCCAAAGATCTCCTGAGGCTGATATACCTTATCCGATGTAAAGCCCTCCGCTTTCAACTTAGCGGCCACAGCTTCCTTGTCTGTATACTGCCTGTTACTTCTACCTTCTACCAGCTTCCAGCCAGGGAACTTGACGCCATGATTCTCTGCCTGATCGAGCGCATAGCCCTGTACGTCTCCCGCCCATTTTTGCAGTGCTTCAGCTTTAGCAAGTATTTCAGCTATTTCATCATTGGTAAGCAGTGCGGATTCCTTGAAATCGTATTTAGCCATTTCCAGATTTTTTTCAGCCCTCGCCCTGCATTGGGCTTTGGCTTTACAGAATTGGCAGTGATCACCGGGAATGAATTCTCCTTCTCCTGCCATTGCCTTTGCAGCCAGGGGCTTAACTACCCCTTCTCCCCATTTGAGGATCCCATCTACAGAGGCATCATCTGAGGATATGCTGTCAAGCCTTGGTTGTACTATCGTCATGCGGATGCAATCGAAGTCATAGAGAGCCCCATATTGATTTATAGCCCCCAGAGCGTACAACATCATTTGTGTATTAAGTACAGCTGATACTGGAATACCTTGACCGTATTTGAGATCAATGACCTCCAGTACTCCGTCAGCTATGATGATAACGTCACCGGTTCCAAAGCCGTCTGGAACCCAGTCAGAGAAATCCAGTTTCTGTTCCAGGAGGATGAGAGCATCAGGGCAGTTCTTTTTCGCTTCCATGAATCTCTCACCAATTAGGGTGACATACTGCTCAATGTACTCGGCCATGCTCTCGGAGTAGAAAGGGTCTTTCTGCATCTCTTCAAGCTTTTTCTTGGCTACACTGGGCTTGATACTGTTTGCTACCGCTCTGCCCAATCGTAATTCAGCAAGGGCATGAGCGAATGATCCCTCGGCAGCATATTCAGATCCCTGATCCTTGAACTGCTCCTCAAGTCGGGGGCTGGGTGTACAACTCAGCCACCTTTTAGACCCCGATGCGGATAGTAGTGCATGAGCGCGTTTTGCTTCTGCCATCTACAGCGCCTCCGCTTCTTTCATCAACTCCGCATATTTTGCTTCCGGGATCTCTGAAAGCTTTGTTGCTCCAAGTTTTGTAATAAGGGCTTTGACCTCTGCCTGCTTACCTGCCTGAGACAACGCCGCCAGCTTCTCCCTGACCTGTACGAGGGTATAGACTATTAATTCTTCCTTAGGCGGCTCTTCCGTAAGCAATGGATCAGGAGTTGTTATTACTGGATCAGGCTGCTTTTCCTCTACCGGATCAGCTTTTGGTGCATCTGCTTTTTTAGTTGTTGATCTTGGTGCCGCTGGTGTTGCTGTCGGTTTATTGCCTGCCAGTGATGCTGCGAGATGGTTGATTGCCGCTGCTAGTTCTGGGGCGGCTAGATTGATTGTAATTTCCATAGATTCTGACCTCCGTCTTTTATTTTGGGTTTTTTATTTCTCCTCACTACCTGCTGGCAGCGCTGGATTCTTTGGTAAAATGGATCTGATAAAATCAGGATCGACAGGGATTTGCACAGCTGGCTCAACCACTTTCTCTGGAAGCTCAATCCCGCACAGTTTGATGAATTCGAGCGCCTTATCGGCATTACGGATTTTAACAAGCCTATCCTGAATTGTTCTGAATTGATCGCGTGCCTTAACTAAAGCTGCCTCGCATCTGTCTTCCTTGATTTTGTACCTTAGTCTGTCTGAATGGTAGTCGGACGGGTAACGTACTTTGTACTTCTTTTCGAGCGCGTTTACCTCATCAAGCTTAGATTTATAGGCTGATAGATCACAGGCGAGTTCTGCATTTTCTTCGATAGACCTTGAAAATTCGAGCTCTACGTTTTTACGGATTTCTTTCTCGGAGCTGTATTGGAGGTTTCTAACCGCGTCACGAATTTGCCATATTGAATACGTGGTCTTTGTTTCTCCCATCTTGACCTTTCCTTCCCCCAGCGATATACTGGCAAAATAATTTTTTTAAGCAGCTGCAGTCTGCTCATGGTAACCCGTTTTGGGTTTGGGGTGGATAAGCTCCACCGGGCTTCAAGCGGTTTTGTTAAAGTTCTGAGGGATTGAGTCTATCGGCTTCTCTGTCATTTTTTCCTTCATGTAATTTTTAGTCCATCTGTTAACCAGGAACATTGCTACTACGGTAAGGATAAGAATACCGGCTGCGAATAGAGAAGCGATTAAAGCTATTGTCCAGAACATTTCAAGCACCCTCCCTTATTAAGAACCTTGATCTGAGTAACATTCTTATGTACAATAACTAGCCCATCTGGTGTATTTTTAACGTAAAGCCAATTTTCCGGGTTGATGCCGTTCGCCTTTAGTAACTTTTTCATTGCTACGGTTAGCCTTTTCCCGTTTTTCAAGCAATTTCCTCCCTTCTTTTTCGAGATTCATCTGCTTGATACCGCGCTTGACTGCTCCCCAGTATCCACACAGCCGCCTGTTGATTTTCAGGACACCCTTAAATAGCATCAACTGCCTAACCTTGTTGCGTCTGATCGCTCTTGATACACTTCCCATGCCTGTCCACCTCACTCTCTTTTATTAATTTATTTGATTTGCTATTTGGCAGATTGTCGCTACTGTTCTGGATATCTCGCAGAACTCTGAGACGGATACAGATCCTTCATGGATTCGATGTAGCCTGCGGAGCTGTTCGTTAACCACAGCTTTGTAATTTGTGGCTGGCGGCTGAGGTACTAATGGGGCTTTTACCCTGAAATAATTGTTGACGAGCTGCCTTTGCACTTCCCAAGCCAAATCATCAGTGAAGGACTTGACCAACATGAGATAACCGGATTCGGTGATAAGTGTTAAGCCTGTTGGGGCGCTGAGTACGAATTTCGTACTCAATGCTTCCTCCCTATTTAACAGAAAGTAATCTTCATTTTCTATGAAGTGTTTTCTGTTAAATAGGGAGGTTTCTTTTTGCTGTGCCGGTAGCCCGAGCATGGCAAGCATCAATATCCTTTAGCGTACAGACTCTTTTACCTTGGTACTCTTTGGCTTGAATTTCGGTATTGTTGATTTTAATAATATTTGTCATGATTTGCCCCTTTCATAATATTTTTGAATTTTGGTATATTTCCTGAATTGGCTGGATATATTAATACTGGGGGAGTCTTGTCCTGTTTTTAGGGTAAAAAAAATTAAGCGGTCTTCTGCTTTTTTCTTTTTTCGGCTAAATGCTTTATAACCTCTTCGACAGTAACTACCTTGCCGTTAATCTTGTGGGTTACTGCAGGATTATAGGCCATAACAACTTTCTTAACCATGAGAACCTCCTACGCTGATTTTTCTCCGAGAAGCCTTGAGACTGTAGTATTCATTTTTTCTGCGAACTTTGAAATTTGTTTCAAAGAAGGGGTGTGTATGCCATTTTCAATCTCGCTTAAATAGTTTTGAGAGATTCCAAGGAATTGAGAAAACTCCTTTTGTGACATCGCTCTGCGATTACGGTATTTCTTGAGTTTATCCCCGATATTAAACATTTTTGACGCCCCTTTGCTTAATTTCTATCTGTATACATAATAATCGAATTTTCCGATAATTACAAGGCCATTTCCCTGTCATATATCGAAATTTCCGATTGTTGCCATAAGTTATATTTACCATTCATGCTATTTGATATTAAATCCTTGACATATCTCTGTTTTTCATGTTAAAATTATCGAGAAATTCGATATTGTTGAGAGAAGGTAGTTTTAGTATGCAGTACGGAGATAAAATTAAGGCATTCCGTAAGGAAAGAAAGATTACCCAGGATGAACTTGGCAGTATGGTTGGGAAGAAACAAAACCAAATAAGCGAATGGGAAAACGGGCATATCGAGCCTACACCTGAGGACATTATTAACATATGCAAAGCATTGGACATAAGCGTAATGAAATTTTTTGACATAGAGGATGAGTTTAATCCAGCTGTTGATTTTGCAAAAAGCAAAGGTTTATCCCCGGAAGAAATAATAAAAGCTATCGAAATTTATTTGATCTACAAAAACAGAGGTTAATATGAAAGCTGCATTGTATATTCGTGTGAGTACGGAGGAACAGGCCGAAGAAGGGTTTTCCATACCGGCTCAATCAAAACAGCTCTCGGAGTATTGCGTCAAAAACGGTATAGAAGTATTTAAGATTTACGCCGATGAAGGGCTATCAGGGCAAAAAGAAAACCGCCCACAGTTTCAACAAATGGTTAAAGACGCCGAAAAGAAATTATTTAATATTATTCTTGTTCATAAATTTGATAGGTTTGCTAGAAAAGTCGAATTGTCCCAAAGAATCAAACGACAACTCAAAGCAGCGGGAATTAACGTCGTATCCATCACAGAGCCTATAGAAGACTCCCCAATAGGGTTTTTTCAGGAAGGTATACTTGAGTTAATTGCGGAATATTATGTCAAGAATCTAGCTGCGGAGAGCAAAAAGGGACATGTTGAAAGAGCCTCACAGGGGCTGCACAATGGGAGCGTACCCTTTGGATACAGGATAGATCATACGGTACCGGCTTTAATGTCTATCAATTACGAGCAAGCCAAAACAGTTAAGCTTATTTTCGATTTATATATCAACAAAGGCTACGGCTGTACAAAAATTGCAAGGTTACTAAATGAATCAAGCACCCCATCTCCCGTTGAAAATGTATGGAGCTTTTACACTGTAAACAGGATAGTAAAAAATCCTAAGTATGCAGGGTATATTGAGTATGACGGTGTGATCTATGAGGGTAAGCATGAACCTATAATTGACAAAGAAACGCATAACTTGGTTAAGCAGTATCTAAAGGATAGAACTTGGAAAAGAGAGTACAGAGGAATAAACTTTGAACGGTTTACTATGCTTGGTTTATTAAGATGCGGTTATTGTGGAAAAGTGATGAGGGCACATAATTACACTAAGCTGCATCACGGGTATGTCTGTAATAACTCTATGCATGTAGACAAGCCCAGCAGGTGCACCCATAGAAAAACCTACAGAACCGATAGGCTTGAATCCGAAATTGAGAAAGCAATAGAAAAAGCGATAAAGGCGGACATACCGGAAATAAGCAGAGAAAGCAACGTAAATGATTTTATGCACAGCAGAAAAACCAAACTCGAAAGCAAGCTATCGAGACTAAAGGAAGGTTACTTAAATGGTGTATTCGATCTTGAGGAATATAAAAAAACAGAGAAAGCGATAAACAGAGAGCTTTCCGAGATAGATTTTGCACCCGTTGAAAAAGTAAACGTTAAGAATTCATGGGAAATGTACTTGGCGGCTCAAACGCCTACTGAAAAAAGGAACTTATTAAAAGAGTTTATTGATACCATCGAAGTTACTGAAAAAGGTATAATTATAAATTGGCTGTAAAATACGTCAATGGCTACCTCTAACGACGAAAATTACAGCCTATTTAAAAGAAACCTCCCTGACGCAGTCTTTTATGTGAATACTTTCTATCTCTTCGCTTTTGTAAGAAAAGCCAGAATTGAGAATAATTATTTTTTCCGATTCAATTTTTTTGATGTGTTCCATCCCGTTTCCAAAGTCTGTTTTAATTATTTTTTTCAAATTACGTCAACTCCTTTTGCCGAACATGTGTTCCTATTTTACTACCAATCTAGTAAAATTGCAATGCCCCTTTTTAGCTGTCGATTTACATAACTGGTAACAAATACATTATATACCCGCCAAAAGTCCTATTACAATGATACCGGCGCTTCAATCGTCCGACAAATAATTCGAGCGTGTGCCAAGATATGGGATACGCGAAAAGAGGCGTGGCAGGCATAGCAAAGAGATCGAGGTATATTCTACATCGACTTTTTTCGACATGTAACAAAGATTTAATCTTGTTTTTTATGGTATTAAACAAATACAAAATTAGTATATAAACTCAAATAGATCGCTTGGCTGTAGCTTTTTGCCCGTTGTTCTACTTAGGTATTTAGCGAGACGTTCCAAGGAATACAGATTCATGTGTTCATCTTTTTGGAGTTTGGCGCAGGTTTCGCGACTAAAACCAACCTCAATCCTTATTGCCTTATATAATAAATCATTATCTTCTATAATATCACGAGCTTTTTTATACGAGATAGCCATATAAACCCACCTAAACAGATTTTAAAATAGAACACAGATAAAAATAAAAATGATTCGGTTTTCCGAATCACGATTAACATTCGCAAAGAAACATTGTAACCCACATATACGCGATAAAGTAGAAAAAAGTAATTGCACAAAGTAAAATTATGTTATATTATGTAATCGATTGGAGGGAATTTATATGAATTGTATGAAGTGCGGGAGTGAAAATATCCAGGTAGTATCTGAGACAAAAGGAAAGATTAAAAAGAGGGGCTGCATCGGGACATTGTTATGGCTACCCATAATTATATTAACCGGCATTTTTGGTCTGATAGTTGCTCTGTTGACAGGTGGGAGTAAAGGCAAGATAAAGAGTAGAACAAAAGCAGTGTGTATGAAATGTGGTAAGCAGTGGTACATATAATATAAAAGCCCCCGAATGATCGAGGGCTTTTATTTATTCCATATACTTTATCGTTTGTGCATATGCTCCCATCGAGGTTGTGGCTACAATTACGGCGTTAACTATAATAAGCCCCACCCGGTCAAATACTAGGCCTCCTTGCGTAACACACTCCACAGCCAATAAAATTATCAGTGCGATCAAATATACAATAAATCGTGTTGGGATCTTCCAAACTTTATCAATCGGGACTTTCAGAAATTGGACGATAAGCGTAGTAGCTGCTACAGCTCCTGCCATTGTGCCTAAAAACTCCCAGGATACGTACGGGGTATCTGCACCAGGAGAGCTGTCAGCAGCAAACGCCACTGAAATTGACATGAGTGCCACAAAGACAATGACGCACAACATACACAGAGCCCTTTTCAAGTTCTTCATAAAAATCACCTTTCCCTTTCACCAATGTATAATATTTGTTAACTGCCGATCCGTTTTATAGATCAGCTTATTGTTGACATTAAGATTTACACTGCCACCAGAATCAAGGCATATCGCAGCACCTTCACAGCCTAGATTTTTCATTGTTTGTACCGCCCTCTTGGAGTCACTGGAAGGCCGTACAGCAATTATGATCTTGTTGGTAGCTTTATTGTACCCGATAGATACCCTGTTGGTTTTATAGCCAACGGTAGCAGGATCGAAGCCCTCCTTCGCTATATCAAGAGGGAACAGGTTAAAGCCCTGACAACAGAACCATATTTTATCTACTACGGGAGCTATGTCACTGTCATACCTCAATCCTGCTTCTACCTTACCATCCTTGTAAATTACTAATGTCCCTTTGCGATTACCTCTCCAGGTCTTGTACTCATGCCGTTCATTCAGGACTTTACCCTCGGAGATCAACCAGCCTATAGTGTTTTTTCCAGAGAAGAAATTAGCATTTACAAAGTTCCTGAATGCCTTTGCAATAATAGATCCTTTATTTGAGACAAGTGATGCTTTTAACTGCATGGGATCCAACTCAATTACATGTGTCAACCATACTTTTTTATACACAACGCCCTCCATAAATACAGGAAAATTACCCAGCTTATCACCGGCTACTTCATCCGGATCAATAGCAATGCCATTTACCCTACATTCTGCTTTCTGGATCATTTCATACCCGCGCTTATAAACATCCGGGACTTTTGAAAATGACTTCCAATAATGCTGGAATTTCAGCTTTTTATACAGCTCTTCGCTGGTCAGAAACGCATTAAACCCGATGTATATGCCGGGAGTATAGTATTTGACCACTTCACCATACCAAGCATTACAGAATGAGATAATATCGGCTTTGCTTGTCCCAGGAAGCACACCTTCCAGATCAAGATAGACTATACAGCCTTTGTTATACCCTGCTTCTTTTGAAAATTTAACCGCGTTCTGGCCATAGGTGATGCCGAGATCCTTTGTAGGGATCCACCCGTCTTTGGGGCAGTGCTGGACGATAGCAAGCTTAAGACCCGCTGCAAGGATATTGTTTACCTCTGCTTGATCGATGTCAAATGAAGCCTGCTGGAGCCTTCCTACATAACGAATCGCGAAGCCATAACCCTGTTGCTTGAATTGGAGAGCTTTCTCAGCTGATAATTTGGTGTTACAATCAAAACCTTTCAATTTTATTCACCCCTTTGTATCAAATACTCCTGCAGATCAAGCTTGCACTTTGTAACAGGGCCGTTGCATTTTAGCTGGATAAGCCCATCACAAATAGCGAGTGTAGCCTTAATCAAGACGATGTTTTCCTCTTTGCGGAATTTGCTGGACTCTTCCACTTGCTCAAATCGTTTTGCTATTTTGTTGAACATTTTAACTAGTGCTATTACAAGTCCGCCAATAGTGATAAAAATACCAAGGATTGATCCAATTAAAGTAATTATGTTTACCATACTGCACCCCCGGAATGTATTTCAAATACAGAATACCAAACAAGCCTGTAAATTTTTGCAATAAAGAAAGCACTCTGTTCAGAGTGCTTCAAGTATCTCTGCTTTTTCCTCTGGTAAGAGTGCTGTATATTCAGCAATTATATCCGCTGCTGTCCTGCTCTCCGCTGCCATCCTTGATGTAATTACCCTGATAAATATGTTTTTCTTCCATACAAGCATCACATAGCACCTCCCAATATTGCAGCTATGGCCATCTCTAGGTCAGCAAGCCTTTGTTCCAATTCGCTGGGAGGCTCTGGAGGAATCTCTGGTGGATTAGGATCATCGATAAAGATATACTCTCCTGTGTATATTTTCCCAATCAGAGAATAATCCAAGTTATTAAGTCTTATCATATTTGCGGCATTAACTTCACCAGCAAGCGATGAAACACTTATAACTCTGCCTGATTGTAAATCAATTTGTGCGTAAAAAAATTCCATAATGTACCTCCTTAATTGAATTCTACTACATAATAATAAGCTTCCCATGCATATCCAACTCGCCTGACACGTAAATTTGTACTGCTTGTCAAACTGGCTTCTGCGTTAATGTAGGCGGCAACATATGTTTCACTACCATTGTCGAAATTTTGGCAAAATACTATAGTTTTTGCCATATTAACCGCCGGTATTGTAATGTTTACTCCATAATAGCCATCTCCCATGTTTGAGATAAAGTCTGCTACTCCTCTGTTTAATGATTTTACGGCATCGCTATTAAACTGAATAACCTGATAATATGCTATTCCCTTTCCGTAAATACGTAATGTGGTAGCATCGATCAAATATCCATAACCCAATCCCCATTCATGATTTGCTGAGTTTACTCCTGGTTTATTGACTATAACAATAGTTTTTGTTATATCTACACTAGATATAGTTACATCAGTAGAAAGGTCTGTGTAAGGAGTATCGATCTCTCCTGTTTGTATGCTTTGAATAGCTGAATGGCTTCCTGTCAATTTAGCTCCATTTACATAAGCTGTTTTATTTAGAACAATATCACTTGCCGCAGCATTTGCGTCCGATGTAAACGTTCCTGTTAACCCTCTAATCGGTACTCCCGCTTTAATATTAGCTGCCACGTCATTGGCGTCGGCATGTGTGACATAATCATTCGTTCCGTCCCTGAATCCATCAGAAGCCCTTAATTTAATCGTTGTACCACTTCTCGTCTGTGATAATGCTGCTGTATCTCCTGCCCTGTCCGGCATTGTACCCGTGATGGTGGCACCGTTTACCCGTCCTTTTTTGCCAGTAAGTACGGTAGCCGCCGTTATTGGTACTGATGCCTCTGTGTCATAATTGCCGGTAATTCCACCTACTACTGCTCCATGCTTTAAGACACTTGCTATAAGATTTGTTATTACTGCCTTTACT